>Ga0208105_1000142_pt1 | contig 28874 bp, 19 predicted proteins | sample CryBogCBE16Jul07_FD_184574 | JGI IMG/M metagenome (GOLD analysis project Ga0208105, IMG submission 184574) | Freshwater microbial communities from Crystal Bog, Wisconsin, USA - CBE16Jul07 (SPAdes) | ecosystem: Environmental > Aquatic > Freshwater > Lake | place: Crystal Bog, Wisconsin, USA... | reverse complement strand
TGAAAAGGCGGCCGTTGTTCACCGTCCCGCCGTTCCCCCCGCTGATGGAGGAGGCGACCGCGGCGATGGCCGGATCCTCCAGGACGATCTGCTCGATGCGCTTGTGGTTGGTCTTCATGGCCTCGTAGGAGATGTCTTGAGCTCCCTCGGTCGTCCCGATGAGCAGGCCGGTGTCCTGCTGAGGGAAAAATCCCTTCGGAATCACCCCGAACAGCCAGACCGTCGCGGCGATCGTTCCGAGCGTCACGGCCAGCGTGAGGCGCTTGTGACCAAGAACGGTGTCCAGTCCCCTTGCATAGGCCGCCAAGGCTTTTTCAAAGAGCGATTCCGTCCACCGGAGGAATGCACCCGCCCCACCCTCCCCGGATGATCCCAAGGGGCCTGCGCAGAGGGTGGGCGTGAGGGTCAGCGAGACGATCGCCGAGACCGTGATCGCGGCGCTGAGCGTCACGGCGAATTCGTGGAAGAGCCGTCCGACGATTCCTCCCATCAGGAGGATCGGGAGGAAAACGGCGATCAGGGAAAGGCTCATCGAGATGACGGTGAAGCCGATCTGGCGGGCCCCCACGATGGCCGCCTCGAGCGGTGCGAGACCGAGTTCTCGCTGACGGACGATGTTTTCGATGACGACGATCGCGTCATCCACGAGGAATCCGACCGAGACCGTCATCGCCATGAGCGAGAGATTGTCGAGGCTGTAACCGCAGAGCCACATCACCCCGAATGTCCCGGTGAGGGCAAGGGGAACGGTCACCCCCGCGACGAAGGTCGGGCCGATCCTTTTCAGGAAGAGGAACATTACCAGGATGACCAGACAGCTTGTGAGCAGAAGGGTCGCCTGCACGTCGTTCACCGAGGCCCGGATGGTCTGGGTGCGATCGGCGACCACGTCAAGATGGACTCCGGGGGGAAGCCAGGAGCGCAGGATCGGAAGGAGGCGGGCGATGTCACCCGTCACCGAGAGGACGTTCGCATCGGGCGTCTTGAAGACGGGCAGGATCACCGCCCGTTTCCCGTTGAACCATCCGCCCTGGAGGGTGTTTTCGGTTCCCGCCTCAACCCTGGCCACCGAGGAGAGCGTGATCGGGACTCCGTTGGTCGTCTGGGAAACAACAAGTTGCCCGTAATCCCCGGCGTCGAGCAACTGGTCATTGACGCGCAGGCTGTAGGCCCGGCCGTTCCCTGAGATGATCCCTTTTGGGGTAAGAGTGTTCACTCCCGCCAGGAATTCCTGGAGGTCGTCGAGGCCCATTCCGAGGGAAGCAAGACGGGCCGGGTCGGCCTGGACCCGGACTGCCGATTTCGCACCTCCGGAAATGGCCACCTGACTGACTCCCGAAACCTGACTCAAGCGCTGGGAGATGATGCCGTCGGCCAGGTTGTAGACTTCCGTGATGGGAAGGGTTTCCGAGGTCATTGCCAGCACCATGACGGGGGCTCCGGCCGGATTGACCTTCCGGTAGGTCGGCCGTGAAGGCATGTTGGGGGGCAGGTCGTGCGACGCCGCATTGATCGCCGCCTGCACGTCGCGGGCGGCACCGTCGATATCCCGGTTGAGATCGAACTGGACTGTGATGCTGGCCCCCCCCAGTGTCGAGGAGGAGGTCATCTCGATCACTCCGGGAATCTGCCCGATCCTCCTTTCCAGAGGGGCGGCAAGAGACGTGGCGGCCGTTTCCGGATCCACACCCGGGAGGGAGGCGCTCACAAAGATGGTCGGGAAATCGACATTGGGCAGGGGGGCGACCGGCAGCGCGAAATAGGCGGTCAACCCGGCCAGAAAGAGACCGGCGGCCAGCAACGAGGTCCCTCGGGGACGCCTGATGAACGGGGCGGAAAGATTCATCGCGCCGGAATGTGCTCAGGAACCGGTCTTGCGCCGCGCCCATTGTTCCAGGCGGTCGAGGTAGAGATAGATGACAGGCGTCGTGTAGAGAGTGATGAACTGCGAAAGCAACAGCCCCCCCACGATCGCCACGCCGAGGGGCTTGCGGAGTTCCGACCCCGTTCCCGACTGGAAGGCCAGCGGGATCGCGCCGAAGAGGGCGGCCGCCGTGGTCATCATGATGGGACGGAAACGGAGCAGGCAGGCCTCGTAGATCGCCTTGTGTGCCGTCGCCCCCTCCTTGCGCGCCTCGATGGCGAAATCGATCATCATGATGGCGTTCTTCTTCACGATGCCGATGAGCAGGATGATGGCGATGAGCGCCATGAGCGAAAACTCCATCCCGCACGCCCAGAGGGCAAGAAGAGCCCCCACGCCCGCGCTCGGGAGCGTGGAAAGGATTGTGAGCGGGTGGACGTAGCTCTCGTAGAGCACGCCCAGAACGATGTAGATCACGATGATCGCGGCGAGGATGAGCCAGGGTTCCGAGGCCAGCGAGGACTGGAATTCGGCGGCGGTGCCGAGGAACTGAGTCTGGATGCTCTCCGGCATCCCGAGCGATTTCTGCGCCTTGCGGATGGCACGGACCGCTTCGCCCAGGGCATGTCCCCGGGCGAGATTGAAGGAAATGGTGGCCGAGGGGAACTGTCCCTGATGCGTGATGACGAGCGGTGCCGGCAAGGTCTCGACGCTGACCAGCGCACTCAGCGGGACGAGCGTTCCCGTGGTGGAACTGACGTAGGTTTTGTCGAGGGCCTCGGGGGAATTGCGGTAGCGCCCCTGGTTCTCCATGACGATCCGGTACTGGTTGAGCTGGGTATAGATGACGGAGACCTGCCGTTGGCCGAAGGAGTCGTAGAGCGTGTCGTCGATCGCTTGCACGGGCACGTTGAGGCGGGACGCGGCCACACGGTCGATCGTGATGCGGAGTTGCAGTCCCAGGTCCTGCTGGTCGCTGGCCACGTCGGCGAGGCATTTTTCCTGCCGGAGCCTCTCCAGCATCCTGCGGTTCCACTCCGAGAGGAGGTCGACGTCGGCATCCTCCATGAGAAACTGGAACTGGGTGCGGCTGACCCGTGTGTTGATCTGCAGATCCTGGGAGGGCTGAAGATAAAGAGAGATGCCGCGCACTCCGTGAGCCGCGGCATTGAGGCGGCCGAGAACGATCCCGATCGGGTCACGTTGCCCGCGCGGTTTGAGAACGATGTAGAGGCGTCCGGTGTTCTGGGTGGGGTTGACCGTGCCCGCTCCCACGAACGAGGCGACGCGTTCGACGGCGGGATCAAGGGAGAGGAGTCCGGAAAGCTCTTTCTGACGGTCGGCCATCTGGCGGAAAGAGATGTCCTGCGCCGCGTCGGTCACGCCGACGATCAGGCCGGTGTCCTGGATCGGCAGGAGTCCCTTGGGAACAAGCAGGAAGAGGGTCGCCGTGAGGGCCAGGGTTCCCGCCGCCACACAGAGTGCGGCAAAGGGATGCCTCAGCACGCGGATCAGGGAACGGTCGTAGAGCCAGAGCAGGCGGCGGAACCAGGGCTCATGGCCTTCGCGTTTCCTGCCGTGTCCGTCGGGTCCCAGCATCCTGGAGCACATCATCGGGGTGAGCGTCAGGGAGACCACCGCCGAGACGATGACCGCGGAACTCAGCGTGACGGCGAATTCCCGGAAGAGGCGCCCGACGATCCCCGACATGAAGAGCAGCGGGATGAAGACCGCGATCAGCGAGATGCTGAGGGAAATGACGGTGAAGCCGATTTCCCGTGCTCCCTTGAGGGCGGCCTGAAGGGGTGTCTCGCCTTTCTCCAGATGACGCACGATGTTCTCGATCATGACGATCGCATCGTCGACGACGAACCCCGTCGAGATCGTCAGGGCCATCAGGGAGAGGTTGTCGAGGCTGAACCCCGCGAGATACATGATCGCGAAGGTGCCGAGCAGGGAGATGGGGAGGGCGATTCCCGGGATCACCGTGGCACTCACCTTCCGCAGGAAGAGGAAGATCACCAGCACCACCAGCACGATGGTCAGAAGAAGTGTCCCCTCGACGTCCTGCACGGAGGCCCGGATGGTCTCGGTCCTGTCGGAGAAGATGTCGGCGTGCATTCCCGGCGGCAGGGAAGCCATCAGTTGCGGCAGAAGGGCCTTCACCCGGTCGACCGTGGCGATGATGTTGGCCCCCGGTTGGCGCTGGATGTCGAGCAGGACGGCCGACCGGGGAGGCTTGCCCTCCTGGGAGATCCAGGCCTCGATCGCCGAGTTCTCGACGCCATCGGTGACCGTGGCCACGTCGGCAAGACGCACCGGAGCCCCTTTGCGGTAGGCCAGGATGATTCCGGCGAGGTCTGCGGCATTGCGGATCTGGTCGTTGGCGCCGATCGAGTAGGAGAGGCGTGGACCGTTGAAACTGCCCTTGGGTGCATTTGCATTGGCCGCCGCGATGGCGGTGCGGACCGCCTCGAGGCTGATCCCCTGCGAACTGAGCGCGGCGGGGTTGAGCTTCACCCGAACGGCCGGTTTCTGGTTGCCCTGGATGGTGACCAGGCCGACACCCGACACCTCGCTGAGCTTCTGGGCCAGGATGGAGTCGGCGACGTCGTTCACCCGTACGAGCGGTTGGTTTTCGGAGGTGATGGCGAGCGTCAGGATCGGGGTGTCGGCGGGGTTGACCTTGTTGTAGACGGGGGGATTGGGCATGCCCTGCGGGAGCAGTCCGCCCGCCGCATTGATGGCCGCCTGAACATCCTGAGAGGCCTGGTCCATGCTCTTTCCCAGGATGAACTGCAGGGTGATCACCGAGGTTCCCTGCGAACTCACGGAGTTCATCGAGGAGAGTCCGCTGATCTGTCCGAACTGCTTTTCCAGCGGGGCTGTCACGAGCGAGGCCATCACCTCGGGATCGGCCCCGGGATACTGCGAGGTGATCTGGATGGTCGGGAAGTCGACCGTCGGCAAGGCCGCAACGGGGAGAAAGCGGTAGCCGAGCCAGCCGACCAGCACGAGTGCCACCATCAGCAACGAGGTGGCGACTGGCCTCCTGATGAAGGGCTCGGAGAGATTGGTCACGGAAAGGAGCCGCTCTTGGTGCGGGGACACCCTCAGGGAGCGGGGTGGGTGACCTCGGCGGGTTGATGCAATCCGGTGGAGACCTTCGACCCCGGCTGGAGACGGTATTGGCCGTCAGTGACCACGGACGTGCCGGGTGCAAGACCTGACTCGATCAAGGTGATCCCCCCTTCGGTCGGGCCGGTCTTGACCGCCTGCATCCGGGCGGTGTTCTCCGGGGTTACCTCGTAGACATAGCTTCCCTGCGGGCCGATTTGCACCGCCTCGGCGGGAACGACGAGGGAGTGCTCCCTCGTTCCGAGCAGAAGACGCACGTTCACGAACTGTCCCGGCCAGAGCTTCTCCTGGTCATTGGGGAAGACGGCCTTCATCTTCACCGTGGCCGTGGAGGGATCGATCTGGTTGTCGATCATGCTGAGGGTTCCCTCCCCGAGTTGGGTCTTGTTGTTCCCTTCCAACGCAATGACCGCGAGGTTCGTCGATGAGGTCATCGCCTCGTGGATACGACCGAGATTCTGCTGGGGGAGGGTGAAGGTCACATAGATCGGTTTGATCTGGTTGATGGTGACGATGGAGGCGGCGCCGGTGCCAGTCCCTCCGCCGGCCACCTGGTTGCCGACGTCGACCTGGCGGGCACCCGTGCGGCCGGATATCGGTGCGGTCACGCTTGTCCAGTCGAGTTGCGATTTCTGGATCTCCTCGTTTGCCCGGTCGGCCTGCACCGTTCCCTCAAGCTGGGCGACCAGAAAGCGCTGGGTGTCGTAGCTCTGACGGTCGAGCACGTTCTTCTTCAACAGTTCCTCGTCCCTGGCGAGCAGCAGCTTTGCACTCTCGAGCTGGGCCGTGTCCTGGACGGTCTTGGAGAGAGCCTGGTCGTACTGCGCCTTGTAGGAACGGGGATCGATGCGCGCCAGGACATCCCCTTCCTTCACTTCCTGTCCTTCCTTGAAGAGGATTTCGGAGATCAGGCCGGGAACGCGCGCGTTTACAAGTACCGAGTTGTAGGCCTGCACCGTGCCAAGGCCGTCGAGGTAGATCGGAAAATTCGTCGCACCGACCGTTTGCACCGTCACCGGCACGGGCATCGAGGCGCCGCCATGTTTCCCGGATCGGGATTCCTTGCCAACCACGGGATGGGTCACCTTCCAGACCACCGCACCGATGACCACCGCGGCCACGGCAAGAATCACGATCAGAGGCCACTTCCCTCTGGATGGGGAAGATGTCGACGCGGGGAGTTCGCCCTCGGTTTCAGAAGAATCGGTCATTGGTGTGTCAATAGAACGCCCGGGGGGCTTGGAAGTTGCAGCATTCTTCTCCGGAATGCTCTTAAATCCAACAGGTAATCCTCCGGCTTTTACAGCTCCGGGAGCTGGTATTCCATTGTCCACAGCACGATCCTCCCGGAAGTCGAGGAGGATCAGCTGGAAGGATGAGGGTTCAGCGATGAGGAGGAATGCATTCTGGCCGAGGACTCGAAGTTTGCCACCAGCCAGAGCAAGATCGGGAAAGCCTTCTTGGATGAGGTCCTAGACCCGCGCATGGAGCTTCACAGTTCGTACCTCGTGAGGCTGATCCGTTGGCGGCATTCGCTGGGGATGACATGACGCAAACCGACAAGGCCGCCGAGTTTCTGAGGTCTGGGGTGAACCATCGTTGTGGTGTTGCTGTAATTGCGTTCAAGGGTGTGATTGGCCAATCATATCCTCGTGCAACCACCCCCCTCTTTCTCACCTTCAAAGGTGGATCGTCTGAGAGTTTTTATCCGAAAGAGGCGTCGGGTGCTTATTCCGGCTGCGATTTTCACTCTATTGCTGATCGGGTTTCGTCTTTTGCTTCCTCCGCTGATCGAGCGAGGGGTCGCCTATGGATCCCGTTACTACCTCGGTCTCCCGGCACGGATCGACAAGGTCGATCTGTCGCTCCTTAAGGGTAAAATCGTGCTTGAGGGGGTCAGTGTAGCGAGTGTGCCGGATAACGTGACCCCCATCAATGCAGCCCTCAACCCTCCGCTCATCAATCCTTCCTCAGCGCTGATTCATTGCCAACGGATTTCAGTGCGCCTTGCTTGGTCATCTCTCCTGAAGAAAACCGTGCGTTTCACCGAGGTATCCATTGACTCTCCCTCGATCCACTTACTGCGGGAAGAAGGGGGAACGATTGATCCTCTTTGCCATGCAAAGCCTCTGAGTCCTCCTACCCCTCCCACAAAGAAGGAGACGGTCAAAGCTCCCGCAACACCTACATCAAAGCCATGGGCGATCGTGATCGACCAATTCGCGCTGAGGTCGCCTAATTTGCTCATCCTCGATTCCACTCTTGAAAGGAACCTGCTGGAGTTTTCATTGCAGCAATTCACGCTCGAGGATCTCTCGGTTCGCGGTAGTGACCTCGCTCTCGGAGCTATCGGCATTCAAGGAACCGTGTTGCGGGTGCAAAAGGATCTCCTGCTCGCACGCCCATCTGCCGGTGGGACGGCTCCGAAAGCCTCTTCAGCAACAACAGCTTCTCAACATCCCAAGGCATCATCCGATTCTTCGGTGCTCGGGTATCGCGTCAAAAAAATCGATATCGCTCATGCGAAATTCACATGGATTACCAAGGAGGGGCCCCTTGATGTGACGCTCACACTCAAAGCTTCCAATGTGACAGCCGACCAGGGGAAGCGTTTCCCGATATCCCTTGCCCTTCAAATCGCAAGCGGGACCATTGGTTTGGATGGTGATGTGGGAATTCTGCCTCCCTCCTATTCCGGAAAGTTCACCTGGAGTAACCTACCGTTCCCTCCCCTCCTGCTCGCCTCCCTGCCCGAACTGGCTGCATGGTTACGCTCGGCTGATTCTAGCGGCGACCTGAGAATCGATACGGATATCCCCGGAATTCACGGCCCACCCTCCATCAGAATCTCGGGCCACAGCTCCACCGAATCCCTTGCCATCGCCGATCCGGGCAACAAGGAATTTTCGTTCGGCTGGAAACAGCTTGAGATGGTGATGAACGAGGCCGTTATCCCGATTCCCAACGGTGCAAAATCTCTGCCGGCCACAAAGCTAAATTTTGAACTCATTAGGCTTGTCGAACCAAAGATCAACTACACGCACCCCGCATCCGCGCTGAATGCGCTGCTCGGAATTTCCTCAACCTCCAATGCCACCAACGCGACCATGCCTAACCCGCCCCCCCCGACTTCGGCGGGATCCTCACCGGTGGAGGCCAAGATCGCCCGGCTGGAAATCACCGGCGGCAGCATCGAGGTGAATAACACCACCGTGCAGCCAACTGCTGTTTCCACGATCAACGGCCTCTCCATCTCTCTCCAAGGAATTCATTATCCCGATCCCTCGGCCGATAAGATCAGCATCCAGGCAATTCTGCCCACGAATTCGATGCTTACCATTGACGGGAACCTGAAGGCTGGAAATGTCGGAAGCTATGCTGTTTCACTGAAAAGCTTGGATTTGCCCCCCTTCTCGCCTTATGCGGCAGCTGCAGGAGCCACACTCGACTCGGGTCAGATTTCGATCACGACAAAGCTCAACACTCAAGGAGCCCTCATGCAGATCGACAACGACCTAGTGTTGCAGCATTTCGGCATTTCGCTACGAGATCCGAATTCATTTACCAGGATGTTCGGAGTACCAATCGATCTCATGATCGCTCTACTGAGCGACCCCTCCGGCGATATCAAACTCACCGTGCCATTACGCGTTGATGAAAAGGGATCAACAGTCTCAACCGGTGCGGTCCTTGCGTCTGCGCTCAAGAGTGCCATCCTAGGTGCAGTCTCCACACCGCTGAAATTGCTCGGAGGGTCATTCGGTGGCAAATCAGCAACAGGGCCCGGTACTTTCACGATCACCCCGATCAAGAGCCCTGCCGGCAGCCCGGATCTCGATTCCAGCGCTTTGGGGCGCATGGACGGGCTTGTGAAACTGTTGGCGCAACGGCCAGCCATGGGACTCATGCTGCGTGGTCGCACCAGCACGGACGATCGTCCCTTGGTTGCGGAACAATTGCTTGTCGAGCGAGTGAAGCAGGGCAAAGGATTGCCAGAGCTCGAGGGAACGGGATTCCTTGACCATCTCAGGATCAAGCAAATCCTTTCCAGGCGCAGCAAGGACAAATCAGCCTCCGTATCGGTGAAGGATCAGCCGCTTTTCAACCGGTATCTCGCCGCCGTTGAGATTCCCGAGGATCGCCTCGATACACTGGCAAAGCTTCGCGCTGAGAAGGTAAGGGGAATGCTCGTTGACAAAGGAGTCGATGCGGGACGGCTGAGTATTGGAAATCGCGAGGCCGTGGGGGAAGCTGGAGTGGTCATTTCCTTCCTGCCTCGGCAGGGCGCCTCTGCGGTATCAAAATAACTCGACTGCGGACACCTCGGTGCAGCCCCGAGAAACTGCGAATTCATGAGATCCAAGTCATTGTTTTGTGAAAACTAGCTTCTCAGAGGGATAAGATATGCCAGGTTGGTTAATGAAAAACCTCCCTGCAGGAAACGAGATGCCTGCAATAGCTACCAAGGCAACAATTGAGAACGGGAGAGGCATTCGCCGCACTACACGACGGATTGGCACGAGTTACCAGTTGTTTGGGTTTAATGCTTTTACACTTCGACCCTGCAACACGATCACACTGATTAAGGGTTACAGGGCAGTCTATGACACGGGGGCCCGGTTGACTTTCAAAATGGGTGCTTAGATACTTCTACAAGCCTTCTCGGGGCTTGTGCTCTGGTCAGCAGATTAAGTTACCGTGTCAGCCGGTTCACGACTTTCCCGAGAGGTTTACAATTTGAGCCCCAGTCATTGAGAGAATAGGATCTGGAATATGGTACGTCGTCGAAGCGGTAACCTTCGGGCCCGGCGACTGGGATGCAGGGGGCTGGACGGCGGTTTGGCTGCTGATACGAGAGTCATCTCGTTGATCAGGTGTCATTCCGTGAACGCCAGCCCCCTAACCTTTCGATTCTGATCCTTTTACAGCCCGAGGGGAGTCCGGTCTCCCCACTAGCCATCTAGCATCCATTCGGCTCCGGCGACTATGACACACGGAATTGGTTCCGCAGTCTTGCATCCGCCCCTGCGTTCTGCTATATAAGTATCAGCATCAGGAATGTCTTTGGTTGATACCAAAGGCTGCCAACCGGGGACGGAGAAATCCTACGGTGGCTGGACGGCGAAAGCCGGCCGATGTGCGGAGGGAGAAATCCTCCGAACAAAAATCTCTCCAGGCTTTATGAAGCGCCTTTCCTGACGGAACGGCGCTTTTTTGTTGCCCGGGTTCCTGGTGTGACCACCCACACATCACGATCATGAGCACTGCCACCATCGACAAGCCCGTCCTCTCCATCCGGACTACAGCCAACAATCCGTTCCATCATTTATGGAACAACAATGGCACGTGGTGGGTCCACTACACCGAGCATCTCCCCGACCACACCAAGCACCGAGTGCGCCGTAGCCTCCATACAGCAGATTCGGGCATCGCACGAGTCCTTCGGGACAGCCTCCTATGCGAGGCCGCCCACTACGAGGAGGAGGTCAGCCGATGCACCGCAAAAGAGGCGATCGAGCTGCTTAACGCCTATCCCGGAGATAGTTCTTCAGATCCCCCGCTCAACAGGATCATTGCGCTCCTCCTCTACCGTTTTGATGGACAACCCAATCTAGTTTACAACGCGACGCCTGGTTCGAGTCGTATCGACGAAGATTTCAGGAATTACAGTGGGTTTTTTATCCAGAACAGAGTCAGGGCGATCATCAATGCGGTATTGAGAGGTGAGGCCCCTGGAAAGGTCCTCGAGGCACTGCAAGCCGAACTCAATAGAACCGCTCGGGGTCACTCGGTCATGTATCTCGGAATGTACTGCCAGTCTTTTGCCCGGCAGGTGCTGTGGTTGAAGGGAAGAATCATGGAATGCTTCGATTCTGATCCGGTCGAACTTTACTGGGAGAAGACTTCCGAGAGCAGCTATCCCTTTCTCATGGAGGGTTTTGATCTCAATACCTTGCTTAAGACCCCGCTTCGCGAACCCTATGCCCACGAAATACCGAAATCCTTCCACATAGGGTAGAAGGGTGTGTTTTTTCCAAAATGCACTCCACAACCCGAAAACACCCATCCGCGCCTTGAAAAACATCACCACCACACCCAGCCCACGACTCATCCACACCAATGAATACGGAGAAGCAGACACCAAATCACCCGCCAGAGACACTCGAGAGAACCTTGCAGGCGCGCTTGCTCTCCTTCGAGGGGAAGATCACAGCCCAGCAGATGCTCGCCCAGGCCTCTCGCAACGGTTTCGGGGAGGAGAAGACATCAGCCAAACGGAAAGACGCCAGATCGGACTCAGGGAGATAAGGGCACTGGAATCCTGGGCCGACCGGAAACGCCTCATCCTTGATCCCGAGATGTTCCGTGGGACCGTCATGAACGGTCGCCCCTTTGTAGGGGACGGGAGCGAGCACACCGTCTGGGGAGACCATCATTCCGCCAGAGTCATCAAGTTGACCCATGCCGATGAGTTTGGGAATGGAGCGCTCGGACATTCCCTGAATGTCGGTGACTACCTCTTGGGGCTCGACGGTCAGAACCGGCACTTCCACGACGACATCCGCCTCGAGGGCATCGTTTATCTCGATAACGAGCTTCCTCAGGTAGTGATCTCACAGCCCTTTGTCTGGGGGAGAGAGGCCACCCTCGGGGAAATCCGCACTTTCTTCATGGGAAGGGGATTTCACGAAAGCGATCCTGGCGTCTGGACGCGTCAAGACGGGGGCCGCTCTCTCTATGTCTGGGATGCCGTTCCCTACAACGTCTTCACAGTAAAACTCCCCGATAACTCCCTCGTCACGCTCACCATCGATGTTCAGGTCTTCGAGGCCTAGGACACTCTGCGACTACCCCTTCGAATATCATCAACTTATGCCCAAAGCCAAATCCACTACCTCCTCACCCCCCACCGGCCTCTTCGCCATCATCAGTGACATCCATGCCAACATCGATGCGCTCGAGGCAGTCTTTGCCGACATCGATCAGCAGGGCATCAAGGAGATCCTCTGCCTGGGAGATATCGTGGGGTATGGAGCCGCTCCTGCGGAGTGCCTGTGGCTCGTCAGAAAGCGCTGCAAGGCCACTGTGATCGGCAACCACGATGCCTACACGCTGGTGGATCTCAACGATTACAAGCTCGAGAAACGAGTCGGTGATGGCATTCGACATGCCCAAAAGGCCCTCACCACCGAGGAGCGGAAGTGGCTCCGATCTCTTCCCCTTAATCTCGAGGTTGGGTCGATGACGATCGTTCATGCCACCCTGCATCATCCCGACTCATTCGAGTACCTTCGGGGATGGGATGATTTCCTGATGCATTTCGAGAAGCAACGTACACCTGTGAGTTTCTTCGGGCACACTCACAGACCTGAAGTAGCTCTTCTCAGGGGCGATCTGGATCTGGGCTTCGGCATTCCGGGCGAGGGAGAGATTCTCCTGGATCGTGCCCGTGCATGCGCGATTAACGTTGGTTCCGTGGGACAACCGCGTGATGGGTCTAGGCGTGCCACCTACGGCATTTATGACCCCAAGGAGCACAGCTTTACCCTCCGCCGGGTGGACTATGACATTGAGAGGGCGGCCCAGAGAATCCTCGACGCCGGCTTGCCGGAGGAAAACGCTGCCAGGCTTTTCAAGGGTGAGTAACCCAACCGCTGCTTCCTCACGGTCCAACCAGCCCACCTTTTACCTTTGCACATCCGAAGCCTAGGACACTCAGAGACCTACCTGTCTTGATAGACTGGAATCCATGAACACGAATACCCGAGGCAAGGGCATGATTTTTAAGGTGGATAGGACACTCTAGGACCTATCAATAGGTGTAGTGTTGGCCTTTACGCCCTTGCCATGAAAGATATGATCAAGGGCACAACAATAGACCACCCTCAGCCTGCACATTATTCTGACCTATGGATTGGAGAAATTGGAGCTCTTTAGTTCCCACCAAGTATCCGTTTACAGCGGGATGGCTTGAATCCATCGCATCCACAGATGCTGAGGCGATCAAAGGCACTTTCATTGCCCTTGTTTGGTTATCATTCCTGATTGGTTTGTTGATCGTGGTAATCCAAACCAGCTTGGCTTGGTGGTACAAGCAACGTCCCTACATATTGGTATTAAAATCATCTGCATCCTATGAAGGGGTGATGAAATCTAGTCTGCCGTGGTTCATTGAGTTTCGAAGGCACCTCGTCGATGCCCCGGCAATCGATGGGACGGAAAGGATTATAAAAAAACGCACGGTCGATGCAACCGAGGTGATGCCTGAGAATGTCCTAGCGCCGGCATTCATTTCAAACCGACTGATTCTAGCAATGCCAAGCATTATGACTGGCTTGGGAGTGCTAGGAACATTCACCGGTTTGGCTCTTGGAATGTCGAAAATTGACCTCGGCTCTAGCCTCACTAATCTCACAACTGCAATTCAGCCCATGATCAGCACCTTTGCTGGGGCTTTTTCATGCTCAGTCTGGGGCGTCTTAGCGAGCTTGGTATTTAGTTTCCTGGAAAAACTCCTTGAGACTTTTAGTTTGTGGAAGATCGGGGAGCTGCACAATCGGCTCAACGCCCTGTATCCACGGTATATTCCAGAGGAAGCTCTTGTTGAGATATCAGACCATGGACGGCAAACATCTGAGATCCTAAAAGGTTTGGCTGTCGCAATAGGTGATCACATGCAGAAGGCCATCGGTAAGTTGGGTCAGGAGATTAAAGAGGCGGTTGCTACAGCAACGATGGAGGGGCAAGGACCTCTGGCTGAGAAGTCAGCTCAGCTTTTGGAAAAAGCAATCACTACAGAACTCATCAACCTAAAAAACCAAATTGATGGCATGGCAGAAAAGTTCTCTGCTTCTTTTGATGGAGCAAGTAGTAACCTATTAAAATCGATAGAAGGTTTTGAGCCTACGGTTCATTCTCTATCCAGCACAGTAAACAGCGTTCAATCAGCGGTTACAAACGCTGTTGAAAAACTCAATAGCCATGAGTCTGTGATGACTGAAATGGCCTCTGCTGCGACAAAAATTCATGAAGCGGCCTCTTCTTTTGAATCCATGCGGGACGCTTTGGAAAATTCTGCCGAAAGAAACCGTGAAGCTGCTACGGCACAGAACATCGCTTCAAACACAAATATCAAGGTCTCACAGGAGTTCGAGAAAATAGGTCTCGGCCTTGCTGGCATTCAGGAAACGATTAAGCAAGGAGCAGAAGTCATAGGTTCACTTGGCTCACCTATCAGGGAATTGCAGACCTTGCTGGCATCTCAACCAGAACTCCAAAAGCAAATAGACCAAGAGCGACAATCCACTGAAGAAACACGAAATCGTCGGATTTTGGAAATGTCAGCAGGTCTGGCGGAGAAAGTCGGGGAGGCAGCAACTCAGTTCGCACAGGTTGGTCAATTGGCTGAGCAACTCGCGACCGCAGCAGCGAGTCTTGATCAAGCAAGCGCCAAGCTCTCGGAGTTTGGTGAACACATAACGGAGGCATCTGTAGAGCAGTCGAAGGCTTCAGAGATGAGTCGTACTGCCGCCATGGCATCTGAACGGACTGCAAAGGCGCTCGAGCCTATACCAGAGACAATTTCTAACCTCACAAGCGGATTAGAGGCAGCCGGTGAAAAGGTCAAAGATGGAGCTGAAGCCGCAAAAGAAAGTTACGAACAATTAATCGTTATACAGAAGCAGTGGTTTGATGGTGCAGAGCGAGGGCTACGAGTCATGAAAGAAAGCCTAGAGGAGGTATTTGAAACCTACGGACAACAAGTTCAGGGCCAGACCGGCGCCCTGATGACTCAATGGACTGAAAAAGTCGACGAATGCCTGCAATCATACGAGACGCAACTTCAACAGATGATTGGTGGGATTGATGAGATTCAGACAGCCATCGATAAACTGAAGAGGCAGTAAAATAATCTGCAATGTTCAGAAGGCCTAAATCCCCAAAAAAGGTTGGAGAAGGGGAGAACCCTTTCCTTCTGTCGTTTTCAGACTTTATGGCAAGTCTGCTGGCCATTTTCATTCTGATAGTGATCGTTGAGGTTATTCAGCTGAAACAAAAAGAAGACGATTTAAAGAAAGAAAAAGAAAAGATTGAGGCTCAGAATGGGGCACGTTGGGTCCAAAAAGATGAGTATGAAAAACTCATCGCTCTGCGAAGTGCTGTTCATGATTTGGTATCAAAAATGACTATCTTCGATTCAATGCGAGTTGGAATCGACAAGTCGCTCAATAAAGTTGGGCAGCGCAGAAAGGCTTTGGAAAGGGTTATAACGCAGATCCAGGCCGATCTAGAAAGTCAAGGCGTAGCTGTAACTCCGGATATCTCGAACTTGTGCCTCCGATTCCGCGATGACAAAAATGGAGCAAGTGCTCCTAAAAAACTACTGTTCCCATCCGGCAGCTACAAAATACCACAAGAATCTGAGGAAACGGCTACCTTAATCGGTAACGCCTTGCTAAAGGCCTTATCGGATAAAGAAAATCAGGCACTCATAGACACGGTTTTTATTGAAGGACACACAGACTCCAAACCCTACAAAGGTGAAATGGGCAACTGGGGATTATCTGCAGATCGGGCGATTTCTCTTTGGCAGTTTTGGACTCAAAATCCCGGTAAACTTGAAGGACTAAAAGAATTGAAGTCTCGCCCTGAGCAGGGAGATCCCAAGCCTTTGATTTCTGTAAGTGGATATGCAGACACGCGATCGACATATTCAGCTGAAGACCTATCTCACATGGGACAGGATCGACCTGATGATCGCCGCATAGAGATTCGATTTACTTTATCACCATCCGAGAAAGTTGGGCTCGAGGATGCACAATCTGCATGGAATAACGTTTTGAATTGGTTTCCTGGAGAGATCGCCAGACTAAAGAAAATCATCAATGGCAATTGATTTAAAAATCAGGCCGATCCGGTCTTCAAAAATCGGTGAGCACTTGATCCATCGTGGAATGCAGGCGCTTGAATCGCGAATCCAAAAGAATGGAACCCATTCGATAAGCCATCAATTCACCAACCAGTTAGAGGGACTGAGATCGCGACTTAAAGAACGGGGTAAACGAGGTGAAAGCTTTGAGAAAGCTACCGACGTAGTAGGTCGGGAAAGGTTACTCCTACAGTTGTATTCAGACAGAAAAAACCAAGAAGACTGGCTCCCATCATTTGACGAAGAAATTGCCAAATCTGTTTTGGGTGATGACGGTAGAAAATTGCCTCCCTTTAGGAGGTCATTGGCAGCACTGCTGTACTTCAATAGGTTTTCCCAACTTCCGGCTAAAGACTTTTTAGCAACTAGGCTTCAGGAGGCCTATAGCCGGGATGGGAGTTGTATAACTCCCACCGATCGAGCATGGAATCAATATGCCGCAATCCTTTTTGCACCTGATTCACTTGAAAGAGTTGCAGCAAGTGCTGACGACGATGAAACATTCTCGGAAGTACTAGAAAGGTTGCATCTCACAACGAAGGTAATCAGAAACCAACAGGCAGATTTTTTAAAATGTCTAAAGGATGAGTTTCTGGTCCTGAGACTTATGCGGGTTGTTTCAGGAAAGGGAGAGCAACTTCTAAGTGAATTTCATGAGTACAAAGACGAGCCATACCAGAAGGGTATGCTCATGGGTGCAAAGGCGCTTCAGGTTCTTGTGAGAAGAGTTATCAAGGAAAGTGGTGGAAAATGGCCTGGAATATGGCCTCAGTGGATAGTCTCTCTTGGTTGTGATCCACGTTTCGGAAGAGACAACCGAGATGTAGCGAAATGGTGGGGTTGGGCCACTAATGAGGAGCTAGCTGTAGCCCGTCAGGGAATCACAGGACTGACGCTGAAGTTTTTCATAGATTTTCTGAAAAGAAGTTTGGAGGAAACATCGAAATTTGATCAGTTCCAGCAACGCAGTGACTTTTTGATGAGACTTTTTGAAGCAGGCATAATTCAGTCAGCACGACTGATATTAAATAATGAATCGCTCAGACGGCTTGACCAAAAACATAGAGATATTTGGAGCGTTGCCCGACTTGATCGAACAACTGATGATACAAGCATGGTGTGTTTGGAGTGCATTGATAACATTTATCTTATTGAGGGAACGCACTCTTTTGCCCTGAGAGCTTTCCGCAACAGCTTTCCAATTATTGATTTTTGGAAAAACCCACGTGGTTACTATCAAGATAATCAGCTGCGTGTAAGTGACAACAAATGCGATCTTTTCCTGCGACATGATCCACATGGAGGATGGCGATATCGCTTCAAAACCTGGTTAAGACAACACCACATTGAGTGGAACATCTGAGATGCCCTTTTTTACTCCAGTTAAGAATTTTCAGTGGACTAAAAACGATGATGGCATGGCCATTCGTTTTAAATCCGCAAGAGATTACAGAAAGACTATTGAGGGTAAATCATCTCCGGAACTACAACTTGCGCTTATCAGAATGCGGATGCTCGCTGAGGAAGGCAGGGCTGGAACCAGAGAGGTTGATTGCGGTATTTTCATTTCATCTGCTGATGCTGTCCGACTCGATAATGAAACTAGAGAGTGCTTTGACCTTCCTCCACCATGGCCAGGTGGCATTCGATTAAAAACTGATTCTGTTCCCCAGCTTGAACAATTCTCAGCTTCGATCGGATTGATAAATCCTGGAGTCGGGATTTGCTGGGAATGGAAATTAAAGGGTCCCGTCTTGGATGTTCTGGGGGAGTTTTATCTGCCTTCCCCTGCTCAGTATGTTGTCCTTTTGGCTTATCAGAATTGGAGGGATTCAGGAGCTCACGATGAACTCAGTAATCTCTCAATGCTGGCCACTTTACGCGGAGCTAGAAAATCTGGATGCCAGATCGATCTTGAAACCTACAACCAGATTGAAATTGCTCATGCAAATGACCTTTCCATTGATGCCAAAGAGGATTCTACCGGAGATCTGATATTACGTCCCATTGTTCACGGAGACTTCCCTGGAATGGATCCTGATCAGGTTGAGGAAAACTTTGGGCAGGCGCAGGTTGAAAAAACGAAAATGATGTTTCGAGTCGGTCGAACTATTGTACTTTTAGACGAAGAAAAAACTGCGCAGTTCAAAGCACTAGTCGGGCGCGGGAGGGTGCCCAAAGCACAAGTTGCATTATTCAAGAAGAATCCAGGAGCTTGGGTTGCAGAACATGTTTTTCCTGATATCGAACTTGAATTTAGCCCGAGAGTCACAGGTATTGGATACTGGAAAAATGCTTATGCGGGGGCAATGTGGGATGAAAGCGAGGACTGGTTTGGCAAAAAACCTGAGCCCGAAAAAGCCAAGACCAAGGAAGCAGTGGATAAGCAGTCACATTCATCAGCCGAAGATCAGGATAATGCAGAAGATTCAGATGATCGACCAGTGGTAGCTTTGATTGAGGCGAACGATTCCGTGTTAAGATATGGTGGGCCTAATTGGAGTGCCGAGGAAATGACCGATAAGCAACCTGAGCCGGACTTCAATGGCCTGGCTAGAGCCCCACTTGGTCATCAGAAGGAAGCCGTTCGTTGGATGGCCAGACATGCTAGGCGAGCCTTAAATAATCTGGATCCTACAGAAGGAAAAGCTGTTGGCGCCGGTGCTTTGTTCGCCGATGACATGGGGCTTGGGAAGACTTTCAGTACCCTCATCTTCCTGCGGAATTGGATGAATCTATGGAGAACAAATGTGGGAGGGGAGCCGCCAGCCGTTTTAGTTGTTGCACCATTGTCTCTGTTGGAAAACTGGAAAGCGGAAATTGCCAAGAGTTATTCCGAAGAATACAGCGTATTCGCTCGGGTATTGATTGCTCAAAGTGAAGGGGACCTGAATCAGGTTAGAAGGGGGCCCGGTGCCCGTGACAAAGCCGTTCCGGGAGAAGTGCAAGAGTATGGGTTGGGATTCGGAGATGGGACGGCAAGAAGCATCGATATGCCTGGAAGCTGTGTCCTGACGACTTATCAGACTCTCCGTGATTACAGATTCTCATTCGCTAAAGCCGAGTGGAGTGTTGCGATATTTGATGAGGCCCAGAACATTAAAAACCCAAATGCTCTGCAAACAATTGCAGCAAAGTCACTCAAGGCAAAGCTGAGGATAACCCTAACCGGAACTCCCGTTGAAAATCATCTCGGGGATTTTTGGTCAATTCTTGATACATCCGAACCTGGTCCACTTGGTTCATTCGCTGAATTTCGTACCAACTGGATTAATAGGATGAGATCCCAGGATCCGGAGGAGATGGAGTCGGTTGGCAAGGAGCTACGCAACAAAGTAGATTTGCTGATGCTTCGCCGCATGAAGGAAGAGGAACTAGGCAAAGCCCTTCCAAAAAAGACCGGTCACAGCACGTCAATCCCAATTCCGATGGGTGATAAGCAGACTTCGGTTTATAATTCAATTTTATCTAGTCTGAACGGACTCGCACCTGATAAATCGATTACACCTGCTGCGGCTGCAAATCAGCAGTTGGCTGCTCTTTGGCAGATTAGGCAGGTTTCCCTACATCCCGATCTACTTTCTGGTGGGGAGATAAGAATGTCAAGTAACGAGACAGAAGCCCGATCCATTCTTCAAGAATCAGCCAAACTAAAGTGGTTGCTGAAAACACTGGATGGCATCAAGTCCAAGGGGGAGAAAGCATTGGTATTCTGTGTTCAGAAAAAGCTTCAGCAAGCGTTGGCTCTGCACCTCGGTAAAATCTATGGGATTAATATCCCTGTTATTAATGGTGACACAAAAGCCTCATCTAGGGTCAACCCAGATACGACCCGGTTGGGATTGATAGAGCAATTCAGTAATATGACTGGATTTGGAGTGTGTGTCTTGTCTCCCATAGCAGCTGGCGCAGGTTTGAATATTGTTGCTGCCAATCATGTCATTCATCTCGAACGGCACTGGAATCCAGCAAAAGAAGATCAGGCCACGGACAGAGCCTATAGAATTGGTCAAAAGAAACCCGTGATTGTTTACCTTCCAACGACAACTCATCCCTCATGTTCTCTTTCGTCCTTTGATGAAGTACTTCACCGGCTTATTGAGAAGAAAAGAGGGCTCCAAGGGGCATTGGGGCTAGTTCCTTCCCAGCAGGTCAGTGATGCCGAGTTAATCGGGCAAGTTTTCGCAGCCAATAGTTCGAGCGAAGGTGATAAGACCCTCAGTTTTGACGAAGCTATCCGGCTTGAATGGAATCTTTTTGAGGGATTAATTGCATTACTTTACGAGAGGGAAGCAAACACCGTAATTCTGACGCCTGGAGGCAGTGATCATGGGTGTGATGTTGTCGTCCAAGGGCTCGGTGGTTTTTCTAATCAGAATCTTTTGATTCAGTGCAAGTCGACCAAGCACAAAGAGCTGGATAGTGAGAGAGCCGTGAGGGAGGTTGAGGGTTCTAGGCCCTACTACCAAAGTGCTCTTGGTATAGAATTCAGCGAGCGTGTGCTCCACACTAATGCAGCGCGCTTATCCCGTAGAACAATCCGCTCAGCTGAACTTTGCAATGTTACGGTCAGGGATCGTATGTGGATCAAGGAAAAGCTCTTAAAAAACCCCGTTAAAATGTCCGAATTGTTATCTCGTGAAAGAAGGCGTCAGAGAGTTTAAGCCATGACCATATCCTCTCCAGACTCCATGAAACGCATCATCCTCGCCCTTTCCCTTGCCGCCATTCCGCTCCATGCCCAGCAAGGCCCTCAGGATCTCCATCCCTTCTTCAGCCCCAACGGGTGTGCTTACGGCTGATCACGATTCCCTCTGCTGAGGAGAAGGCCAGGTTGTCGCATACGAAGACCCGCGTGCCGGCAACCAGCCCGGCAGGGAATGTCTTATCATGACTGTTTCTCACTCCCACGACCCAAGAGAAGTCCGTGATGGTCCTCCCCGGAATGGTGATGTTGATGACTCCGAAGTAGCGGCTGCCATCATGGGTGAGCCGATCCCCTGCGCCCGTAGGCGAAGTTGACTACAAAACCCTCACCGCTTGGGACGAGTTCCACTCGGTAAACTTTATCCGAGCGGTCGTCCCGATAACTGAGACTGACTGATTTCATACGATTTGATTTGGATACGAAGAAGGGCCGGGAGCAGTCCGGCCTCCATTGCCGAGGAGGGGCTGCGAGTCCTTCCCTTCGGGGAGGGGCGGAAAAGGGGAGAGGTCATGTGCGACTACCCCTTTTTTTAGCTATTGGCGGGGTATGGGCGATCAAGGAGGGGCTCGGAACAGAGAAGGAATTGAAATTTTCGTGGCACTTATTTGGCACAACCCCCCTGCCTCTAAAAACCCGTTATCGCCCTTAGATCCTGATAAAAAGAGAGTGCAGCCATGAGGAGTCGAACCTCAAACCTTCTGATCCGTAGTCAGATGCTCTATCCAATTGAGCTATGGCTGCCTGAACGGGGGAATGATTCAAGCCGATCATGGTCTGCACGTCAAACCGGAATCGAGGCATTTCCCAATATCGACCGATGATGCTCTTCAGAGCTGATTCATGGTCACCGCCGTAAAGTCCGTACCCAGATTCTTCTCTAGGGTGGAGATGGCTTGTTCCAGCACGGCATAAATCCTCGTTCGGTCGGAGGCATTCCCCAGATCGAGCACGGCGGTAGTGGTAAGGCCGTTCGCTGAAAGGGCACTCTGGTAGGCGGTCTGAGCCGAGGCTGCCGTGATGGTCCCATAGGTGCCGGAGGCGTTTACATACCCGAGCTTCTGGAAGATGTTGGAGAAGAGGGTGCCGAGCGATCCGACATTCACGGCAACGTGGTTCGAGGAGGTGGTGGTGACCGACAGGTTCGTCGTGCTGGGGGTGGCGATATTATAGAGCTGATCGAGATAGCCGCGCACCTGATAGGGATACTGTGCGTAGGAGTCGCCTCCCCAGGCGTTGGTGAACGAGTTCATCGCGGTGACCGTGGCGGCCGTGGCATTCTGGCAGGTCTTGGCCGAGGCGGTCAGCAGCGGGCCATAGTAGCCCTGATTGTAGGCCTGATTAAGCAGGATATCGAGGGGGCTATTGGCTAGCCCGATGAATTTACCCAAGCTGTTGTAGAAGTAGGGTTGCCACTGGGGAGTCCATCCGGAAGAGACCGGGCTCCACGGGGAGGTCAGGCTGGTGCTTCCGATATACTGGAGGGCCAGGTAGTCGTTGAAGTGGAAGTAGGCACAAAGCATCGGGCCGAAGTAGAGGTCGTTGAAGCTCGCCGGTGTGGGCAGTGCGTGTTGGGTGGCCGCTCCAGCCATGGTGTAGCCGATGTTTTTCTGAAGGGCGGCGTAGTTGATCAGGGAAAATCCAGCGGGCGCATAGCTCCCTCCAACCATGTCGGCGGCGTAGTTGTTGATCTGATAAGGGCCGCCCTGACCGGTTCCCATGACGGCGGCCTGCAGAGGCGAGGTAGCAAGTTGGGTGCTGCCCTTGGTATAGTACTCGGTGGCGATGTTCTCTTGGAGTAGTTGTCCCAGGATGGAGCCGTAGAGGTAGTCCTTGTTGAAGAGGATGCCAGGGGTGGCTTTCTGGATCAGGTGGCCGTACATCACTCCGGCCGTCAGGTTCGAGAGGATCATGTCGGTGTAGGTGTCGCCGTCGAGGGTTATCGTGTCCTGCGGCGAGGTCGGGGTGACCCCGTAGTAGCAGTGGAATCCGATTGTTCCCGTTGTCACCAAGCCGCCTCCGGAAGGAACCGGTGTCGGTGAGGGAGCGGGTGTCGTCGAAGGGGTGGGCGTCGGCGTCGGAATCGATGAATTCGAACCGAAAAGTGATATCGCTACCGAGGCGATGGTCGAGGGTACCGCGGAGTTCACGGAGGTCCCGCGGGGCCCGGTGAGGCTGATGGGTGTTGTCAGAAGAAGATCCCAGACCATCAGGCCGTCCTGGGGGTTGACCTTGTTGGCCAGCACATGCCGGGCACTCCGCTCGACGGAGTAGGGGGTGTTGAGGATGTTGCCGTATTGGTCGAGTTGGATGATGGTGCCAGCTTGGTAGGCATCGGCGTTGTTCACCACGAGGGTGGCGCCGCCCCAGGCCTCGTTCGGCACCTCGAGCCCGATCGTCACGGCGGTCGTGGCGGGGACTATCGCGCGGTACTGGTCGTAAGCGACGGCCGGATCATAGTGCTGGTAGCCGGCGTCATAGGCCATGACGTTCACCAGGTCCAGCAGGGTTCCGACTTTCCTGCCCGCGTAGGTCCCGCCGGGAACCACGCTGTTGAAAGTGAGTCGCTCGCGTCCCGCCGATCCTCCCCAGTAAGAGATTTGGCCGGGGCCGGCGGGGTTGGGTGCGGCGGCTGTGTAATCGGCCCCGGTCGACCAAGCGGCAAGGGCCAGTTGGCGGGTGCGTCCGTCGGTCTTGGTGGCCTGGGCGATCGCCTCCCTCATCGCCTGAATGGCGAGGGCGTAGTTGGAGACATTCGCGGCGTCGGCACCCTCGACTTCGTAGTCGACATCGAGGCCGTCGAGTTTCAGGTCGACCATGATCCTGGCAAGCGCGTCCCGGATCGGAGCGGTCGAGGCCCCGGAGGGTTTGCCGGCTTCGGCGACGAGCCCGCGCCAGTTGCCATAGGTCGCTCCGCCTAAGGAGAGCAGCACGCGTTGGCCTTTCTGTTGAAGGACGCGGACGGCTTGGGCGACATCCTGCGGCGACGAGGAGAACCCGAGGCCGGTTCCGGACCAAGTGTTGGCCGCCAGACCCGACCAGCTCAAGTTCGGATAGGCAAAAGCAAGGCAGACATCGGTGTAGGGGGTCTGGCTGATCGCCGCGAGCTTGCTGGCGGAGATCAGTTGGGCATCGGTCATCGGGGTGCCGCTGTAGCCGGCGTAGTAGTAATAGTTGTCAGACCAGCTGGGGAAGTAGCCGACCAGTTTCCGAGCACTAAGTCCGGCAGTCGGCGCGGGGGTCGCCGTGGGTGAAGGGGAGGCTGAGGGTGTGGGGCTGGGGGCAGGAGTCTGAGTCGCGGTCGGTGTGGGCGACGGCGTTGCCGTGGGGGAGGGGGTCGCCGTGGCAGTAGGACTCGGGGTGGGCGTGGGAGTCGGTGTCGGTGACGGAACCACGATTGAGAGAGGGATAGCGATCCCGTTGACCACGAGCTTGGTGGGCTTGGCCGGAGGGGCCCCGGTGAGGGTGAATCCCACGGAGATGGAACCACCGCTAGGGATAGTGGCGCTCCAGGAGGCCGGAGCGATCTGATAGCCCCCGGTCACGGAGGTGCTCGTTGCATTCCAGATGGAGGAGATCCTGTCCGTGGTGGAGAGAAGAGCCCCCCAGCCCGCCAAGGGGGCTGTCCCGGTGTTTTTGATGATAAGGTTGGCATTGTATCCGGTGTCCCAGACCGAGGTGACCTGAAAGACGCCTGTCAGTGACGTCACGACCGGCGTGGGGCTGGGGATAGGAGTCGGGGTGGGTGGCTGAGTTGGCTTGGAGGCCGCGTAGGGGTTATTCACGGTCAAGGGGACCTGAACGCCGTTGACTAGCACTCTGGAGGGGGTGGAGGTTTTGGTGGCGTTGAAATTGAATCCCACGGAGACGGATCCGTTCGTCGGGATGGTTGCAGTCCAGGAAGCCGGAGTGATCGCATATCCACCGCCCACGGGGGCGGCTGTGGCGTTCCAGATCGAAGAAACTTGGTCCGGTGTCGAGAGGGTGGCGTTCCAAGCGGAGACCGGGGTGGGGGCCGTGTTGAGAAGAACAAGGTTGGCCGTGTATCCGGTGTCCCACGCGCTGGAGATCGTGTAGGTGGCGGTGATGGCTGCCCGTGCTGGCAGGATGCCGATCACGGCGGCGGTGAGCAGGCAGAGGATGGTTTTCATGCGATGGTTACCTTTCTGGATGGGGGTGATGCTTGGAGAGTTGGGCACCCAACCCCCTCCGGATGTTCAAAAATCATTCTTCCAAGAGAGTAAAAAGTTCCCCTTGACCCCGGTTTCCCTTGCAACCATAGTCCCCACTCAATCTTATCAAGAGTGACGGAGGGACTGGCCCGGTGATGTCACGGCAACCGCTGCGGAGTAATCCGTGGGCCCAGGTGCCAAATCCAGCCCCGCGTAAGCGGGGAAAAGATGAGGTTCCCGGCACGGTCGCATTCGCGACGCCTGGTCTCCTCGGCACTCTTGATCGGAACCATCACCGATTCCATGTCCAAGAAACCCTGGTTCAGTAATCTGAAATGCCGTGAGTGCGGGCGCCTTTACGATAAGCAGGCGATCCACATTTGTGAGTTCGACTTCGGCCCGCTCGAGGCTGCCTATGACTACGATGCCATCCGCAACGTCCTGACCCGCGAACTGATCGAGTCGCGTCCGCAGACGATGTGGCGTTACCGGGAGCTGCTCCCGATCGACGGCGAGCCGACCGTCGGTACTCAGGTGGGCTTCACCCCGTTAGTGAAGGCCGATCGTCTGGCCAAGAAACTCGGCATCCGCGAGCTCTGGATCAAGAACGACTCGGTTAACTATCCGACCCTTTCCTTCAAGGACCGCGTGGTCTCGGTCGCCCTCAGTCGCGCCCGCGAGCTTGGCTTCAAGGTGGTGGCCTGCGCCTCTACCGGCAATCTGGCCAACTCCGTCGCCGCCAACGCCGCCAACGCCGGCCTGAAGAGTTACGTGCTCATCCCCTCGAATCTCGAGCAGGGGAAGGTACTCGGTTCCCTCGTGTACGGCACCAATGTCATCGGGATCACCGGCCCCTACGACCAAGTGAACCGTCTCTGTTCGGAGATCGCCGGAAAATACGGCTGGGGATTCGTGAACGTGAATCTGCGTCCCTATTACGCCGAGGGATCCAAGTCGATGGGCTTTGAGATCGCGGAGCAGCTGGGCTGGAAGTTTCCGCGCCACACCGTGGTGCCCATGGCCTCGGGGTCGCTGCTGACCAAGATCCACAAGGCTTACAAGGAATTCATCGACCTCGGCATCGTGGAAAAGAGTGACTTCTCGATTCACGGGGCCCAGGCCGCCGGTTGCTCGCCAATCAGCGCCGCCTTCAAGGCCGGAACCGACATCGTCAAGCCGGTCCAAAATCCCGACACCATCGCCAAGTCGCTGGCCATCGGCACTCCGGCGGACGGCTACTACGCCATCCGCAGCATCCGGGAGACCGGCGGAGCCACCGAGGACTGTACCGATGAGGAGATCGTCGAGGGTATCAAGTTGCTGGCCGAATATGCCGGCATCTTTGCCGAGACGGCCGGCGGCGTCACCGTGGCCTGCGCCAGGAAACTCATCGATTCGGGCAAGATCCCGAAGGACGAGAGCGCCGTCCTCTGCATCACCGGCCATGGTCTCAAGACGCAGGAGGCGATCGTCGGCAAGGTCGGCGAACCCCGTATCATCGGCGCCAGCCTCCGCGAGTTCGAGGCCCTCGTGGCCGACGAAGTCACTCTTAAATCCTGATGCTTATTATTCCCTAGATCCCAGTTCCTAACTCCTAGCTCCCAAACGACCATGCCCACCGTCCGCATCCCCACCCCGCTCCGCAAACTCACCAACAACCAGGAAGAGGTTGCCGCCTCCGGTGCCACCCTCGGCGCCGTTCTGGACGAACTCAACGCTGCCTATCCGGGACTCGGCGAGCGCATCGTCGATGAGAGCGGCGTGATTCGCCGCTTCGTGAACATCTTCGTCAACGATGAGGATGTGCGCTTCCTTCAGGAAAAGGAGACCCCGGTCAAGGAAGCCGACGTCATCTCCATCGTTCCCGCCATCGCCGGGGGATAGTCTTCTTGAGTTCGCGCAATCAACCTCCGATCCTTCCCTCCATGGAAACGACCCGCCTCTGGCTCATGTATCCGGCGAAGCTCATCACCCGCCCCATCGTCTATGAGCTCGGACACAAGTTTGCCGTCACGACGAACGTCCGCCAGGCCAGCGTTACCAACGAGATTGGCCTCGTTTGCCTCGAACTCATCGGCGAACGCGGCGAGACCAAGAGGGCCATCGCCTGGCTCGAGGAGCTCGGCGTGAAAGTCGAGCCGGTCGAGATCAACACCATCGAGGGCTGATTACCATTCCCGCCGCCCATGAAAATTTCCCTCGGAAGTGATCACGCAGGATTTGAATACAAACAGGCCATCGCCGACATGCTCCGCGCGCAGGGACACGAGGTGATCGATTGCGGAACCCACTCCGCCGATTCCACCGATTACCCGCTCTGGTGCATTCCCGCCGCCGAGAAGGTGGCCCATGGAGAAGCCGAGAAGGGCATTGTCTTCGGCGGTTCCGGCAACGGCGAGGCCATTGCCGCGAACAAGGTCAAGGGCATCCGCTGCGCCATCGCCTGGAGCGATGACACGGCCCGCCTCGGCAGCGAGCACAACAACGCCAATGTCCTCTCCATCGGCGAACGTATGGTCTCCCTCGAGACCGCCAAGCGCCTGGTCAGCATCTGGCTTTCCACCCCGTTTCAGGGGGGGCGTCATCTTAAGCGCCTCGAAGAGTTGGCCAAGTACGAAGCCGGTCTTCCGATGCAGTAAAGTCCGGCGCCGTTTTTGCCCGCAACCCTTCCTTCACTTTCTGTCCCCTGCACCTGGCAGCCTTTGCTGGGAATCCGCGAACTTGCACCCCCGGCTTTTATCCAGACTGATGTCTTTCCGGCGCTCCGAGGGCTGCACTGGCCACTTGCTGGAAACAACCCTAGACGCGTAGGCTCATCGGATGTCCGTCGTCTTCCGCATCGGCGAGGAGGAGCCCCTCTTCCATCTGGGTGAGTTCCCCGTCCGTCTGATCACGCTTCTTGTGGCGTTGCATAGCGCCGCGATGATTGCGGTCTCGATCCTGTTCGCCACGGGCCACGGGGCGCTCATCGAGCTGCTCGCCTACAGCAGCGTTGCGGTGTCGCACGGACAGATCTGGCGTCTCGTCACTTATGCTTTTGTCGCGACTCCCTCCGTCTGGTTCCTGCTCGAGATGCTCATGCTCTGGTATTTCGGCAAGGAGGTGGAGAACGGCCTTGGCTGGAAGCGATTCGCGATTCTCTACACGGGACTGATCCTCATCGGACCGATGATCTTCCAGGCCTACGGTTACGCCGGACGGCCGCAGACTTATTCCGGAGCCCAGGAGATCAACTTCGCCGTCTTTGCAGCCTTCACGGCGATGCATCCCGGGGCGCGCTTCTTTTTCGGGGTTGCCGCCCGCTGGGTTTTCCTCGGCCTGCTTGCGATTTCAGTCCTCCAGCTTCTCGCCGATCAACAACTCGCCAAGATTGTTGTCCTGGTGGCCACGTCGACCCTCGCCGTCCTCCTGCTGCGGAAGGCCGGCTTCACCGAGCCGCTCCTCGAGAGCGGCTTCACTTGGAGGATCCCCTGGAAGAAATCCGCATCCCCGGGCTTCTCGGTTCAGAACGGCGGTCTCTCCGCCTCCGGCCGCCCCGCCAAGATTGCCCCATCCACCGGGGTTCCCCATGATTCCTTCAATCCCGAGCAGCAGCTGGACATCCTGCTCGAGAAGATCGCCCGCAAGGGAATCGGCAGCCTTGATGAGGCCGAGCGAGCCACGCTTGAGAAAGCCCGCCGTGCCATGATCCGGCGCGAGGGGGGGCACTGAGTCACGGCATGAGCCGCGCAGTCGAGCAGCTCCGGGAGACGATCGCCCGCCTCCGGGCCCCCGGAGGCTGTCCTTGGGACCGTGAGCAGACGGCCGCGACCCTTGTCCCCTCGCTCCTGGAGGAGGCGCACGAGGTGGCCGACGCGATCGAGCGCGGCACCCCCGACGAGGTGGGGGAGGAACTCGGCGACCTGCTCATCAACATTCTCATGCAGGCCGAGATCGCCTCGGAGCAGGGAAGCTTCAGCCTCGAGGTCCTGGCTGACACGGCCAACAAGAAACTCATCCGCCGCCATCCCCATGTCTTTGGCGGGACTTCCGCCAAGACCAGCGCCGAGGTGCTCGCCCGGTGGG
>Ga0208105_1000140_pt1 | contig 29104 bp, 26 predicted proteins | sample CryBogCBE16Jul07_FD_184574 | JGI IMG/M metagenome (GOLD analysis project Ga0208105, IMG submission 184574) | Freshwater microbial communities from Crystal Bog, Wisconsin, USA - CBE16Jul07 (SPAdes) | ecosystem: Environmental > Aquatic > Freshwater > Lake | place: Crystal Bog, Wisconsin, USA... | reverse complement strand
AAATAGATTGCTACAGTGCTATTGCCAGTTTAGAAAGTATCTGTTTTCCTATACTGTTGAAGGAGAAGGTCGGCGTTTACCTCACCGACGTTCATCATCCATTCATAAAACCCTGTATTTCTAACAATTTGTTTATAGAAAATCATGCGATTTTGACGGGACCGAACCGAGGTGGTAAATCTACCTACTGTAAATCTATAGGACTGGCGATTGTGACGGCGCAGACTTGGGGCTTCGCCTGGGCTCGCTCTATGTCGTTTTCGCCCTTCAAAACCATTGTAACAGCGCTGGAGCCCGCTGGATTACTCGGCTCGCTCTCCACGTTTGAGGCGGAGATAGAATTCGCCAAAGAGGTGCTGGCGGTTGAGGGGTTGCCTGCTTTTGTGATGATGGACGAAATCTTTCATTCCACCAATGCGGGCGATGGCCTGGAGGCGAGTCGTGTATTTATGCGACAACTGTATTTGAAACGGGACGTTGTCTCTATCATTTCAACTCATTACAAGGACCTCGCTGAATCGTTTGGATCGCAGGCGACGGCGATACAAATGGAGGCATCGCTGGGCGACGACGGCAAACTCGCTTATACCTACAAAGTGATTCCTGGGGTCTCCGACAAAAGTAGTGTTATGGAAATTTTGAAGGAACGTGGTTTGCTACCCGATGCCCGGTCGTAAGTTTTTGCGGTCAAATTATTCAAGAAAGATTGTTGCCTCAAGCAGAGACAAATGAATTTATCTGATACATTCTATGTAGCGCTTTGTATGACTGTATTAATACTCGGTGCCGTCTATTGGTTCTGGACCCAGAATCAGTTCATGTTACGCAAACTCAGCTTGCTTGAGAATATTGTATATGAAATGAAAATGGCATTGTCTACAGGACCACCAGTAGGTGCCCCGGCACCGTTTGCGCCTGTTGGGGCTGAAAGTAACGTTCCAGTATACGCTCCCGCACCAGGCTCCGTAATGAGTGAAGATGACGCCGAAATTCTCAACGACGACTTACACGGTGCCCTCGCTGAAAACACCCCCTTTTTACAGCCTAAGGACCAGGATTCCCCTGTATTAGAAGTGACCGAATCATCTGCCGAATCGTCCCAGCCTGCTGCCCTTTACTCCAAGCCCGATGATGCCGTCGCCGATGACTTACAGCCAGGTGGAGTCGGTAGCGGAGTTGCCGAAGTGAAGACTGGCACCAGTGCTTACGATACAATGACACTCAAGGAATTACGCCGTCTTGCTGAAAACCGTAACATTCCTGGTGCCAAAGATATGCGCAAGCAGGCACTCATTGACGCCCTCCGCAATGCGCCTACCGGTGGTACTTTTGACCTCAACGAAGGCGTTTTAGAACTAAACTAAATATTTGTTCCTGACAGAAGAGATGAGTAGCTTAAGCTTTGCTCCTGTCATGATGAATCCTGCGGGTTCAGCCTGTTTTACATCCACAGACCCGCATTATGCCGAGACCGGTGCTCCCGCTCGTATGGCAGATGGTCGTATGGTGACCGATTACCGTCCACGTTGCTACCAGTACCCAATTCAGGCCGCTCAGCAATTTGGTGATAACGATGCGCGCTTACGTATGATTCACGGCGCCGATGCTCTTATGGCCGCCGCACGTGAAATGAACGACCTCAAAAATACCCCAACTGCTTGTGATGATACTATGGTTCCCGAACTTTACAAGCGAGTATGTACCTGGGAAGGTTGTAAAACCATTCCTGGCAATTTTATGGGAATAGGAACTGGTCGTATCTTTGTCCCTTCATCGGCCGGCAACGCCTCATCACCCCAGGCGTTATCCGACGAAGGAGTACCACAGATACCACAGACATTCCCTAGACATCCTCCTCGCTTACCATCACAGTGTGCTGTAGATGATCCTGAAACCCAGTGGTCTATTGGTGGCGCCGTAGCACAGTACGGCGCATCTGCGAAATCGCACCCTTATTCCGCACCTCGTGCTTAATTAGAAACGCTTTATAGAATGGAACATTCTGTATCCGGCAGCGGTGTACAGGGAGTCGTAACACGAAATCCTGTAGACGGAAGTGTAACTGTACGTGGTCAAGTAACAGGTCTTGGTCCCGTACCACAAAAAATTATTTATATCGCCGCCGCCCCCGTAACTCGTGGCATCGGTTTCGCCGGCTCAGGACAGCCTTACCCATCCAAAGAGATTGCCTACTCAAATACACCTAATACTGGTGTTATTGAATCTCCCGATGGTAGTTTTTCAATTGTATTGAAAGACATTCCTGCCGGTTACTTCAGCGGATTAGGCAGCATCTACGTACCTCCTTGTATTGATTTCACCTGCTTTACGAGCAAGAAGAAGATGTTTCATACAACCTTAATGATTAACGAAACCGCTGCGCCCTGGCGCTGGGCGTCAGGTTTCCCTACACCCATGAAGCCTGAGCCAGATAATCCTGACGCAACCGGTCGTGCTATGTACTACTTTGGTCGTGAAGAGTTGCCACTTTTCAATAATCAAGAAGCGCAATTACGAGCACGTGGCTACCCCGGTGAAATGACAGCACGTGGCTGGCCTGAAGCGGATGACGCTCACCCTTGGGCGCACGCATCCCCTCCCTCCTAAATGTTTGAAAAAATTGAACCTTTTCAGTGCTACAAATAGATTCGTACATTGAAAATGTCCACTGTTTCGTTATGCGGTGTTGGCGCCGACTTAGGTCGGCTTTCTTCCTTCCTTTCCAGTTCAGGTGTAACTATTGTACCCTGGGCTTCTAACATTAGTCGGTTGATTGTGGGCGAGGCTGCGGCCGGCCGATGGAAAGTCGCCGAAGCAGGGCGACTTGGAATTCCTATTGTCACCGTCGCGGCGGTTTTTAGCGGGGCTTCTCGTTCTAGCGAACTGTGGGTCACCCGCTACGCTCCTAAGCGACTTCGTGATATGATTGGTGCGGCGACACCAATTAAAGATTTATCTGCGTGGCTCACCGGCTGGGCCGATAAAGCAGGGGCGGTTCGTGGTGCGCTCGTCACCGGTCCGCCTGGTATCGGTAAAACCACCGCCGTTGGACTTATAGTAAAAGGCTGTGGCTACGATTTGGTTGAATTCAACGCCTCGGATGAACGTTCCGCTTCGGCGGTTCGTCGCTACTTTGAAGAGGCGAAACGCAGCGGCTTCGTAGGTCGTCGCCGAGTCATCGTTATGGACGAAGTGGACGGTATGAGTACCGGAGACCGAGGTGGCATCGGTGAACTCGCTCGCGTCATCAAAGAGTGTTCCTTTCCCATTATTTGTATCGCCAACGAGCGTGGAACTCCCCGTTTGCGACCACTCGTCTCCTGTTGTCTAGACATCCGTTTTCAGCGTCCTACGAAAACTGTAATCGCAAAGGCGATTCACGAACGGGTGGTCAAAGCGGAAAAACTATCGTATTCGGTGGCGGACCTGGAAGAATTGTGCGAACGAAACGGTAATGATATTCGTTCAGTTATCAACGCTCTCCAGTTCTCCTCGGCGTCGCTGGTTGGAGGAGGCAAAGACGCATTACAGCGTGTAGACGCCTTCTCCGCCACCGGTAGACTCATTGGAGGCGGCGATTCTCTTGAATTGAAAGAGCAACTCGTATTTCTTGATTACGGTATGATTCCCCTGATGGTGGCCGAAGGATATGTAGCCGCCGTAGGAAAACCTCGTGGTTCGCGTCCAAACGATTCAGTGCTGATGAACCGTTGTGCTACTGCGGGTGGATTTATCGGCGATTACGACATTCTAGATTCTCGCATTCGTGGCTCGCAAACTTGGTCCCTCATGCCCCACGCAGTTAATGCTGTCGTATCGGCCGCATCTACAACTGCCGGTACTGCGCCATTTCAAATCTTTCCATCCTGGCTAGGTAAGCAATCTAAACGCCTCAAACATCGCAGATGGCTTAAAGAGATGCGGTCTCGTGGCATTTTACGGGGTAACGGTGAAGATATGCTTGATACGATGGATTCTTTGCGTTCTATGCTATTTGTAAAGGGAAAGACGCCAGCAGAAATCGTTCGCCGATTAACTGACATCGGTGCTACTCGTGATGATATGCTAGAAACGATAGTTGAAATGACATACAAAGACGATGTGGGACGAATCGCTTTAGATACAAAAACGAAGGGTGGAATCACTCGTGAATGGAAGAAAATAGAGGCAAAGATGGCCGTATCACGAAAGCCGGAGATTACCGATGATGACGAAGTTGATGAAGTTGATAGTGATGATGAAATGGAGATGCTTGAATAAACTGGCAGGTTTAGATTTTTCAACAAATCATTTTAAAAATGAGTAATTGAAAAGTTATTTAATGGATTTAAGCCATACGGAAACCACCAGCTAACTGGGAGCCGAGGGCGAGACCAGCACCCTGGCGGGATGTTAAACCGACAGAGGGTGAGAGGAGATCCAAGATGGCGAAAACGACCGCAGCTGTTGTAGCAATAACGGCGATTTCTTCCAACTGAGGAACCTTGCGTGGGATGATGACCATCGCAACAGCGACGGCAAGACCTTCAAGGAAATATTTGACCGCACGGGTTAAGAGTTCAGTGCCGTTGAATCCGTCCATTGTTCTTATACTCCGGGCAAGGAAAAAAAGTGCCGACGGGCTTGCGTTAAAGTTTAAAGATATATTTCATTCAATGCTCTAGAACTATGACGGATAACACTGAAGTAGAGAAGAAGGAAGTTTATTTAGAAGCAGACAAGGAGATTCCGGGACAACACTATGTCGCCCTCAGTTTCATCAGTCCGCAGAAAGTGCTCAAAAACAAGGACCTCTTCTTTTTTACCGAGTTTCTCAAGGATTACGAAATGCAGTACAAAATCAAGTCTACCGAAGGATTTGTTATGTCCCAAGTACAGAAGGTACAGGAAGCGGCCTCCAAAGTTCAGGATGTAGTTGAAAACGCAATTCTCAAGAAGGATAAGGCAACTGACCTCAGTGGTGCGCTCCAGGTTTTAGCCGACCTCAGTGGCGCCTTACAAACCATCAAAGATGTTCGTCGTGAGATTACACGTGATGTTGCCGAAGATATGAGCACTTACGTAAAATCTAAGGTTGCCGACTTCCGTGAAGGAACCGTCAAGGAAGATTTTGAAACTTTCCTTTTCAAGAACCGCAAGCGTTTAGATGACGAATTCTTCGCCAAGAACGACTTCCGTACAACCGTTCAGGGTGTCAAGGTTCGTGGTGTCTACGATACATACAACGAAGCGGTTCATCGCTGTAAGACATTACAGAAGATTGACCCATCGTTCAACGTCTACGTCGGCCAGGTCGGTTTCTGGCTCCCTTGGGACCCAGAACCAAGCGAAATTGCCGACCAGGAATACGCCGATGAACAGCTCAATACCCTCATGAAGAAGTACAAGGAAAACGAACAGAAGCGTGATGAATTGTACCAGGAACATAAGATTCTCCGTATGGGCGAAGCGAAGACCAAGAAGCCCGTCATTGGCGCAAGTGTCACCGATGAATCTAAGCCAGCCAAAGATATGTTCGGCGATGAAGATCCATTTATGAAGCGCAAGCGTGAACAGGCCGAAGCGGCCGCCGCAGCTGTCACTGCGTCCGTAATGAAGTCGGTAGACGCAACTGCCGCTGCTCTTGCCACCAGTGCTGCCTCCGCTGCTCCAACCGAAAATACCCTCACTCTTTAATAGATAGAATGTTCAGTTATTTAATGACTGCTTTTACAGCATTACTCTTTGTTGTTCTCACACCAGGAGTAGTTCTTACCCTCCCTTCAAAATCATCAAATACAATTGTCATCGCACTCGTCCACGGTTTACTCTTCGCACTTATATATCATTTTACTCACAAGGCGGTGTGGAGATGGACTCGTCAATACGAAGGATTCCAATCCTTCTGTAGCACAGAGCATCCCGATGGTCTCTGTCCCGATAATTACCGTTGTGATGCCGGTTATTGTGTATCAAAATTCCGTTAATTGAAAAAAATGATTGGGGGTCGCCTGACTTTCTAACAAGGTATAACACTATGCTAGTGCTCTACCTAGTTCCTGAAGACCCGGCCACTGCTGAAATGTATGCTAAACAGGCGGATGCGTATATGGCGAAACCTATTGGGGAACGGGATGCCGGTTTTGACCTCTTCTCAGTGGATGCCAATGTACCTGGTATGAGTTCCACCGCCGCTGGCGGAAGTGCGAGCGAAGGTACCGCTGTCAAAGTTGCCCAAAACTGCCGTGCTGCGGTCTACGACACTGTGCTGGGTCAGTTTCGTGCATACTGGATGCTCCCTCGCTCCTCAATCTCCAAGACGCCGCTTCGTCTCGCCAACTCTGTCGGTTTGATTGATGCTGGCTACCGTGGTCCTCTTCTCGCCATGGTCTATTCCACCGGCAAAGATTTCCATATCTCGTTTTGCGACCGCTACTTTCAAATCGCCGGACCCGACCTGCTTCCATTCGGCGGCATTCAAATCGTCAATGAAATCCCTGGTGGGGCGACTCTACGCGGTGAAGGCGGCTTCGGTAGCACCGGTCGTGCCGGTATTACAATGAACACTGAAGCGAACGGTGGTGTTGATTACATTCGCTGAGTACGGTGTTGAGGTATTTGTATCTAAACTCTTTTTATTTTAGGAGTTTAAAATGCTCAGGCGTGAGATTAACGATGCGCTACGTGAATTGGCCCGCTTACATCCAGATGCCGAACATACCGGCTACCTCTGGAAAAATCCGTTCAATCCTCGCTCAACAGGGCGACGATGGACCCAACGTGATTTAGAGTTTTTTCGCCGCTGGCAACAATACGAACGAGAAAATCGTGCTGCGACTAATACTTATTCACCTGAAGCAGAGGCCCCTTCACCGCACCCCCCGTCGTCAACATAGGATTACCAGTATCACCCGCCTGTTCGGCGAGTTCCTTCTGTCGCTCATATTCAGCCGAACGCACCCAGTGGTCTCGTGATCCAATCTTAAAATCAGGATGTGGTTGTGCCTTGTACCAGAATACACAGTCCTCAATCTTATTTGTATGGGCGCCGTTGTGAATGACTAAACATTCGTAATCCTCGGTACATTGGTCCATAATCTGGCAGAAAAGTTCAAACGTAGGAAAGATACCGGCGAACTGTTCGTAAATGCGACGACGTGCGCTCACCTGATTTTCTCGTAAAATAAATACGTAATCCACCTGTCCTCGTAGGACTGGCGGAATACCCATAACGTACTGAATGGCCAAGATGTAAAGGAGGCCGTAATGTCTGCCGTTCATAAACAATGAACGAATCCATTTGTCGTTTACCCACTTGTTATCGTACAAACAATCGTCCATAATAATGAACGCTTTACGGTCAAGTTGGGAGGACCCACGAATCTCGGTCTCTTTACGAATCTGCTTCGTAATCTGTTCCTGACGCTTGAGTACATTGCTAACTGTCTGTGGTACAACCTCGTCGTGAATAAAGAGACTTGGCACCATAGAACCGTAGAAAGCGTTGGCGCCTTCAGTACCCGAAAACACTGTGCCGATGGGAAACTTTTGTTTATACCACATCAAATCTTTAATGAGCCAAGACTTACCGGTACCACGACGACCAATAAAAAGCACAACACCGTCATCGGGAATCATATTCATATTGAATTTGGAGAGGCGCAAATTCATTGTTGGGCGGGGAGTTGCCGAATCGCCCATCGTTGGCAACATCGCCGTCAAACCCATACCTGGTCTTACCGGAGCACTCATTTCTATTGATATATACTTCATTCATTTTTCTTTTACCGCGTTTCCTCAATTTTTATGCGTAAAGTCTATCAAATTAGACCCGGCACGAGTTTTAGAAATGCCTGGTGGTGCTAATCGAAATCGTGGTGGTCATGGCGCACCTCGTGGTCGTGGAGGTGCTCGTGGCGGTGCTCGTGGCGGTGCTCGCGGCGGTGCCCGTGGAGGCGCTCGCAGTGGCAGCGGAAATACAACCAACAACAACGTAAAAGTCGCAAAACCGGCAGTCACTGAATTGCCTTCATCCTTATTACTGTCAGGATCTCCCGCTGAATTGCCACCAAGCATTTGCGATGCTCTAACCGAATTCAAGAAACCCCAAGCGTATTTTTCAGCACTTGAAAAATTAGAACCATCTCTTGAAGGTTCTCTTGTAGGATTCAAATCGTGTTGGCTCGGTATATCTGGTGAACTAGTAGCAACTGTAGAGAGACAAAGTGATTCTAGTTTTGATGCTTCGTTAGTCCTCAATGACGGTACAAAACGAGATATTTTCATCAAACGTATTCATTTATTGGACCCCTTGCTCGCTATGGAGGGAGAATACGTCTTACCAGATGAAGGTGCCTTATCAGCACCCAGCGAATTATGGAAAAATACCCTTATGAAAATCAACAATCCACTCAATGAAGCGTATGTGGATGCGCTGTTCGCATTATACGCCTCCAAATTGGCCGAAAGCCGTATTTCTCCTCATTGGTGTCTCTGTTACGGTACTTTCTCCTCGCGGGTTGATACATACATTTACAATATAACGGAAGAGTACGATTCTTTACGCCGTAAACCATGGTGGAAAATGAATCAGCAACTCGGTGTTTTTAAGTATCAGGAAAGCGATGATTCGTTAGAAGTGAAAAAGTCTCTTGAAACACTTTTTACGCAACCTGGTGAAGCATTAAGTATGGACGATTTTATTTCCGTTGATGCGGAAACAGGAATCTTGACGGGCACAAATGAGATAATGGTGAGCGAAGAGGAACCTATAGTAAGCCAAGAGGAGCCTGTGAAACTAACAAGTCCCAAATTGAGATTAGCAAGACTCTCAGGCTCCGAATCCGGCTCCGATTCTGGATCCGCCTCCTACGATAGCAATGATTGTGAAGAATTTGTAGAATTCAAAAACTTTCCAGTTCAGGTCTCTCTCTTAGAAAAGGCCGACGGTACAATGGACAACTTACTTGAAGAGGAGGAGGAGGAAGGCGCAATGCTTGAAACCAAGGATGTACGATGGGCTGCGTGGTTGTTTCAAGTAATCGCTGGCCTGGTCACCGCTCAACACTATTTCGGTTTCGTCCACAACGATTTACATACAAATAACATTATGTGGTCCGGTACTGGTACAACCGATATCTATTACCGAGTTATCAAAGGAAAGGAGAGCTGGTATATGAAAGTTCCAACCTACGGTCGCCTTATGAAGATTATTGATTTCGGTCGTGCCTCATTTACAGTTCCAAAAGTCGGTTTTTTCATTAGCGACGCCTTCTTCCCTGGAAACGACGCAGCGACCCAGTACAATTGCGAACCTTTCTACGACCAAGCGGACGGTAAACGAGTTGAACCCAACACCTCATTTGATTTATGTCGTTTAGCAGTATCATTATTGGAATCACTCTTTCCGGACCGACCAGAAAACGCTTCGCCCGTCAAAATTATGTCGCGCGAAGGTGCCAAACTCTATCCTGAAACCGTCAGCCCAATTTACAATTTATTATGGGAATGGCTCACCGATGACAACGGAAAGAATGTACTTCGCACACCAAGTGGCGAAGAGCGATATCCTGACTTTGATTTGTACCGAGCATTGGCAGCCGACGTACACAACGCTGTACCCAAAGTACAAGTTGAAAAGCCCATCTTTTCACAATTCCGTTGTTCTGCCAAAGATATTCCCGCAGATACGCAAGTTTATGAATTGATTTTAGCCGTATAATAACAGAGAATGAACCACTATTGGTCAGCCAAGATGTATGCTATCGCAATGGTTCTCCTCGTTGTAGGTGGACTCAACTGGGGAATCAAGAGCTTATCAGGTAAGGACTTTGTAACATATATTACCGGTCGCAACGTCATTTTAGCGAACGCCATCTTTGCCGCCGTTGGAATCGCAGCGCTCTTTATCGGTTTTCATCGTGATAGTTATTTGCCTTTCCTCGGCAAGTCCATCATCCCTTGCTCTGTCCTCAAAGTTCAAACTCCCGAGAATGCTGATATCACCAAAGAGGTTTTAGTCGGTCCCGGTACAAAAGTACTTTACTGGGCCGCCGAACCAAAGAACAAAGATTTACATGAACTCAACGACTGGCAAATGGCCTATTTAGATTACCGTAATGCCGGTGTAGCTGTCGGTGACGCCTCAGGTATGGCTCAACTCAAGGTACGCAAGCCACAACCCTACACAGTACCAGTTAAAGGTGCCCTCTCTCCTCACATTCACTACCGTAAATGTATGGGCGAAGGATTGATTGGTCGTGTATACACCGTTGAATTGGATTCCAAAGAGTTCTTTGAGAACTACGTAGATATGCAGGAGACCAAGGAACCAGTCACAGAAAAATCGGCATTTAATTACGTCAAACCCGCTCAGGCACTCGCCGAAACCAAACAGGTCACTTTACAGACACTCAGCCGTTCTTTAATGCCTCAGGGTGGCGCTCCAGATGAAGGTATGTTGATGGCCGGTACTCCAATTGACAACGCATTCACTGCTGTTGATTCTCCATTAGTCGGTGCCTCGCTTGATGCTGCTTTCACCGGTAAGGGTATCTAAACGATTTTGTTATACATTTCATTTTATGCTTTTAGCATATTATGAAAGTAATTGAATGTTAGGTGTTTAGAGATCGGTTGGTTCGTTACGATTACCACCGCGGCTGGCAATAAAGTCACGCTGCTTGGCAGTTGTACAGACGCAACCACTGCTACAAGTGTAGCTTGATGGACAGCATTCTGGCTTGCACTGGTTGTTCTTGAACATGAAGAGATTGTCGGGACCGAGTTCAACATCGGGGCCTAACAATGGCTCATTGGGTGCTGGACCACGCCAGTTGGATAAACCGTTGGCTGGTTTGTATACAATGTTATCGTAGGTTCCAATGGACTTGTAATTGTCGCCGGTTGGGGCTGCATTATCAAGCATAAAATCTACAAATCCCTCAGCACGAATGGGGTAATTGGTAAAACCGTTTACCATCAAGAGATTTGCTAAAAGAAGCAGACCCAACATAACGAGCACGAATGTGATTCTGGGAGACATTTGCTTTAGTTATGGATTAGATTTTCTCCGCTAACGTTTTCAAGACCCAGTCATATGTCTTCTCTATCTCTACACCAACATCGGTGAAGTCTCTCACTTCAATAAATTGTCCTCCTTCAATCACCGAGAAGGTTCCAGACTCGGTAAAAAGTTGGAACCAAGTCTCCGTTGCCGGTTTTGTACCGCACAAGGTATGTTGTTGTAACCAGGTGTTGCCAACTTTCGTCCAATTACCGGATGACATATACGAAGTATTACTCAACTTAATACAATTAATCACCTCTTCAGCGGCCAATTCTATAATACCACGTACGGTAGTCTGCTTACCGTCGGCATCAATCACTTTACATCCGGGAGTAATTTCCTGAATTTTCATAGGACCTATCGGTGTCATTACGTGTGTTCCACCCGTAAAACCGGCCTCCGATGTGAGCGAATATGGGCTTGGTTTGATATAAATCTGGTTAGGATTGAGTATCGTAAATACCTGTTCATTCCACTTTTTCAAATAATCAATATCACTCTCTATCTCCTCCCAATCGGCAAATTCAATAACTCCTGAACTACTAACAATAGGAATACGACGTGATGTGGTGATAAAACAGTACACTTTTCTGTGCTCCTTTGGTAGTTTTACCGCTAGCGGGTGTCGTTCAACCAGTGTTGGCCCTGCGTCGGTATAGACGATGTGTGAACCGCTCACTTTGACACCGTAGAGTTCGTACATATCATCGGTCTCTTGGTCAAACTTGAGTACCGCCTGTACATGTCCTTCGTCGGCCAAGGTAGCTCCAAGCGCTATGGATTCTATCGGTGCCTCGCCTTGTTCGGTTTTCACCAGTGTGCCCTCCTGGAAACAGAAGACACCCGCAATACCGCTTATCTTATCGCCCTGGCCTGCTCGTTCAATCATTTGTACTACGACGATGATGAGCGCTATGACTGCGATGAAGAGGAAAGGGAGCCAGATGAAAATGGCCGCTATAATAATCAAAATCGTAATGATGATATTAATTACGAGGTCAAATACGCTCAGCGTTGCTTGATACGCCGAAAGGCCTGACATAATACCCGCCACTGCAACACCGAACATCTTGCCAATTGCGCTATGTAGTTTCATATATGTCGCTCTCAATGCCGTAAGCGTTCCCTGGAAACGATTTATAAACACCTCTGTCATACTGTTGAACTGACTCCACATAGACTTGAGAAGCCCTCTTACGTTGAAAAGTCCTTCAACTGTTTGACCGATGGCATCCGTAAGTAGTTTAAAAATCTGCATTACCGGTTGCATAATCGTCTTCATTGTATCATCCGCAAAGGTGGAAAGTAAATTATTGAAATTATCAAAAGCGAATTGAAGCCGGGACCGAGGATCACTGTCTGGCTTATAGAAAGGTGCTAAGAAAAAGAGAAAAAAAACATTTTTATTATACTGGTCCCAATGGTCCAACACCTCCTGTTTATTCGCCATCGCAAAGAAGTTCAAAAGTCCAATAAAGAGTACGGCTGTTAATGCTATGAAAGCCCACATCCTCTTGAATTGGGTCTATGATTTATAGAAATTCTATAACCGTAAATAGAATGGCTTCTACTCGCAAAAATATAGGATACATTAAGCGTGTAGCATATACACGAAAACTCAAAAGCGGTAAAACCGTACGAGTTTCCGCTGGACTTATTCGTAATGTAGGTAAGCCTGGCAAGGGTTTAATCGGCCCTAACGGTGTCAAGGTTCCCGGTATCGGTCCATTACGTGAGGGAGAACTATCACAGTTCGGTTATTCTAACGTAGTAAAGAAGTCGGCAAAGGCTCGTCGTGCTGCGTTAAAGAAAGCAGTCTCCCGTTACGGTTCTCTTTCAGTACGCCGTAAGCTCCAGGCCGTTGCTACTTATACTAAACGTACCTCACCTAACGCCAGCAAGGTTTTCTTGGCGGATATTGCGTGGATTAAACGTACAATGTAAGTAGAATGGGCGGATTCTTCTCAATTCCTAGTTGGAATGATACATCGAATGCGACCCCGACACCTGCCGTTAAGGGCGGTAAGCATAGACGTACATATAAAAAGCGTAAAAATGAGCGTTTTAAAACACGTAAGTAAAATCAGGTCTTTCAACAGAGGGATTTTCAAATGGAAACATCCGAGGTAGATAGATTGACCGTGTGGAAAGAGGGTTATACAAAAACTATAATCGTCTTTGTACTTGTGACTGCCGTACAAATCGGCCTATTGGTCGGCGCATTTCAGCTCCATATGCTCGCCGACATCAAAAACAACTTTGGAGCCTACCGTTGCAATCCTCTGTTTATGCCGTTTGTCGGCAATTTTGGGTACGATCCAATTGATAATTTTAATTTTTGTGTCCAAAGTATTTTTAGCAGTAAAGCGGCCGAAGTATTCGCCCCTATCTACGGGATTTTGGGGACGTTTCAGGGAGTTTTGATGACCGTCGTCAACTCCGCTATGAGTATTCGTGGAATGTTCGCCAACTTTTTACGAGGCGTTGAACAATTTATTGCCAGTGTCCGCAACAAAATTCAATTCTTACTCAACAATGTTCGTATGAGTTTTATTCGTATCTTGAACTTGATGGGTAAGGTATATGGCTCTATGTTTGCGGTTCTCTTTATGGGTCAGTCGGCGATGACGGCCGCCTTCAATTTGGCCGACAACGACCTCGTAAAATTTTTATTTGAATTCTGCTTTGCGCCTGATACTTTGGTCAAGATGAACGATGGAAGTTTTAAGGCAATTAAAGAGATTAAGATTGGTGATGTACTTGCTGAGGTTCCTAACAATAAGTCACCGGTTGTGTCGTCGGTCTTCCGTTTTGGAGGTCGTTCCACACCCATGGTACGCATCGGCGATGTGGTTGTGAGTGCCGCTCATTACGTGCTGGCTGGGTCTTTAGGTATGGTGCCTGCTGCGTCCCACCCTATGGCGGTGCCTGTTGACTCCGTGGACGAACTTATCTGCCTAAATGTTGGCGGTCATCGTTTCCGTGTTGGTGTAGACGGATTACTCGTTGCCGACTATGATGAACACGAAACCTCTGATGTGGTGGTCGGCACTCAGCGAACCGCCGCCCGTGCGCTCAACGGTGGTTTCACATTCTACGAAGATTCGCCCGTTTTGGATTACAGCCTTGGTATAGCAGGTTCCACCGAAGTTGAAATGGCCGACGGCTCTTGGAAACGCATGGATTCGGTGGCGATTGGAGACGATATAAAATATTCTGGAAAAGTGCTCGGTGTAGTAACAGAATTGTGTCGTAATACCGTGGTCTCACCTGCGGGCATAATCTTTTCTGGCGCCCAACTGGTCTACGATTCTAACGAACATAAATGGAAACGCAGTGCGAATCGCTGGACCAGAGGACCTGATGGTGGTTCTAAGAAACTCTACTCCGTCTTTACTGTCAATTCAGGTGTTCTCAGCATTCGTAAAGGTGATTCTGTTGAATACATCCGTGACTACCGCGAAGTACCACTACCCGAAATGGAGGAGGAGTATGAGAAAGAATTTCTGCTCGCTCATTAAATATGTCTGTTCCTTCACAGCCTCCGCCATACTACGGCTCCACACAGACGTATATTTATTACCCAGATCCCGCCTTACCGCTCTCTACCGTCAATTACTGCGCCCAGAGTTGCGCAATACCACTCTTTCGCGTACAACCAAACGACCGTTCCGCCTCCGACTCAGTCTCCTTCAACTCTGGAAAAACCCTGTATTCCTCAGAATCAAATAACTACAACGTCTACCAAAATGTTTCCTCGGTAGGAATTGTATATACAAGTGCTCCGGGCGGTGGCAAACCCTTTCCCATATTCCGCTCCCATACCGACTACATTAAATACAAGCGTATGCAGACTTTGTTGACACAGAACTACGCCTCCGACACCCAGCTTTGAGAAAAATTGAGTTTAAGTTTCTACTATTTGAATCGGTCATAACATGCCCATTCAAGTAGATGCTGCCCTACACAGCAATAATCTCCTAGTACGAATTCTTCCGTCACGAGGTTCGGTTTCGTATCGCACTCCTTACCACATTGCGCTTCTCCTAGATACAAGTGGAAGTATGGAAGGAGAACCAATTTCTGGTGTTTTACGCACCCTTCATCTTCTCATTGACCGAATGGATGAGCAAGACTTTCTAACAATTATTCAATACTCAAGTGATGCGTCGGTTTTGGTTAATTGCCGAAAAATGAATAGTTTGGCAAAGAGTGAACTTCATAGTCTCGTTAATACTCTGGAAGCGGATGGAGGTACGAACATGGAGGCGGCAATTGAGGAAATAAGCAATGTAGATGTATCTTCTGGCCCGATTGATTCTGTATTTCTTATGACCGACGGATTTATAAACAGCGGAATCACCAGTTCTGCTGGCCTTTTACGACTTCTATCGGCTCGCTTGGCCGCCGGCACCCCAGTAAACACTCTCGGCTACGGTAATTTACACAATAGTGAAATGCTTCGTGATATGGCCGTTCGTAGCCGAGGTTCCTACACATTTGCTGATTCAATTGAACTCATTCCCGCCATCATCGGCGATATCGTTGGCGGATTGGATGAACGTGTTGGAAGTAATGCTGTGGTTTCAGCCAGGGGCGGTCGCTGTATTGAACTTGGTATAGATATACTGCGTCCGTCAGTGTATAATGTTGGTCAACTGATTGTTGATAAACCACAATGGGTTGTCTTTCAAGGTTCATCTCTTCCCGTAAAAGTCACTTGGACCGAGGGTGGTGTAGAGAAAAGTTTAGAAGTGACTTCTTTGACCACTATGGATGCCATGGAAATGGAGGAACAAATTCAACGAGTTCGTTTAGTGGAAACAATGAATACGGTGGCGAATTTGATTCGCGACCGAGAACATGATAGAGCAATAGAAGCTTTGATTGCGCACGCACACACGCTTACGCTGTCACCAGCAGCGGGGCGTCCCTTTATCACGCGCCTCCAGGCCCAAGTGGATGAAATGGTTGAAGACGTTCGCAGTTACGATAGTCGTGCCTTGACACGCATGATTAGTAATACTACAGCGCTTGGAACTCAGCACGGATTCTTCCTCAGTCGTAATACGACCGTGAGTGACCCTGATGTTATTAGGTCTCCATTTAGCACACCTCATCAGCGTGATACGACTATGATTATTACACAAAGATTCCAAGAGTACAATTAGATGGACGCCTCCGATACAATCCGTAAAAATAAGGCTCGTGCTATTTATGTCAATCAAAATGCCGCCTTTATTCTTAAAAATCCAAGCGGTGATTGTAAAAATCTTAGCACCTGTTGCTACTATCCTAGCAGTTGTTTATTGAATTTCCCTTCTTTTGAAAACAAATACGATTATTTTAGAGGTTTTGGTGTATGTAATAGTACAACTTGTGGTGTTATGATGCCTTCTGGTCGTTCGCAACATTAGGTTTTTTTCATCTGTTCTATAAATGTCTTCTGGTGAGGCTGTTATCTCCGATAAACCGCAAGCCGAACGCTTAAAAGAATCAATTGCGGTTTTGAAAAAACTAACAATTGATTTAGGTATTCCTTTTTCGTCCCCCGAGGTCCAAGAACTCAAATCTCGGTTTGATTTGTATATCAAGGACGGAATCTGCTGGAAAGGGGAAGTCTCATTTTCATTCTACGGACGCATCGCTGTTGTCAATCTACCCAAATCGGCAAAAAAACCGATAGAAGTCACCTTGAAGCGCATATAAATTATGTAATCAAATATGGCTCTGGATGCTGTACTCGCTCTGGTTCTCCTTCAAGCACCTCAATATCAAATTCATACTGTATTCTAGCACCGGCTAATATTAGATTTCGTTTTACCATTGAGGAATATCCACTTATAACTTTTGCCGCATGCTCTACTGGATAATGAAAATCGCGAGCAGCGTCAAACTCCATTAATCTTAGGCCCAAAATATACACATTTTTGTCGTAAAAGTAAAGGTCCAGTGAGTAGTTTTTGAGGTGCTCTCTCAGTGTATTATACTGAGCCGTCGCATCACCCTCTGGCTCCTTATAACCGAAGATAGTAAAAGCCGTTTTAAGACTAATAGGATATCCAACATACATTTTAATACGTTTAGATTTTTAAGATTATAAATGCTCAATTTTTAATTACTGAACAGCATACCTCCACGACCACCATACACCTTAAAAATATTCCAAATCGTCACATATGCATATACATTAAAATTAGGCGGTGTACCGCCTCCTCTTGCCTTATTCATTGTAAGATATAACTCCTTGCGTTCTATCTTATCCCAGTTCGCCGTTCCTTTCGGTTCGTATTCTAATCGGTCGTTTTTATGGCCGAACGCATACGCATAAATATAACGGTCAATACACGCCTCTTTGACAAAATACTGCGACGGTATAACTGAACGAAAGAAGCTGCCGCCATCATGTACGAATCGTTCGTAGGAGTTGTAATGTAACGAGGCACCCTCAAGTGGCTCCGAGTACGCATTATAAAATCCAGGTTGAATCTGCCAGTTGTTCGCCTGTGCCGGTAAGAGAATGGCATTCGGCCACCAAGGAATGGTTGACGGATTGACCGGTGGCGGTGGTCCGCCAAACGGCTGCGAAACCGGTGTTGGAAATAAATCCCTCGTAAAAAGGAAAAACGCATTGTATATTTCCGCCTCTGGACGCTGTAAGACCCACAGCAACTCTTTCGTTGGATTTGCGTAAGGGACGTTCAAATGGAACTCAGTTTGACTCAAGGTCTGTTCTACAGGAATCGCAAAATGTTGTTGTACCTGATAAGTTATTTCCGCAGTACGAAATCCAATGGCTTCAGGCTCTTCTAACGAAATGTACTCAATCATTAAATACGCAGCAGTAGGTGAAAAACGCAAAGGCATCTGCATACCTGGAACTAAACCACCGACCACAGGATTGAGTCCCATACTCGCATTCATAGTATATACTGGACCGATTGGACCTGCTGGTGGATTCACCTGCCAAAATGGCGAACCTGTTATCGGTAGCATAGGATTATACGGTGGAGTGTAGGCCGGTGTATTCTGTAATCCTATCGTGAGTGGATTCGCTCGTGCTTCCGTATAAACCAGTTGATTAATTGGACGAAAGGTGACATGTATGCGTACTATATCGTTTGCCAACGCCTGAATTGGTAAAGCGTGTGAATGAATGCCAGGCTTTGAAAACCAGAATGGAATAGGAATATAGACCTTGGTAGGAATCGGTGTTAAATAGGTTGTATTCGTAAATCCGTACGCAGTTCGTTTTATCATATAATTCTTCGCCAGCGCAGATTCGGTAGTTTCATTTAACTCGTCTAAGATTTCTAACAATCGTCCGTCTAACTGTTCAACAATCTCTCCACCAATCTCCAACTCAATCTGTTGAATCATAGCGTGTCCAAGGCTGTTCGTCCAACCAAATAACGGTCCCAGAAAATTTCCTAAATTGTTAGGGTCTATCGCTTTAATATTAGTATTTCCGTTGGCGACCTGGATTGCTAACAATTGTTGTGAGTAAATATCTGGCATTTCAACCACCACCATCACTCCGTTAATCAGTTCGCCTATCATAGGAATTGTCACTGAGACTCGCTGGCCGAACTCGGGTGTGCCGTCAAAATTCACCTTATTCCATTGAGCGGCCCAGCGTGTCGTCTTATTCACCACATGTATAAATTGGTGTATATCTGGATTTCCTTTTGTAGCCATTAGACGCGCATCGGCGAGCCCCGTGGTTACGAGCGTTAGGCTATTTGCGGGAGTGGCAGCCATCCTTGCTATAGACTATTAATTTATGGACGCTTAAGCCAGGCGCGGTCCATCGTCAAACACTATCGTATCTCCTGGTTTTATAATGTTTGGCATGTAGTATGAAATCTGTTTTTCACTGGGAGTATTTATATGAAACCATTTATAATCTCGTGGATAAGTCTGTGTCACTTTATTATTATTAAATCTATATGAATACCAGTCCTTGATTGGTTGAGCGTAGAACTCTCTATCCACGATAACATCTTCGTTCTTGCGATCTAGTACGTGTACCAAAAACGTTTTTGTATTAAGTGCGTAGTTTGTATTATGATACGAATTAGAGAAAAGTAACTCTCTTTCCCAGCGCTCTATCAGCCTGTACGAGAAAATACAAAATCCCTTAGATATCATTGGTGTATATAGTATGGTTGTTTGTTTAGGCTATATCTCTCGTAACGAGAACTGCGTTCGCTATCATAATCGCCACGGCGCCCGCAATTTGTATTAGGTTCGGCTTCTGTTTTGTGAAAATCCAATCAAATACGTAGGCGGAAACAATGCCGAAGAACGATAAAGCGCTGAAAACGATTGTGCTCACCTGTGGAATGAGGAAGAAGCGCAAGGCGTAGCCTGTGAATCCTACTAAGGAATTGAATCCAATGATGCCGGCGAGACTTGACGGGGTTATATCCAACGCATTTTTGGCGAGGATACCTGCGGCGGCCGCTATGACGATTCCTATAGCCCAAAGTACACCGCTGCTTCCGTACATCTGTATCATCTTCGTCCAAGGTTGCTTATCGTCGCTGTGCTTACGCATACGGAACCAGATGTAAATACCGACCTCGGTCAACGCTGCTATGAGCGCTGAAATGACGCCTACCAAGGTCCAATTGGTAGGTGTGGGCTGTGCTAAAGCGAGGGCGCCGGCGAGGGCGAGCGTCACCCAAGGCATTGAACTGAGTGGAATTTTTTCATTGAACACCGCCGCCGTACCAAAAATATTAAAAACTGGATAGGTGTAAAATAACGCCATAGCATTTCCACCCGTTAATTGGTCAAAGGCGGTATAACTTGTGAATACGTGAATGAGATTGAGAACACCGGCACCCAATGTTTCGGTCGTTAAAAGGGAACCTATAGCAAGTGGATTTTTGGTCGCTAATGCCGATACAGCGGCGAGAACCGTAAAAACCGCCATACGTAGACCAGTTTGAAAAATAACTGATACATCCACAAGTTTGATTAACATCGGGTATGCTGAAAGAATCACTTCCGATAAAATAAGAAGTGCTTCATTAATCATCCTTACATTAGAACAAGAAAATTGAATTCCTATTGTATGGCAGTTAGATTCGGCAAAATGTCATCAGTTAGTGTTGGAAGAATAGAAACCGAAATCAAGAAAATCTTTGCCAGTTATTCAACATTCCCAGGAATTCAAAAATGGGGGCAGAACGATATGAACGATTGGTGGCATCCTATTACTCGTAATCAACGTGAAACTCTTGCCGATGTAAATAAAGGGGATAAAATAAACTTTATTTACATTTCTAAAGACGAAAGGCCGCTTACAATTCCTGTTAAAGTGGTTGATATAGGAAGTCCTTTAAAATATATGCTTCTGGCACAACTTTACGGACATCCTGCTGTTCCTGATTGGAACTTTGCCGACTGTATTCGTGTATGCAAAATTTAGGGATATAAATCTTTTAAGGTGCGCGCACTTGGATCCGTTGCGCCCTCAACCCATTTTGGCAACCACATATGTGGAATGAGCGTTGATGCCTTATCGCCATAATTTTTTACAAACAAATGACGGTACCAGCGTGCTTCATCAGTCTGTGGTAGATTATGGGTGTAGGTCTCCTGTGATAATTCTAAGGTCTTGACGTATTCAGCGATTTTGAGATACCAAGAATCGGTGGTTGCGCTGACACCGTCACTAAACGCCTCCTTTTTACGACTCAAAACATCAATGGGTAATAAATAATCGTGTACAAACGCTTCTCGCAAAATAGACTTTTCAATATTCGCACCTCGTCCCTCATCATTTGCTGCTTTTGGGCGTCTCAAAAAAGTGTCAATCGCACGCCAAGTAGCAACTACGTTTTTATCCAGGAAAGGAGTGCGTGCCTCTAATCCATGGGCTGCCATGGAACGATCCGACCTGAGAACATCGTAGAGATGAATCTCATTGAGGAGTCTCTCAGATTCTGCCTCAAACTCCTCGTCACTCGGCGCCTTGTAAAAATATAAATACCCTCCACCAATTTCGTCAGAGCCGTCTCCATTAAACACTACCTTAATATCGGTATTCTCTTTTATGTATTTACCAATCAACCAATTACCAACACTTGCTCTAACGGTTGTTATATCGTACGATTCAATATCATGGACTACTTGAGGAATGGCGTTGAGAAACTCCTCTGGTGATACTACCACTTCGTGATGTTCAGACTGAATAAATTTCGCCACCATTTTTGCGTATTTTAAATCGGTTGAACCTGGCATTCCAATACTGAAAGTATGGAGTTTTCTATTATTTAATTTAAGTTCACGGGCAGCAATCGCAGCGACTAAAGAACTATCCAATCCACCACTTAGAAGCGCACCAATTGGTCGGTCGCTCAAGAGGCGCTTTTTGACAGCAATATACACTGCCTCTCTTAACGCCGCCTTAGCGAACGAAACACCGTTTGGAAAACTGAAAGCGGCTAATTTCGTGTGAGGAATCTCGTGGTATTTATATTCGTCCATTTTTAATCCAGTTTTTATATTGTAGAGTTTCCAGGTTCCAGGTGGAAAAGGTTTTACCGATTTGTAGTTTTTAGGCAACGCTTTGATTTCCGAAGCCCAGATAATGGAACCATCGGCGTACTGGGCTTCAAACAATGGTCTCACTCCGTATGGGTCTCTGGCGACGAGCATCGTATTTTCTTTCGTATTTACGTGTACAAAGGCGAACACTCCGTCTAGAGTGCGAGTTAGGCTTGTAGGATCCAGTTTTGACGCCAAGTGTGGAATGACGGCGCAGTCGCTCGTTCCCTCAGGGAGGTCCAGATTCCATCGTTTGGACAATTCTTTATAGTTGTAAATCTCGCCGTTACAAACGGTTAGACCATCTGGTGTAATAAATGGTTGGTGACCCAGCGGTGTTAGACCGTTGATAGCGAGACGAGTAAAACCGAGTATAACACCGGATACATCGTTTATAGCGGTATACTCTGGACCTCGCGCCTCCAATTGTTTAATATAGACCAACGCTTCACCTTTATAGATCAACTCATCGGTTAGTGATAGATTAGCCGCTTTGAGGGCCGCCCATATTCCACACATTTACTCTAGCCTATCCGCATTCGTTAATTTGGTTGATTAAACGAACGATGGCATTGAAAAATTTTTTTGGTTTTTTTCGGTTTTTAAGTTTTTGTTTTGTTTTTAAGTTTTATTGGTTGGTGAGTTTTACATTACACTCGTGGCGGGCTGAGCTTCAAACATAGGTGCTGGAGTAGCAGCGGCACGTGGAAGTGGTTCCAGTGCGGGCATATCGGCCGTTGGCACTTCAGTACCGACCTGAGGCGGTGCTTCAAGTGGAATTGGCGATTGATTCTGTTGGCGAACTTCCCAATTGATGGCGTAGAGTGCCTGTGCCGTATCCCTGGCATTCATGTACTGGAGAACGGTCTTCCAATCCACGGTCTTGTTGAGTGGCTTGAGTTCGTTGATGTACATGTTGTGGAGCCCAAAGACGAATGGGCGATACTTGGGTGGAATCTGGCCCTTACCCATGCTGCGTGCCTTGAATACATCGGTGTAAAGGTTGAACACCGTGCGGCTAATCATCTTCCACTTTTCAACGATTGCGTTGGCGGCATTGCGCTCTTCAGGATAGACGATGAGGTAATCGCGGAGCTTGTTTGTGCGCCAGAGGCTGAGCCACAGGAAGTCACGGCGAGCCGAGTTGCCTCGCATTGTACGCACCTTATTATATGCGTCGCCACGTACCTTCCAGCGGAAGTTGAGACCGTTCTTGATCACGAAACCCTGGAAATTGTGGGAGAAATGGGCGTTTTCCTTCTGGAGCTTGGTTGTGAGTTCAGTCCACGAGGCAACATCCACCTTTTGTACATCAAACTGTGTTGGCTCCGTAAAGGGTACAAGAGCACCCGATAGATACATCGCCTTCTGTACACAGGTGATCTTAGGCGAATGAACGGCGACCACAATGCGATTCTCAGTATGCTGGAGAACCCAGGTGTACATGACACTCGTGTTGAGGGAGTCAAGAAACTGCGACCATGGCATACTCATAGTGACTGTCTCTTCAAAGAGAGTACGGAAGCTCTTCGTCTGGCTGTAGAACCGACAGTTTGCGTTGAGTGTTGATCGGGTATGAAAGCGCCACTGCTTGTTGTAGTTATCATAGAAACCACAAATCATGACACCGTCAATGAAGCGTTCAATCGTATAACCACTGGTGTCGCCGACAGTGGGCATTGATTCGCCAGCTTCGCTCTTAATTGGTGCAATGCTGACCGGTTCGTTCTTGATGACGTCCCATACGACGGAACGGAATGCGCCGACATGTGGTACGGCGAAATTGCTCTTTCCCTTGACGTAGCGGATGAGAGCGAAAGGTTGTTCAGGAGTGGAGTAGTCATCTACACGAAGATAACCACCCGCTTCACTGGAAAGAAAGGAGGAGAGACCGGCCCAGGTGGGGTAAGTGTTGGAAAGGGAGGAGAAGACGGACATTTGATAAGTAAGAAAGGAGGCTGAGGATGTGGAATCGGTTCTCAAGGCCGTCAATTTTTTCGGGGTCGGCGGTTTTATTAGGTAGAAAAGAGACCCGCTCCTACATTAGAGGAATGGAGGCAGAAGAACTCGTGCCCGAATTGGGCGATTTGGTAACAATCATTAGCGATGCCTACAAAACCACTAGTGGTCGTATTATTTATCGTGATGGAGTCCTCATTCGTATTCGTCCTATTACATCAAGCAATACTGGAGTAGATTTTCCACTGGATCCTGAAACCGGATTATTCGTAGAGGCACTCGGCGTACAAGAGATTCTAATTCACGAAAAACGTAAAGACCCACATTTTGCCATCCAGTTATCGGTTGTAGAAGGGGAAGTTTTAGAATTTTTCAGTGTAGACGGCAAACCCATCGGCGAAGGTATCGTCGCCCAAATAGTTGTAAATGATGAAACAGATGGAATCGTTTTAGCTGACGGTAAAGAGTTGAATTTTCAGTTCATCGGTTCTCCACCTCCTTACGATATTATACGTCCTCGTGCCGCACCCGAAAACGTCGCAGAAGAGGAAAACAATAGTTCATCCAACGCCGAATCAGTAGAGGAAGAACCAGAAGTATTCCCGGAACTGGACTATAATACACTACCAGCCGCCCTGGTTGAAGAAATCCCTACCGAAGAGCGAATCTTCAGTGATAGCGTCCAACGTGAGGATATGTTTGTATCTCTACTGGTGGATATACCGTACAAAAAACAGCGCGACCCCAAAGTTATGCAAAATCTCTATCGTATCACCGATTTACTTCTTGCGTTAAAAAATTCGGTTGTTGTCCGTGATGAAGCCGGTGCCATCCGCCCAGGTATCACTTCGTACGTTGTTGATACATTACAAGATGTTTTGGAACGCACCCGTACCGGCGATTCTCTTCGTGGCTTTCTTCCCATAATGGCTGTAAAAAAGGTACTCTATACCGATGATAAGGAACCGTTCGTAACCGATGATACCGAGTCTCGCTCAGACGTCGGCACTTTAGCCACAGTAGCCGCCAGTGATAACATCTTTTTGAAACAGGACCCTGAAACCGCATTTGCCGGTTTTATCAATACTGTACTTCAAACAATACAGGCGTATGTGCCAGCGACCGATTCTCGCTCCCGCATTCCATACGATATGGATGTACTACGCTCCCAGGTACCTCCAAAGCCGGTCATCGGTTTTCTAGAGGTTCCACCAACCGTCAATAAAAAGAATGAAGCACAGGCTCTATTATCCGAGTCTCTAAGCACAATTAATGACCGCTATGTCCGCCTTTTGTCCGCCTCCTATCTACGAAATTATAAAACTGGTACTATGACCGTAGTAGCACCCGCCGATTCCGGTGAGGTTTTACAACACATCATTTTATCCCGTGATATGTTGAAATTTCGCTCCCCCATTCGTTCAAGTATTCTTTTATGGGATATTGCTGCTAGTGAAGTATCACGAGGCTCTCGTGCTCTCTTTTATCCATCACTTATGAAGAATTGGGCAGGACAAGAGTTCTACGACCCAGAAACTGTCTTACCGCTCTCCGAATTCCTCGCAGACCGATTACCCTACGCAACCTCATTCAATAACGAACAACTCATGACCGTTATGGATTCGCTTGGATTGCGTAATTTAGAGATTTCCACAACCGCTTTTGAACCTATTTTGTCCGTTATAACAACTGGTATTGCTAAATGGAATAATGAGTATACTGCGTTAAGCAAGGCGGCGAAGGCGGCGAGAGGTATTCAATCGGTCCCCGCAATTCTGCCACTACTTAACGCCGATTCTGCCCTTCTTTCACCAACTGTACTCGGTGCCGAAGCGGTAAAGCCGGTCCTGGAATCGCTAACAGAAAACGAGGTGTTGCTCAAAAACTACGATTTCACCATTGTCAATGGATTTACCATGTATGCCAATAAAACCTTCGGTCCATTCTATTACGCCCTCGCTGGAGGAATTGACCCCTCGGTTGTTACAAAAACGGGAAATACCTACAAAGCGGAAGCGCAGCGTATTGAGCGACGACTCAAGGTTCTCCGTGATGTCGCCAACGCATTCCAAGCCGCCCCAATAATAAATCCTTGTAAGCACGTCAAAGAGTTAGAACGTATTATGAATATTCGTGGCGACGAAAATCGTATGCTTCTATTTGAGAAGTTCCTCAATCAGTACCAGGCGGGACAACGTGGAAACTATATTATGTGTGGAAACTGTGGCAAAGACCTCATATGTAAACACGAAGTTTTGTTGCTCAATGAATTCTTACATCCTGGTCGTTCTCAAGCACTCCATAAGGCACTCTTATTAGAATACGCCGGTCCAGTCTTTGAGGGCGCCTACATCTGTAAAAACTGCGGTCAGCGAATTCAAGAGTTAGAGTACGATACACACTTAGAATTTGATGACGAGGGCCGTCCTTTAGTCGGTCGCAATGTCCTTGCGGCCGAAGAGGATGAAGAGACAACGCCAGGCATTGTCTTTGGCAAAGAGACCAAATCGGATAATCCATTTGAAACCGAAGCGGAAATGAAACTCTATTCGGTCGCACGAACAATCTTTGAACGTGCCGGCTACGCTGCGCCCCTTGAAACCTACAAACGAGTCGTCAACGGAACTCAAGACTATCTTAAACTTCGTGTACCTGACCGTGCTGCGTATGAAAAAGTAACCAGTATGGCGGCGAAAGGAAAGAAACCGGCCGCCGTTGCGTCATATGATACCTTCTTCGCCAACAACCAAGTCGGTATTCTCGGTGCCTTCGTATTATTAGAAATTCAAACATCCGAAATTAATGTACCCTTTCCCGCCGCCGGTTGCGAATTCTCTCGTGCCGGCTTCCCACTTGAAGGAGATGATCCTACCGTTGCGGGTCGTGGTGCGCTTGCCTACGTAAGTTGCGTAGTTGCGAATATAATACGAAATGACGCACCCTGGAACCTCACCTCATGGTCGCCTGAGACGCAGATGCCGAAACGACTCAACGCAGCGGAAAATGCTATTCGCTTATCTCTCTTCTCAATTCTATGTATCTCAAGCGGTAAGGGGACTCCTGCGCCTCTAACAAATGTTACTGATACGTATAAGACTCTATTGGAGGTAGCACGTAAGAGGGAGACGGCTGAAGTAGTCAAAGTCTCTCAAACGGACAAACTTCCGCCCGCCTTCCGTCCTATGCCAATGCCTGCCGACCCATCTTTGTTCACCGAAGTGAGCATTCAAAACGTCAAAAACTTCCAGCGTCAAGTGAATACAGAACCGGTCGCTAAAATTGGTCGCTTTATCATTGAAAGGGGTCAGCAACTTAACGCACGACTTGTAGGCCAGTTCTATAAAGAGAGTGAAGCGTCGGCCGTGATTGCCAAAAACTCTCCTCGCTCCGACTCGGTATGCTGCTTCGGCCGCCTCGGCGATGTTGCGCGTGTTGGTGTCGGTGTAGGCTCGCTCGGTTTAGACAATCTCTCTGCCGAATTGGAGGTCCAATCGGCGGCGGCTACGACTCTCGCTCGTCGTGATCCGGCGGCACCCAACTGCGGAACTCACTTCTACGTTCCATGGTCCGCCACCACTCGTATCGTTGACCTGGCCGAACTGGATAGTAGCGGATATTACAAACTTTTCTTACAATACTGTTATCGTAGTGTGCGTGAGGGTGGTGTACACGAATTTAACGCTAGTGGCGTCTGCCGTTGGTGCCGTTACGCCATTCCCGCCGAATTGATGGACTTGACTGTGGGTGATATTAGTGCGATGGGAGGATCTAGACAGCGCTTAATTGACGCACTCAACCATAAACGAGAGGAGATAGCAAAAGACGGCCTTCGTCGCCAAAACATCGCATTTGACGAAGTCGCTTTCCGCCGATTAGAAAACGCCATGAAAAATTTCAAGGCGATAATACCCGCCGCTCCCGTCGCCACTCCAGAATTCATCACCGTCTTGACAACATTAGGTCGTACTCTCGGCATCCTACTTCCCTCCGCTACTGTTGGTTGGGACGAATTTGTGGCCGCTATGACCGCTATTCGTGACGAGGCGCCTGCCGATGATGTAGAACGCAGTGGTAAATTATACAAATTCTCACTCGCCTACGATTCCTCTTTACAAACGTTGCTTCAAACAATGACAAGGGGGCTCGGTGCCGATGGTTGCGACCGTCTGCTCAAACGAATCGGCAAGCAATTTGGAATTGAAGCAGTACAGCGTGGAAGTGAGGCTAAAATTGGTGCTGCCACCGAACTTCTCGTACAATTGTTTGATGTAATATCCGAGAGTGAAGATGGAAATACAGTTATACAGAATTATAATGAAATGTTTGTCAAAGAGGCAACACAAATACGCTACAAATATACAGTATTGAAACCTGACGGTTCCAAATGGTTCCCTAAAATCAGTCGTAGCCACAATGCGCTTCTAAATACTATTTGGACCTCATCGTTCGGTTCCGTTTCTCGTGCCTTATTTATGCTTAACGATTATTCGCCCGAAACGATTGAAATCGTTCATAAATCGCTTGACCGATTCACCGCCTGGTTTGGAATGTGGTTGTCAGTGATTCGCGAAAATGTACGTTCTGGTGTTCAGTTGTCAGTGAAAGAGTTCCGCTTGATGATTCAATGGTCCTTATTTAATGCGTTGCTCGCCTTATTTACCGAGGAATCCCCATTCTACGCTGATGCCAGCGATTCTATCAAAAAGGTGGAGGCGACCAAATTTCATGTTAACTGGGTATGTGATTCTATCATCAACGGAATAGAACTCATTCGTAAATACCAAAAGAGCACTCAACAAATTAATGAAGCGATTACCGCTCGTGCTGAATTGGAAAAAGCGTATTTCATTAAGAAGTTTGATGACTTAGAAAAGGACCTCAAAGATGTTGAGAAACGTAAGATGGCGCTCAAGATTGGTGACTGGGCGGTCGGCACACTCAAAAATCTCTTCTCCTACGACGCCGATTTCTTTGAATTTGAACGTGGACAGAGAGCCGCTATGGGTCTTCCCGAATTTTCTGGTGATATAACTGGCTTAGCCGAGATGGAACCCGCTCGTCGTCCCGTTATGGAAGAGGGTTACGAACATCGTGCTCCCGCCGATGAAGATATGGACTAAATATAGGAATAGAATGTCGTTCTTTCTAGCTGCTATTGCTGCCGCAATCGGTTTCTTTTTCCTACCTGGATTTCTAATGTTTTTGATATTTTCTCCAATGGGTTGGGGTGTAACCGCAATATCCGTCTTTTTTCTGTTACTTTTTACGATTTATAAAATTTATATGATGTAGCGATGTCAAACAATATTTGGATTTTTAAATCGGTCTCACATGGCGGATTGATAGCAAGGCGGGAACCGCATTATTATCAATATATTTTGGATACTGCGACTGGCGAGGATACTGTACTTCTAACAAGTGGTGAGGCATGCGAATGTCCTGTTTGGGAGTCGGTACAGGTCACCAATGGTCGTTCTTACGGCCTGTTTGCCGGTTTAAGCTACGATATAACCGATTTAGTTGCGACGGCGGGTTGAG
>Ga0208105_1000139_pt1 | contig 29512 bp, 45 predicted proteins | sample CryBogCBE16Jul07_FD_184574 | JGI IMG/M metagenome (GOLD analysis project Ga0208105, IMG submission 184574) | Freshwater microbial communities from Crystal Bog, Wisconsin, USA - CBE16Jul07 (SPAdes) | ecosystem: Environmental > Aquatic > Freshwater > Lake | place: Crystal Bog, Wisconsin, USA... | reverse complement strand
TGTTGCAACAACATTAAATTCAGCAACTGGTAACCAAGCTATTTTTAGTGGGTTAACAAGTGGTGTTCTTCTGGCTGCAACAACAACATATGAATTTGAACTTGTATTCAATCTTGTGACATCTGGAACAACATCACATACTGAATCTTTTGGATTTGTTGCCAATGGGGGGTTAACCACTACTGACGTTTCGTATCAAGTATGGCGTTTTGCCAACAATGCTACAACGGCTACTGCGCCAACAGATAGCTGGCAAACATCAATTACTCCTGTTGTTCTTACCCCCGCAATCACAACCGCTCAAAACGCAACTTATTTTGTCCGTGGAACAATAACAACAAACGTTGCGGGTAGCTTAAATCCAGTTGTAGCATTTTCTGCCGCCCCAGGGGGAACTTCAACAATCTCAATTGGCTCATTTATGCGTATTGCTCCGCTTACGCAATCATCTGCTGCAGTCAATATCGGAACTTGGTTATAAGGGGCAAGAAATGACAATTTATTTAAATGGCTCTACGGGCGAAGTTTTTCCAAGTTGGACAGCGGTAACACGCCCAACGTCCCCAACAACGGGACAGGTTGGATATAATACATCATTTAGTACGCTTGAAGTGTATACAGGGACCGCATGGTATCAAATCACTACTAGCTTGGCCGCAAATGGCGTTTCTTTTTTAATGGCAGGCGGTGGCGGCGGTGGCGGCGGATTATACAATGGCGGCGGCGGCGGCGCTGGCGGACTTATAACGGGAACTTATACCAACGTCCCCGGCACTACAGTAAGTTTTACAGTGGGAGCGGCTGGGGCAGCTGGTACATCTAGTGTAATTTCTGGAAATGGGGGAAACACAACTGGATTTGGCATGACCGCTTATGGTGGCGGAGGCGGCGGTGTTAACAATCTTGTTGGATCTTCTGGCTCAGGAAGCGGTGTAAATGGCGCGTCTGGCGGCGGTGGAGCAACAACATCCACGGGGCAAGCCGGGGGAACTGGCATTTCTAGCGCATCATTTACAGGCTCAATAGGCGGAACAACGCTTACAGTTACTGGGTCTCCAACTGGAACAGTTCAAGTTGGTCAAGTTATTTCAGGTACGGGCATTAGCGCGTTTACCGAAATTACAGCTCTTGGTACAGGAACGGGTGGAGCAGGAACTTACACTGTAAATATTAGCCAAACTGTATCATCAACAACTATTACGGCGGCGTTGCAAGGATACGGTGGCGGATCAGGAAGTACGGATAACACAAGCTATAGAAATGGCGGAGGCGGCGGCGGCGCGGGTGGCGCGGGTGTTAGCGCTACAACTACTACTGGTGGTAATGGTGGCGCAGGCGTTTCTTCGGCTATTACTGGGACTGCTTTATTTTATGCAGGCGGCGGAGGCGGGGGAGATTCAAGTGTTCCTGCTAATAGTGGAACAGGCGGCAGCGGTGTTGGCGGAAATGGCGGCACTACTCCAACTTCTGGAACAGCAAATACTGGATCTGGCGGAGGCGGCCTTGGTTCACCCTCAAACACGGGACCCGGCGCAGCGGGAACAGCTGGTGTTGTTATTTTATCTGTTCCAACATTTTCTTACAGCGGAATATATACAGGTTCACCCACAATTACGACATCTGGTTCGTATACAATCCTTAAGTTTATTGGATCAGGGAGCTACACACTATGAGCACCTTTGCAAAAGTTTTGGATGGTCGGGTCATTAACATTATTGTTGCAGATGCTGATTTTATTGCAACTTTTCATGACCCAGAACCCGGTCAATGGATAGAAACTGACTTCTATACCCGCGAAAATGTCCATTATAATGAAGATGGAACACCTAGCGGAAACCCACCCATGCGCGGAAATTATGCTACGATCGGCGGAACATACGATGCAGAAGCTGACGCATTTTATTCGCAGTGCATGTATCCATCGTGGACATTAAACCGTACTACATGGAGTTGGGATCCACCTGTTCCTATGCCAACGGACGGAAAACAGTACATTTGGAATGAAGAAACTAAATCTTGGACAGTTTTCGGGTCATAATAGGGATATTTTGTTATGACGTTAAATACTTCTGGACCAATTAGTTTAGGCGGTACTGTAACGGGACAATCCGTTAATCTACAATTGGGTAAATCCCCAACCGCTCAAATTTCATATAGTGATGCCGATGTCCTTGAATTGACGGGTAAAACTGCCGGAAGTCCATTAATACAGCCTGTTGATTTTTGGGGTAAGCCAATAGAAGCGCCCCCTGGGTCGCAAGCCTACACAACCCCCGGCACATATAGTTGGACCGCCCCTAAAAACGTAACATCTGTTTCTGTCGTCGCACTTGGTGCCGGCGGAGGCGGGGGTGGTGGCGGATCGGGAGCTGGTGCAGGCGGTGGCGGTGGTGGATTAGCCTACATCAATAATTATAAAGTTACCCCAGGCAGTATTTACACGGTAGTTGTTGGCCAAGGTGGCACAGGCGGAGATGGTCAAGCTGGTCAACCTGGCAACTATGGCGGGGACAGCATTTTTGATTCGGCCACTATTTGTAAAGGCGGCGGCGGACGAGGCGGCCAAGGAGGCGGGTTAGGCCAATCTGGCGTGTCTGGCGCTGGTGGGGGTTATGTTGGTAATGGGGGGTCACAAGGCGGCGCTGGCGGTAACGGATCCTTTGGTTCTGCTAATTTTGGCGGCGGGGGCGGTGGTGCGGCAGGGTATAATGGCGCCGGTGGTGCTGGTGCTAATGGATCTTCTAGTGGAGGGTCGGGTGGTGCGGGATCGGGCGGAAGTTCGGGCGGCGGTGGCTCAAACGGTGCTGGCTTTGGGGCGCATGCTTCATCCGCGGGTGGCGGTGGCGGTGGTACTGGCATTTTTGGTCAAGCAAATGATGGGCGCGCTGGCGGTGGAAATATTGTAGACGGTTTTCAAGGGGGCGGAGGCGGTTCTGGAGCAATCTTTACCGGTTCTATTTCTGGGACAACTTTAACGGTTACTGCCGTGTCAACCGGAACCATAGTTGTTGGCCAGGCAATACAGGCGCAAAGTGGTGGAACGGTCATTATTCCAGGCACGCAAATCGTATCGTTTGGAACCGGCACTGGCGGAGTAGGTACCTATGTAGCCGCAAATTATAATTCTACACCTCAAACAGTAGCGTCTACAACAATTGTCGCAGGTATGACGGGCGGTGACAGTACTGTGCCAAACGCTGCGAAAGGCGGTGGCGGCGGTGGTATTCCTGGGTATTCTGGCCCTTATGGCGGTGGCGGTGGAGCAGGTGGCGTTTACGATTCTGGCGTCTTTGGCGATGGCGGCGCAGGTGGTAATGGTGCTGTTCGTATCGTATGGCCTGGGTCAAAGAGAACCTATCCATCTACCGATGTTGCGCTCCCATGATGGAACTTTTTATTCACCCCAAATTAGGTTATAATTGCTTTGTCGGTTTGCACTCACTTGGTGCGGGGAATTAATCATGACTTTGACAGAACATTTAGACGCCGGCGTTAAACATTTTATGGATGGGCTGTCAATTTCCGCGGCTATGGGTGCAATCATGGGATGGATCCCAGAAGTCGGTGCATTATTCCCTATCGTTTGGTACGGGATAAAAATTTATGAAACAGACACGGTCCAGCAATTACTAGGTCGTAAAAAGGTAAAATCAAATGGCGACTCAGACGACTAATATTAACCTTACAGAACCCGCGTATAATAGTACGTCGCCAACGTGGGATCAGCCGCTTAATAATAACTTTTCGATCCTTGATTATGTTCTTGGTTCTACGACCTCTGTAACTGTTAGTAGCTCTTCTTCTCCAACTTATACGTTGATTTCGGCGCCAACCGCCACCCCTACTGCCAATACGTCGCAGTGTTTTCGAATTTTGTTGACTGGTTCATTGAACGCTAACCAACTTGTTTTGCTACCACAAGGCATTTCCGGCTCGTGGGTGGTTAGTAACGCGACTACTGGTTCTTATAACGTATCAATAGGATCCAATAGCGGATCAAACTCGGCCGCAGGAACAGTCGTTGTCGTCCCTCAGGGGTATAGTATTTTTCTTTATGCATCAGGTGGAAACGTTAATAAATCTGATGACGGCATTCTTGGCGATTCAAGCGCCACAGTAAATTTTGGAACCGTCAACTGCACGACTTTAAATGCCGCAACCGGCAACTTTTCTGGCAACATTTATGGCGTTAATGAAGTACTAAGCGGCAGCTTATCTGTTCCTAGTGCGTCTATTAGCAACCTTAGCGTTTCAAGTGAAACTATTTCTGGGTCTCTTCAAGTTAACTCACTTGGCGTTGGTACCCCCGCTTCTGGCGTTACTGGTGAAATCCGCGCTACAAACAACATCACTGGATACTATTCTTCCGACGAACGCCTTAAAAATAACGTATCAAAAATTACCGACGCTTTGAAAAAGGTTAACACAATTAACGGCGTTGAGTTTGATTGGTCCGATGAGTTTATTGCCGAAGCCGGCGGGGAAGACGGTTACTTTATCCGCAAACACGATGTTGGCGTTATTGCCCAAGAAATCGAATCGGTCTTGCCAGAAGTGGTTGCTACAAGAGAAGACGGCTATAAAGCGGTTAAATACGATCGAATTGTTGCCCTTTTGATTGAAGCCGTTAAAGAACTTTCTGACAAAGTTGACCGCCTTGAAGGCAGATCATGAAATTTACATGGTCATTTCCTCAATTCGTCATCAACTTCTCTTATAATGACCCACCAAATGTAGTTGCGGCCATTAATTGGATTTGCACGGGTACTAACGGGAACGTTTCAACGTCTTTATCTGGCACTGTCCATTTGGGTGCCCCTGATCTGTCTAACTTTGTGCCCTACAGTGAAATTACATACGCTCAAGCTTTTGAATGGGTGTCGCAAAGCATCAATACAATAGCTGTTGAAAGCCAGATAGCTTCGCAAATAAGTCAATTGTCGCGGCCTATCAATCAATCTTGAGGGTGCCATGGATCCTGTTAGTCTTGTTCTAGGCGCTACAGCCATTTTTAACTCAATCAAGTCGGCTGTGGACCAAGGGCGGGACATGATGGAGACGGCTGAGAAGGTTGGTAACCTTTTTAGTAAAGTTGCCCAAATTGTTACGGTTGCTTCGTCCCCGCGTAAAAAGAAGCTATTTCAAAGCCAAGCCGAATACGAAGCCGAAGCTATTAAGGTTTACGCCGCCAAAGCCAAAGCCCTTGATATGCAGTTGCAGGTAAAAAACCTTTTTGTTGGACAATACGGTCCCGCCGCATGGGAAGGTATACAACGGCAAATTATTGAAATGCGGAAAGAGGCGGCTAGACAGGCGGCAGCAGCTTTGAAAGAGCAAGAAGAAAATCGCAAGGATTTGATTATGGTTAGCAGTATTGTCGGTTTTCTGGTAATCGGTATTGGTGTAATCGGTATAATCCTTATGGCAACGGTGAAATAACATGCTGCAAGCATTAAAACATATGTTTACGGGCGTAGACAACACAACTTGGGATATTGGTCGTATCCTTTGGGCCAAAATGTCCATCGTTTATTGCGGTGTTAGCGCCTATCATGCTGTAATACATGGTAATTTTGATCCTCAAAACTGGGCAATTGGCGCTTCAGCTATTCTTGCGGGTGGCGGTGGCGGTCTAGCATTGAAATCTAAAACGGAGCCAAACTAATGTTTTTTCTTCTTTTTAATCTTTGGGTCAGAAATATAGGAATTGTTTTAGCCATAAGTGCCGCACTTATCATTGGCTATGCATATTGGGCCGGACGGGAAAAAACGATTGGCGCCGCCAATGAAAAGGCTCAGGAAGAAATTGTAGCTATTGAACATGAACAAAAGGTAGAGGCTGAGGCGGTCGTTGTCGACCAAACCGTGGCCAAGGATGTTACGCCCCAAGATACCCTTCAAAAACAATGGAGCCAGCCATGAAACGCCTTTTTTTGATTACATTATTGCCTGTAGCAGCCTGTATGCCAAAACCAGAAACCAAAATTGTAGATACGTCTTGCAACTGGGTTAAACCCATCTATGTCAATAAAGACGATAAATTAACTAATAAGACAGCCACTCAAATCCTATCTCATGATGACAAGTGGAAACAATTCTGTGGTGCAAAATGACTGCTGCTAATTTTCCTCAATGCTTTGCCCTTGTTCTTAAAAACGAAGGTGGTTACGTTGACAACCCAAAAGATCCCGGCGGGGCTACAAACCTTGGATGCACAAAAGCAGCTTGGGAAGAATGGGTAGGTCATGAGGTAACTAAAGATGACATTAAGGATTTAAAACCTAACGATGTCATGCCTCTATACAAAGCTAAGTATTGGGATAAAATTCAAGGCGACCTTTTACCTGAAGGTGTAGATTATGCCGTCTTTGATTTTGCAATCAACTCGGGCCCCTCGAGGGCCGCGAAAGCCCTTCAGTCGGTACTCAGTGTTAATGTCGACGGACAAATCGGGCCCGCCACGCTACGCGCTCTTGAAACGTCAAACCCTCGCGAAGTTGCTACAGCCGTCTGTGAAGCAAGATTAGCCTTCTTACAATCTCTCTCGACCTATGGTACATTTGGCAAGGGGTGGTCTAAGCGCGTTTCAGAAGTAGAAACCGTTTCTTTCAATATGGTTGGGTGATCTATGTCGCTTACTTATTCAAGTTACGTCCAACAAATTGCGACAATGGCCGTTATCCCCGTAACGGATCCCAATTACACGATTATTTTGCCTAGCATGATTGACTATGCGGAACTTCGTATTCAACGCGACTTGGACTTCTTGTCTACACAAATAAGCACGACAGCTTACTCATTTACCGTTAACAACAATACTTTAACTATTCCAACGTCCCAATTTATAGTGCCGCAAACCTTTGAAGTTCTTGATGATTTTGGAAACTCTACTCCACTTGTTCCAGTAGCAAAAGAATATATTCAAAACGTTTATGGTTCTGGGTCTGCCACGGGATTGCCTCAATATTTTGCTGTCTACGGTGGCGATACCGCAACCACGGGTAATACATCTCAAAATATTATCGTCGGACCAACGCCAGGCACAAATTATACAGTTCGTTTAACAGGCACTGTTCGATCGGCTCCGCTGTCTGCTACTAATACAACAACCTTTATATCTACCTATTTGCCGGATTTGTTTATCATGGCATCCATGATCTATATCTCCGCATATCAACGCAACTTTGGCCGCATGAACGATGACCCGCAAATGGCTCAAACTTACGAATCTCAGTACCAAGCTTTGAAGGCTAGTGCGATGATTGAAGAAAATCGTAAGAAGTTTGAATCCGCTGCATGGACATCATATTCACCTGCGCCTGTCGCATCGCCTACGAGGTAATCCATGCCTCACGCAACAATAAATTTAAAGCCAGGCGTAGAAACCACTAATACTCCGGTATTAAACCAAGCCGCTTATTCTTCATCGCAACTAATTCGCTTTTTGCCAGAACGAAATGGCCTTGGGTTAGCTCAAAAGCTTGGCGGGTGGGTTAACTACGCAAGTACAACTTCACCAATTAATTCAAAAGTACGCGCTCTAAAAGGTTGGTCTGACCTTAACGGGGTTAATCGCCTTGGTATCGGCGCGGAATCTTCTCTTGATATTTTAACGCCTAGTATCAATTCAACGCCTCTTGATATTACACCACAGACATCTGTAACCAATACTCCGCCTGTTTTCGTAACAAGCACAGGATCTGATTCACAAATTGTCACCGTTACAGATAGCAATATCCAAGTATCTACCTTTGACTATGTAAATTACGTTACACCTGTTTCAGTGGGTGGTTTAGTCTTATATGGTCCCTATGCGATATACTCCGCATTCAACAATACATATTCAATTCAAGTCCCAACGAGCGCTACAAGTGCGGTTGATACAAGCGCAACAATTACTGCCGGTTCGTTTATTATCAATCAAACATATAAAATAACGAGCGTTGGGACCACAGACTTTACGGCTATTGGTGCCTCTGCCAACACAGTCGGTGTAATTTTTAATGCTACTGGCGTTGGAACCGGTACCGGAACAGCCAAATTAGTAGCAGTACCATCTTTCCAAGTTTCAAGCGGAAGTGCTGTTGTTACATGTTATTTAGATAACCACGGCTTATCTGTTGGCGCATCATTTTATGTCGGTGTCTCGACGACCATCGGCGGTGTTACTCTTTTTGGGTTGTATATTGTAAACAAAATCATAAATAGCGGAACATTCCAATTTACTGCAGCCAATACTGCTTCATCCTCTGCTGGCCCTACTGCTATAAATAGCGGAAACGTTAATTCTGTTTTTTATATAGCAATTGGCCCATCGAATACTGGAACAGGTTATGGTGTTGGTGGTTACGGTACAGGTGGCTACGGTTCTGGTACGGCTCAACCACAAGTTCCTGGGACACCAATTACAGCAACCGATTGGACCTTAGATAACTTTGGTTCTTACCTTGTTGCATGCCCTGTTTTAACGGGCTCTTCTGGAGGTCCTATTTACTATTACAATCCATCAGGATCTCTACAAACTGCACAGTATATTGGCGGAAATGCGCCTTTGCTATCGTCTGGTATTTTTGTCGCTATGCCAGAACGACAAGTCATAGCTTATGGTTCATCATTTACTTTACAGGCAGATCCTCTCTTAGTCCGCTGGTCCGACGTTAACGATCCAACTACTTGGATTGCGACCGTAACAAATCAGGCAGGGTCGTTCCGCATTCCTACTGGCTCAAGAATTGTCGCTGGTTTTCAGGGGCCGCAGCAAGGACTTCTTTGGACTGACCTTGATTTATGGGCGATGCAATATGTTGGGCCGCCGCTTGTTTATGGGTTCAACAAAATTGGTTCTAACTGCGGAGCCATCAGCAAACATTGCATGGGACAAGCAAACGGCGCCATTTATTGGATGAGCCAAAACCAATTTTTTATGTCTATGGGGTCCGGCCCTCAACCAATTCCTTGCCCGATTTGGGATGTGATTTTTCAAAATCTTAACCAATCTTATCTTTATAAAGTTTGCTGCGCTGTCAATTCTCAATTTAATGAAATTTCATGGTTTTACCCATCCGCCTCATCGACTGAGAACGATAGCTATGTCAAATATAACTACGTCCTACAACAGTGGGACTACGGTACTCTTGGCCGTACTGCTTGGATTGATCAATCTGTTCTTGGGCCTCCCATTGGTGCTGGCTCTGATAATTGGTTATATCAACATGAAGTAGGCAATGATGCTTATTCCGGTCAAACGCCTACTGCTATGCAGACAGCATTCTCGACAGGGTATTTTCAATTAAACGAAGCGGACAATATAGTATTCGTGGATCAGATATGGCCCGATATGAAATGGGGAACCTATTCTGGCAATCAAAATGCTACTGTATATTTGACCGTCTATTATACCAATTATGCAACTGTTGCCGCCACTTCGCCTACTACAAGCGCATATTCAGGTGTAAGTTCATCCAATACTTCGTCATTCAATTTCCAAACATTTCCCATGACGCAGGCCACCGAATATATTTCTTGTCGCATTCGCGCTCGATACATGTCTTTCTCGTTGTCCTATGCCCCCGATGAATTGGGCACTTTCTGGCGGTTGGGTGGAATTAAATATCGTTATCAGGTAGATGGGAAATTCTAATGGCTAGTTTAGATGATATTTTAACTACACAAAAAAATGGTGTTATCGCAATTAACTCTTACGTTAATGCTTTAAATTTTCTTGCGGGTCAAAATAATACTAAAGAACTTTCAGCAAGCTCAGTTATCAAAACATCTTCCGGTTGGTTGGCCAGTGTAAGCGTCCTTGTGGCCGGTTCCACACAAGGTTACCTTTATGATTCTACAAGCACATCTTCAACAACAGGAAAACGAATATATGCAGTTCCAAATACTCTGGGAATATATCAGATACAAGTACCGTTTTCATCGGGGTTGGTTTTTATTCCGGGCACAAGTTCGGTAATTTCAGTGGGGTACTCATAATGCCGCTCGCACATGGATCATCACAAAAAACAATTAGCCACAATATCTCCGAAATGGTTCATGCTGGGCATACTTTGGATCAATCCATAGCGGCCGCTTTAAACACGGCTAAACACTCCCGCGCAATTGGTGGGGCGAATCAGTCCACTACCACAACTACCGGTCCTTTGGATTACCGCAAACCCGATATGTCTATTCCAATGCCGTCTTATCCTTTGGCGGGGCAGCATATGCTTCATGAAGGCCCAATTCATAGCCCCGTGGCAGGTCGCACAGACCATTTGCCAATGAACGTAAAATCCGGATCTTATGTAATCCCTGCAGATATCATTTCATCTATGGGCGAAGGCAATACAATGGCTGGGTTTAAGATAGCTCGGCAGATGTTTTCATCAAAACCATACTTTCAAACGTCCAAAATGCCATATTCCGCCGAAGGAACCCCTTACACCAAAGGAAAACCTTACGGCGCGCGGGCATCAGGCGGTGAAACCCCTGTAGAGATAGTGGCCGCAGGCGGAGAATATGTTATTAATCCAGATGATGTTACACATTTGGGCGGTGGGGATATTGATCACGGTCATGAAATTCTTGACCATTTTGTAACAGGGTATCGCAAAAAAACGATAGAAACACTTAAAAAATTACCAGGACCTAAGAGGGATTAATGGCAGAAGGACTTAAAATACGCCTTGGAACGCCAGCGGACGAAGAGGGGATGCTTCAACTGGCGCTTAAAGCTTGGGAAGAAAACGGGATTAAAAGCGTAAACCCTGAAAAGATGTTAGGCATGATAAAACCTGCTCTTTATCTTTGGCAGGGCTTAGTCGGGATCATTGGGGAACCCGGTGAAAAGATTGAAGCGGCGGTCCTTCTCCGAACGTCACAGATGTGGTATTCTGATGAATGGATACTTGAGGAAAAAGCAATTTTTGTTGATCCCGAGTTTCGGATCATGAAGGGGATACGTTCAGGGCAAACCCTCGGTCATGCTCGTACTTTATGCGAGTTCTCCAAACGGACCGCTGAACAGTTGGGTCTTCCTTTGTTGATTGGTGTACTTTCCAAGCACCGCACAGAGGCTAAAATCCGGCTTTATGAAAAGTCTTTCGGCGCTCCCTCAGGAGCTTTCTTTCTATATAACGCCCAAACTGGGCATGAAGAGCATGTGACGGAGCAATAAAATGGGCGGAAAAACCGGTACCACGACCCAGACGACATCCATACCTCCAGAGGTCTTGGCCCGGTATAACACCGTTAACGCTGCTGCTGATAAAGCGGCCGCTCAACCATTTCAACAATACAGCACCGATCCATCTGCATTTGTTGCACAAATAAACGCACAGCAGCAAGGCGGCATTAACGCTACTAATCAATATGCAAATGCGGCCCAACCTGGATACCAAGCCGGATATGGCGCCACAAACGCCGCAATGAGCCAAATTGGTGCAGGCCAAAACGTAGCCCAGCCTTATTTTACGCAAGCTCAACAACAAGCTAATGCTGCAATGCCTGGGTACCAACAAGCTGCAGGGCTTGCGGGTGCTGCTATGACTCCTTTGATGCAAGCCACTTACGCTGCTCAACCTGCATACAATCAAGCTTTAGCCGGAACTGCAGCTGCATCACAAGGTTATAACGCGCCAAACTACGCCGCTGGCGTACAAGGTTACATGAATCCATATTTACAAAACGCCATGGGTTCGACTGCGGCTATGCTGCAAAATCAAAACCAACAACAGCAACAACAGTTATTGGGTAACGCCATTAGCCAAGGCGCTTTTGGTGGGGATCGTTCGGGCGTTGCTCAGGCCGCTCTTATGGGTCAGCAAAACCTTGCAATGGGGCAAACGCTTGGCCAAATGGCTAATCAGGGCTATCAACAGGCTGCTCAAAATTATATGCAAGGGCTTGGCGCTCAGGGCGCTTTGGCCAATCAATACGGTCAGTTGGGCGGTCAATCTCAGCAAGCTCTTATCAATGCCGGTTTGGCGCAACAACAAGGTGCTAGCAATATTGCCAACATCGCCGGACAAGGCATGCAAGGTGCTACTCAATACGGTGCTTTGGGGACTGCAGCTCAAAATGCCGCATTGCAAGGAGTCCCCTTATCTTTGGCGGCTGGCGCGCAATATGGGAATCTTGGTGCTGGCGCACAGGCCGCGGGATTACAGGGTGCTCAAGCCCAACTTGGCGCTGGTACGTTGCAACAACAAACCCAACAGGCCGGTCAGACAGCTCTTTACAACCAGTTCTTGCAGCAACAGGCTTATCCTTTCCAAACAGCCCAATTCTTGGCGGGGATTGCGGGTATTACTGGTCCAAATTCTGGGTCTACAACTACTACAACCCAACCTATGTCTTTCTTCTCTGACCGCCGTCTTAAAGAAGATATTAAACAAGTTGGAAAAGCTAAAAACGGTCTTCCAATTTATAAGTTTAAGTACAAAGGAGACCCGACTGAACAAACACATATTGGTTTTATGGCCGATGAGGTTGAAAAGGTTCATCCAGAAGCGGTTGGTTTGGCGGGTGGCTACAAGACGGTTGATTACGATCGCGCCGCTCGAGCCCAAGGCGGCTTAGTGGGACCTCAACATGAAGGTATGGGTTTCGGCTTAGGTGGTCGGGAACATCATGCTTATGGTGATGCCGTTGGTTCTGATTATGATCCAAATAGCTTGCAAAACATTATTGCGCGCCAACAGGCTATGTTTGCTAATACGGATTCTCATCCCGTCCCAATGGCAAGAACGTTTTCTGGTGGCATAGGAAAACATAGCAGAGTTCCGGAAGCATCTTTACAAACAGCTCAACTCCGTACTCCAGGCGCGGCTCCTAGACTTCCTGATAGCGAACTTTCTCAAGGAATAGATTACGCTACAAAACTTGCTAATTTTGATAAAGCAATTGACCCCGCTGGCCAAGGAAAGGGTTTAGCTTGGGTTCAAGATATGTTTGCTAAACAAAAGCAAAAAGAAGATGCGGACGCCGGGGCTCAAACTCCTTCAGAAAATGCACGCGGAGGGCTTGTTGGGTACGCTAGTGGAGGCGACGCCGAACCCTATAGCGTAGATGATCCAATGGCTGACGTCATCAAACAAGGCGAAAAAGATCTTTTATCGCAAAAATTTATCCAAAAGAATCAAACACCTGGAAGTCTTGGATCGAGCACTCTTGGCGATGCAATGACTCTTTTAAATGCGGGTAAAACGGCTGCAGAAGATATCCCTGCAATAATGGCTATGTTTGCTGCAAGAGGGGGGCGTGCGGGTTATGCTACCGATGGCACGGTTGAGCCTGACGATGTATTAACAAAATATGGACCAGTAATAGGTGGCATTGAAAGCAGCAATAAATACGATGCTCTTGGTCCAGTAACAAAATCTGGCGATCGTGGATATGGCAAATATCAAGTCATGGGTGCAAACGTTCCATCTTGGACAGAAGAAGCCCTTGGCAAAAAGATGTCGCCTGATGAGTTTCTTGCTAATACCGATGCTCAAGATAAAGTGTTTGCCCACCACTTTGGTAAAGCATTAAATCAATATGGTAATCCGCAAGATGCGGCATCGGTATGGTTTTCAGGAAGGCCCCGCGCGCAAGCGGGCAACGCTCAAGATGTAAACCAAACAACCGTTCCTAAATACGTTTCAATGTTTAATAAAGGCCTTGGTGCTGCCGATATGCCGGTGGAAAATGCCGTTCCAGCAGGTGCCCCAACACAAGGATCTGATCTGCCTGCATTCCCGCGGGCTACACCCACAAAAACATCGCAACAACAGGGCGGTCTTGGGGATTTATTTAAAGCAGAAAACGTTATTCCTGTTTTAACAGGTTTAGGCGCAATGGCATCCTCGCGTAGTCCGTATCTTGGCGCAGCTCTTCTTGAGGGTCTTGGCGCAGGTGCCGGCTCTTACCTTGGAACTCAAAAATCACTTGCTGGTATTGAGCAGACGAAGGCAGAGACGGACGCAACACGTGCTAATACATTTAGACTTTCGTTCCAGCAAACTCCGGCTGGGAATTTCTATTGGGTCAAGGATCAAACTGGCAAAATTATGCCAATGAAGGTTTTTGACTATAATAAGATCCCAGACGCGCAAAAACCTCAACTTGCTTTCCAGCCGCCAAATGGCAGTCAAATCATTCAAACTATGTATGGCGGAAATTCTGCATCGCCTGAAACAACTTCATCCGCTACGGGTGCTCCTAAACCAAACGTTGGATCACCGACTAAAGATCCTGCCGCTCAACAAGAGTTTGGTAAAATACCGACCGACTTTAACTTTGACGAAAATTCACACTTAGCTGCAACAAAAGATTCTGACGCTCTTGATCCAATGGTTGGCGGGCCGGGTGTTCAATCGGCTTGGAATGAATCTAACAAGTACCGTCAAAATGTTATGGCTCAAGCCGCTGCTTCTCGCGAAGAGGCCGCCGCATTGCGTGAAATGTCTTCAAACTTGGCAAACGCAGTTGGGTTAGAAAAATTTGGTGCAACAGGTTTTGGCTTCAATCAACGTGCTGATATTACCAATATGCTTAATACGGCAGCTCGCATGGTTGGCCATCCTGAATGGCAGGTACAAGGCGGCGAAACACAGTCTGCTATTTCTGATAAGGTCTCGGCTATTCAAGGCGCGCTTCGCGCTCATAACGCAAGCCAAAATAGTTTAGCGGCCTTTAATACACTGACCAGCTTGCAACCAAATCCAAATATGTCGAAAGAGGCATTCTCTGACTTAACGGCAATGATGTTGACGCAAAATATGCGGGCCGCAGATGCTGATAGCCATTTAAAACAATGGGGTGAAACATCTAACAATTCTTTTGTTAATGCTGGACGCGACTTTGAACGCAAAACATCGCAGCGTTATGTTGATGAGCAAAATGCCCTTTCTGACTTGATCGCCCACCGGCCTAAACAATTTACGCAAATGATGAATGGGCGTACTTCAAATGGTGAACGCTTAACGCCAGAACAAATTGAAGATGCTTTACAACAGGCCTATCATATTAAAGGTCTCAGCCGTTACTTTGTTCGCGGAGTTTAATAATGGATCCTGTTCAAAAACCATCTAATCCATTTGCCGATGAACTTTTACAGGCGGGTAAAGTAAGCTCTCCTATGGCAACCCCCGCCCCTACGGCAGCAACTCCTCAATATGGGCAAAACAACCCTTTGTTTAAGGCTGGCGCTGAAGAAGCAAAACAGGAGTATGTTCAAAAACAACCTGAGCAAACTCAGGCACCTATGGCTTGGATGGATGTTGGAAAACAAGCGGTAACAAATTTTCCTAGCAGTGCAGGTAAGGCCGCCTATGGCATGGTTGAACCTTTTCTGCCTTCCAATTGGGAGCAGACTGGAACAGCTTTAAAGGGTATAGGCCAAGGGTTATATTCAAAAGCTCAAGGCGCTCTTGGATATGAACAGCCTGCGGAAGAAAAAGCCCGCAATGAAGCCGTCGTAAATGCGATCGGTGATTATTATGCTAACCGTTATGGTACCAAAGCCGGTTTTCAACACGCCCTCGCAGAAGATCCTGCAAGTGTTTTGATGGACTTGTCGGTTCCATTAACTGGCGGTGAATCTGCTTTGGCGCGCGCGCCTGGCCTTGTTGGCCGTGTAGCCGGTAAAGGCGTATTGGCTGCTGCGACAAATCCTATTGCTGCTGGTGTTGGTTTAGCCCGCGGTGCCGGTAACGTTGTTTCTAAAATTCCGGTGGTTGGTGGGATTGCTCAGGGCGTTGCCGATGTACCAAGTGCTGCCTTTGAAGGTCTAACAGGAACATCCACGAAATCCCTTGGCGATGCTTTTTCTGCAGGCCGTGAAGGTGGAATACTTTCTGGTGATAAAGAATTTTTGGGACAAATGCGCGGTACGGCGCCGCAGACGGATATTGTCGATCGGGTAAGATCGGCCGTTGATAGTTTAGCCAATAAACGTTCGCAAGATTACCTTTCTGGTATGAGCACTTTACAAAACGGAACAGGCGCTGACATAAGCGCAATACGCTCTGCGTCCGACAAATTGCTTGCGGATACCGCCCATAGCCCAGTTAATTATCCACTAGCTCAAAAAGTTAGCGGTATGGTTGACGCGTTCGAACAAGGGAAGATCGGCCCTGCCTATTCGTTTACTCCTGGGCAACATACTCTTCACGAACTTGATTTATTAAAACGCGCTATTCGTGATGTTGCTAAAGACCCAACAACGCCAGGGGGAAAGCTTGCGTTAGATGTTGCTGATGCAGCCAAGGGGACGATTAGCAAGATAGATCCAAACTATTCAAACATTATGGAACAATATGGTTCCGCCAGTGATCAGTTGTCTGATATTGCCCGCGGCCTTGGTAATCGCAATATGACGCCTGAGCAGCAAGCTCAAAAAATATTGTCTGCTCGTAACAAAGGGCAAAAGCAATCGCTTATTGATCAATTGGGCGAGATAGATCCTTCTATTCCAAAAATGATATCTGGCGCTGATTTATCTCGTTCCCCTAAATTTACCATCCAAGATTTATTGGGCGGTGGGGCGCTTGGTTACTATGGAACAACACTTGCGGGGGCGCATCCTGGTTATGCCGCGTTGGCAATTCCGCCAACAATGTTGTTAAAATCTCCTCGCGCTTTAGGGGAAACGGCATATTACGCAGGCAAAGGTAGCAAACTTGCTACTATGCCTGGGGCAACGCTTCCTGGTACTCTTTCACAACTTGAAGGAGACAAATCTGCGCCTCCTCAACCATCTTCCAATCCGTTTACAAGGCAGTTTGAAGAGGAAATGCAGAAGTCTTATGGCGCACCTAAAAAGCCTACCGTTTCTGACTATTTTACGGCTCAGGATAATGCAATAAAAAACAAAACAACTATTGACGATGAAATCCGTAAAATGGGATTGACGCCTCTTCCCCGCGCTTCAGGTGGGAGAACTAACAATTCCGCATTATCCAAGGCCAACCAGTTGATTGAAATGGCCGAACATATTAAAAAGAAACAGGGTAAACAAACAGAGCCCTTATTGAACCTCGACGACACAACGGTCGCCAAGGCACTAGCAGTCGCTAACCAACATATTTGAGGGAAAAATGGACAATCTTGAGCTTGATCTTAAATTGACAGTTGCACATGTTAACACGCTATTAAAGCACCTTGGTCAAGGCATTTATTCTGAAGTAGCGGATTTGATTACAGTATTGCATGGGCAAGCCCGTGGTCAAATTGATGCCGCTACTCCAGCTGCTGAACCTGCTCCTACGACTGAATCTGAGCCTCAGTAAAATTGTCGTAAGAAATTCGTCGGATGATATAGCCGGACTTCTTTGCTGAATATCTGGCTATATCAAACGAATCCCATTCGCCTGCAATCCACATAACCATCATGGCAAGGATCATGCTGTCGCCGTAATAAGCGATAACGTCTTTGTTCGGGTCAAAGTCAGCCATACGCTCTGAAACACGACCTTCAAAATCAGCAATATATGCATCCGTTGACAAATTATCGAACATTGGTCGATCGCAAACGTAGACTACTTGTTCCGCTAATTGCGCTAACTCATCAGGATTCAGTTTGAATGACGGATTGCATACAAATACTCGATCGTATTTCCTCATAATCTTCATCTTCCTCTTGTTCTAACTCTATCCAAAAAATCCATAAAGGATGATCCCTCATCATAAGACGAAGTTCTCTTTTCATTGTATCCAAGTCATCATCTCGATCAATAACACGAGAGCTTAAGTGTGGATCAATCCTTGATCGTCCTAGCAGTTGATACATCATCCTTATCCGTTGATTATTCTAATGCCACTTTATACCCTGCCTCTAATGCAGCATTAGCAATATCCTTAGAATCTGCATTATACAGAGATTGCGTAACTTTTATCAGGGCCTCTCGATATCCGTCACAAAGTTTACGCAACCGAACTATTTCGGCAACAGTTACATCATCAGCATAACGGTCGAAAGGGGCATAAGGCCCCAACCAACGCACTTTAGACAATTCCCGTTTACTTTGAAAGCCCGACATCTTTTTCCTTGTCCCATGAAAAACGTGGCAATGTAATTTTCATTTTGGTTTCTTCCCCACCTTGAGCCTGTTTAATCTTCTGAATGCGGGAAGCGTGTTTGGCTAATTCAATCTTTAACTTGTGTTCTTTAGTTTTGCTGTCCGTCATGGATTGCCTCCGCGATATCAGTTTCTATCGTTGGCATATTAAGAGCGCACGAATCAGTGCCTAATTGGCCGTAGCCGACAATATCATCCCAATGGTCGCGGTAGTTATGATCTCCTGATAGCGTACGGGCAATTTTGACCGCAATCATTTCTAAAGCTTCCCGCTGGCCATCATTTAAAAAATTCCAGTTTTTGCCAGTCCTAAAAGTTGTCTTGATGGCTTGGGTCAGTGTTGATTGGTCCTTGTACACACCGTGGGTGCGTTGGCGCTTAGTAATAATCATATTAGTCTTCTCCGTAATATTTGATATATGCATCGTCAAATCGTTCTCTTGATAGTTCTCTGAGGGCCCCGCGAAGCTTGGCCACCTCTTCTTTAAGTCTTTCATTTTCAATCCTGTATTTCTCAAACTCCCGCATAGCCCATAGGAACCGCATATCGGCCGCTAATAGCTCATCGTGGAGTTCTTTTTCTGTCATCGACCTGTCCTCAAAACATCAATCGCTGCGCTAATCCGTTGACCAAGTGTAAGCTTTGGCTGACTTTCAATGATGTTAATCATGCGGTTAAATTCTGCTTCTGCGATCCGCGGCGCGTATTCGTTAAGGCGCATTTTTATGGCCTCAGACAATGCCTCTGACTTTAAGAAGCGATTGAACTCTTTACTAATATAATTGTACAGATCTTTTTCTCTAGCTTTGAACTTAACATCAAGATTTAACTTCAGGTCGGCTTCCCGCATCGGGATTAACCTGTGTATTGCGTCAACTTTTGTTTGTAGTTTAAAAACTTCGGCATCAATTATATCAATTTGGCTTTTCTCTTTACGAGGGCGGCCCCGAGGTTTCTTTTCTGCATCCGTCATTTCACTTCTCCATAATTGCTGTTTGAATGCGATCTTCTATCTGATTAGATAAGGTCGGTACTATTTTTCCCCATAAAGTTCCTATTTGTATAGAGGACCCATTATGGCGAATTTCATCCTCAAAGATATCTAATCCTATACTACACACTCTCCAATTAAAGGGGTCATAATATTCAATGGTGATCTGCCCGCGAACAAGGAAATCAACCCCTTCAATTGGAACCATATCGTTGACTTCCACGTCAACCTTGTTCATCCTTAACCCCTTTTAAATGTGGATGGTCTTTTGGAAAACCATTGATCATATCTGACTTAATTTCATAAATGTATGTTGTTTCCGACTTTTCATTATCTGAAACTTTATTTACTCGAACTCCTCTCCAGTTCATTTTTACAACCTTGGTATTCACATAATACCCTCTTAAACCCCAATATTGTTTGATTGAACTAGCCAATTCATAGGCGGTGTTTTGCTTTAAAAAGTCTACTTGATTGCGTGTCATCTTTATCTCCTTATGATAACGTTTCTAAATAGTTAATCTCATCGTCAATCTGATCCATAACTTCATCAAAAGTCATGACCGGCATTACTACGCGGTGCAAAATTTTACCGTTAACGCGCTTTAAGTGTCGCTCAAGAGCTACAATTTGCATTGTGTCCCACATCATGTAATTTTTACGTCGCATGGTGCGGTCTGGCATTTGATATTCTACTAATATTGTCCAAATTGTACGCATTTTCCCCTCCTCACGCCGCGATCGCTAGTTTAGCTTTGACATTGACCACTGTGGTCATTTCCATATCGTCTTTGGTGCAAGCCTTGTAGGACTTCAAAAGCTTTTCCAAAGCCTCAACGTCCTTGAGCGTTACACCGTGCGTATTGAACAGGAGTTCTTCGTCGATAACCTTCTTGGCGCGTAAATGGATAGAAAGATCGTACATTTCACCTTCAAGGGTATCAACGCCAGTATCAACAACGGCCTTTTTAAGAACTTTAAGGTTATCTTCACCTGCCTTAATCTCAAGGGCTTGAATTGCATATTGGTCTGCAAGGGTGAGGTTCGTGTTCATCTCTAATCTCCATCTGGGCAGCAACACCGCGTCGCTGACAACATTTATAAACCATATCTGAATTAATGTTGCAACCCCTATTCTTCATTTTTTTTAAAATTATTTTTAGGGCGCCCCATCGTTGGGTTGGCTTCTAGGCGAATATCCTTGTTAGACCATGTCCAACATTCTCCCGTATCATTTTGAAAACAAACCCAAAATAGGTGGTGCTCCACGCCGTAATCTATTAGAAAGTGCGCCATGGATTTCCCTTTTGGTGTGTCCAAGGGAAGGGGTGGATCTATACGGATCATGGAGTTTCGGCCTTCTTCTTACGGTTCCGCCATACGGCATACTCAACTTCACAATGTAGGAAACGATTAATTTTCCTTTGTAATAAATTTTTGAACTTTTCATTTTGAATGTGCCCTTCAATAATAAAAACTATAATGACGCTCATTATTAAAAGACCCCATAAAAGAGCCACCCATTCCGCTATTTCCTGCCAATTAACCATAACCTTTTTACTTCCTCTTCAATGTGTGGCCGCAATAATTCTGGAACCCTATCCAACGCCAATCGCCGCTCTTCTTTCGTGGGTAACTTTAAAATCTTATAAGCATCTTGGTATATATATAGCGAACAAGCTGACTGAATCGGACCAGACTGGTCAGTTAATTTTGTCTTACCGCTCATTACATCATCAATCAATTGGCTTGGCATCTGACCTGTCTTCCAAATAGTCTTCGAAGGCGTGAATAGCCGCATCTGCCCCGAGGGCGACGCAGACGAACGCTCCCGCTTCTTGCGCGACATTTAAATACTCCAACTGATTTGGCTGCCATTTTGATTTAGTATGATCCCGCCGTTTAATCTCGCAAATAAATGTTGGGTTTCCCGGAATAATAACGTCTGCCGCGCCAGGCGTCATGCCCTCTGCCTTTTCTTTTGCAACTTGCCGATATCCTCGAGCTCCTTCATTTCTTGGGTGAACCGCAATCCGTCCCCATGTATCGGGATAACGCATCCTGATTCGGTTAAAAAATGTAACTTGTTCAATGGCTTCTGGTGGGCAATCGCCCCGATAATCCACGTTTCCGTAAATCGCTATATCATCCGGGAATTTCATCGGCTTTCCTATTGTAAGCGAAGACCTTGTACCAGCCGTTCGCATCCTTCTGATAAGTTATGGTAGTTGGCTCGTGACCTTTTAGACTATCATATAGTCCTTTTTCCTGTTTCCCCTTATCCCAATTAGGTTCTTGCGGAACCCAGAAAGCAAACGATCGATACGGCGTGGTAACATCCACCTTAATCATAGGACGCCCTGCGCGGCTCATCGTGGGCTTTGCAACCCATGCCATAACCTCATCCGTCTGGCGTCTCGTAGGGTCGGCCTTCATGGCCTTAAATTCGATCCTAAGCTTTTCATTCGGGTCAACAATTTCACCCTTACATTCCACGCAATACCGTGCCGCTATATCATTTTCGGCATTACAATGTGGGCACTCTTTAAACGTCCAACGATAGCTACACCGTTCTAAATCTCCACCTTTTACTTGTAAGGTAGCCCCACAGCGACGGCCATGATGCGCCGGTATGTCTCCAAATTCCGATGGAATGCGATTAAAATCTAAATCGCAAAAGTAACCTTCCTCATCAATATTATAACCATCATCGTTTACCCGTGCTTTAAACTCATTTAATCTGCCGCACGATGGGCAAGTGCATTTAACGGTAACCCCTTCGGATTGGTGGCCCGACAACTTAATGCGCGGGTCAAACACATCCCCGTCTGGGCAGTGGCGCTCTACGTTCTCGGCATAATCTAGCAAAAGGCAATCATCCTTACCTTCGCTCTTACGCAACCCACGACCAATGATCTGTTGCAACAACCCCACTGATTCGGTCGCTCTGAGCATTGCTATTACGTCAACGTGCGGTGCATCAAACCCTGTTGTCAAAACTGACACGTTCACGATGTATTTAATTTCCCGAGCTTTAAACCTTGAAATAATATCGCTTCTTTCTTCCCGCGGCGTTTCTCCGGTTACGATTGCCGATAGCCCAGGCGGAAGACTTTCTAAACATTCCTTAGCGTGCTGCACTGTTGCGGCAAAGATCATAACTCCCTGCCGATCACGAGACTGCGCCACCACATCCGCTATAATGGCCGCTGTTTTACGGCCCTGACCAATAAACGCCTTATCAACGTCGGCCGCGTCAAACTGGCCCCTGCTATTTAATTCCATGGCAAGCGTATGGTATGATTCGGCTCTAATTGACCCTACCGTTGGTGGTGTCAAGAAACCCTGATCAATCAACTCCCGAGCCGTAATCCGATACACGCATGCCGCGAAATAAGGATCTTTCTTTTCTCGTTCGGCTACAGGTGTGCCATCTGGCCATTGATTAAAAATGTACCCTGTACCAAACCGATAAGGAGTTGCTGTCATACCCACCACGCGCAATAGCGGGTTCTGCTCCTTCATGGCATCAACAATGCTTTTAACCGTAGGCGTAATCCCATGGCACTCATCAATCACAACCATGGCAAACTTAGAACCGAACTTCTTGATCCGATTGGCAACTGTCAACGGCGTACCAAAAACTACCGGATGGCGTAGCGATATCTTTCCCGCACTGGCGGAGAACAATGAGTAAGGGTTCCCCGTAGCTCCATATTTTTCACTATTCTGGATCACTAGCTCTGCGCTAGGTGCAAGGCACAAGACGTGCTTACCCTTTGACACCTCATGGACCGTCTGTGCCAGTTCCGCAATGATATGACTTTTACCCGCACCCGTGGCGGCCTCAATCATACACGCTGTTTTAGATATGCGGATCCATTGCACAATCGCGTCGTGCGCCGCCTGTTGATATGGTCTTAACATTTAACGTCCTACAAATACTGTCGGTTTTTTATTGCGCCGATCAAACTTGTACCAGCAGCAATTATCTTTCCCTGCGCCTTCACTGTCGGCAATCCACTTGACCCGACCAATGGATACGATCATCTCACACATTAACATGTACGGTATTGACTGCCTTGTATGCATCCAGTCCGCGTCAAACAACAACCATGTCGGTCGCAAAGCCGCGCACCTTTCGATGATCTGATGCAGTACCACACGCTCCCAAGGCGGGTTCGTAATGATATATCTACAACCTTGGACGTCTTCTTCCGCAAGAAATGACGCATCTTTACGTCCTATCCAATCTGCTTGTGGCTCCGCATCATAAGCCTCAACACACAAATGACCGGCCGCTTCTAAATGAGCTGATAAAACGCCAGCTCCAGCACACGGTTCACAAAACCACACGCATTCGGGAAGATTTTTAAGAAGCGGTATTACCGCCTCTTTAGGTGTCGGGTAGTAATCCATTGGATTGCGTTCAAACTCCGACCGCTTTCCCATTATTTAAACGTCCAATAACTGGTTGGCTTGCCGCGGTAAGGCTCAAGATCAACATGCGGAATATGTTCTTTAACAACTTTAGAATAACTGATAGATCCTTCGCGATCGACCCTAGTCAGTGTATGCCCTGCAATATAACAAGGCTCACCGCCAGCACCTAAAACGATCTTGTCTAACAATTCCGCCTTGCGTTCTTCAGCCGCTTTTATATCCGCGACTACATCAAAATATTCAGCAGCCAATTGGCGCAACTCTGGCTTATCGTTTTCTTGTTTCCGTGGCTTTAAATGCCGTTCGGCCAACATAGGATGGGTAGTTTCAACAATATACCGTTGATAAAACGCGAGAAGCGTTGGCATATTGGATTCAATCCAATGATTATCATACGCAACAATCTCATTCCGAGACTCTGCCGGCGTCCACTGATAAAAATGGCACCACGGCCGCCCCGTAATAAACAATTGGATCTGTATTTGAGCATAGTAATGCATCTGCATCGCCAATGGCTTGAACGGCACGGGCGCTTTTTCATGGCGTAGGCTGTAGGGACACTTAACTTCAATCAGACCCTCTTCGCCAACCAAACCATCGGGTGACGCTCCTAACCATTCTTGGTGCGTATAAAATCCTGCCGGCTTTACCGTAATCCCCGTTTCCATTTCGTATTCTTTAATGGCCCCAGGCTCATTGGCGATACCCCATTCTGTAGCTACGTTGCCCACGAACTCAGATGGCGCATTAAACTTTTCGCGTACCATACGGCGCAATACGTCATCTGCGGACATATACGGAGACAATCCAAGAATAGCGCCTACGGCGGATCCTGTTACGCGGCCTCGTCTTGCGGCAAACCATTCTTCACTACGCTGTTCCATTATGCCTTCTCCATTTTGGGCCGCAGCCCTTTTAATCGTTTGATCGCTTTTTCTGGAAACGTCCGACTAATATGCATGATAGAAATAATCTGTTCTATTTTGCGCCGACGTTCCCTTTGTTCACTTAAATCACTCGTGACGATTTCATTCTCAAAATCTTCAAGTTTACTTACCGTTTTGCGGCAAGCTTTAATAACGGAATCAAGGTTAGGTTCATCTATATAAGATACTTTCATTAACTCTTCGCCGCGCTTTTCTGCCCGACTAGCTGGAACTCCAACTTCTCGAACTTTCGGCAACAACCCAAACTCTTTCATGTATTCGTGTATGATATCATTCAGTGTGATGGTGGCTTCTACATATAATAAATCTTGCATCTAAATCTCCTAAATCTTCATTTTAAAAAGGGAGGACGGTCCAAACCGAGGCGAAAACAACCGCCCTCCCCACGTAGTACCGTTCCCCCTCTAGAACGGCACCTCGTCGTCTACTTCTGCTGGCGTAGAAGGTTTCGGTGCGGCTTTAGCGCCTCCTTTTGGAGCCACCGATGCAATCCAATTACCGCGCATCTTTTCGCCGTTTTCCCCCTCCATCTCCCAAGTGTTTACCTTGATCAACATAGGAGTGTTGGTGAGATATAAAGACATTGATTCGTCCGTAGGCATCTTGCCGCTTTTTAACAGTTTGCCACCTGCGTTCGTATCAATCGCCGCCAACATACGCTTGGCTTTATCACGCTTTGCGTTTGCGTTCTTTGCGCGTGGGTCCGAATCAGTAACCCAAAGCTTCTGGAAAATCTTGCGATTCTTATATTCGGTCGGTGCCACAACTGCCCAACGCAATGAAATTAAATTCTCGCCATTGCGCGTTTGATCCCACTTTGCTTCATCAATAATGGCTGTGCACGTTGTGTCATTAGGAATAGGCTCAATTTCGCCCCCACCCACCTCAAACTGACCGCCAGTTTTAGTGATATCATCACCGTCTGAAAGTCCCCAAAAATTATCCATTTGCTTTTTCCTTCTTATTCAAATTTGCTCGCAATGCAGGAACATATTCCACTAATGGGTTAACGCCCAACTCAACCTGAAGTTGCTCTGAAATACCGAACCTGTTTTTGGAAACATTCGCCGCTGATGCATGGCAAATTAACACACGGGTGCCATCGGAAATGGCCTTCTTCTTGTCGCCTTCACCAGTTGTAAAGGTTTCCAACTTGAGATACCCGACCAAATCAACATCATCAACGTAAGATGGTTCAGATTTAATATGAAGGCGCAGTCCCCATTTAGAAAATGCTTCATCATCCGGTGGGTTCTCGTTTCCGATTTCGCTATGAGCAATAAACACGGTATGCATTCCACGCTTATCTGCCAATAAACCGGCCGCCTTTCTAAGACGAGCATGCATAGCTGCAACCGCATCACGCCCTGCTCCATATCCACCAAGTGCTTGCTGAATACCTTTTGGCTTTTTTGGGTCATTGTCGACAACGTGCTGCGCGAACATGCGCTCTAATGCTGTGACACTATCTACAATTAACGTTTTATATTCATGCGGCTCGTTAATGAGACCTTTTAACTGATCCCATAAATCATCAACATTCGTTAACAACGGGAATGCATCTGGTCTCATATTGGCTGGGATAGCCTGAAGGCCATCTTCCGCCCGAATCACAATTGGATCAGGAAAAGTCACCGCGAGGGTGGTCTTGCCCATGCCGGCATTGCCAAAAATTGTTGCGATTATCGGACGATCTGCGGGTTTAGATATACTACTTAGAACGCTCATTGAGCTACTCCTCTTGCTTCGACACTTGACAAAATATATTTCATTGTGGAAATGTCAACAGCGTAATGCGGAATTAGGACAACAAAATGGAAAACACCGATATTGTGCCCATGGAGCGTATACGTCGCGCCCTTGCGGATAGAAATTTTGCTAAGGTGGCTGCACAGACTGGTCTACATGAAAACACGATACGATCGATCGCGTCTGGAAAAAACGTAAACCCTACCCTCGCCACCCTTGATAGGCTGATAGATTATCTCTTTCGCCAGAAAGACTAACAATGTCGAATTTCAGAGATTTTTGGGATGCGGGTTATCGCGTCTTTGGATTGCATCCGATTCGTAAGAACGGTTCTTGCGGTTGCGGAAACCCTAAATGTAATGCCCCAGGCAAACATCCCGTAGCATCGAATTGGCAACACACCCCTCATTGGTCCGAAGATCAGCTATCCGTTATGGAAGAGGTTGGGCAGTTTGAAACCGGTTATGGCGTTTTAGTCCGCGGCCTACTTGTTATTGACGTTGATGCCCGCAACGGTGGGGTCGAATCATATGAGCGCCTTGTAGAAGATGTTCCTTCAATCGCTGGTGCAGGACTTATTGTACAGACAGGATCAGGTGGAGGTTCCCGCCATCTTTACTTTAAATGCGATGAAGGTTTGGCCCTTGTACAGCATCACCCAGACTATCCTGGTATCGACTTTAAATCTTCTGGATTCGTCGTTGGCCCTGGCTCGTTACATGTAACTGGTAACAGATATGTTACTTTATCCGGTTCTCCGGCCGATATCGACGTTGCTCCTGATGAACTTATTTTTGGTTTATCCAAACCAGATCGTTACCGCGCCCAAACCAATACAGGAACCGTTGACGTATCCCACTCCGAGTTAGCAGATATGCTAACTTATATCAGTTTCGATATAGACCACGAGACTTGGATACGGTGCGGTATGGCCGTTCATCATGCTTCGCTTGGGACTGGGTTTGATATTTGGGATGCATGGTCTGCTAAAGGTTCTAAATACCCCGGCCGTGACGCCCTTGAGCGCCGTTGGCACTCTTTTGGTAAAGCCGTCAACCCTGTTACGCTTGGAACTCTTGTCCATTACGCCGAAAGCGCAGGATGGGTCCAACCCGTTACGTTTGAACCAAATGAAATGTCAGAAGATTCGCATGTTTTTCTAACAGACTCTGTCGACATCGATATTTCCAACGTAGATCTTAAACGCCCCCCTGGGTTTGTCGGGACTGTCGCTGAGTGGATCCATGATCAATGCCGCTATAAACGAGAAAATCTTGCCGTTGCCGCGGCTCTTGTTTCCATTGGAAATATTATTGGTTTGCGCTACTCCGATGACGTCAGTGATGTAACCTCTAACGTATTTGCCTTCTGCGTTGCAGCGTCCGGCACGGGTAAAGAATCAATCCAACAAGCCGCCTTCGAAATTCACCAAGTCGCAGGGATACAAGAACCAGTCTATTCCACCATCAAATCCGAACAGGAAGTCGTCCGCAACCTGACCCGTCATCAGCCGTCTTTCTATCAGATTGATGAAGTTGGTATTTTTCTGGATAAAGTAAAAAACGCTCAAAAGCGTGGCGGTGCGGCTTATTTGGAAGGCGTTATCGGTATCCTGATGTCCGTCTATTCCAAGGCGAACGGGTGGATGCCCCTGTCCGGTGACGTCAGAGAATCAGTTCGTGCGATACTTCTTAAAGAAATATCCCAAATCGATCGCAAACTAGATGATGGCGCAAATCCCACTCTTCAACGCGAACGTGATGAACTTGAGTCGTCTTTAAATCAATTAAAGTCGGGTTTACGACAGCCCTTCTTATCTCTTTTAGGGTTTACTACTGGCATCACGTTTAGTGGTTTGGTTACCCAAGAGACTGCGGCTAACGGGTTTTTCGGCCGCGCTTTAATATTTGAAGAGAAAGATGATGTGCCAACAGAAAAGAAGCCATTCCGGAAACGACCTATGCCGGACGATTTATCCATTGCCCTACAGCAATTATTTTTGTTAGGCAATTTTGACCACACCAAGACACGCATAGAAAACTACGGACCAAAAACGCCTATTTCAACAACGCCAGAGGCTGAGCGAATGCTTGATACCGCAATGGATATTATGCACAGCCTCGCTGAAGACCACACCGAAAAGTCTGGCATGTCATCACTTTTTCTTCGCGCAAAAGAGTTAATTGCCAAGATATCATTTATTTTAGCCGTTCCGGAAGGGATCCGTACCGTTGAACATGTTCGTTGGGCTTACGCCCTCGTTCGTCGAGATGCCGAAGAAAAAACCCGTCTTGTTGTTGGTAATGATCGAGTGAAAGATGCCCCCAAAACTGCCCTTGTTAGTAAGTTGGAAAGTTTATTGTTGCGCGAAGATGGCGAGACATTTGGGGTTATTGTTAACAAGTTGAGAGCATTTAAAAAAGAAGATATCGAACGTACCCTTGAGGATATGCTACGTAGCGGCCGTGCCGTCCTTGAGGAATCTATTCATCCACGCCGCAAAATCAAAGTGAAAAGGTTTAAATTAAAATGAACTACATTATTGAAGCAGAATGCGAAAAGACTGTTTGCCCCATGGGCATTGGCGGGTCTGCAATACACCTTAGTGGTGTACCAGTTGGTAAAGCCTGTATTGGCCGCCGTTGCGCCGGTTGGCGTTGGGAAACCGAGAAAGATGAGTGGGATGAGACTACGGAAACGTGGCTTCTTCAATATAGTTTAGTGCAAGGTTATTGCGGTTTTGTAGGGGAATAAAATGAAAACCCACGGCTATTGCGGGATGGTGCGGTCATGAAATCTGTTTACCAATACTTCCTGAAAGAGTTTTGCGAGGACAAACCAGAAGCGATTTTTGTCACTATAGTATTTATTGGAATTGTGGTTCCCGCAGCCGCTCTTGGAATTTTTATCTTATGGACAATGTTGCTGGAACTTATTTCCGTAATTTTGTTTGGGTCAACTTTTTGATGGGGGCATTATGACTGACTGGCAACCAATAGAAACAGCGCCAAAAGATAAACCTATTTTGATTAGGAAATTGCATCAAATTGGCATTGCCATGCACAATCCTTCTATATTTGGCGGTTGGCAAATGTGTTCAAGTGTTGCGTTTTTTCAAGAAGAAACCCAAGCAAATATGTGCAATGAAGCATTGCCTTTACCCACCCATTGGATGCCATTACCGGAGCCGCCAAAATGACTGAATGGCAACCAATCAAAACAACGACAAAAGAACAAGTTTTAAGTGCTATGGAATTATTGCTTACCGCAAAACAAATTAATTATGTAAAATCACAAACCTCTGCGGGTCCAAGCAAAATTGCCG
>Ga0208105_1000135_pt1 | contig 30310 bp, 36 predicted proteins | sample CryBogCBE16Jul07_FD_184574 | JGI IMG/M metagenome (GOLD analysis project Ga0208105, IMG submission 184574) | Freshwater microbial communities from Crystal Bog, Wisconsin, USA - CBE16Jul07 (SPAdes) | ecosystem: Environmental > Aquatic > Freshwater > Lake | place: Crystal Bog, Wisconsin, USA... | reverse complement strand
ATTTTATTGATTTCCGCTTGCGGAAATCTACAAAATGGGTTGACAAGAACACGTACCAATCGTGGGATGTCTATTTATTTTATTGATTTCCGCTTGCGGTTAGCGTTTTTACCCAGACGAAAGTTCATATTCCAAGATAAGGATGCACGCAAGCCATTTAATATCAATAGGTCTCTTTACGGCGGCAGTCGTACTCACAATTTATGCGTGGATGGACCGAGTGCGCTATTCTAATCGCTACTATAAACCGACCGAGGGATTTCAAAATAACCCATTAGAAATTCCTACTCCCGATACTATACCGGTATCATTGCCCAAAAATCCGACAGACGCCGATGCGATTGCTGCCCATAAGACATTGCTGACGTATACAAGTCAAAATGTCGCAAAAGGAATACGATTTATGAAGGCAATTGGTAATACATTCTTCGTTCAACCAGTGACCCTAATGACCGACTTCAATCCGGCAACTTTAATGAATAACTATGTGAGCCCATTACAAGCAGTATGAATCCGCCCGCAGGTCCCGGTTTCCCCCCATCAGGTCCCATCTGGCATCCTCCAATTGCGAGTAAGTGGATTGCCGTCGTAGTCGTCGTGTTCTTAGGTGCTGTGGCGAACCGTATTCCCCACGCACTCCGCTTCTATATCATTCAACCAGTAGGATTCTTTCTAGTAGCCCTCGCCGCTATGGTATGTTACTGGATGGGATTCTACGCGGGAACCTTTGCGCTCTTCTTCTTCCTACTATCAATATGGTCGGCGGAAGCAAAGAGCCCCGAAGGTTTCCTAAACGCTTCAAATACTGTGGATTGGGTCACAAACTCGAAGAAGTGGTTTGTGGAGAAGGTGCTCAAGGAGCAACCGCTTGCCATTCAGGAAAAGGATGTAAGTACATTCCCCATTCAAGATTAAACCCGTCACTAAATAAGAAGATTCCCGGATGGATTACGGTACTATTGTAGCAATAGCACTTACCGTATTCCTATTGTACTTTTCACTTGATTTTGATAAGCATTATAGTTTCGGATTCCATAATGCCGCCTTACATCCGGCGGCACGATTCGCCGCCGGTTTAGCACTTGCATACGTCGCAGAAAGTCATCAGTTATTAGCGTCGGTACTACTAGTTATTATATTCTTTTGGATCGCCGACGTAAATCTACTATCATCCTATTCATTGTAAGAAGCACAGGATCCCCGATACATAAAAATGGCATACCACGATAAGGATGCCTAAACGTGCTAAGAAAGGTGCCGGTTGGTTAACTCCGGTGAGTCAGTGTTTGAATGGACAGCCTGGTCCTCATCCGCAGCCGCCACCAGCCCTACCAACAACGTCTATAAATCCATATTTGCCACCACCAACTGCTCCGCCTACTATGGGCGGTAGTTGTTTGATTGGACAACCTGGTCCTCATCCGCAGCCGCCACCAGCCCTACCAACAACATCTGTAAATCCTTATTTGCCGCCACCAACCATGGGCGGTATGGCACCAGTAAATATTCCGTCTCAAATTCCATCATCGCCGCCACCACAACCTGTAAACATACCACCAACCTTATCGCCTCATCCGAGCCCAAATAATAATACAGGACAGCCTACAATTGGCGGAGTCTTAGACCCGCTCTCCCAAGCTATTCTCTTTATCAATACAAATCCTTATATAATTGGTTGTTTTATGTTATTGCTCAATTTAGGAGGTCGCTTCCTTTCGCTGGAGTTGACGAAAAAGCAGGAGGAGTTTTTATCGGCACCTTGGTTGCGACCTGGCATTTTCTTTACAGTCGTATTTATTGCGACTCGTAATCTTGCGGCGGCGTTCTGGGTTACGCTCCTCTTCTTTTCTGTTATATGGGTTGTTGCGAATGAGCATAGCCCCTATTGTTTGATTCCTTCTTGGTGTGGACATGATATTGAAAAGCAGCAAAAGACATACGAGGAAAACGTAAAAAAGTTTTTTACGCTAAAGAAAGCGGAACCCCCACCCCCACCACCCAAAGCCAAACTCCCTAAGGAATAACCACCTATTCAACAGCGTCAATAATATTGACCAAATTGAAGAATTATTTATACATTAAGCGTCAACTCGCTACCGGTGGGCTGTGTGGTCGTCGTCTTCTTAGAGCGACGGTTGAGTCCGGCACGACGCATTGTCTCTGTTGTGTAGGCGCTACCGATGGAGCCAGTCTCTTCGGCGTCACGACGTCCTCCCGCATTCAACTGCTCGAGAATGTCATCTACACCGGTGGGTCCACGCATTTCACGACGGACTGTCTGGGCTTGAGGAGGACCCGCCATCGGTATTGCGGGCATCGCCGCACCGAGACCTGGCATCATACCACCCATCATACCGCCCATCATACCCATAAAGCCGCCACTTTGTACGCCTTCGGGCTCAGCCGATGACTGCTCCTCCATCGGTGGGGCAGAGCGCATAGGTGGCATGGATGGCATAGACGGCATGGATTGCGATGGACCGCCGCCACCTCCGCCACGCCCTCCGCCACCACCAGGTTGTCCGAGCGACATAAAGTTCGCAAAGCCAGGTCCGACCGATTCACGTGCCGCCGCCTGTGCGAACTCACGTGCCAAATTGGGGTTGTTGCGGAGGATATCATCCATACCAGGCATACGAGACTTGAACATTGTATTGGTCACGTGGCACATACCAGCGGACAAACCGAGTGATAGAATCAAACGGACTTCAGGCGCAACCTTGCTCTTATCCTTGTACTTATCGTACAACTCTTCAAAGATTTCGTCATAGTCCTCAATGTTCTCATTTACCTGCTCGGACCAGCCGTCCAGATGGAGTCCGAGCGGGTCGTAGCGGCTGTTGAGGAACTCCATACCACTGGTGACCGTTGTGAGCATTGAGCGCTGGAAGCGAAGGGATGCCTCAAGACCCTTGGAATCCTTGCGGCGAGCAACTTCGGCATTAATCTCTTCTAGTGTATTGCTCATCGCCATCTTCGTACCACTAATACCCTTACGGTCCATGCGTTCCAAAATCGTTAAGCCCTCAGACTTCTTGACTGCCTCTTGTTCGGGGGTCAGGTATACGGAAGGTGTTGAAGCAACGGCAGACGTTTCCTTAGTATCACTTCCGCCGGCACCAAACCAACTACGAATACCACCAGTAGCAGGAGCCGCCGCCGCTGCATTGGCAGCAGCGTTTGTAGCAGCGGGACTACCGAGTCCAGGAATACTAGAGAACCAGGACTTGGCGGCAGGCGCAGGAGGAGCAGCAGCAGGAGCCGCAGGTGCCGAAACAGCAGGAATCGTTGTAGGGGTCATGGTAGGAGCGGAGCTGCCGAGACGGAAAGGCTCAGAGCCGCCGCCACCGCTCATGGGAGCGGAAGGGCTTGTATCACGCATAATGCGAATATTGTCACCACCACCGGATGGCTTCACATCAAATGTAACATTTGTATCATCAAGGCTTACAAATTCAATATCATCTACGGGCTTCAAGTCGGCTGCCGGAGACGCCGGACGACTCATAGAACCCGCAATCTTGCGCTGATTTCCGAGTAAATTTAGGTCAAAGTCGTTTTGGCTGACATCAAGCGAACGACCCAGGTCCTGGCTAGCCGAGATTTCGGGGAACGATCCACCATCGGAAATACGAATCGTAGGACCGCTCATAGTTTCCTTCTTTTACCTCCTTTGTCTTCGTTTTAGATTCCCAAACGCATATCCGAACCCTTAATATAGATCGACGATGCCCGCCAAATTTCGCAGTCTCAAAGATTTAAGAGCATTTTCAGTAATTCCTCTCCTAGTACACGGACAGGGCGTTGTTTTGTTTGAAAGTACTGATAACAAAACGCCTTGTATATTTTTTCTGAAAAATAAAGAAAAAACACACGGATTGGGTATTGAATTTATTGAACATAAAGTTCGTGTGTTTATTGTATCATCCTCGGAGCCGAAGGAACTGATTGATAAAGAGAATACTAGAGGATTAATCAATAAGAGTGGAGCCTATTATTGGTTCAGCCTTGATACTCATAATAAAACATTATATGGCGGTGTTGGTGAGCCCCGATTGGATACAGTTATTTATAAATATACCTTCAAGGAGGATGTACTCTCTTTTTTAGAAAGTTTAACTCTTGTTGAATTTGCTACTGATACAGTTAAGCCACTGAGACTTCTACGTGATCCGATAACATCCGATGTGCCACTCAGAGTCAAAGATACCGATGATTTGACGATGCGTGATATCGCCTCGGGCGCCTTCTTACCGAAGGCGAATTTGTCACCGATGGCACAAAAGTTGTACGATTGTATTGTGGGCAAGAATTTTCTCTTAAACGACCAAGAATTTCCTAATTTCTCCGATGCCATCAAACAGAGTATCAACAATCCTAACGGCTGGTGCTACAAGCGACTCGCAGAAAAGGCTACGGAATTTAGCAAAGAGCCCCGTCCCCTAGAAACCTACTTACGTATTACTATGGGACAGAACAGCGGCGAATCTCCTGGTGTACCGTATGTTATGGAGATTTGGCCGGTGGGACACTATTCACCGATTCACAGCCATTCCGCAGCGAACGCGGTCATTCGTGTTCTCCACAGTTCCATTCAGGTGGAATTGTTCCCCTTTCTCTGCGACCAAAAAGACTCGGTTGAGCCGTTTGCCACCGAAAATTTCATGAAGGATGAGGTGACGTGGATTAGCCCAACCCTCAATCAAACTCACCGACTCACGAATCTCGCAGCTAACACAGAGCCATGTATAACGATACAATGCTATATGTATAACGAGGATGATGATGCCCATTACGATTATTTTGATTACCTGGGCGACAACGGTGTAAAACACCAGTATATGCCGGATTCGGATATGGATTTTATCGCCTTCAAAGAGTTAATGAGAGAGGAGTGGCTCAGCTACGTCGGTACGCCATAAGAAACGCATCGGCTAAATCGGACTTCTTGGACCGATCGGCAAAGAACTCCCTCCAAACCCTCGCCCCCTCTCCCCCCTTCGCCAACAGCCCAGCCACATCGGCTTCGGCACCGTCCTTACGCGCCTTATATTCCCCAGACGCACCGCTGATATCGGTATAATCCACTCCTCGGGATTTGACACCGGCATGGACGAATTCAATTCCACCGGTCCAAGAATGCTCCGTTTCCAATCGATGCGCCAAAAGAGTATAGAGCATAATTTGAACCGATTTCATAGTAGGATTTTTCATCGCCGGCTGATTCTCCAGCCGAATGACAGCAGCACGACTCATTGTTAGAAGCACAGACGAAAGCCAGGTATTCATGGCACGCCGAATCGTATCTAGACCAACCGACATTGTCTTGACCGGTTTCCAGGGTACTAGGTACTCCTTTTCAGCCCATGCCACCAGGTCGCCCTTTTTCATCTTTTTGACATCGGCAACCCCACGTCCAGTCGCCAACGCTTTGAGTTCTTTGGCACCGAGGGCGCACGGTAAGCAAGGTAGCGATGGCTTCGCAACCGCAGCCTTCTTCACACGAACACCGGTCGCACATCCCTTACACCATTTCGTCCCATCGCCGACACAAATCCACTTTGCTCCAGAGCCACAGCCAGTACACGATTTGGCGGTTTGGGCGGTCTCGCCCCCTTCAAGTAAATCGATATTGTCCCAGGCGATTACGGACCATTCACCGGAAATACCGTGTTCAATGACACAATACGCCAGATTGCGAATACCCATGTCAAATCCGACATAGACGGGCATCGTAGATAGGGTCTCTATTTAGAGCAAGATTTAGACCTAATCGTAAGACAATGTCAACGAAGTATTTTATACTCGCCAAGCAACATACAGATGATACAGCAAACGATTCTAGGAATCAACTTATGTATCCAAATACCCAAACGGTCTATATTTTACCTGCCAACAATCTCTCATATTACGCAGACCATGGACTCTTTGAAAAAGCGTTGATTGATTGGTGTCGGCAGTTCTGTAAAAATACGTCTATGTTAGATATTGGTGCGCATACCGGAACCTATTCTATTGCTCTTTCTATGTATACAAACAAGGTTCATAGTTTTGAGCCACAGAAGATGACGTATTACGCACTCTGCGGATCTATTGCCCTTTCCGATGCTAAAAATGTAACTGCCTATAATGTTGCTTTGGGAGCCCCAGACCAAGTGGGAACCCAAACACTTAATATTCGTAGTCAGGATGGCGGAGGGTCGTCTCTACAACCATTTACCGATCCGGTTCTCGCACAAGAGCAGGTAGAAGTACGAACGCTAGATTCATATAATTTCCAGAATATCGGATTTATTAAGATGGACGTAGAGGATAATGAACTTAATGTTCTCAAGGGTGCTGTCCAGACTATCAAACAAAACAATTATCCTACAATTCTGTTTGAGTCAAACCACGAAAATAAGGTGCTCTTTGAGTATATTCTAGATACACTCGGTTACGGGAATATTATACCAATCAAAGGAATGAGAAATATGTTTTTAACGGAGCCGCCAAAGCCCCAGCAAAAGCAAAAGCAACAGCAACAGCCCGTTAAATTAGACGATAAAAGTTATTACGAATCTCTAGGTATTCACCAATGGACATAACCTATAAACACCAATTACGTACGGATATTAATATATTAATACCCGTATGTTGTGAAGCCGCTAAAAAAGCGCATAAAATCGCAATAGAAGAAGCGAAAAAATATCCTGATAGATTTCAAGAAATATATGTAGTGATTTACAATCATGAATTCAATCGTTTATACTCAAATATTCTTAAACAGTTCGGATAAACTCCCATCCCATATCTTCGCAAATTTTCTGCCAAATCTTATCCTGCATATAGAGTTTTTCACGACTTTTGAGCAAAGGAAAGCACGGTAGATAATCGTCTAATTCCAGCAGTTCACAGAATTTATAAAGTACGAAAGAATACGATAAGAAGTTGGAGCGCTTCTTAGGACAATGTTTCACGAAACTAAATTGGATTTCCTTAAACATATACCGAAGTTTCTCTTCCACTTCTCGCGATAATACGGGGGCGGAAATACCGTTGAGGCGATTGAGAATATGCGCAACATGGTCGTAGCAGCGATTTAACTTTAACTTTTTAATTACATCCTTCAACTTGGAAGGTTTGAGTTTGCTCATGTCGGTAATACGTTCCTTACGGAGTTCCTGTTTGATTTGGTCCAGAATGGCAGGCGATATTTCGGTAGTTTCTTTTGCTTGGAATTGCGCCAGCCATTCGTTCAAGTGATTAATTTTCTTATAGGCGTAATACGACATTTCGCGCGGCGGGTCCTTGTAGGACGGCTTCTCAGAATCAACCAGAACATAGTCACGGTATCCACATTGAGGGCAGTCCAAAAAGGTTTCATTAAATAACATTTCGGATTCACAAACGGCACAGTTTCCAAAGTTTTCCGTAATTGACGAGGCGATACTATTTTCGTGCTGAATTGCGGTAGGATTGAGCGCGGTCAAGTACGATTCCAGTGCCTTATCACGCTTAAATCCAATGGTGTTTGTAATCGCCGATGCTTTTTGTACTTCAGGTATTAAATCGTTCGTCTTTGTGGATTTATCGTCAACTTCGGCGGTAAAATATGAATAGACGCTGTTTGCCGGCATCTTACCCTTTGCTACAACTTCTGCGGGTCGTTCGCCGCCCGCAATACGTTCTTGGGCGTCGCTATAGGAAAAGAGAATATCACCGACACGTAAGAAATAATCGGCTTCGGCGGTACCGTTCTCCAATTGTTGAATTGTCTTTTCCAGGGCAATGACTTCATCTTCTAATTTTTGTCTGGACGCCAGGATTAATACATCGTTAGCATTTGTTAAAGCACTTGGTTGTAAGAATTGCTGCTCAACGGCAGCGAGTTTCTCCTTTTTTGCCGCCAGTTCTAAACGCAACCTCGGAAGATTTGTCTTCTCCTCACGAATCTTTTGGATTTGTTGTGTATGGAAAGATTCTAGAGTTTTAGCGGGCTCTAGTGTCTTTGGTATTCTGGGAGCGGCAGGCTCCACCTCACCCATTGGTTTCAATAGGTTATCTAACGATAAGGGCTGAGACATGGTACCACTTATATTAAGAAAAGCAAAAATATGGGTTTAGACCGTAACGCTCTGCGGGCAGGAATTTCTGCCGAAATCTTCCCGGAGCCCGAAAATTTTTTTCTCGGGCTCAGGTATAAACAACAATGGGATCCGGTGGTCTAATGCAGCTCGTCGCCTACGGTGCGCAGGATATCTACCTCACAGGCAACCCCCAGATTACCTTCTTCAAGGTCGTCTACCGTCGCCACACAAACTTCGCCATGGAGTCCATTGAGCAGACGTTCAACGGCTCGGCGAACTTCGGCAAGAAGGTACAGTGCACAATCTCCCGTAACGGTGACTTGATCCACCGTGTATACCTCCAGTGCACACTCCCCCAGGTCCAGCTCCAGGCGTCTGACGGCTCAGGTGCCCAGTTCCGCTGGCTCAACTGGGTTGGCCACAACCTCATTAACAACGTCTACGTTGAAATCGGTGGTCAGCAGATTGACAAGCACTACGGTGACTGGCTCCAGATCTGGAACGAGCTCACCCAGCAGCCAGGTCTCCAGGCCGGCTACGCCGAGATGGTAGGCAACGTACCCCAGCTCACCAACCTCCTCGTACAGGGCGGTGAGGGCTGCGACAACTGGTGCGGCACTGGCGAGCCCCACGCCTCCCAGGAGGTCCGCAACTGCGCCCCTGAGTACACACTCTACATTCCCTTCCAGTTCTGGTTCAACCGCAACCCTGGCTTGGCTCTCCCTCTCATTGCTCTCCAGTACCACGAAGTCAAGATCTGGCTCGAGTTCAACCCCCTCCAGAACCTCGAGTGGGACTATGCCACATCCACGGTCGGCGGTGTCTCTGTCCAGAACACCTCTTACCCTATCCAGCAGCGCATTGCCGCCGCCGGTCTCGTCTCCGCCTCCCTCTACGTAGACTACATCTACCTCGATACCGATGAGCGCCGCCGCTTCGCCCAGGTCTCCCACGAGTACCTCATTGAGCAGCTCCAGTTCACGGGCGGCGAGTCGGTCACCTCATCTGCCAACAAGATCAAGATGAACTTCAACCACCCCACAAAGGAGCTTGTATGGGTTGTCCAGCGCGACTCGTTCGTCAGCTGCGACCCCACAGTCGTCAACCCTTGGAAGGGACAGCAGCCATTCAACTACTCCGACTGGTGGGATCGCTCGGTCCTCGAGTCCGGTTACTCCGTCACCCGCGTGGAGGGCATGGCTGGCTACAACCCTGTCGTCACCGCCAAGATCCAGCTCAACGGACACGACCGTTTCTCGGAGCGCGAGGGTCGCTACTTCAACTTGGTCCAGCCTTACCAGCACCACACCAACATCCCCGCGGTCGGCATCAACGTCTACTCGTTCGCCCTCAAGCCCGAAGAGCACCAGCCATCCGGCAGCTGCAACTTCTCGCGTATTGATAACGCCACACTCCTCCTCACCCTCTCCAACAACACGGTCAACACATACAACACAGCGCAGGTCCGCATCTACGCCGTCAACTACAACGTTCTCCGCATCATGTCCGGTATGGGTGGACTTGCTTACAGCAACTAAACGTACTGTATTTACAGTACAAAATTTTTTATTTTCTGTTTTTTTTGGAAAATACAGTAGGACAAAAAATTTGAATAAAACTAAATTTTCTAATGTCCGCATTTAATAAATGGAGACATGTAAAGCTATAGTCTTAGAGGGTTCCAGGAAGAGACTTTCATGCCATTTTCCACCATCCGATAACGGATACTGTGGTCGGCATCAGCGTAATTTTCGGCACGAACAACTACTGAAAGAAGGTAAGATTCCCTGCCGATTCTTCTTTCGTGGATGCGATGCCATTCTTATACTCAAGGGTTCTTGCCTAGATTGTAAGAAGAAGATATGTAAAAAGACTACGGAGTGTAGTCATGATGGATGTAAATTCAAAACTACAGGTGATAAGTATTGTAAGAAACACAGCAGAGATACATATCGTGATGAAGAGAAAGAGAAAGGTATCCGTTACTGTGATATAGATAGAGGATGTTTTACTGTATGTAAGGAAGGTTATACAACGTGCGATATATGTAGAGAAAAGTCTTATACAAAAGAAAAAAAAGTTCGCCAAGAGCGTGTTGAATTACATAATGCTTTAGAACATATATCTACAGCAACAAAGCAATTATGCGTAAACTGTGGAAAAGATTATGAACAATTCAAAACAAGATATAATAAGTCTAGTAAAATTTGTAAATCTTGTAATGAATATAATGCCGTACAAGATAGTAAGCGAAGTGGTAGAATTCGTAATTATAAAAATGAACATTTTAGAAATTTAGAAATATATTACAAAGATTACATAAGGAGTGCTAAGATTCGCAATTATACAATAGGACTTCAGTTTGATGATTTTAAACAACTTGTATTATCTCAATGTCATTATTGCCAATATTTTAAAGATGATGAAATAAATGGTATAGATCGTCTGGATAATCGCAAAGGATATGAAAAAGACAATTGTGTGCCTTGTTGTGAAACATGTAATATGATGAAATATGTATATCATCCGTTGTTCTTTATTGAACTTTGTAAGATTATTAGCGGGTTTAATATCCCACCGGCAGGCTTTTATAAAAAATGGAAGCAATATTATATAAATACTACATCAAATAGTTGGGCTAACTATAAGAAAAACTCTGAAGAAACTAGAAAACTTCCGTTTCATATTACAAAGGACGAATGGTATACAATTATTAAGAAACCGTGTTATCTTTGCGGATTTAGTAGTAAAAAAGGTATTGGGCTTGATAGAGTAGATAATACTAAACGTGAATATACTCTAGATAATGTGAAGCCGTGTTGCGGAGCATGTAACATCTTTAAGAAAGATTTTACACTAGCACAAGTCAAAGAGAAAGCACTCTTAGTATCATCTATTTGGACGGATACATCTTCTCTAAACACTATACCCGTATAAAAAACAACATATAAGATAGAGTATGGCGGCTTTTTACGCGCTTTCATCGTCCCGACCCAGTGCGAGTCGCTCAACTATTCCTCAAAAGCCGCAGATTACAATTGATATTGAAAATGCGTTAAATCGTATGATACATGCGATTGGCAATGGTGATATCGCCGCCTACCGGCAGATTGTAGATGTTGAGTTTCCAGTAAAACTTGCTCCACGTATGAAGAATGACTACCACGAAATATTAAAGGAATACGTTCACCCATATAATAGTGGAACATTCACGTATATGACTCCGCTTCAAGCGGCGGTCTTTAGCGGCAACCCTGAAATGGTGGAACTCGTCTTACAATTAGGTAATGATATGGAATACAAAAGCGATGATGTAATACATCCTATTATTGAAAATAAGACGGCTCGTGGCATGGCGGATGTATTTATTGCGAACTCCACGTCACCAGAACAGGCAGCACCATACAAAGCCATTAAGAAACTATTATTGCGGAATGGCGCGAAGCCTAAAATGGTCACAGGTATCACGGGCAAGCGATTCGCGTTTCCTGAAAATAAGGCAAACGTGAATGAGTACAAGCGTGTTGCGAATAGATTAAGCCGAAAGTCAAAAAAGACGCGCAAGAATAAGACCCGCCGATTGGCGTAAATCTACTCCATAGGTGGATAATCCCTCACCATTGATACCGGTTTCTCTACAATGCGCCCCTCAACGGCGGAAATCGCCGCATCTCGCTCCTCATTTGTTAGAAATAACAGGGAATCATGAGATCGTTTATGAGTATAATGAATATCAAGAGCTCGGTTGAATACATTAATATACATAATAGAACTAATAGGAATGATGCGTGAATATTTCCAAATTCCAAGCGAAGTACCGGTAATACGAAGTAGAGAGTTAGACATGCGAGTAATAGATGCCATTTTGTTGGTACGTTTTACGTAGTAACAAAAATAAGTTCAATTTTTACACCGTGTTTAATAAAATGCGATAGAGCCTGTAAATGTTCCAGTAGATTACAAATCGTCTACTTAATAAGGAAAAGATAAAAATTGACGAAAACTGTCCGCCTTTATACATTGTCACTTCCCCATTATGTCGACTCTACATCTTCTAGACTACTCTACCGCAAATGCTATCTATAATTTTACAGAATACTTTATTATGTTCTCAACGATGTCTCTATGTATGAATATTCTACGATTTTACTTCTACAACTTTGTATCAGATAATAAGAACGATAAGATTCGTGATCTCAAGGACCAAGTTGAGAATCTACATAATATTCTTGAAGAAGTTGTGAGGTTTCTAAATCGCAAACCTGAAACGTATGATGAAGAGAAGGCGGAGTTTGTGAATACGGATGAAGCGGAGAAGGACGTTGAACCTGAATCAGAGGAAGAGCAAAAGCCAACAAATGAAGCAAAGGAAGATTAATTCAATTGTATTCCTTGGGCTCTCATAATCGTATCAAAATGTGCTTCTTGTAACATTCTATCTGTATCAACGGGCGCATACACATCAACAGTACTGTCAAATTCCATCTCATTGGCAGGAGTGTTGTCTTTTACGACTTTTTTTGTTATAGTTGTAGCGATATGACGATATGGTCCCGCATATCGTTCTTGAACAGTTAGTTCTCGTTCCCAACACGCCTTTCTAGTAGTAACATTTACACAACACATTGTATTACGATAAATAGAGGGTAAAAAATTACCCATCTACTTCACCAACTATTTTTATTCTACGCTGTCCCAAGTATCATATTCTAGACCGTCAACGTCAATGTTTGCCTGAAATACCATCTTATCGTGGGCGTAATCGGACCACTCGCACTCTAGAAGCTTCTTCTCCATGTATTCATCGGCAGCCTTTCCGTGACGGTATTCACGGTCAAATAGGAAGAGTCCATTGGCGTGGAGGTCATAGGTATTACAACAGATAAGTGTACTGAGGGAGTCTTCAATACGGGCATTGGGCTGAATGTACCAGTCGTTGCCGTAGCGAATAACGACTTGATCCATCTTTGGCACCCAGAATACATCAAAGATGCCTTCGGGCGTAGAGAACTGTGCTAGCTGTTGTAGCCCCTTAATCAATGGCTCAGGAATGGGGATTGAATAAAAGGTCGTAAAGACGGGCATAATGAAGAAGGCGAGATGCCTAATTATTGTAGAACCGTTATTGAGTCAATTTTTTACGATGGGTGAAAAAATTGAAGGATATATGACTGAGAAAGTAAATGACGCCCTCCTCTTTCCAACCCTTTCCTCCCACTCCTTCTACTCTTTCAACTCCTTCCAAATGGATTTCTACAGCATTAATATCCCTCCTCCTCCTACCGATGCGTTTGATAACGTAAATATTATTCAGCTCGCACAGATTGAGACATGGAATAACGAGATTATGGACGTCCATTGGCGCCCAACAGATCGTCAACTTCTTATCTGTATCGGTGACGAGTGGTTCGTCCAGCCCGATACAGCCGATGTCGTCACATCTCTTGCCACACTCTTTGCGTGCGATGAATACCAGATTCGTCTCGGTAATATGGCAATGAATGGCGAGATAGCCACACCAGAGACTCTCTGGACTCTTTACAATAGTAATTGGCTCTACTACGCCGATAATAACGCACATATCCAGTTCTCCGCCGATGTAGACTATGACGCCGACAGTGCGCCGCAGTGGGTGGATATTGTACCAGACTCACAGCCCTTTGCACCGATGCCTGATATTCTGCTGGAATAATATATGTTGCCGCCACAAAGAGTGGTGTGCTAGACTTTGCCGGAACATTCGGTTCGTATGTTAATTTCCCAACTATTAATCTTGGTAACGCAATTAGCGTGTGTGCCTGGGTATATCCTCGTACTCAGGCAAATTTTTGCGGTCTGTTTACAAATGTGGGACCTAACGTTGCACCAAGTGGTTTTAAAATGCAGTGGAATTCTTACCTAACCCAAAATCTAAATTTAGAAATGCAGGCAGGAAACGGTTCAGTTGGAAATGATAATAGTTCCGTACTCAATATAATTTCACTTAATGTATGGCAACACTTTGGCTATGTGTTTGATCAAGCAAATGCCCAGGTTATCTTTTTCTTGAACGGTGTACCAGCCGCAATGGCAACTACAACAACAGTATCAAATATTGGTACAAACAAAACGGTCAATGTGGGAGCTTACACAGGCGGAGCTTACCCAATGAATGCGCAGCTCGGATACATACATGTATTTAATACAATACTGGATGCTACGCAGATTAATAACGACTTTAGCAATTCACGCTCTCGCTTCGGTGTATAAATAATGCCCATTATCACAGGTTGGTCCAGTATTTCGGCCAAGTAAATGCGAGATTCTCAACCTCACGGTCCATTACACGTAACCCCTCAGGAAACTGCGGCAGATCCATAGGAGCCCTGTTCATCATAAATCCCCATTCACCCTGAAACGACGGAATAGAACAATGGTAGGGAAATATCTCCATACCAAAAAATAACTGTTCCCGCATCCATACCATTCCCTCACGACAGGAAACCTCATCGGCACCAGGGCGAATCGGACCGCAGTGGGTCACAATCCCGCCACCGACCGCCAAATGTGACATAATACGCGCACGAAAATTTGGACCATAGAGTAAATCGGCATCACCGCCCGCTTCGTCCAGCATTTCTACATCAGGGTCCGGCAAATCCAGAATAATCGCATCATAGAGTCCAGATGTACGGTCCAAAAACGAATTGATATCATCAGGGCAAAACATCAGACGCGAATCGTTGCGGACCGACTCATCTGCCCACCCCAAATACTTATTACACAAAGAAACAAGGTCCCTGTCAATATCCACCCAATCCACGGTCGCCACAGCGTCCGCCGACCAGCGCAGCACTTCGCGCACCGTCGCCCCTTCGCCACCACCCACGACCAGTACCTTTTTGTTAGGAGTTCCAGCCATCGCAGCAAGCAAAGGATGAACGAGATGTTCGTGGTAAATCGCCTCATCGGACGACGATGACTGAAGTTCACCATCCAAAAAGAGAACACGACCATAGGTCGGCGATTCGGCAATCACCACTTCCTGAAAGTCGGTTCGTCCAGCCCACATCACATGCCCCAAAGGGTAGATAGAATGTACGTCGGCGCTACATGCCGTTTCAGTAAAAATCCCGTTTTCCAACTTATCCGCCAACTCTTTGTTCGAAATCGCAGGCATCTTAAATTATCCAAAACGGCTACCTCTTAAGCCAATTACACCCCCACCGATTGTACAATTTACGTCTTTAGCCATGAACACAAATTACAACAGCGTGTTTCAGTTGCCATAAGCATAAATTTATTGATTTCCTTCTGAAACACGGCTTCTAGATTAAGATATTTTTTCCTATGAGCGATAATACGTTTTCTTAGTACATCTCGTTCACCTCGTCTATCCCATCTATATTTTATATTCTTCTGTAATTCTACAGCATCATAACGTACTTTTTCAGTTTCAATACATTTTATACGTGCTTCAATATCTATTATATCATTTTCAATACGTTTCAAATCGGTAAGTAATAATAATTCATGAAGTTGTAGCGCTTTTACATCCGAAAAGAGATTTTGGGTATATAAAATATTAAAATTAAAGCGGATATGTTGGGGTAAGATAAATTTATTCGTATCTTTAATTTCTTCTACTTTCTTTTGAATTTCATCTACGATACCTGAAATTCGTTTCTCAATTGTTTCAAAACTTTCGTTCTTTAAAAAAAACATAATTTTACCTGAATTAAATTCGCAGATTGTTCGTATCTTATCGTATTGATATGCGCTTGTTTTATGGGCTTCCGCTTTCGCATCAAGTTTCAGATAAGAAATGAGAGCTAGAATAAATGAATTGACGGCGGTGAATCCAGATACAATATATGGACCAGATGGTTGTGCTTGAAGCGCAAGACTTAGAAGAGTACAAAGTGCCGATATGAAAATAGCAGGTAACATAAGCATATTCAACTGTTGCTCGCAATATACTTTCGCTTCGGTATACAATAATTTTTGTCCCTTGATATACACAGCAAGTATATCAAGAGACGTGGATAAAGAAATGGGATTATCATTACCGGTTTCGTCATTTGTAACAGCATTTCGTACTTCAATCATCGTTTTGTATTTCGGTTTCTCTAGAATAATAAATGCGTTAGCGGACGTTTCAGTCGGAGCATTTGGATTTGCGACGTGCTTACCTGTAGGACCCATAGAACCCGTAGGACCTGTAGAACCAGTAGAACCCGTAGGACCAGTAGAACCGATAGGACCTGTTGTACCCGTAGGACCGATAGGACCCGTAGAATCGGTAGGAACATAATCAGGATGCTCTTCTTCAGGGGGCGGTGGCGGATCGGCGCCAGACATATCAACAATAAATGCGCCGGATATATCAGCCATTTATAAAGTATATTGAAAATATACAATATAAATTTACTGCGGATTTGTAAACTGTGAATATAGAGTGAGATAGTAAGGACCGTTACCCTCATACCTGTATTGGATTGTAAGAGGTGTTTTGAATACCCATACAGAATCCCAATTGTTACCGGCGTATCCAGTGACATATTGATCCGAGGAGGGAGATTCCGTAATCGTTGGGCGTACACCACCACCAGATACGGCGTACTGGCTGTTAAGAATACTATCACCAGAACCGTGTTGTATTGACTGTGATACTTTTGTCATAATAGGAGCCGTAAAAATAACTTCACTACCAGCATCAATATCTGCCCAATTTTCTAACCATGTAAGAAAATTAGATCCAAGTGTATTAACCACACCAAATCCGCCAATAGCACGCACCATACGCCAGCTAAAACCGTTTACGTCGCCTAAGCCACTGGAAGGAGTAAAGCCTGGGAGGGTAGCAACATCCAAAACTCCGTTATAATACGTAAATGGAACAAGAACAGTGTGATTTATTGTACCATTGTGATAGGATAGTGACTTAATAGGAACAAAATTTGTAAGTACATTAGCGGTATTAGCGTATACCTTATTTACTGATGACATTCACTTTACTTACTATATTTTTTTAAAAAACCCGGGTACAAGTAAGAATGAGTATACAACCACAAATTAGTACTACAAAAGGGAACATTGCTACAATTTTTTCAGAGATAGTATCAACAACGACTGTACGAGATAATATATCAGTATATTTACTAAGTACAAATAATGAAGCCATATGGGTAAATGGTTTAGATTATCTAACTCCAAGTACTATCAGAACAATTGACCATTTGAATAAACAACTAACACAACAGCAATTATATTTATCGCAACTGAGACAATCTATTCGCTAATTCAGCAAAAACCCATAAAATTTGACGCAGTGCCGTCCGTTTAAAAGAAACTCATACAAAAAAGAAGAGATGCCGGTTTTATCACACTCGTCCGAAACTGAATCCATCGTCGGGATTCAGTTTGGGGTATTCAGCCCTGAAGAAATCCTAAGGCGTTCCGTATGCGAAATCACCAATCCCTCAACGGCTGAGGGTAAGTTGAATGGTCTCTTTGACCCGCGTATGGGCGTACTAGAGAATGGTAAGGTATGTCGTTCGTGCGGTCAGAATAATCACAGTTGCCCAGGTCACTTTGGACATTTTGTCCTCGCCCGCCCTGTTTACTACACTCAATTCTTCAAGCTGCTGATGAAGGTTCTCAACTGTGTCTGTTTCAAGTGCGGCAAGCTTCTTATTGATAAGCAGCGCCATCAGCATCTGCTCAAGCTCAAAGGCGAATCCCGATGGAAGATGGTAAAAGATGCGGCACAGGGTATTACTCGATGTGGTGAAGATGCTGAGGACGGATGTGGATCTCGTCAGCCAAATAAGTATCGTGAGGAGCCGGTACATAAGATTTATGCCGATTGGAAGAATCTACAACTCCCGGAAGGCGTCCAAGCCCCAGAGGGTGCGGTTGTAGATGCGGACGGTGTCATGAATCTCTCAATGCTTCTAGAACCAGAGTACGTACACCGTCTTCTACGTCGTATTACCGACGAAGATGTGGAATTTATGGGATTTAGTCGTCATTGGTGCCGCCCTGATTGGATGGTCTGTACTGTACTACCGATTCCGCCTCCACAGGTGCGTCCATCGGTGACTCAGGATAATAATCAGCGTGCCGAAGACGACTTGACGAGTAAGCTCATTGATATTATCAAGGTGAACAATACGTTGAAGAAGAAGCTTACGGATGAACCGAAGAAGCGTATGATTGATGAATGGACGAATTTGCTCCAGTACCATGTTGCCACGCTTGTGGACAACAATATTCCTGGTATCAGTCCTGCTGCTCAGCGCTCGGGACGTCTGCTCAAGTCGCTCCAACAGCGTTTGGGCTCTAAGGAAGGTCGTATCCGTTCAAACTTACAGGGAAAGCGCGTGGAGTATTCTGCCCGTTCGGTCATTACGCCGGACCCGAATATCTCCGTCAAAGAGCTCGGAATTCCTCTCAAGATTGCAACGAACCTCACGTTTCCTGAGAAGGTCACGCAGTTCAACATCGGTAAGCTGTATAAACTGATTCAGAATGGACCGGATGTATATCCAGGTGCGAAGACGATTCAGCGCAACGACGGTCGTACAATCAGCCTGAAGCATGTCAATGCGAAGTCGTTAGAGCTCTTTGAAGGCGACGTAGTCAATCGCCATCTCATGGACGGCGATGTGGTCCTGTTTAACCGACAGCCGTCGCTTCACCGCATGTCTATGATGGCACATATTGCGAAGATTCTGCCATATAATACATTCCGTCTCAATGTATTTGTAACGGCACCGTACAACGCCGATTTTGACGGTGATGAGATGAACTTACACGCTCCCCAGTCGGTAGAGACGGCGACGGAGCTACGTGAAATTGCCGCCGTCCCGCTACAAATCGTGAGCCCTCGTGAGTCGGTCCCTATTGTGTCAGTTGTACAGGATACGCTGGTGGGTGCCAACCGTTTCACCCGCTCCAATGTGCTCTTTACGAAGAAGGAGGCAATGAATCTGCTCGTTCACGCGAAGCGTTGGGAGGGCAAACTGCCCGCACCGGTGACGACAACTCCTCAGCCGATGTGGTCCGGTCAGCAACTCCTGTCGGCGCTTCTACCGCCGGTCAGCCTTCAGATGCCAAACAGCAGCTACAGCGATGAGGATAAGAAGAACCCACAATCACCGAATCTCGTCAAGATTCTCAATGGTGTGATTGAGCAGGGTATTCTAGATAAGTCGGTGTTCTCCAAGCAACTCATTCACATTATTTACAACGATTACGGTCCGGATATTACGGTAGACTTCCTTGACAGTCTTCAAGCGATGATTGCGAATTTCCTGATGAATAGCGGTTTCTCGGTCGGCATCTCAGATCTTATTGCCGATCAGGCAACCAACGACGAAATCGGTATTGCGCTCAACAAGCTCACGAAGACAATTGAGGAGCAGATTCTCCAACTCCATACGGGACTGTTTGAGAACTCATCGGGTCGCAGCAATCAGGAAGAATTTGAATCAAAAGTCATGAATACGCTCAATAAGGCGGTAGGCGAGGCGGGTAAGATTGGCTTGAAGTCGCTCGCCGACACGAACCGAATGACGAACATGGTAAAGGCGGGGTCCAAGGGCTCAGATGTGAACGTTTCACAGATGATTGCCACCCTGGGTCAGCAGGCGATTGAAGGTAAGCGCGTACCGAACGGCTTCCAGCATCGCACCCTGCCCCACTTCAAGCGCTTTGACGACTCGGCGCAGGCACGTGGGTTCATCACGAGCTCGTATATTAAGGGACTCCAGCCCGATGAGTTCTTCTTCCACGCTATGTCAGGTCGTGAAGGTCTTATTGATACGGCTGTAAAGACGGCTGATACAGGTTATATGCAGCGCCAAATCCGTGTCGCCCTGGAAGACCTGATTACCCAGCACGACGGATCGGTGCGCGATACCAACGGCAATATGCTACAGGTATCGTACGGCGAGGACGGTATTAATGCGACAAAGCTGGAGAATCAACCGCTCCCACTCGCCACCATGAGCGACGCAGATATTATGACGTACGCCGCCGCTCCAGGTGCCCCAGGTGAAAAGGCGTACCAGGATGCGATGATTGAAGACCGTCGTATTATTGTAGAGAAGGTATTCGGATCCAAGCCCCAGAAGAACGTCCGCTCACCGGTTCACTTAGAACGTCTCATCTATGCAATCAAGTCGCAGTTTAGCCTTGACCCCGCCAACGTAGCGAATCCAGTCACTCCTACGGCAGTGTTAGAAGCCCAGGCAAAGATTCTAGCAAAGACGCACGCAAACAATAAGATTTGGACAGCACTTGTCCGCTACCATCTTGCCCCATCCCGTCTCACCTCCATCGGATACACACAGCCGGCGTTGGACGCACTTGCGGAGGAAATTGTCCTCAAGCACTGGAAGTCGTGGGTGGAGCCTGGACAGCCCGTAGGTGTGATTGCGGCACAGTCTATTGGTGAGCCGGCTACCCAGATGACGCTCAATACGTTCCACTTGGCTGGTGTAGCCGCCAAGTCCAACATGACCCGAGGTGTTCCTCGTCTCAAGGAGTTGCTCAAAGCGACTCGCAATCCAAAGGCAATTGAGTTAAATATTTCGCTCCGCCGTGACATCCGTGAAAAGAAGGAGGAAGCACGTCGTGTCTCTAAAGAGCTGGAATTCACACTGCTCCAGGATATTGTAACGGTTGCGCGTATTTACTACGACCCTCGTGATAATGAGACACTTATTACGGATGATGCGGATTGGCTGGCGTATCTAGCAGCGTACGAGAAGGCGACCGCCCCACTTGTGGCAGCCGAGGGCGTCTCGCAAGACCCTCTCAGTTCATCCCCTGTAACCGAAGAGGCAACGCCCGTCCAAGAAGAGCCCAAGTCGCCCTGGATTCTACGATTTGAACTGGACCGCGAACAAATGTTCAACAAGAATATTACAATGGATGATATTGCGCTCATTCTCAAGACGAAGTTCAGCAGTGATATTACAAGTATTTACACCGATTACAATGCGACTCGTCTCGTCTTCCGTATTCGGCTAACCAAGAGCGAAACCGCCAGCGATGACTTGAATACGCTCAAGGCACTTCAGAACAAGGTCCTCTCTTGTACGGCGATTCGTGGTATTCCTGGTCTCCGTTCGGTCAATTACCAGAAGGTTGCCGATACAGTAGAACTCAAGGACGGTAAGTATACGCCGGCAGAGCAGTATGTACTCATTAGCGACGGATCCAATTTCCTGGATGTCATGACACACCCTGATGTGGATCCCACCAAACTCATTTCCAGCAATGTTCACGATATGTTTGCGAATCTGGGTATTGAAGCGACGCGGGCGACCCTTTACAAGGAAATTACCACGCTCTTTGCCGAATCAGGCAGCTCGGTAAATTACCGCCACGTCTGTATTCTGTTGGACAAGATGTGCCACAAGGGACGCACAATGAGTATTGACCGCTACGGTATTAATAAGAACGACATTGGACCGCTTGCGAAGATGTCGTTTGAACAGACGGAGGATATCGCACTTCGTGCCGCCATCTTTGGAGAGCGGGATCCTGTGCTGGGCGTAAGTTCGAAGGTGATGTTGGGTGCGCCGATTAAGGCAGGTACAGCGTTTTCGGAGCTCCTCTTTGACGAAGTGACGGCAGTTAAGTTTGCCGAAGATACTCCCGAACAGCACCCTGTAGAGTACGATAGCCTTGCGCCATTCACAACGGATGAGCAGAATGACGCACTCTATGGCGCCGATGATAATGGCGAGTGCTCAACCACCAATCTCCGTATTCCTATCAGCCTTCCAACGACGAAGCAGCACGCTGCGGTTAGCATGGAAGCTATTAATGAGGAAGAGGACGAGGGCGATGATATTATGATTTACGAATAATCTGCTGACCCAATAGATGGAGGTTGGTTATAAAGTATTTCCGCGGGGAAAGCGTTACGCATATATGGTAATCAACGGTAAGCCCGTCTTTTTGCGTAATATTGTGTTTATTCATAATGCCGAGAATCCGGATCAGGTAGTGATTGTACACGAATGGGGTATGTCGGATCATCGTTGGGAGCCGCCAAAGGGTCAGTTTGAATGGGACGAATTAGGAGCCATGCGCAAAGGTATGAAGATGACATATAAGCAAGTATTGGCGGCGATGCGACAGGGCGTCTTACGCGAGACGAAGGAGGAGGCGAAAATTATGCCCGCTGAGCTTATAAATCTTACACCGCTAGATGTCGCTTACGCACAAGACTGGGCGGAATCTGGATTGCCAAATGGTATGTTTATGTATCAGTTTTGGCATGCCACCATCACACCTGCCACTATGTTAGAAGCCCAGAAACGCACGAAAGAATTGGTGGATAATAAGGATTGGCGTCATTTGCTGCCGCCCGATGTATTGGAGAAAGATGATATACGTTGGTGGTCTCCTAACGAACGAAATGCCTACTCACACATTCGTGGAGGGTTTTCGCAAAAAATGACAGCACTTTATTTTGAATCACTGAATAAATCACGGAAGTAATAATATGGAATACAAGGTGTTAGAGGTATGGGGGACCGGTGGTCCTTCATCCATCCCACTAAGACCTAATACTGACCTACAACCGCCCAAACACGTGTATGTTTGTGCTTTGGAGAATCGTGCGCTTCAGCAGGCGAAAAACGAGATTAATCTCTTTTACCAAGAGGGTAAATGGGACGATTATAAGAAGGTAACGAATCCGTACGAGTATATCTTTCTCTCTTGGAATCGCCGGTCGTCCCGATCGGTTGCGACTCGCCAACCCCTTTCACGCTCTTATTTCAAAATGATTGAACTATGGAAGCGTCTCAACCTCACCACCGAACTGGCAGCATTTATGCAACCGAGTACCGGTATCGGATTACGCACAGCCCACGCCGCCGAGGGTCCTGGTGGATTTATTGAGGCGTGTCTTGTGATGGCAAACAGGAATATGGTGGCGGAAACAAACAATTGGGGATATGTTGGATCTGATGCCATTACACTACGATCGGAAGCGAAGAACGTTCCTGGATGGCGCAAGGCGGCAAAGTTTCTGGCATATTATCCGCAAATCATCATTCGTGATGGTGCCGATGGAACTGGTAATATTCTTAATAAGGCGAATCAAGACCACTTTGTAAAGTGGACATTGATGAGGCACACGGATGGCGTTCATCTTTACACGGCAGATGGCGGCTTTGACTTTAGTGGCGACTACAATGCGCAGGAAGATTCTATCTTTCCACTTTTGCTAGCGGAATCACTCATTGGGCTCAGGGTGTTGGGCAAGGGAGGATGTATGATTATTAAGTGCTTTGATACAACGGAACAACCTACACTAGACCTAATTTGGCTGTTGAGTCGTGCCTTTCGTACATGGGGCATTTCTAAGCCGCATACTTCACGTGCGGGGAATGCGGAGCGCTACTTTATCGGAAAAGGATACCTGGGACCCTCATCGGATATTATTGATTTACTTGATGCGTATCAGGCAAGGCATCAGTTTCTATTTCCGATTCTGGCTCATCCCGTTACGTGCGAATCGTGGAAGCCAACAATGGATCTTATCAAACACCTTCAGGCAGAGATTGAACAGATGGAGATTGTGGTCATTCGGCAAACGCTTGATTTGATTAAGACAACGGATCCGTCTGTGATTCAGACTCTAGTACGTGATAATGTGAATCGTTCAATAGAATGGTGTAAGAATCATGATGAGGAGATTACCGCATCATGGCTCACCGAGATGGAAAAGAACGTGGCAAAAGAGACTCAAGACTTGCTCAATATTCTCAATCCTCCTCCACATAATGTTCCGTATTCCTATGCGAATTGGACGAATAGGAGTACGTTCTCAAATACACTGGTATTTGAAAACTTTCGTACAGGAGATACAGCCGCAGCACCAGCCGCAGCACCTGTTGTAAATCCCTTTATGCGACTCAAAAGTATAAAACAGAGTCATTCAACTATGTTTGGAAATTCTACTTCGTAGACGACTTCTCGCCGCTATTTAGCTGTGGTTTTACAATACGGTCTACAAGAATTGTTCCTACATTGACCGATGCGTTGTGTTGGGAAATATCTCCCCGCTCAATCTTATCTAACTGGTCTACCATCATGGCAAGTATGTCCCGACGGTAATCCTTTTTCAGCAACATGGCAAAAATGCTAGGAAATTCCTTCTGGTAGTCAGCAAATTCGGCACCGATTTGGGCGGGAGTTTTTGTCTTCATAGCCTCTTCAATATCTAGAATCATTTCACGAACACGTGCGGATTTCGTGGACATCTACCTCCTGTCCTAGTTATTCTTTTTCTGAATAATAAACGCTCCCCATAATAAGAGATGTCGTTGGCATATTCTCGTCGTCGTAAGAATACTAAGCGCTCAAAACGATTCAGGGGTGGTGCTGATGTCGGTGCGGATAAGACTACGGGTGCGCTTTTACCGGGTCAGGAGAGTTCGTTACCAGGCGTTTTACCTACGACAACTTGGGGCGCATGGGCAAATTATCCGGGTGCGTTAGCATGGTCGGCAAATACACAGGCACCGCCACCGCTCGCAAATGGCGGACTCTATACTGGTCCGCAATCGACCGGTGAATGGGCGTCAAAGCCGTTTCCTGCGACCCAGTATAGTGAGATGGCGGAGGCGACAAAAATCGCAGGGAATCCCGATGTTTTCTTTCAGCAGCGACCGAACGATAATACGGGTGCGAGTTTTTCGCCGTATGTATCGGTACCACTGAGTAATGAGCATTATAGTGCGGGAATGCCAGCACCATTGAGTGGCGGACGCCGACGAACACACCGCCGTGCGAATCGTAAAACACGACGGGGTAAGAAACTAAGTCGTAGACATAAGTAAGGAATGGCAACTGCTGCAAACGCTGATTTAACGTATCACGTAGATCCGCGACTGCCTATTGGCGATGGTCTACATATATCGGACCCAGCGCATCCGCAAAATGTTATAAAGAATCTATTACAGACCCAGAATCAGGCAGCCACCGATTCGTATTATGATAATAAACCACAACGTCTCCCACAAGGTGTAACGGAGGAACCGTTTGTACCTCTTTGGACCGAGTCCGTGATGACGAATCCAACCCAAACGAGTCAGATTCTCCTTATTTCAGCAATACTAGGTATTATATTGTGCCTAGTATTTGTGAGATTAGCGGCAAATCTATTTGTAAAAATCGCAATTGTATTAATCATGGTACTCTGTATTCATTATTTACTAGCGAGACTTGAGAAACGGACAGTATAAAGTTTATCACCGGCGGCTACACGGAAACGCATCTCCTCTAAGCGACCTTTTTTGAGGTACTCCTTATTATTAATATGAAGTACAGCAGGCACATCTTCTATATTGAAATGAAACGTAAGACCAAATGAAGCAAAATATGCCGTAATGCGTGCTACATCTTCCTCAGAAATGAGGGCAACCGTGATGGGCGGCGGGTACCAGGTCTTAAGAATCTCCGTCATTGTGATCAGTAGAACTTCAAAAAGTGCCTGAACATCACCATCCGTATCAATCTCAAACTGAACACTGTTAGGAGGTCCCGGTGGTTTTTTGAGTAATTCGGTTACAAATTCAACGATTTCTTCATTGCCGTTGGACATTTATACCTTCTCTTATTATTGTTTATTTAGACCATCTTAATTAGAAATGCATATTCCTGGAATTGTCGTTGAGTTTTTGGGAACCTTTATCTTCTTTTTCGTCATTTTAGCGACGGGCAATGCGTGGATAATTGGACTTACCCTTGCCCTCTTAATTTTTGCGTTCGGCAAGATTAGCGGCGGTCACTTCAATCCAGGTGTTACCCTTATGATGCTCTATAAGAAGGGTGTTTTGTTGGAGGACGCGGCGGCGTTTATGGTTGTACAGGTGCTTGCCGGTATTCTCGCTGTTGAATTATGGAAGCACGTGAGCGCAGTAACATCTACGAACGCTTCCCTAAAATTCTAACGTAAAAACGTATCGCATGATACCACAAGCACCATAACAACTGCGATTGCCGTTCCGACGGCAAGCGTTGCCGCCTGTCGTGTATCACGATTCGCCGCAATATTCGCCAGCCCTAAAAACGGATCTACAATGGTTTCGGTATTACCGGTGAGTTTTTGTTCGGCACGGGTGATGACGCAACCGAATAACCACTGTGACGCCATCACGACCAAAGAGACCGCTAAAATCACTAGACGTCCTGGATGGTGGGGTGGAAGTACGAAAAAAAGGGCAATGACAGAGCCGATAATCATAGGATGAAGTGCCATGAGGGCTTGTCCGTGTGCGATATCGCCACCGGGTAACCAGAAGAAGACGACACGTGTGAGTGCGATAATTACAGCGACTAACCCGTCACGAATCTCTCGTAAAATGCGTTTCGCCTTTGTGTCCGTCTTGCCCGTATTCTCCTTTGTGTCCGCCGTCTCCACCTGTTTGTCTAGACTATCACTCATTGGCTCTTATTTGAAAGTCTGAATATAATATAGGAAATATGCCGAAGTGGCCGATTATGATACTTATTGCGCTTCATATAGCAAGTTTAGCATTTTTCATATATCATCACTTTAAGAGTCCCCACCATAAACATCCCGATAGATTCCATAAAGTTCAGCAGGATATTCATCATTCACTCGTAAATATTAAAAAGCATCTATAATTTATGCTTCTAATTCAAGTATCAAACCATAGAATGGTATAATATTTGAACGATTAAATTTGCCTCCTTGCGGAATCGAACCGCAGACCTTCTGCTCGCGTTTAAAATACAAGGCAGACGCAATACCACTATGCTAAAGAGGCTTCCAAGATAACACACGAGCATCTGCCTTAAATGGTTTCAATCCATGAAGAGCAAGTTGGAGAGACCGTTCTGGAAGCGTATCCAGTTGGTGCCGACTACAAACAGGGTCACACTCCATTCTCCGTCAGACGAGCCGCCAGGCGGCGCTACGACGAGGCTCAACTTCATATCTACACGGTCCGGATTGAGAGTGCCGCTAGGGTCAAACTCCGCCGGCTTCTCGGCGAAATTATAGGCGTAGATATAATTGCCGTAGGCACGAATTCCACCGGGCATAATCATATTACCGGTGGCACGCCACCAACGCTCAGGCTGGTCCGCCCAGACCGCCGTGCCGACCATGAGCGTTGCGTGAACCAGCAGGGGACGGTAGGGATTCCAAACAGGATTGTATTCATTCTCCAAAACCGCAGAGTAGTTATTCCAGTCGTTGAACTGCTGAACGGTAGCATTGCGGCGGAGAAAGAAAATCAGTTGGCGAATGGGACCGTTCGCCGTTGTAATCGGCAACTGAACCTTAATTGTATTACCGAACGAGGTATTCGTGATATACTTAATCGGCTCCGCAAACCGCGTCTCCACCACCTGTTCCATCATCAATTCGTGCGTATCATGCATATACGCCTCACGTAACTCACCGTCAATTTGGGAAATACCACATATGATATCTGCTGTTTGAAATTCAGGCGCCGCATAACTGATAGGAATCGTTTGTAATTTACGAAACGGATATGTATAATCACGCACCGTAAGAGTGGTACCCAAGGGCGTTTCATTACATCCTAGAGGTGTACTAATTTTACGAATCACCTCACTGAAGGGGCGGAGTGTAATATGAAAACGGACAGTATCGGGACCGCTACACGAGATAAGAGGGAAAGCGGTATTCACATGTTTGGCAAACCAGAACGGTAGATAGCAATAGATGTAGCCGTCTTCGCTGGGCAAAATATTATTCACGCCTGGGGTAACATACGAATTATAGATACCGTCATCGTAAGCTACACCGGTTGTTACACTATGATTCATCTTATTCCAGGTATTTATCCAGTCGCCGCTAAACGATTCTACGATAACACCATCCACTTCCATTTCCGCCTTCGCAATTGCGATAGTACCAAGACTTTGTGCCCAAATAAAAAAGTCTGCTTCGTCTACGGGTACAAGATTCTGAATATTGGGACCGATACGTTGTGCGGTATCTCCAGGTAGCCAAGGAAGCGGTTTAAGTCTTAGGGCAATCCAGTTGACGAAATCTCCCTGCCACGGCCAAGGAACTTCAAAGGTGATACGTTGTCCCCAGTTTGGCGAGCCCTGAAAGGTCCAGGTAGCGATTTCCTGAGTAAAATTGTGGTAGGGCTTGTTTTCGGGACGGAATTTGGTTTTATCCGCATTTGGTGGATAGACATATTCATCAAAATCGGATCGGTCAATCAGTGAGACGATCTTCTTTAGTTCACCGACAGGCTTAGCGGACGCCATTGCTTACGTCTTCTAGTATGTACTTTAGATAACGATAACCGGGCTTTATCTAATTCGTCCACTGGCTTTCGCATACATTACAAATGTACTGGAACTTGAGATTTGTAGGGTCGGTCTTGATGTAGATGACGTCACGGAGGTCAGGATTCGCAATAGACGGGCATTCGCTGTTGCGGCAACTGATGGTCTTGACGTGGGGCAGGGTCGGGTCCTGACGGGTGTAGGCGTTGACGGTAATACCGGATGCGGCACCACCGGCGCTGCTACCGGAGCGAAAGTTCGTTTCTAGGACAAGGGCGTCCTCTTTGGTAGCGGGCTTGAACGGCTCAGAGTGTCCGCAGGTATTACACTTGAGATTTGCTCCCGCAGGTGTAATATCATAGCCGTACATGTTTTCGCAACGAACACAGAACTTCATTTATACCTCTATACCTTCTGAGGATTTCAAGTTTAAGCCATCATTTTTTACGCGCGACGGTTCTTTAAATGCCCTACGGGGGTGCGTTAAAATGTCCCATTTAAATACCCGGTATGTATTACACAAAGAATGTATGTCCTTGTGAAGACCCCTACATCCGCGACCGAAAAGAGCGAATCCTATACATTTAACGACGTGTATGACCTTCTTACACGCGTGGCTGCTATGGTGAAGGAGGCGGCTGCTGTACACTCTACAAAGGAGTCTGTGGAAAAGCCTGTGGCAACAGTACAGGAAGAGGAGGAGAAGGAGAAGGAAAAGCAGGCGGAGGAGCAGGAAGAGAAGGAGAGCGAAGACAAAGGCACCCCACTGTCTGTTCTAGAGGAGGAAACAGACCCAGTGTCCAGAATAATGAATATGCTTAAGATAACGCCGTCAAACCCACCACTTAGTAGCCGCCATCTGTATAATAGATCAGAGTATCCTAAGCCTCTTCCACTGCCACCTATATTAGACACCTTTTGCGAACCATTGTTTACAGGACCAATTGACCGTGAAAAGAATACTGCTGAAATTATGAAGCGAATAAAACAGATGGAAACCGGTACTATAGACTCTCACACGAAAAGTCAGTACGAAACTCTAGATAAAATCATAGATTATTTCACAGAGAATTTTTTAGAGAGAATAGACGTAAAAATTCACCCACCGTGTCTAAATGAATATAATTATATTTTTAAGGATATGCCAATCCTTATTAATGCTTGCTATGATTTATTTGTCGCTTACCCGCATAAATTTATTGAAAATTCACATGAACTTGAAACAATAAAGGAACATATTCATTATATCAAATATCTCCTCTTTCGCGTGGATAGCGTATATACCCGCATTCAGTTTAGAAAGTATGGTAAGTCCAACCCTGAATCTGGTTATATGAGAGGATTTACTCTAAAAAAGACTGTATTTACAGAATTAACAACTATGATCTCTAAATTCATAAATGAACAGAAAAACCATGGCGTCGTTGATTATAAGGATGCTGTAGAGATTTGCTACAAAACGCTTAACTCTATGTATGACGAGACACTTGTAGGTGCCTCAGTCTTGGACGATTGGATCGCCCTATTTGTGAAGACAAAACTCAGCAGAACCATGAATGGTTCCTTACAGAGTTCTATTATGTATAGCACCTTCGAACAGTGGTTACAGAACTCTGCTCCTCAAGCCATAATGAAATTTTTATCTATCCAATATTTTTCCAAGGTGATGAAGGAGACGCACGGATTTGAAACAGGTCGCAAATCGTCAGGTGTATTTTATAAAAATGTAGAATTGAAGAGTAATGTATCTGGTGATAAAGTGGAAGAAAAATCCACAGCAGTTGAAAAGACTACTAGTACAATCGAAGTCTCTGGGTGGAATTCGCAATCGCCGTTTGAAGATAGATGGGCTCCTATAGATACTGCTAAATAGTTATGACGAGCACATTAAGCACTCCTTCTCTTCCTTCGCTGAAAGCTCTTTGACCGGT
>Ga0208105_1000134_pt1 | contig 30326 bp, 51 predicted proteins | sample CryBogCBE16Jul07_FD_184574 | JGI IMG/M metagenome (GOLD analysis project Ga0208105, IMG submission 184574) | Freshwater microbial communities from Crystal Bog, Wisconsin, USA - CBE16Jul07 (SPAdes) | ecosystem: Environmental > Aquatic > Freshwater > Lake | place: Crystal Bog, Wisconsin, USA... | reverse complement strand
GCCGGCGCGATTGACAAAGAGAGCCTGATCGACTTGCTTGACCCGCCAATGAAGCAGCTCCTCAAAGAACGTCTAAAGGGTTTAGAGGCCAAAGCGGCGCAAGCTCAGGCCCAAGGCGGCGGCGCACCATCACCTAAAAAGGCAGGCTAACATGGCAAAAGGTCAGCAAATTAACCCAGTTCGGGGCGATCAACCAAGGGCTTCGGCAGGCTCCTTGTCTAGAGATCCAAAACCCGTTACAATGGATTACAGAATTAGTGGTATGCGCTCATATACACCGCGCACAACATCTAGTAGGTCATATACAAGAGGCTAATTATGGCGTATAAATCAGTTAAGCGCTCCCGTCGGGGCAAGCGCAAGTAAGTTGGGGACGTTCACTCGAACAACAGGAGGCCTTCAATGGCTCGTAAGGCTCGTAAGCACAAGCGCTAATCGGCGCTTTTCACCTACCCCCCTCACTCAAATATAGGAGCGCATCATGCGTCGCAAGGCTCGTAAGGCACGTCGCTAACTAACAAACGGGATAGACCCGTTTCTTAGGCGACTTCCCTGACGGGGGGGAAGCCGAAAATACCCCGTCAATTATTCTAAGGATGTAACATGGCAGATAACGCAGACATCATGGCACTTATGCAAGGCGCTGGCGGGGCAACCCCTGGCGGTGTTACCGTTGGTGACGCACCTCCCGCATCTCCGCCTCCTATGCCTTCGCCCATGTCTACTCCTGAACCTAAGGCTGGTGTTAAAGAAGCCGCTCTCGTCAACGTCTCAATGGCGATGGACTTGATTGAGCAGGCGCTCCCAGCCATCGGTTCCGAAAGCCCAGAAGGGCAAAAGCTCATCAATGCTATCTCGGCATTAACCACCGTTCTCGGCCCTAAGAAGCAAAAGGCCGGTGAGTTACAGAACGCTGAGATTCTTCAGCTTCTTCAAAACCTTCCTCAAGCCGGTGGCGGTACGCCCGGTTCTCGCATGATTGCTGGCGCTCCTCCGAATCTCGGCTTGATGAACCCTCCTGGTGCTCCTCCAATGCCTGCGGGCGGCGGCGCTCCGGCTGGTGCCCCTCCTGCAATGCCTCCAATGTAAGGAAACAAACATGGAACTCTTTAAGCCACGGGGCGCATCGGCACCCCGCAATGCAACAACCGACAAGCAGGTTAACGGTCAAGTCGTTAACACTCCACGTTACGCCCACCTTGGTGGCCTTGATGGCGCATCCAAGATTGGCAACAAGAACCAGATGGCTATCAAGCCACCAGGCGACGGCAAAAAAGTTATCTAAACCGAAGGATAGGGGACAACAATGCCTTCATTAGAAGATCTCACACCCGATGCCCGCGATGAATTAGCGCTTTTGGCCCGTCAATTGGCCGAAAACCCTGATACACGCGACTCTTTTCTGCGTTTGACGAAAAAAGTTAAGCCAAACTTAACAATCGACGCAATTGACATTAAAGACCAAGTAGACGCCCGTTTTGCTGAATATGAAGCCCGAAATCAGGCTTTAGAGGGCAAATTGAGGGAAAAAGAAGCCCTCGAAGAGCTGGAAAAGCGGCGTCAATCCTTGGTTAAAAAGGGTAAAGCAAAGTCTGAAGAGGACGTTGCAGAGATTGAAAAGGTTATGCTCGAAAAGGGCATTACAAATCACGACACGGCAGCAGATTACTACGAGTTTATGAAAACATCGGCGACCCCAACGTCGCCGCAAGTGTTTAGTAGGTCGTTCATGAACGAGTCAGCACGCGACACGCTGGCAAAGTTCAGGGTAAACCCTGTTGTAGCGGCTCGTGACGAAGCGGCAAAAGCCTTGACGGAACTGAGGAAGAATCCTCGCCCGATTGGTTTTTGATTGGGGACTTAACAAAGCAAAGGAAGTAAGCGATGGCTATTGGTGGTGGTATAGTACCCGCAACCGGCACTTCGCAGTACAACGAATTAACGTACGTCACACGGCGTGCGTTTATTCCGAAGTTGGTGGTGCAACTCTACAATAGCACCCCGCTTATGGCTGCGCTGATTGCCAATTCTCAGACTGCCACGGGCGGTGTATCGTCCGTTACAGTTCCCGTTCAAGGCGCTCAGTTCGTGAACGCTCAGTGGTCGGATTATTCCGGCTCGTTCAACCAGCCTGCCGTTCAGCAGGGTGCGTTCAACGCTGAGTTCGATCTGAAGCTCATGATTACGCCAGTTCCGTTCCTCGGAATGGAAGGCGTTGTACAGCAAGATCATGCGATCATTCCATTGATCGAAGCGCGTATGAACGACGCGACTAACGTGATGATGGACGCTATGTCCTATTCGCTTTACAACAACACGTCGAACACTCAGCAGTTCATTGGTCTCCCAGCGGCTGTTGACGATGGCACGACCTCTGGTGCTGGTACCTACGGCAACATCAACCGCTCGACCTACTCATGGTGGCAATCGAAGGTTTATGCAGCTGGTTCGGTTAACCCAACCCGTCAAAACGTCCTTCAGTATATCTCTGGCACAGTGAAGAAGGGTGCGGAAGTACCAACCTTCGGCGTCTGTGGCTTTGGTACTTGGACGCTTCTTGCTCAGGACTATGTTGGTCAGGAACAGTATGTCATCACCCCAGGCTCCGGCTTTGACGGCGATGCAAACGGCCCACAGGCTGCGTTCCGCGCTCTCATGGTTGCTGGCGTTCCTATTTACCCAGATCCTTACTGCCCAGAAGGCACGCTCTATCTCCTCAACACCAACTACCTCTCGCTCTATATCCATGAGCAGGGCCAGTTCGTGTTCACGGGCTTTGAGTCTACCCTTCCTAACTGGCAGATTGGTTATGTCGGTGCGGTTCTCACCATCGCTGAGTTGGTGAACACCAAGCCTAAGGCAATGACCAAGGTGACGGGCTACAACTCGCTCACGCTGTAAGGAGATAGCAAATGTCTTTAGGTCTTCAGAAAATCCTTGTTAGTAACGTACTAACAAACCAGGCTGCTGCTTATTTCCAAACGGTTGCGGTTTCAAACGTAGGTATTGGTAACGCAACGGCTATGAACGCCGGCGTTTCCTCTGCTCAGTTTGTGCCAGCTGGTCTTTATCTCCTTCCTCCGACGGCTAACGTCACGATTGAGATCAACACCGGTGCGTCGAACGTAAACGCTTGGACAACGCTTATCGCTGCAAACGTCGGTGGCACGCTTTTCTCGGACGGCTGGAACGTCCGTGCAAACGCAACCACTGGTTCGCAGACGGTCACGTTGTACACGGTTGATGGTGGTCAGAACGCTACTGGTCAGTATAACGCTTCCTAAAGGGGTACTAACCAATGGCTAATCCTGATTCAGTAGGTCAAAATACACAAGACAGCTTTGGTAATTTCCGAATTACCAACGCAGGTCCGATTTCATTGACTGCTACAGGTAATGCTGTGGTCGCTCTTCCCATCCTCAAGGGTGGGACGGGCGGCACCACGCAATACGTCATTCGTCGTATTACGGTTGCTAACTGCTCGAACATTGCAGGTGGTGCAGCTCCTAACGCTGCAACGGCTAACATTTCGATTGGTACAACCAACGACGGGGCTAACCTTGTTGCTAACGCCCAGACAATCACGAACGTCACTTCAAACTTGACGTATCAGGATTTGACCTTGGCCGCTAACGCAGCGACGACTTCGTACACGGCTAATGCCTTGTTCGTTAACGTCAATACCAGCGTAGCAAACGCAGCAGTGTTTATCTCTGTCTACGGCGATATTGTAGTATTCTAATGGTCTGGGTAACAAACACAGGCGAAGATTTCTTTGTTAATAACTGGGACGGGAAGGCCTACTCCTTTCCTCCCGGTAAAACTTTAGAGGTGCCTGAGGATGTTGCCCGAATTATCTTTGGATATGGCGTCGAAGACAAGATGCCCGTCCTGGTTAGGCTTGGCTGGACTAAGTTTGCGACTGACGTTCCTAAAGCTCTGGAGCGTCTCGATAAGTTCGTAATCTCTGATACCCAGCCTCAGACCTACCACAATACGTCCCCAGTGGTAGAACGAGTACCCTTCCCTGCGTCGCGGCGGGGAAGGGGAAAGGACTAAAGTGATGTCGGTGTATTATGGCTACAACTCTGCAAACTTACATCACATTGACGCGCAGGCTTCTGCACGACGCTAACGCGAATTTCTGGTCAGATTCCGAACTCACGGATGACATTAATAACGCTCGCAATCGCCTGATCCGCGATACGGGCGTTAACCGTATTATTCAGAACACTGTCGCTGTGCAAAACCAAGAGTTGTACACGTTTGACAACACAGCGGGTTATGTGTCCGGCATTCTGGTCACTAACGCCGGTTCTGGCTACACGGCTGCTCCCAACATTACTTTATCAGCTTCTCCGACTGGCAATACCGCAACTGCGACTGCCACAATTAGCCAGACTGGAACGTACGGTTCTAACGCGTCGGGATCTATTGCATCTATCAACTTGGTTAACCCAGGCTTGGGTTACACGAGCGCACCGACCGTGACGATTACCAGTTCAGACGGTAACGGATCTGGTGGTGCTGCTCAGGCTTTTTTGGCGGGTATGCCACAAGGCAACCTGACGATGGACATCATTAATATTAATCTGTATTGGGGCAACACGCGTATACCATTACGCTATCTGCCTTGGACGCAGTTTAACGCAGAATTACGGTTCTGGCAGAATTATGTAGGCCGTCCAATAGCTTACAGCATGTATGGCGCGCAATCGTTTTATCTGTCGCCTGTGCCAGATCAAAACTATGCCATTGAAATTGACACAATTGTTGAGCCAGCAAACTTGGTCAACTTGTCGGATGTAGAACAAAACATTCCGCAGCCGTGGCAAGATCCTGTGCCGTATTACGCGGCGCACATCGCCAAGTTTAAAGAACAATCTTATGGCGAAGCCGAGCTGTTCAAGAACCAGTATCAGGCCAAGATGCTCAATCTTGAGTCCACTACGTTTACCAGACGTATGCCTGATCCTTATTCGAGGCCATACTAATGGCAGAAAAATCACCTGAGCAGCGCAAACAATATCAGGTGGTTAAGGCTTTCAAGGCACTTAACACGAAAGCCAACCGCACTGCTATCGCCGATGAGGAGTTTAGCTGGATTGAAAACGTCCAGCCAATTGGCTTTGGCAATCTAAAAGTTGTGCCTCAAGTAGCCAACGTCACTATTAGTGGTAGTAACGTGACATGGAACAGCTCAGTTACAACGCTAACAAGCTGGAACATTAACAACACAGATTACATTTTTGCTTTTGAAACTGATGGATCTGCTCAATATTATAACATTACGTCTGGCACCAAAGGAAACGTGGCGGCTGCGGGTACGTTTTCTGGATCTGGCGTGCGCGTCAGGCAGTGGAAAGACGACCGAATTATCATAAGTGATCCATCCAAGGGTTATTCGACTTGGGATGGAACAAATTTAATTACCGTTGGTTGTATCAGTACGATTGGCATTACAAATGCCGGATCTGGTTATACGACAGTGCCAACCGTCACAATTAGCGCACCAAATCAGACAAATGGTGTGCAAGCAACGGCTGTGGCCTCTATTTCAAACGCATCTGGCACCATTGTTAGTGCTCAAGTAACCAACATTGGATCGGGTTATACGTCCCTTCCAACGGTTACAATTGCGCCTCCTGCAAGCCAATTTGGTGTTCAGGCACAGGGTTCACCGACCATTTCTGGCGGTAACGTCGTTGCAATTACGATAACGAACCCCGGATCTGGGTATACATCTGCGCCGAGCATTACAATTACGGGCGGTGGTGGATCGAACGCTGCTGCAACGGCTGTGCTTGGCTCTGGTTTGGTGTCTGCCATTACCATTACCAACCCTGGCAGTGGCTACACGGCTACACCAACCGTTACAATTAGCGGGGGTGGCGGTAATAATGCAACCGCGGTTGCAGGATTCTTGACGTTCAACACGGGTTCTGTCGGTATCGTGCTTACCAACGGTGGCACGGGTTACACGTCCGCTCCTACGGTTAACATTACGGCTGCACCAGGCGGCGGCACAAATGCTACAGCTACCGCAATTGTAAACGGCGGCGTTGTGACGCAAATTGTAGTTACAAATCCAGGTGCCAGTTACACGTCAGCGCCCACAATTACTTTTTCCGGTGGCTCTGGGAACAACGCGGCAGCTACCGGCGTTGTCACATCTGACAACAGCGTGGACATTGCTTCGTTCCAAGGTCGTGTGTGGATTGCACAGGGGCGTACCGTGTTTTACTCGGCGGCTGGCTCTTACAATGACTTTGTGACGGTTTCTGCCGGCAACTTGAACCTGCAAGATGACACGCTGCACAGCAAGATCACGGCTTTGATTTCGGCCAACAACTTCTTGTATGTGTTCGGTGACGATTCAATTAACGTGTTCTCGGACGTGCGCGTCGGAACGACTGGTCTGACTACTTTTACCAACACCAACGTGTCGGCTTCTGTCGGATCGCGTCGCATTGACGCTATTTTTCCGTATTTTAGGTCATTATTGTTCATGAATGACTACGGCGTGTATGCCCTTGTTGGCGCTACAACGACCAAATTGTCAGATTCTTTGGACGGTATTTTCCCGTTAATTGACTTTACACAGCCTGTTTCTGGCGGTCAGGTGTTGCTTAACAACATTTTGTGCGCTGCATTCAGCTTTACTTACAACGATCCGGTGCAGGGTGCACGGCCTTTGCAGGCTGTTTTCTTTGACAAAAAGTGGTTTTTGACCAGCCAAGGTGCGCTGACTTACATTACATCCGTTCCATTATCCAATGGAATTACAATGTATGGCACTGGCGGCACAAATCTGGTCAAATTGTATAGCAACACAACGGCCAATATCTCGTCTAACGTGCAGACGGCTTTGTGGCCATTAACGGACATTATTAGGGACAAACAGGCGCTAAAATTTGGCGTGGAAGCCACTTTGAGCAATGGATTGTTGCTCAACATCACCGTAGACAGCCAATCCAACGTAAGCCCTACATATTCTCTGACAAATACGGTATACTGGTATAACAATTCAGGAACGACAATTAGTTGGATTAACAATTCGAGCGTTGTAGAAACTTGGTATCAAGGTTCTGGCTATCAATTGTACAAGTCTGACGCGCAGCAATATGGTAAATATCTGGGATTAACGCTGACATCTAACAGTGCAGGGTTTATCTACAATACGTTTGAAATGGAATACGAACTAAGAGCGAGGTTCTAATGGCCGTCCCGTATACTTTTGGAACTGCAACATCAAGCATTCCGCTGTCCCAACTAGATAGTAATTTTGCTACGGCCATCACGCTTGGCAGCACCAATGTTTACCTTGGAAACACAACAACGACATTGGCCGGTTTTGCTAATCTTAGTTCAACATTGATTACATCCCCAACGCACAACAGCGGAACCACGTTGTCTTTACAGACTGGTGGTACAACGGGCTTGTATATTGATGCGTCTCAAAACGTAGGTATTGGGACGACTTCGCCATCTTCATACGGAAAATTATCTGTTATTGGCAGTAGCGGCCTTCGGTCGGCTTCTTTTGGGACAGCGACAAATCCACAAGCCGCATCATTCTATTCCGCTGATGCAGGTGAAACGGATTTAATTTTGGGGACAACTGGCGGCAATAATACAATTGCCCAAGTCGTTACACAATTAAATATTCCAATGGCGTTTTTGGTCAACAACACAGAACGTATGCGTATCGACTCCTCCGGCAATCTGCTGGTGGGGACGACGAGTGCGGGTTCTGGAAAATTTAGGGTTGCTAATGCTTCAAACACATATACTGGAGGCGGCGCTTGTATAATTAATGTTGCAGGAAACTATTGGAATATACTTCCAGCAACTACGAATGATCTTTATTTTGGCTATAATACAGTCGACAAATCTTACATTATGGCGTCAACCGGCGCATATGTTGCAGTTTCCGATCAAACATTAAAGAAAAATATCATTGATATTTCTTACGGATTGGAAACAATAAAATCACTTCGTGCCGTTGAATACAACATGCTTGAAGAAAGCGATGATACGCAAAAGCATTTAGGTTTTATTGCTCAAGAAGCACAACAAATTTTGCCTTCGTCTGTGTCTAAAATGCAAGGCGGCAAATTAGGTATGGATAAAACAGAAATAATACCTGTGCTTGTTAAAGCCATCCAAGAACTTAAAGCAGAATTTGACGCATATAAAACAAGCCATCCATAAGGGGACGTATTATGACACTTGATCTGACTATCAATGAAATCAACATCATCCTTCAGGCACTGGGTAACGCACCATACGTTTCAGTTGCAGAAGTAATTGAAAAAATCCGCACACAGGCTCAGGCACAAGTACAGCCTGCACCTACTCCTGAGGAGACTCACTAATGTCAAACACTTACACATGGTCTTTCCCGACCCTTACTGCATACCCTCAGGCCGAAGGTCAGACGGATGTTGTATACACGGTGCATTGGGTTCTAACTGGCACTGACGGCAACGGCCACACAGGTTCTGTATACGGCACTGTTGGCCTAACCTACGTTGCTGGCTCGCCTTACACGCCATATGCTGACTTGACTGAAGCTCAGGTACAAGGTTGGACAACGACTGCTCTTGGTGCAGAACAAGTGGCTGCTTTGGAAGCCAACATCGACGCACAGATTCAACAACAGATCACGCCTACGAGCGTTAATCTCCCACCACCTTGGAGTGCATAATGGCAGTTTCAGGCGCATATGCTGTAACAGGCAACACCGTTAAGCTAACCGCTGCTACGTCTGCGCCTACTCCGGTGCAGTGTTCTTCCAGTACCCTTGGCGGTAATCAGTACCGTGTTATCAACTCATCAACCACGCAAGGTTGCTTTTTGTCGTTTGCTCAAGATGCAGCAACGGCAACATCCAATTGCGTGATCCCTACGGGAGCTGGTGCCAACTCGACTCGTACTCTTTACTTGCTGCCAAGCACGGATGAGACAATTACGTTTGTACCAAATGCCTACTTTACTGCAATCACCGCCGCGAACACTGCAGATTTGTACATTTCTCCTGGCGATGGCATGTGAGGCAATGAATGTTAAAGGTTGCAAGCGGTCTGGCAGGCGTAGGTAGTCTAAACTACCAAGGCACTTGGAATGCAAGTTCCAACGTCCCCTTCTTGCAATCTGGCGTCGGCGTCAAAGGTTACTACTACCTTGTTTCAGTTGCCGGTAGTACCAATCTTGATGGCATTACCAACTGGCAAGTCAATGATTGGGCTGTTTTTGACGGCACGCGTTGGGAAAAAGTAGACAACAACAACTCGGTTATTTCCGTCAATGGTCAGACGGGCGTTGTCGTTTTAACAGCAGCCAACGTCGGTGCGACGCCCAATACGACGTATGTTGTTGCCGGAACTGGTTTGTCTGGTGGTGGTCAACTTACAGGCAATGTCACCTTAAATCTTGCAAATACGGCAGTCACCGCAGGAACTTACGGAAACGCTTCCTCGGTAAGCCAGATCACGGTTGACGCTCAAGGTCGTATTACGAATGCGGCCAACGTAAGCATTTCTATTCCCGGCATGGGAACTGTAACCAATGTAGCTACAGGAACTGGTCTAACGGGTGGTCCAATTACCACGACCGGAACAATCTCAATAGCTAATACAACAGTAACTTCAGGGAGTTATGGCAATGCCAGCACGGTCGCGGTATTTACGGTCAACGCGCAAGGGCAGCTCACTGCCGCGTCCAATTCGTCCATTGCGATAAATGTTGCCGCCGTTTCAGGCGCGGTTCCTAACACGGTCAACGTAATAGCAGGCACTAACCTTACAGGTGGCGGTGCGCTTACAGGTAATGTGACCATAAATAATCCTTATAATGGTACGGTTACAAACGTAGCTACCGGCACAGGATTAACTGGTGGCCCTATTACGAGTTCAGGCACAATCAGTTTAGCAAACACGGCTGTAACAGCAGGATCTTATGGCAATGCAAGTACCGTCGGAAGTTTCACGGTTGACGCGCAGGGGCGTCTTACATCAGCGTCGAACACGGCAATCTCGATCTCGGTCGCGGCAGTAAGCGGCGCAGTACCCAATACTAGAAATATCAGCACAAGCACGGGTTTATCGGGCGGTGGTAATCTTTCGGCAGACCTGACACTTTCTGTCACCCCTAATACAACGCAGCAGCTCGTCACTGTTCAGAATAACGGAACGGCTGTCGGCACTCGTCAGGTGCATAACTTTATACCTGGCACTAATATTACAATTACCAGTGCGGATGATTCATCAAACGGACGTGCTAACATTACGATCAGCACTTCTGGTCTGGGTACAATGGCAACCCAGAACGCCAACTCTGTTACCATCACAGGCGGTACGATTAACGGCGTATCTCTCACTTTAGACAGCATCAATAACACGCCGCTTGGCAACATCACACCATCAACAGCCAACGTCACGACGTTAAATGCCAGCGGAAACGTGGTTCTAGGTGCCTACACTGGTTACGTTTATGCCAACGGATCTGGTGCTAACGTCACAGCAAGCACAACAATACCTACATCTGCTTTGTCTGGCACAATCACCAATGCACAACTTGCTAATTCAAGCATCACCGTTAATGGCACATCAATCAGCTTGGGCAACAGTGGTGCGGTTACAGCCAACACGACCGGCACATTAACAATTAGTACAGGTCTATCTGGTACGTCGTTCAACGGTTCGTCTAACGTCACAATCACCAATACGGGCGTAACGTCGTTCAACACACGAAATGGTGCTGTAACTCTAACCAGTTCAGACGTAACAACAGCTCTCGGTTATACGCCTGGTACGGGTAACGGAAGTGTTACCAGCATCACGGCAGGTACGGGCTTAAACGGCGGCACAATTACAACAAGCGGCACAATCAATCTTGCCAACACAACCGTGGTTGCTGCTTCTTATGGTTCTGCTGCTATTGTTCCAACCTTTACAGTTAATGCACAAGGTCAACTAACGGCTGCAAGTAACGCAACTATCAGCATTCCAGCGTCTGCTATTAACTCGACTATTCCTAACTCTGGGTTGGCTAACAGCACGGCTACGTTAGGCAATGCAACCATTACTCTTGGTAGTACAACGTCAACTGTTGGCAATCTCACGCTTAATAACGTGACGATCAATAGCGGCAACGTAGCTGTTACTTACGCAAATGCCGCATATCATATTGCTACTGGCAACATTGCGGCTAACACAAGCGCCGGTGTGTTCTCATACGGCAATCTTTCTTATTCTGACATTGGAATTGTTTCTTCTTATGCAAACTCCGCAAACAATTCAGTACAAATCGTTTTGCAAAACACAAGTAGTGCAAACAACGCATCAAGTGATTTTGTTGTCGTTAATGACACAGGATCGGCTTATCTCGATTACGGCGTAACATCGAGTACATTTACCGGTACGGGTAAATTTTACTCAGCAAATTCTGCTTATGTCTATTCTGGTTCTGCCGACCTGTATGTTGGAACTATTTCAAACAATGCGCTGCATTTTGTTACCAACAATTCAACAACGGATGCGATGGTTATCAATGCCAACAATACGGTAACAATCAACAGCCTTGCACAGTCAACTTCCACGACTGCGACATTTGCAACGCCTTCACTGCCTCTAGTTCCGGCAGGCTATTTTAGTGTCAACCTTAACGGCACGGTAGTAAAAGTGCCTTACTACGCGGTGTAATATGGATCAAAATCTCATCAACCTTTTAATTGGCGTCGTCGGAGCCATTGTTGGATGGGTTCTCAAGGTTATTTGGGGAGCAATCCAAGAGCTTCAGATGGACATGAAAGATATAGAAAAAGAGTTGCACACGGAGTACGTCAGCAAAGACGATTTCCATGTAGCGCTCGATGAGATTAAAGACATGTTTAAACGAATCTTTGATAAATTGGACAACAAGGCTGACAAATAATGGATTTCGACACGCTTTCCATTGTTGAGTTTGGTGACAAGGAAGGGTTAGAACGCTTCCTGTTTGAGAACTCTATTCAGCATCAATTGTTTCGTGATACGTTTTTTGACCAAGGATTACCCGTACCTGCGTATCCTTTGTATGAAGCAGACCCAGATAACCTCGACGACTGGTTGCAGGCACATCAAGTAGAGCATCAGTTTTTTGCAGCTCAACTGGGATTATCTAATCCTTTCAATATGTTAGATGCTGACTTTGGAAAACAAGACGACTTCTATGATTGGTTAGGACAGCATTTGACTATCCATGAACAGATAGCAGCAGCTTTGGGGCTAAATTAATGGTTACTCCGGCAGAACCAGTTCTCAAGACCAAGATGGAAGACATGGGCAGTTTGCGTGGGCCGCGTAAGCCTGCGCCCAAAACTACCGAAGAATCCGGCCCTAAGCATCAACCTGCTGCGCCTGGTAGCATTACTCAAAAGCGTATGCACATTATTGATATTATTAAGCAATCTTTGCAAAAAGAAATGCCAGGAACTAATCCCAATAAAGGCATAGAAGCTATTGGTAAAATGGTCCAAAAACATGAAGCGGTTGTCATTCAACTTGGCAATACGGTGTTTTTATTGAAACATTTAAAACCTTACACGGTTGAACTTCATACAATGAGCACCGAGCCTGCTTCTAAAATCATTGAACGTGGGCGCACATTTTTGACTAAGACCGCGCCTGAAATGGGAATAAAAAAGGTTATTAGTTTTTCAACATCTCCAGCACTTAACAAAATGGTGGAACAACTCGGCTTGCCTGTTAAAATTACTCAATCTCAACAGATGGTGGGCAAAAAGATGGTTCCAGCATACAAATATGAAATTGATGTCTAATGCCAGTAGCAGCAATAGTCTTGTCAGTAGCGGCAGAATTAACGGGCGCAACGGCGGCTGTGGGAGCGGCTGTAACGTCGATTGTTGGATCGGGCGTTGTCGCTGATGTGGTCACAGGGGCTGTTGTTGGCGCTGGGTCAGGAGCAATTTCCGCTGCTGCTCAAGGTCAAGACATTGTAAAAGCTGCTGAAATGGGCGCTGTTGGCGGCGGTGTCGGCGCTGGGGTTAAAGATGTTTTGACGGGCGCATTAGGCGGCACGACCACATCTGCGGGCGAACAAGGGCCAAACATACCTCCCACGGTTGATGGGTCAACGGCAGTTGCTAAAGCAGTAATTGCCGGTGGATCTAAAGCGGCTGGCACCACGGCTGGGCTGATTGCTACAGGGTCAACTCCAGAAGCGGCATTAAAGGCAGGTGTCGCGGCTGGCGGCGGCGCTGCAGCTGGGAGCATTGCGACAGATACGGTTAAAAGCGTAACAAGTGGTGATTTGTTAGGAAACGCTGCTGTTAAAGCTGTTGGCCCAACCGCCTCAACTTTCACGTCTGATGTTTTAAGCGGCAAAGATTTGGGTACGTCGGCTAAAGAAGCTTTGCTCGCTGGTGGATCTTATGGCGCTGGTAGCATTCTTGGAGACCTAACTGGAAGCTCGTTAATTGGTGACATTGGCAAGGCTGGAGCAAGTTATTTAGGATCTCAAGCAATTAGCGGAGGCGCTACGCCAACGTACAACTATGCAAGTGGTACATTTGGGCCGGGGGTTTCAACTCCCAGCGGTGGGTCTTCTGTTTCTTCTAACGCTCCGTCGGGTTCCCTTTCGGGTGGCACATCTTTAACTAGTCCAACCGGCACTTTAGCAGGGGCTACGCTTACGGGCGTCAGCCCATCCTTGGCTCAATCTCTGTCAATTTCGCCAACAATAGGCTATACTCCTAGCGGATCTGTCTTTGGTTCTTCTGACGCTGAAGGCAAAAAATCAAATGTATGGAACGTGGGTTCTCTTAGGAACGTTGGGGCATCGGAGGCGTAAATGGCTTTAGAAGATTTACCGTTAGATGTTGGTTCGCCTTCTATAGATTTTTCCCAATTTCAGACGCCTCAAGCGGCTACTGACGTTATCAATCAGTATGCAGCTCCCGTTACATCAGAAAGCGTCGGCCAGCTATACGACACTGGCGGCTTTGATTTTTCAAGCTATTTTCCTTCTGCTGCACAACAGCAGGCTGTTCCTGCGGCTGCAACAACGACGCAATACGCACCTCAAAATTTGTATGCGTCTACAGACCCTACTGCTGGAGCTCCTAAACAGGCCGATAGCATTTCACCTGAATTGCAATCTTTATATCAACAAGCGAACCAGCCATTGCCAAGCATTATTGGGCAAGTTGGCGGTAAAACAGGTTATGCTGGCGCTCAAGGTCAAGATTTGTACGGCGGTTTGTACGATACAACCGGCTTACCGACTGTTGGGCCTGCGGCTGGAGCGGCCCCACAAGATAAGGGCAATTTACTTCAGAGTTTGTTGGGAAAAGGGTTTTCTGTTGGCGACGCTTTGAAATTAGCACTTGGCATTGGTGGCGGCATTATGGGGTACAACGCCCAACAAAAAGCCGCTTCTGACACGGCTGCGGCTGAAGCCGAATATAAAGCTGCCGCTCAAAATGCTGCTAGTCAGTATCAAACTCTTGCACAACCCTATTTGACCGCTGGTGGATCTCAGTTGTCAATGGCATTGCAAGGATCTTTGTCGCCTGCTCAGATGCAAGCGTTTCAAGCTGCTGAAGCTCAATTGGCGCAAGGTGCTGAAAAAACAGGTGGCGTTGGAGCTGTGCAAAGATCCGCAGCACTTGAGAATATTCGTCAACAAGCACTTCAGAACCAACAGAATATGGCTCTTCAGTTGCTTGGCCCAGGCAATCAACTTGCTTCTAACGCTATTTCGACTGAATTGCAGGGTACTCAGGGTGGTTTACAGCTAGGTCTAAACCTTGCTCAACAAGCCAACCAAGCCTCTATGAATATGTATTCGGCTATTGCTTCCATGATTGGTGGTCAAAAGTCATCGACACAAACTACAAATCCGTGAGGTAAGTTATGCCTGACTTAGACAAAACAGATCCGCTAGCCTCTATGTTAGGTGATGGTTATTCTAAACTTGACAAGGCGGGAAAAGTTGCGGCTGCTGGATCATTTTTAAAAAGCCGAGATGAAGCAGAAAAAGCAGCTCGCGGAGAAGCCGGTAAGCGTGCTGAAGGTCAACTCATATCTGAATTTGGACCATCGCTTTACTCCAAGCCATACGAAGAGTTCAAACCATCTCAAGAGAGCTTGTCTGGCTTTGCGGCTCTTGGCAGTTTGATGATGGTGGCTGGCACTATGATGGGCAGCAAAGGTCGCCTTGCTGGCATCGGTGCAATGAATAACATTGCAGGTATGCTCAAGGGTTATCAACAAGGACGCAAAGATCTGTATGAGCAAGAGCGTCAGCAGTTCGAAGAAAACATGAAAATTCAAGAACGTAACCGCGCTGACATCAAGGAAGCCTTTAACTTAGCTCTCAAGATGGCTCCTACCAACTTGCGCGGCGCTGAAGATTTCTTGAATAAGATTTTTGCTAGCAAAGGCATGACCATGCCACAAGCTATGTTGAAGACTTCTGGCGTAATGCACACGATTGGCACTGTTAATGGTGCTTTAGATAGAGCCGATGACATCACGAAGAAGATTGCGGATAGCCTTGGATATAAAGGCGTAACAAGCCGTAAGGATCTGGAAGCGCGTATTGCAGCTCAGGTTGCTGGAACAACAGCTCAATCCGCGGCAGAAGAAGCTGCTCGTAAAAAACGTCTTGATGAATCTCTTATTGCTGAACGTGAAGCTTCAATTAAAACTAAAGCTGAACCAACTCTTGATGTTGGGCCGTATGCAAAAACAATTATTTCTCAACAATCTCCAGAGAAACAAAAAGAAACAACAGAGTTTTTAGCAGGTAAAAAAACGCTTGATGCCAAAGAAAAAGATCGTCTTGATACCGCAAAAATAATGATGGACGATTCTGAACGAGTAGCACGTTTCATTGCTGAAAATCCTGACGCTACTGGCATGTTAGGGCAGGCTCTTGGCCGCAGCGAATCTGTTCTTGGTTTCTTCCGTGGTCCTCCTAAAACTATGGATGAATTACAATCAAAAATTGATAATGGATTGGACCAAATTGCCAAATCTGATCCATCTCAACGCGCCACAGCGCAAAAAGCTGCCGTTCTCAATAAAATGTTGGCAGCATTATCTCTTAAAGACGCGTCAGCGACAGGTCGTCCAACCGTGTTCTTGGAACGCATGATATCGCGTTGGTATAATCAAGGTTATCCACCAGATACATTGGTTGATATCATTAAAGAAAGAGCCGGTGAAGCTGATAGCGTTTTGTCCAATTACAAATTAGATACATCTCGCAACACTCCTGATGTGAATAAGCAAATGTATCCGTTGGCATCATCTAGTGTTGATGATTTCTTAAAACAGTACAGAAAAGCACCTGGTGGCGCTGGTTTAAATGAGCTTTCATCAGCTCAAAAAACTGGCATTCAAAAGAGAATCGATCAAGTTAATAATGATGCGTCTTTGACGGCAGCAAACAAAAAAGACTTGAAAGAAAAAATTAAAAAACAAATTGCTGATGGGAAATTTAGCGATTCTGGTTTGAGTTGGGGTGATTGATGGCTAACGATCTGTCTGACATTTCTGACATTCTGGGCGCAAAGGGCGACGTGTCTGATGTATCGGACATTTTAGGTGCGCCTGTTCCCAAAACAGAAGTGAGCACCAAAAAATCTATTTCCGACATCATGCGCGGTAAGGGTTTAAAAGATCAAGATGTAGCAGCCACCATTGAAGCCGCAAAAGCTGGTGGAAAAGGTCTTCTTAAGGGTGCTTTAGGAGCGCCTGGAGAGCTTGAAAAATTTGGTGCTTACACTGTTCCTGAAGCGTTCGGTTATGGTGCAACTCCAGAAAGCCAACAAGTTCAAATTTTTCCAACTTCTGAAACAGTTGGCAAGATGTTTGGCTTTCAAGAAACTCCTAAAAAATACAAAGGGGTTGAAGAAACAACTCAATTTTTGGGCAGCTTAATATCTCCTCCAGTTGCTGAAGGAGCTAAAGCCGCAGGTACGGTAGCCAAAGAAACGGGACGCGCCGTTCGTGGTGCAGCAACGCCAGAAGCATCTTTGACTGCTAGGATTACAGAGCCCGTAGGAACTGGAGAAGTCGGCAAAAGCATTCTTTCCAAAGTGACTGACCGTTTAAAGGGTTTGCGCGAAGGTCGATCTGAAGAAGCTCGTGGTTTATTTGAAAATTTTTACCGCGACGCCAAGCCTGTAGAAGAATTTGTTCGTCAGGGGTATTTGCAAGATTTAAGAACGGCGCTTCTTTCTGGGGAAAAAACTTTAGCTCCTGAAGAAAAAGCTGTTTTAAAAGATGCAATTCGGCGCGTTTCTGAAGATTCCGAAGGTGCTGTGCCCGGTATCGAAGCACTTGATAAAGAGCGTCGCATTCTTAAAGAATCTGTTGATCCTTCTGCAACCGGTGCAGATGCAATTAAAAATAGTGCTTACAAAAAAGCTCACGATCTTTTGTTGAAAAACATTACAGATCGAGTGAAAAGCGCGTCTGACACTTACAATCGTTATGCTCAATTGTCAGAAGATATTAATCAATATGGCACTGCTTTGGGCAGAAAGTTGACCACTCCGGCTGGCGAGTATTTGCCTGAGATTCCCAAAGTTGACCCTAAAGACGTGCCCAACTCTGTGTTCAAGAGCGAGGCATCTGTTGCAGCTTTGAAGCGTTTATCTGGTGATGAAAAGTTTGTGAATGATGTTGCACGTCAGCACATTGCAAACGAGCTTACTGGAGATCTAGATCCATCAAAAGTTAGAAAATATATATTAAATAACGAGTGGTTGAATCAAGTTCCTGAAGTAAAACAAGAACTTCAAGGATTGCAGACCGAACTTAGCAGAGGCAAAAAGTTGCGTTATTTGACCTATGCGGGAGCTGGGGCTGCTCTCGGAAAGGGAATTGTTGATAAATTCTCTTCTCTTTTTAAAGGTGATTAATGTCCAAGAAGAACAACGGCATCAATCCAGATCTGGAAAAGGCGATCTCAGACCTGCTCAAGCAGTCAATGCAGGCCGGCGAGATTGACTTAGAACAGAAACTCAAGGTAATTGACCGTGCGATCAATCTTGAAAAATTGAAGCAAAAAGTGAGTGAGGATGAGTGGGGGAGCGGGTTCGCTACCTCAGATGACATTTAAGCGCAACGTCGGGGGACGCAATGGACGCTACATTTTTGGCCGTGATCCGCATGGGTTTAACGGTTTTAACAGATCGACTACTAACTCTACTGGCAATTTTAATGACTTTCGGCTTGGCGGCTTGGGCAATGTATTTACCCACGCCAGAGAGATTGGAGATTGCCGCAGGATTTGGTATATTGGTATTCATTCCAAGTCTCTTGAAAGAAAGGGTTAAGACCCATGAAAGACCAGTCGGGCAAGAACACGAGTCATAATATGTTTGACCCTATGAGTGGGCAGGCTGCTATGCCCGTTCGTCCTCAGAAGCCTAAAGATGGTTTTGGGTTCGGTGGCGGCACGTTTACGCCAGGTCGCGCTCCTGCTGGTGGCTTTCAGGCGGTCTGGAACTTTGGTCCAGATCCTAAGGACTACAAGAACAGCCCGGTCAGCAAGCCAGACAAGGGTGTTGTCTAATGGCTAATAATATTGCATTCCAGCCTATGGGGCCATGCGTGTTGGTGAATAACACTTCGGCCAACACCGCAGGAAATACGGTTACATTGACGGCTGTTTCGCCAGTGCAACAATATTATATTATTAATCAAGATCTTACGAACGTGGCATTTATTGCCATTTCAAGTTCGTCAAACGTGACGGCTTCTATTCCTACGTCTTCTGGCGCTAATGTGGTTTCAATCCCGCCTTTTGGTTATCAGACGATTACGTCAATACAGTGCGGACCAGGAAAAAACGCATATGCCCAGCTCATTAGTACAGGCACGGCAACTTGCTATATTACTCCGGGTGAGGGGTTGTAATGGCAAGCCAAGGTCTTTACGCAAACATCCATGCCAAGCGGGAACGCATCCGTAAGGGTTCTGGCGAGCGTATGCGTAAGCCTGGCTCCAAGGGTGCACCGACGGCAGCAGCATTCCGTAAGTCCAAGAGAACAGCGAGGCGCTAATGTCTGGTCCATCTCTTTCTGTCGGGCGTGGTGAAAAGCAGTCTGTACGCAAGGGTGGCGGTCTGACGGCTAAAGGTCGCGCAAAGTATAACAGGGCTACCGGCAGCAAGCTGAAAGCTCCTACGAAAGACCCGAAGAACCCGCGGCATAAGTCGTTCTGTGCAAGGTCTAGATCTTGGAAAGGTGAGCGCGGTAAGGCAGCTCGTCGTCGGTGGGGATGCAGATAGGATGAGCTGTGGACCCATTTACCCTTATTGCTGGTGCAACAGCGCTCTATAACGGCATTAAGTCGGCGGTAGACGCCGGACATGACGTTATGGATACGGCTGAGAAGGTCGGCAATCTCTTTGCCAAGATCGCTCAGATTGTTCAAGTAACATCTTCTCCTCGCAAGAAAAAGATGTTTCAGTCTCAGGCCGAATATGAAGCCGAGGCTGTGAAACTGTATGCTGTGAAGGCTAAAGCCAAGCAGATGCAGCTCGACGTTAAGAACATGTTCGTTGCTCAGTACGGACCTAAGGCTTGGGAATCCATTCTGAGGGAAACAACTGAGATGCGTAAGGAAGCGGCTCGTCAGGCGCACATTGAGCACGAGCTGAAGGAGGAGGCAAAGAAGGATGCCATGCTCGCTTTGAGTCTTTTGGGTGGCGTAATTCTCTTTGCTGGTATATTAGTAGTAGCCATCTTTGTTACTTCAGGGGGACTCAAGTAATGGCCTTTGGTATTGATGACGCGATCTCTGCCGGATTGCAGATCGTTAACAAGTTCATTCCTGATCCGAATCAGCGTGCAGAGGCCGAAGCTTCTCTGCGTGAATCGTTACAGCAATGGGACCAGCAACAAAGTGAAACAAACACTGCGGAAGCACAAAACCCTAATCTTTTCGTTTCTGGTTGGCGTCCTGCTATCGGCTGGATTGGAGCTGCTGGTCTCGCCTATCAATATGTTATTCGCCCATTTGGTTTTGGTGCAGGCTGGCACGATCTACCTACTTTGGATTCTTCTTTGATGGAATTGGTTATGGCTATGCTCGGCATGGGCGGCCTACGCACCTATGAAAAGATCCAAGGCGTCGCACGCAAATGAACGGGAATTTTGAAGCATGTCTTGCTCTTGTACTAAAGGAAGAAGGCGGGTACGTCGATAATCCACATGATCCAGGTGGTATGACAAACCTCGGTGTCACAAAAGAAACGTGGGAAAGTTGGGTAGGCCATGAAGTTGACGAACAGACTATGCGTGCTTTGGGTCCGCTCGATGTCGCACCCCTTTACAAAAAGAATTATTGGGTGGCCGCTCAATGCGAGCGATTGCCTGCTGGTCTTGATCTTTGCGTGTTCGATGCTGCGGTAAACAGCGGCGTCTCACAGTCGATCAAGTTTGTCCAACGGGCTCTCGACGTTGTCATCGACGGAATACTTGGGCAGCAAAGTTTCGCTGCAATAACGAGCCGTGATCTGCCAGAGCTTATTGAGCAGGTTTGCGAAGAACGTATACATTTTTTACAAAATCTCCGTACTTGGCCTAACTTTGGGGATGGTTGGTCAGCCCGTGTCACACGCGTGCAACAAAACGCACTAAGGATGGCAGAATAGATTCTGCTGTCAATAGGGGATGCCCCATCATGGCTATGCGATCAGTCTCAGAAGAATTACTAAGAGAACGTGTCAAGCAATACAGACGGTTTAACTGCAACGCAGAAGCAACCGCAAGGGCTTTGAAAATACCGTCCAACACGCTGAAGTCACAGCTCGACATGTTCAGGAGACGTTTTCCTGAAGAAGACATTTTCGCGCAAGACAACTCAGTCATGTGGACGGTGCCTTCTTCTCACAGCATTGAATTAAGCAACACGACTGTTCTTGTCGGCGGTGACTTGCACATCTGGCCCGGTCAAGCTCCGCTCATGTGGCAAGCTTTCGTTGCTGTTGCCAAACAGATCAAGCCGAGCTGCATAGTGCTGAACGGGGACATCTTGGATGGTGCGAGAGTTTCTCGGCACGGATCTTTGCTCGGTTCTGCTGCGCCTAAGGTCAGTGCTGAAATCGAGACTGCTCAAGAATTGATCGGACAATTGCCTCGTGCCCAACATAGAGTATGGACGTTGGGCAATCACGATCAGCGCGTAGACAATTACTTGGCAAACAACGCGCCTGAGCTGGATGACTATTCTGGACGATTGAGTGATCGTTTCCCACTTTGGCATTTTTGTTACTCCGTAGTGATTAACAAATGCGAAATCCGGCATCGGTTCCGCGCTGGTATTCACGCTGGTTACAACAACGCTCTAAACAGCGGCGTCAGTGTTGTGTCCAATCATACCCATCAGTTGCAAGTGACTGCAATTCGTAACCGTCTTGGCACGCATTGGGGTGTAGAAGCGGGTATGTTGGGTGATCCGATGGCTAAACAATTTGAGTACACGGAAGGTGCGCCCAATCGCGCTCAGGAAGGCTTTGTGGTGCTGACCTTTGATGAGGACGGCGACCTTCTGCCCCCTGAGACGTGCGAGATGGTTAAGGGCCACCCTGTGTTCCGTGGCAAACGTATCTTTTAAGACTGGATAAGCTCACCTTCGAAGATGTAGCTGCCGAGATGGCCTAACTTCATCCAAGGTGCTGCGTAGATCTTGCCACCGAGCTTACGCCAGATGTAGCAGAAGTGATAATCTTCTGAGAGCAAGCGACCTGTCTCTGGCTCGATGCTCGTTGCAAAGAACTCTTTGATCTGCTCGCGTGGCTTGTTGTTGTTGCTGAGATCTACTACGTCATTGACGTACACCGGCACGACATCACCGAGCTTCTCTAACACTTCACGCTTGATGAGCATCATGCCTGTGCCGCCTGCCCAAACTTCTAGAGGCTGATCCTGTGGTACGCTGACGGTGCCGGCATAATCCACGAGGTTGACAACCCACGAGCCTGTGTAGTGCTTTAAGTTATCCACAGGAACATCGCGTTTCACGGCAGCTTGCACCTCGTTCCAGTTAATTTCCTTCTTTGGATAGATGCCGCAGATGATGTCCAGATCGTGCTCGAACATGTGCAAGACTTCGTGTGCGTTGAACTTGATGTCAGCGTCAATGAACAGCAGGTGCGTGCAGTCTGTCTTGAGGAAGGCGTGTGCCAAGCTGTTGCGAGCGCGGGTAATTAGACTTTCGTTGAACATGAAACTCGCGGCCATTGCATAGCCCTTTTGCTGCATAGCCATTTGTAGCATCATGATGCTCTGGCAAAAGAAGCCTGTGGTCATGCCACCGTACATAGGTGTAGCTACGAATACCTTAACTTGCTTGTCTGACATTGGTTTGTCCCTCTTGTTGGTACACGATGTTGTAATGATGCTCGCAGTAACTACCCTTGTGTACAGGCTGGCCGCAAGCAGTGGTTTGCCAGACGTTTAAGGGCTTGTCGAAGATCCATTTGCACTCGAATCTTTTGGTATCGAAGAATAAAACGCGTGATTCTTCAAAGGGTTCTGGTGCAAGATAGGCAACGGGGGGCTTGTAGACAGTCCTCACACGCCGTGGTTTTGGCTTACGCGGTGAGTTATCCACAGGTTTTGGTATTTTATTTAAAATTACGTTAGATCGATGAAGAAAACCGATCACTGAATTGCGGGAACGACCGACCGCTGCCGCAATGTCTCTCATTGATTTGCCAGCATGAGCCATCTGGATGGCTTTGGCTTTCTCATGTGGCTTCCAGAGAACTGACTTAATGCTCATTCCCCAAGCTCCACATGGCTTTGCGAAGGATGTCCTTGGCATCGACCAGATACTCGGCTTGCAGAGCCTTCTCAATAAAGTCTAGGAGACGCTCGTTCTCTTTCCTGAGTAGGACAAGGTAGCGCAACGTCTCATCGTCTGCGTGTCGTTTTGTGACAAGTTTCTTTGATTCATATCCTGGCATCAGTCCCCCTCCTTCAGTATTCATCACACATCCACCCATTCAAATTCAAATAACCATTTGATCATTAGCCGTGTTAGCCAGCGAGGTTTGCTCGATGCGGCTAACCCCGTGTGCAAGTACTTTGACTTGAAATACCCCGCTACAGGCGGAGGCGTAATAAATGTAAACCCCACAGGCGCAATCAAGCCATCTCCAGTGTAGCTATATGGTTCACTCAAAATAACTCCCGGATGCTCATCCATCACTCACCCTCCTTCAGCAATACATCCGCCATAGCCTTCCATGAAGCATCTGGCGCAATATAATCCAACCCAAGGGCGTTCCCAGCCATAAGCCTGTTCGCTGCACGACCAGCTTCAAGCATTTCGGGTGTTGGATTGCGTAACCTTTCGCGCAACCGTTCAATCTTTTTAAGCAATTCATCACGTTCTTTGATGTAATCAATGGTCAAGTCAGTCATTGAAACCTCTGCTTGTGTTGCTCAAGTTGCAGGTGAGTAATGTACCGGATCTTGGCGTGTATATGACTGGTTTTCTTGTGCTTTTTGCGAGCTTCTAGCAGTTGCTTTTGCAACTCTAAAACTTCATATCGAGCCTTTGGACGAGTTAGGTTCCACCATAGGATCGAAAGGCTTCGTTTCAATTTCCGCATTGTCCATCATCCCCATGAAATCATCCCAATACAGGATGGCAATTGCTTTTTTGTTGTCACCTCGCGCAACAACGACGGGTATTTGTTCTTCTCTTGCAGCAGCTACACACTGCTCCAACCATGCGTAGACAGCGATGTTCGCGTATCGCTTGCACTCTACCATGTAGCCGGGGAGATCAATGTCTCCCCCGCCACTGCGTGTCTGTTCTAGGTTACGTTTTGCACCTGCATAACCTCTGGAACGGAGATCGAGGACGATGTCGCGCTCGAAGGCTGCACCTTTAGTTCGTTGCATCTTTCCCATTTTTCTCTCCCCGCCCCAAAGATTTTTCAGAATGGAACTTCTGAGTCGTCCAAACCACCAACAGGCTTAGGCCATTGCTTGCTGCCGTCCTGTTTCTGATCAATGCGGATCGAGATCAAGTGGTTCTTAGGCGTCGTCTTCTTCCAGCCTGCAATGTTGATCGTAGAGCCTGCACCGTAAGCCTGATCTAAAACAAGCTCACCGCGATAGTCTGGCTGCTTCTCGGTGGTTTTCTTGTCGTTGATGTAGAACACGCCCTGACCAGGGCCATTTTTAAACGTCGCCATTTTCACTAATCCTTGTCAATAAATCTTCATTAACCAGCCAAAGCTCACTTAGCTTTTGCTTCTTCTCATCTTCTGGCTTTTTCGAGTTTTCATACCGATCAACCAGCTCTTGATAAGCTGTTTTAAATTCTTCTTGCGTTGCAAAGTCCTTCCAGAACTTACGGCCACCGTTGCCGTCTGGAATGAACAGAACCCAAGCCTCACGCACGTCATCGTCTGGATCTGTCAGATCTTGCACGATCTCAACCTGCGTGTGTTTGATTGGCTTGCTGTCAAAATCCATAACCTCTTCAACAGCATAGTGACCGAGGATGCACGCTGGATAGACAGCGCGAACGCCCTCAGAAACCACCCGCGCCTTGAGCATAGCGCGAGGGTACTTCTTCCAGTTGTCCTTGCTTGCCAAGCCAATAGCTGCGGCTTGTTTCATCGTCCAAGCAAGTGTAAGAGAACCGCCGGCAGGGTGAGAGAATGTCATTTCCACCTTATCATCGGTGTATGTGATGTACTCTACCTTGCCCCCAGCTTGCTGGAAGCGTGCAAGGATGGCCTGAGACTTGAGAGCTGGCCGACCCTGAATGATGTCGTATTCTTGAACGACTGTGCCGGGGTGTTTATTTTCAGCCTGTGCGACGATCATCACAGCCATGACCTGATTGATGTCTGTAAAGCCATAGAACTTAGACTTCACAATGCTTTCAGCCATGCGTTGCTGATCTTGAAAAGGAATCAGATCATTCATTTGCTTACAACCTTTGCTTTGCTTTTAGATCCTTTAGGACGACCGCGAGGCCGAGCAAGTAGTTGCTTCAATTTAGCAATTTCTTTTTGCAACTCGCCCATACCTTCTCCTTGAGCGGCAATATAACCACGTTGCCGTTCAATTCTTTCTTCGTATTCTTTAATTTTATTAATTAAATCATCGTTAATTTTTGCCGTTGCGATCAAGCGACCGAGCAAGAAATCAGCCGTTTCCAACGGCACTGTTGTGATCTGTGTCATTCCTTTTAATCCTTATTAGATGGACATAGTTATGTTTCGTTGAATACAATTTTGAACTGCGCTCAAATTTGAATAATAGCTGACGCATTCTTTCAGGGCTCCGGCCTTCCAAATCACCAATAGCTTTAAGCGTTAAGCCCTGATCTCGCAGTTTTTTGATTTCCACCATACGATCCCACTGTTGAGCGCGTATTGTGTCCCAATCAACCTGCTTTCTCATTTGCGTTTCACCTTTGGCTTGTTTTTAGAGCCTAATGGCCGACCTTTTTTATTCGGCGCTTTTTCGGCACTTTGTTCGCGATTTATCGGCGCATATTTTAAATTGTGTTTTTTTAAATCTACCAACACATTATGCTCAAGGAGCATTTTTGCGAGATTTTCCATCGCAACTTCAATTTGTGATTGAAGATTTAGAAATGTTACGAAGCAATCTAATAGATGCTTAGCTGCTAAAGTTTCTTTTTTCATTTTACTAAAAACCTCCGTGAGCCTGGTTTTTCAATCTTGTATTGTTCGTATAGGGCAGGGTTTTCAAACTGAAATGCTTTACTGTCAAAGCTCTTGGTAGACTTGGATTGCTTCCAGCTCACAAGAACCTCGCCAGACGGTGCGATGATCTCGCCTTTCTGTTGCATGTAATTTTGCAACATGAGCTGAGCGCGTTCTTCCTGATCTTCCAGTGCTTTGATGTTGTCCTTGATGGCCTTGAGCTGCTGCACAACCTGCTCGACGGCTGCGTTTGCTATGATCTGCTCATCGGTAGAGCGTGAGTAGACCAGTTTAGCTTGTTCGACCGTCTCCGGTGTTGGCAGATCTCCGACCTGACACAGCGCCCACCACTTAGCGGCTTGCTGTATGAAGTCGGTTTTCATTGCATCGTCGACATCGACCCGCCAATGGCGAAACCGTTGACCACCGAACAGTACGGCAAAATGGACATGAGGTACTCCAAAGACCGTTGCCTCGTGTACGCATTGTATAAAGTCAGCAGGAGGTAATCTGAGTTCAGTGTCAGGCTCAGAGTACTTGTTGATCGTCGAAGCATTGTAGTTCTTGACTTCAAGGAGCCCGCCATCGGCAGTGACGAAGTCGGTATGCGCCCGAAGCCACTGCTCAGACGGATGGATTCCAGGTAAGTCGAAATCTCTAACGCCAATGCCTGTCGTGTCCTCAAAGATCTTGCCAATGTAGGGCTGCATAACATGCCCCATCTGCACCACTTCTACCTCGGAGAGATCGGCGATTTCTTTCTCGCCGCGCTTCTCCAAGATTACATCGATTAGATGCCCAGTGACGGCTCTGCGGCTGTCACCAGACCACCACGCTGAGCGTCTCTTCTCAGGTGTAAAGTCCGAGTCGTGTGTCATGTGAATAGTCCCCAGTGTTTAAGGTCTGCTCGACCATTTCCTTGCGTGCCCACTTCAGATCATTTTTCGCGTGATCTAACGTGGTTATGAGATCCGTGATAATGGCGATTAAGTCGCGTTCGCCATATTGGATGTCAACTCTGAAGAGGCGCTGCTGCATCTGTGCAATAGCATCCTCAAGATACTCGATCTTTTTTAGGCTAAGGTTGATGTCAGTCATGTTGCTACCTCCGCAGCTATATATACAGATGATAAGAGGCGTGTCAACAGGGTTGCATCACTTCATCGGATTTGCTATTAAGAAGCACTCATCAATGGAGGCGTAACATGAGTCTAGAGATCAGAAAAACCTTATCTTTTTCCGAAGAAATGTGGGCAGAGGTGTCAGATTGGCGCTGGCGTTCTCGCATCAATACTGAGAGCGACAGCATCCGAAACCTGTTAGCTGCCGGTTTACACTATTACAAGCTCATGGAAGATCCGTTGTTCGCACAGGCCGAGGGCCAAGCTGCCGAGCGATTGGCTAATGCTGACGCTCGTTGAGCTATTAGTCATGGTTGGATGGGCGCGGAGCAAATCAGAGGCTCGGCGTCACATCCAGTCAGGCGCGATTCGGATCAATGACGTGAAGGTCACAGATGTTGACCGTCCAATTTACAAAGAAGATTTTGTAAAACATTGGAATTAATGCTACAAAAGAGAAGGCCGACAGAGCGGGAAACTCTATCGGCCTGAATGGGGACGAAGGCAGCGTCCCGATAGCCTAAGTGTTATATCATCACGCATGGCTTCGGGCAACTATTGGAGTGTTCGATGTCGCGTTGGTTACGCCTCTATGATGAGGTGCTGGACGATCCTAAGGTCCAGAAATTGTCCCCAGAACTGTTTAAAATTTGGATCAATCTGCTTTGCCTAGCAAGCAAGCACGATGGCATTTTGCCCGATGCTGAGAGCGTTTCATTCGCTCTTAGAATGACGTTTCATGAAACAAATGAAGCGTTGAAAAAACTTGTTTCATGTGGCCTGTTCGACAGCACTAAAAAAGGATTGTCACCGCACGCATGGTCAAAAAGACAATACAAATCAGATACTTCTACTGACAGAGTGAAACGTTTCAGGCAACGTTCCAGAAACGGTCAACTCACCGTTACAGTAACGGCCCCAGAAACAGATACAGAACAGAGACAGAAACAGATACAGAATAGAACAGATAAAGCTCGCGGTTCCCGCTTGCCGGATGACTGGCATCCGAGGGCCGAGGATGGTCTCGACAATCTGGAGCTTGCTAAATTCAGAGACTATTGGAAAGCAGTTCCAGGACAAAAGGGCGTCAAGCTGGATTGGGATGCGACATGGAGGAACTGGCTGCGCACTGCCGGAAAATCACCGACTAACGCCAAGCCCAGCGTCGAAGTCAGAACGGGACCGAGAAACGTATTCAAACCGGAACCGGAAACGCCTGAGCTCACCGAGGAAGAAAAGGCTCGGCGGCGTGAGCAGGTAGATGCCGTTTTAAAAGGCCTATGGAGGCCCACCAGCGGCCAAGAATGATTTTTTGGTCCGAAAGACTGTCCCACCTATAAAAAGGGCTCCCTGACCGCTTAAGCAATCGGGGAGCCTAGTCACATTAGGAGGAAAACCTGTCGGAACAAGGAGAAAACCGACAGGGAAACATGACCAAGTTGTCAGAACTCCAACAACTGGTCAAGGGCTTGTACTGCATCCGCTTCCGTGACGTAGCAATATTCGGGATCGAGGAACAAGGTATCACAATAGAACTCGAACAGAGCAGGGTTAACAATCTCGCAAGAGCTATCCCTCGGCTTGTCGGGTGTTAATTCTACTAGTTTTTTCAATGCTTTAATTTGTTCCTCGGTAATCATTAGAACTCTTCCTCTTCTTCTTCTTCGTCCTCTACTTCCTCGGCTTCGACGGCAGTAGAGACGTAGGTCCAATCGTCATCTTCGGTTTCATATTGTGCAAATTCAAAGGCTTCCGAAAGGCTTTCGGCTTCGATTTCGATAACGTAGGTGTCCTGCGCCCAGATCGTGTAAGTTTTCTCGGTCATGTCTAAAGCTCCAAAGGGTGATTGCCAGGGCGATTCCTGGCACGAGGGACAATATCATGGCCTCGTATAACGCTCCTATGACATCTTCTAACATATTGGCTCCTATTGTGTTTTATAATTGTTAGGGGCAAGCATAGCGCCTGCCCCTTAATGATTGGTTAAAATGCACCATGAATGGCAAGGCGCTCGATAAATTCACGGTCAAAATACGAACCGTGCCTAACAGTAAATCTACCCATCGAGGCATCATATTTAATCATTTTGTGACGTTGCATATAGCTAAACACGTTCGTAGCGCTCTGCTCATCAATGCCGCCAAAGAACTGTAATTGTTCCTCAAAATTGATCTGAGCACGGATAGGACGCATGGCAATGTCGTGTAGGTGATCTTTTGCGTATTCTAAAACTGTCATTTTTCTCTCCTAATTGGTATAGTTTTTGCTATCTATTATATATAGCTATCTATCTAGATATGAGTAGATACTATCTATCGCTCTTAATATAATCAAATATGTTAATTAGGTGTATCTATCTTATAATTAGATACCTAGTAACACATGAGCTAAATTCATCGGTTGAAAGGAAGTCATGCTTCTCCCGCGCGCTTCCCTTTTTTATATGTGACACGTTGTCGCATGGGTACTAGCATGCTTAGTATCAGATGATGATACAATTCTATCATCTACTAATAGTGTTTTGACTATGTGTAGACACTAGCTATAGATACAGAGACGCCGGTTGACTTGACCAATCGATGGTCCACGGGGGTGGCTGGAGCGTGCACCCCACCTATCGTTCCCCCCAAAAATTATTTTGGTTTGACAATCAGTAGATCAGGGATTACATCAGACAAGCGGGGTAGAGAAACAGTAACTCGCCAGCCTCATAAGCTGGAGATTGCGGGTGCGACTCCCGCCTCCGCAACCAATATCGGGGGAGTTCCCTACTAGAAGGGGCTTGCATCCATCCAACATGCAGGCTGGTTTGGTGCAAATCCAATGCCCCCGCCAAGTTTTGAACTAAGGCTCTCATAGCTCAACTGGATAGAGCGTCGCTCTACGAAAGCGAAGGTTTCACGTTCAAATCGTGATGAGAGCACCATCAACAGAAGGGACGCTGAGATGGATAACCTACATTATGTGACGCCTGAAGAGGCTAAAGAAAAAATCTGCCCCCTTAAACCAAACCAAATGAGCATTTGGTGTGAAGGCCCAAAGTGCATGGCTTGGCGGTGGGCTAAGATTACTGATTACAATCATTTAAACCCAACAGAAAAATTTAGCGCAACCCACGGCTACTGCGGGATGGTGATTCATGGCTAATGGTGGACACATACGGGCTGAAGAGCCTAAGAATGAACGTCAGTTTCATTGCCCGACGGAAATGGTCACGCATCTGGAGAAGGTGCTGAAGGGCGAGTATAACCTGCCCATAACCGAGGCTGACGTTGAGGGTGAACCTTTGACCGTGTTGGACGTGGGTGCCAATTGCGGGGCATTTACGGTGTTTGCCAAGATGAAGTGGCCCAATTGCAAGGTAAGTGCCTTTGAACCTTTGCCGGCCAATTTTGAGTACTTGAGGGCTAATACAGAGGGTCTGCGGGACGTTATTTTGTTTATGTATGCTTTGGGTGATCCTGAAAAGAACCGGCT
>Ga0208105_1000133_pt1 | contig 30527 bp, 35 predicted proteins | sample CryBogCBE16Jul07_FD_184574 | JGI IMG/M metagenome (GOLD analysis project Ga0208105, IMG submission 184574) | Freshwater microbial communities from Crystal Bog, Wisconsin, USA - CBE16Jul07 (SPAdes) | ecosystem: Environmental > Aquatic > Freshwater > Lake | place: Crystal Bog, Wisconsin, USA... | reverse complement strand
GGTTCGCTGTCTTTTAGAGAGGCACGGTTAACTGATAACTATCTTGGTTTTTTTGTGAGGTTGCCACTAGTTTATGTTGGCGGAATATTTTTTTGGTGACCGACCGGATTTCTTGCATCCAACGATTTCCTTCACACGAATTAGGCGTTCCATAATTTTCTCACTTTATTTTAAGCAATCACTGATTGCAATTCATCCAAGATATTGCGAACCGATCCTTGACATGGAGTCAGCACCTTAAGCAACTGTTCGTCTGAAACATTAGTAATACCAGCGTCAGATAAAACCATTTTCGAAAAATCTAGCCATGCTGTTGCAGGCGCCGCATTCATTTCGACCGTGACACACCGATTAATAATTCCACGCTCGACCTTTTCGAAATAGTTCGTTGTCAAGATAAAGATGGTCGTTGGCTTATTCATGACTGCTTTTAGAGAAGCCTGAGCTGCATCAGTCAAGTTATCGACCTCATCCAATACAAAATAGTGATAACCACTTAGGTTGAGTGACATCAAGTTAGTAGCATGATCAATATGCATCATTAAGTCCATATCAGAATTTTATCTACTATTCCTCGAATACTGCCATCAAGCAATCCAGCACCTCTTGCATGACAAGCGGTGGTGCTTTCTCCACGAAGGCTGCATTTCTTGCAGCCCAATCGAGTGTCTTTAATTGATGCACATGTACCGAACCATCTGTTCGCAATCCACAGCCCATTAATGAGACGAGAAATCCTGAATTTCGAGCAACCTCGGCGGCTCCACCTGAAATCGGGCAAACCATCGCCAACTTGAATTTCGCATTGAATGACTTGGGTGAAACAACCAAGCAAAAGTGTCTGCCTATCATTTCCTTGCCTGATGCCGGATCAAACTGCAAATGCAGAATGTCCCCACGATCAGGGGTCAAAGCTCGGCTCCAACTGCAGACAGTTCATCCCATCCAGCAACTTGATTCGCTTCCATTGGAGTCGCCGCAAGCAACTCTGAAAGCTTAGGACGCTGACGACCTGGCTTCACTTTGAGCTCAGCCCCGTTAATGTCAACGGACACACAGGATCCAGCGTCGAGGTGATTTTGCTCAGCATAAGATGATGGGATCGTCATGATGAGTGATCCACCTGACCTGCGTAGGTATGCGTTTAGCATGTTAAGCCTCCTTAATATTTTACTAATGTAAAACTATTCAGGCTCTTAATCAACCTTTTTATTCCCCTACAAGCCCCTACATGCCCGTAAAACCCTAAGTATTTTCGCATTAGGGTTTGTAACGAATACAAGTCCAGAGAATCTCGCTCATCATCGGTATCACTATCTCAAAACGAACTGATGGGCTAACAGGATCAGGCAACGGGGGAAGTAACGAACCCCTGTAAGTGGTAACGCTTTCAGATAGGGACGCTCTGCCTGGAACATTGCTTCGACTTGCTTTTTGTGACTGCCGTGGATTCGCTGTGCAGCCCAACGGGTTTTCCAGTGTTCGAGGAATTCGTTTTGCTCCTCAAGGGATTCAAACCGCCGTCCTTTAAGTGCTGTGGCTTGTGTATGAACAATTGCATTCTCGACACTACCTTTACGATTTGGATCACGGATGCGAGCCGGATCACCCACGACACCGTAGTGAGCCAGCGCCATTGCATAGACTCGGTTGAGTTCGGGCTCATTTAGGTCTGGTGTGATGACACCTTCTTTGAGGTTATCGAGCACCACATATTGCGTGGTGCCGCCAAAGTAGCGCCAGGCTTGTTCATGTAGCTGCACCCAAGCTCATCGACCAAGTCTTGATAGATGGTCGTGTAATTGCGACGTAGCCGCAATTGTGCGGTGATGAACTCGCGGTACGGCTCGCACGCCGAGCTCGACCCAGGACTCGCCAAAGCCGGTGGCCGGGCTGGGGGAATTTCAATTTCGGAGCCGGTGGCCACCCCGGGGGAATTTGAATGCTCGACTAGCCAACGTTGTGCATAGCTTCGGATTGTTTTGCGGTCGATACCGGTGACGCGCGCAATCTCATGCTGGCTCGTTTTAGCTGCCAGCAAGGTGTAAATCGTCGTTTGTAAGTGCGGTTTCAAGACGTTCAATCCAGTTCCCCTCAGTCGAGGGGTAAAGATAACGTACTGCCAGGGGCTGAACTGCGGCTAAAACTTGGGCGATTAGCCCTAATTTACAGCCCGCTCAGGTGGGGGAGTTTGACCTGTCCAGAGATGGGGGTATTTGACCGGCCAACGGGGCATTCATCTTCGGTAAAACCGGTGAGCTCCAGATCAAACCCTGCGTCTTGCAACTCCGCTAGCTCAACACCCAGCAGCTCGTCATCCCAGCCAGCGTTGGCACCGATCCGGTTATCAGCCAGGATATACGCCTTCTTTTGAATCGCAGAGAGATGAGTCAGCTCAATGACTGGTACTTCGGTCAGTTCAAGCTTACGGGCCGCCGCGAGACGTCCGTGCCCAGCAATGACACCTCGCTCACCGTCGGTGAGGATCGGATTGGTGAAACCAAACTCAGCGATTGAGGCGGCGATCTGCGCCACCTTTTCGTCGCTATGCGTGCGGGCATTGCGCGCATACGGGATGAGCGAAGCCACCGCGACCATTCGGATCTCGGGTGTCATAAAAATTCTCGGTGTTGGAGTGTGTGAGGATCGCTGTCTAGTTAACGGACCTGCTCACACAAGATGTAGGGGCTTGCCCCAAACAAAACGTCCACAGGGCATATGCTGTGTGGGCGTGATTTGAGTGATTATCAAATTGATAGTGTTTCGATATATATCGTGTCAATAGCTTTTCGTACGATTTTTAAATCAAGCTCTTGCCAACGACTCCAGTTGCTTCATCTGTCCCAGTTCATCGTGCAACTTTGCCTCCGCTTGCCACAGATCAAACTTGGTCTGCATGTCCAGCCAGAGTTGTGCGCCGTTGCCAAGGAGCTTTCCCAAGCGTAGTGCCATCTCAGCTGACACACCGCTAAGTTCGGCCAGCACAGAGTGCAACGTCTGACGTGAAACACCCAAGCTTCGAGCGAAGGCACTCACGGACATGCCTGGCAAACTGGGCAGCACATCTTCCCGCAGGATAGCCCCGGGATGGGTCGGTATGGTCAGATCATGATGCTCATGTTGAATATCATTGACTCGCTTAGCCATTTCACGCTCATGATGGTTATAAACGTAACTGACGTTTGCAACGCAGTCAGGAGCTCGAGAGTCTTCTAGACGATTTGTCTCTATATATTTACGCAGAATATCCCGGACAGCCTCTGATCTATTGCTATAGCCGTGTGCCAGGATTAAAGCGTCAAACTCTTCAGCCAGAGTTTCATTTAACGAAATTGTGATTCTTTCCATTGATTTCACTTGCAAAAGTCAGCCGTTAACCGTCGCCCATCTAGCACTGTCGAGCAAGCTAAGATTACCAGTGATGAAGGGGTTTGGGGCACTAAGTTCATGCCGATCTGAATTTCATTGATCTTAAACTCTATGAGTCATCCGCCATACAAATAATTAAGATTAAATTAGCAAATGAAACGCAAAGCCCTTTTAGCGGTCTGCGGGATTCATTTACTTTTTGCATAACCACACCATAACGTTCACTTTACGTTGACTTGGAAGGTTAAGCCGGCTTATCATTGTCAACAACACGGCCCGCTCCTCTACGTTGAAAGACGCACGGGCGGGTTTTCTTTTTGGTGGCTCCAGAAATGGTCTCGACGTACAACAAACCTCACCTCTCTTTCCAGCAACAACTGGAGTTGCTCAAAGCCAGGGGCTTGAGGTGACGGATGACGTTGCAGCATTGGCCTACTTAATCCGGATCGGCTACTACCGTCTAAGTGCTTACTGGTATCCCCTTCGCCTCCCGCTTATCACCCAGGATCCGGTCACCCAAAAGATTACAGTCACAAGGCTAGACCAATTCAAGCCAGAGATTAAATTCGAACACGTCCTGAGCATGTACGTATTAGACAAACGGCTGCGTCTTTTACTTCTCGATGCCATCGAACGCGTTGAAGTTGCAGTGCGAGTTGATGTGTCACATATGCTGGGAGGACGCGATACCTTTGCCCATACGAACGCAGCAATGCTGCACGGTAACTTCACGAAAAAACCAAAACAAAACGGCCAGACAGCACACCAAGACTGGATCGCGAAATACAACAAGGTTCTCGAACGTTCGAAAGAAGACTTTTTCAAGCACTACAAGAACAAGTACGGATTGCCTCTACCCATTTGGGTTTCCGTTGAGCTGTGGGACTTTGGCATGCTCTCGACTTTCTACCAGGGCATGCAAGCAGCAGACAAAACTGCTATCGCAGCCAAATACGGCGTTCAGGACTTCATGGTGATGGAGAGCTGGCTTCGCACCTTGAACTTTGTGCGAAATGTAGCTGCCCATCACAGTCGTCTTTGGAACAAAAATCTGGTTGATCAACCGAAACTTCCCAAAGCAGGCGAGATCGCGGCGTTTGATCCCATTGTCAACGCCCCGCTCTTGACACAAGAAGTAAGCTCTCGTTTGTACAGCGTGATTTGCATATTGATTCATATGCTTAAAATCATTAGCCCAAATTCTTCTTGGAGAGATCGACTGCGAGAAATGATTGATCAATTCCCGCAAGTCCCGTCTTTGTCGATTTCTGATATGGGGTTTCCACTCCAATGGCAGCAACACGATTTCTGGAAATAAAGGTCTTGGCCCACTGCGATTAGAAAGGCGTATTTTGCCGTGTTTGATGGGTACTGCTATTTCGATGAATACTGCTCTTCCCCCGTTATGAACCGCTCCAGCCACGTAGTATTCCCAATTTTACCCATAGCCGCACCCTAAAACACACCCGCCAAGGCAATCAGATCATGATTCTGCACTTGAGCGTACCCAAGTACCACTGTCAGAACTGCAACCGTTACTTCCGACATCAGTTTCCAGGAGTACGCCCGCGCCTGCGTGCCACGGAATCTTATCGCTTGGAGGTGTTTGAAGCCCACGATGGCGGGGTGAGCCAGCGCAAGCTCTCTGTCACGCACCGTATCGGCAGCGCCACGATTGAGCGGTGGTATCAACACCAGATCAAACGGCGTGTACACCACTGACAGCACAACAGTTACAAGTGAAATCTCTGAAAGATCAGTCAAAACAGCTCAAAGATCGATCCAAACAAGTCAAAGCGCAGCAGTCAGTACAGAAAGCTCAGGCTAAATTACAGCGAGCGAATAAAACACTTGCGACGGATCTCATTAATTGAAATCATTTGTAAAACAGCCCTACATTCAGGATTTAAAGCCCTAAGAACTATTGTTTTGGGCGCCAATTAGTATTATCATCTCAAGACTACTACCCTGATGGTTTCGACTGTCAGGTGCAGGGCCTCTTCGGAGGCCCTTGCTTTTTCTAAAGAGAGATCTAGTTGGCTAAGTCTAAATTAAGAACAATTGTCTACATAGATGGCTTCAATTTCTACTATGGGCAACTAAAAGATAGCCCTCATAAATGGCTAGACTTAACTAACCTATTCAAAACAGTCTTGGGTGAAGAGAATGATCTGGTGAAAATCAAATATTTCACCGCTCGCGTGCAGCCAACAGAGCGTGACCCTCAAGTCAATACACGGCAAGATACTTACTTTCGTGCAATAGAAGCGCATTGTCCCGAAGTAGAGATTCATTTAGGTCATTTCTTACGCCATAGAGTATTTGCTGAAAATGCCAACCCACCGCCCAATAGGGTTGAAATTTTTAAAACTGAGGAAAAGGGCTCAGATGTTAATTTGGCGTTGCATGTTTTAAATGATGCTTGGGCTAATTCTTATGACTGTGCGGTGATTGTTTCAAATGATTCTGATTTGGCTACAGCCCTTCAACTCGTAAAAGAGCAGCATAAAAAAGTAATTGGTTTAATTACACCTGGTGCTCCTAAGCGTAAGCCTTCGTGGCAGTTGAAGAAATACGCCAATTTTGTAGTACCGCTTAGAGCTTGGGCTTTAGAGAAATGTCTATTGCCTGACGTAATCCCAAACACTGAGATTAGGAAGCCAGAAAGTTGGTGAGATTAAATTCTAAAGGTGTAATTAGATGTACTAACTCAAACTTGATCTGACATACACTGTCCGATCAAGCCGTAACTGAGCTCATAACAGACGCTTTCGGCCAGAAGCGGTCACTTATAGTGCCGCTTAAAAGCACCCGCAACGTTCACGCACGAATGTCATGCCCAGCTATGCATCCAAGGATGACGCCCGCAACATTCAGAAGTGCAGCCGTGATGAGTTCTGCGCTCATCGCCCAGCCTTGGCTAGTTCTTTAGGTAAACGCACGCGCAGATAGTCGGCGAAGCTCGTGATCGCTTTGCCGCTTGCCTGATCGAAGGCGGGGCGCATAAAGGGTTTGGGATGAATCCCGGGGTGCACAATGACCTCACGCATGACACCTGCAAAGAACAGGCTCTTATGGTTCTTGGGGTGGATCTCGTATGGTTTGCCAACGGTTTTGCCGTGTCCGGTATAAAAAGAGGCCGTGCCGAACTCGATAAAGTGCGCGTATCAGGCGTCCTTGTTACCTGCGATGAGACGCCCGCGGATCCAACCATAGCCGGTTTCGCTCTTGCGCTTAAACCCGATGCGGATACTCTTTTGCAGGTTGCCAGTTTTGATCGTGCCGTTGGCTGCAAGATTGGTCTTGGCAACGTCCCCGATCACCTTAAGTGATGCCCGCATGCCGCCTCGCATGACATTGCCCTCGATCCTGGCGGGCAAGGTTTTTAGCAAAGCGTCGAGTTCCTTCAAGCCAGTTACCTCGACAGTGCTGGTGTTAGCCACGAGTTAAGCCCTCCGAGGCGAGAAGCGTTACCAGGACATTGCTTTCGTCCTCGTTTAACGCTGCGTGAATATTAAAAATGCGACCCTTGTAGAGCGCCCGGTAGCCGGCAACCACACGTGTATCGGCAAGAAGGCTGAAATAACGCACCGTAAGCTGATGCGTAACCTCGCTTGCCAACTGAGAGGCGCTCAACCGCTCCTGACCTGTGAGCGACTGAATGTCTGCCCAGACAGTCATGACGTTGGTCCAGGTAGGGACTGAGACACCATAACTATCGAGCGTGGTACTCAAGCTTTGCAGTGTGAGCCAACGCGTTAGCTGACCGGCGCGCAATGTAGTCATACAAAGGCCACCTTGTAGGGATCGAGTAACCCATCGATAAAGGGAAGCAGCTCAACTCTGCCACGACTGACCACGGCCACTTCTTCCCGGTGCGCGTAAAGACTACCCACCCGCAGCTTGATCCAACTCTTGAGACCTTCGGGGACCGTTGCCCCCGCGCCATATCCCGCATCAAACGTGACAGACACCGCAGCAATCTGAGGCAAGCTGATCGGCCAGATCTGACCGAATACCGGAGTCAGGCGTGCAGGCTCACAACTTAAATCGGCTGTGTAAGTGCTGCTGGGCACGGTCTGAAGCACACCTGCCATGTCGAGGTACTGAATTGAAACGACGGACTGCACCGGACACTTGTGCAACAAAATAGCGTGTCCCGGCAAAGAGAACGCTTGACCTGCGTAGATAAAACCACTTCACTTGGAGCCATTGCAAAAGCGGAAGGCGTCACCACAACCCATGTGACTAACATCATCAATCGAGCTTTTTTAGCACCCGATATTATGCGGATGATATTGAATGGCACACAACCAGCAAGCCTGACTTCTGACTCACTCAAAAGGGCCTTGCCACTCCCTCTTGATTGGGAGAATCAGCGCAAATTATTGGGCATTAAATCGACCTAAACCAACCGTTTTAGAAGCGCACTGAGAGAGGCGCCACAATGCCCTGCCAAAGTGCAAATAAGACAACCGTAGAGAATCTAAAAACCAAAAAGCCCCGCGGTGTGCGGGGCTCATAGAAAAATACCTATATAAATCAATAACTTACAGACTATTTGGCGGAGAGGGAGGGATTCGAACCCGCGGTAGGCTTAGATTCCCACCTCTACAGTATGGCTCCTAATGCTCGTATAGTCAACTTTTATTCTTTAAAATCAATTACTTATAAGATTAACACTGCCCTATATATTACGTGGATACTGATTATGTTGACTAAGTAATGCAGTTGCATTACCATTTACTGACACAATTCTCCTTCTCATTTTGGGAGCACCAGCATGAATACTGCCGTACTTGAAACCGAATCTACTCTTACCGACCGCTACCAAACTACCGTGCCCGAACCCGTACGCCAGGTCTTAAAACTTGGTAAACGCGATAAGGTTCACTATGCGATTTTGGATAACGGGGACGTACTATTAAGTCGCGGACAACAGACTGAGTCTGATGATCCCGTGCTTGGACATTTCTTAGACTTTTTATCCCAAGATATCTCTGCCCATCCCGAGCGCGTACAAGCATTGGATGGGGCTTGGGTGAAACGTTTGCAATCATTAGTTGGCGATGTGCAATTTGACTTAGATGCGCCACTACCAGATGATGAGGCTTAATTATTTCTTTAAAGCCATCACCCCTCATCATTTCTGGTTGGGCCATCTTCGCCCATCCCTTATTCCTTGATCAAGTTCAAGCCTTAATAGGCGAAGTAGAAATACTGAAACAAAAAGATCCTTTCACCTACCAAAATAAAAGGGCAGCGAAACGATTGGCTGCAATTTTAAAACTCACCAATGAAATCATTCCACAAGATCCAACCTCGGCGATATACCGTCAAGGCAATACCCTTGGTGAGCAGCATAAGCACTGGTTAAGAGCCAAGTTCTTTCAGCAATATCGATTGTTCTTTCGATATCATGAAGCCAGCAAAATCATTGTGTATACCTGGGTCAATGATGAAGATACCAAGCGTGCTTATGAAAGTAAGAGTGATGCTTATCGCGTGTTTGCAAAAATGCTGGGGCAAGGTCATCCACCCGATGATTGGGAGACCCTCCTTAAGGAAGCAAAACACCCATCAAATCAGATCATGCACGCGAAATAAGTTGGCAGCGCATAAAACTTTTTAGAGCAGGCAAGGCAAAACTCCGAATTCAATGAGGGCAAAGTCAACCGTAAAAAATGACTGCTGAGAGAAGTGCGCACAAGCCCCCATAAATACCAAGTAAGACAACCGTAGAGAATCTAAAAACTAAAAAGCCCCGCGGTGTACGGGGCTTTTAGAAAAATACCTATATAAATCAATAACTTAGAGAATGGATGGCGGACAGAGGGGGATTCGAACCCCCGATACGCTATGAACGTATACACGCTTTCCAGGCGTGCGCCTTCAACCGCTCGGCCACCTGTCCTTGCATTTGTTACTGTAGCCATCCAACTGAACCTGGATGAAATACCTGTAAAAATGACAGCCTGCCATTCTAGCAGACTCTGGCATCCTGCGAAAACCGTTATTCGGCCGTGATTTTCAGCTCGCGAATGAGTTTTGTGTACTTGGAGGTGTCTTGCTGTAGTTTTTTGGCAAAACTCTCAGGCGTTGAGGTCACGACCTCGACCCCGATCGCAGACATCTTTTCGCGCACCTCGGGCAAAGCAACAATCCTGTTGATTTCCGCATTTAACCGCTCAGTAATCTCCGCAGGCATTCCTTTGGGGCCAAAGGCACCGTACCAGACACCCAGCTCATAACCTGCCAGTGTCTCACCCACCGTCGGCGTATCCGGTAACTGTGGCGAGCGCGTATTTTCAGTCACGGCGATCAGTCTGAGCTTACCGGTTTTGACATGGGGCAAACTCTGTGTACCCGCTCCAAACAAAACCTGCGTTTGACCGGCGACCGTATCAAGCACCGCAGGTGCGCCCCCTTTGTAGGGGATGTGCGTCATCTGGACGCCAGCGGCCAGCTCAAACATCGCCGCACTAATGTGATTGGTCGAACCAGAACCCGCAGAGGCGTAATTCAGTTTTCCCGGATTCGCTTGAGCATAGGCCACCAACTCAGCGACAGTATTAACAGGCAAAGCAGGATTCACCACCAGCGTGTTGGTAACAAAAGCAAGCAGCGAAATCGGTGTGAAGTCCGTCTCGGAATTAAACGGCATCTGCGCGAACAAGGCCGGGTTAATCGCATGCGTGCTCATCGTGTCGATCAGCAGCGTATAGCCGTCTGGTTTTGCTTTCGCGACAATGTTGGCACCGATATTGCCTGAAGCGCCGGCTTTATTGTCGACGATCACCGTTTGTCCGAGCGAGCGAGTCAGCTGATCTGCCAGCATGCGCGCCAGAATATCGGTCGAGCCACCCGGCGACCAGGGCACGATCAGCGTAATGTTGCGCTCAGGCCAGGCCGCAAAACTCGAGCTCATACCTAACAGCATCAGACAAAAAGAAAGTAGTATTTTTTTCAGCATCATTAGCGACCCACCGCATAGCCTTGCATACCGCGGGGGTTCGCAGCAGCCCTCAGTAATAAACCACCCGCCAAACCAGGCTCACGCGAGCAGGCGGACAAACGACCCTCCGACCACTCGGCACCAACCTTGACCTCGTGACCCGCTTTGCGCAAAGCCTCGATCGTTGCCTCAGGAAATCTGGCTTCCAGCGTAATCTGGTTATAGCGCAAGGACCTGGGCCAGAACGAAATCGGAAAATGATCAACATGCCAGGCGGGGTACTCGATCGCCTCCTGCAGATTCATGCCATAGAGCGCGTGCCGCAAAAAGAACTCGCAACTCCATTGGTCTTGTTGGTCACCACCCGGTGTCCCAAACACCATATAGGGCAGACCATCTCGCAAGACCATCGAGGGGGACAGTGTGGTGCTGGGACGCTTGCCTGGCTGCAGTTGCCCTGGCACACCTTCGTCAAACCAGACCATCTGCAAGCGCGTGCCCAAGGAAAATCCCAGCGCAGGAATAGCCGGGCTTGAGGACAGCCAGCCACCTGAGGGCGTAGCTGCAACCATATTGCCTTGGGCGTCAATCACATCGATATGACAGGTATCGCCAATGAACACTTCTTTTTTTGCCCACTCGCTGACTGGCGGCAACGCGGCAAAGGTTGGCTCACCCACACCAAATCGCATGTCAGAAATTTTTAATGTACGCGCCGGTGCGTCGAGATCAGGCAGCTTGACTGGACGACCACCTGGATTGCCTGGCTCTAAAAATTTAGCGCTCAGCTCGCCTATACGCTCAAAACGCGCGCAGCCGTAGGTATCTGAAATCAGCTCGGCCATGGGCACATCAGAAAACAGCGGATCGGCATACCATGCCATACGGTCTGCCATCGCGAGCTTGGCCGCCTCGGCGACCGTGTGCACAAACTCCGGGGAATCAGGCGCGAATTTCTCCAACCCGGCATGCTTCAGTATGGAGAGTTGCTGCAACAGCACCGGTCCTTGTGTCCAGGGGCCGCATTTTGCTACGGTGTAGCGTCCAAAATCAACAGTATGCGGCTCATCATAGGTCGCTTTCCATTTAGCCAGATCGGCATAGCGCAGCAGCCCAGTATTGCGCTGACCGGTGGTATCGCGTACGGACTCATGGGTGTAAAACTGATCGATTTCCTTGGCGATAAAACCGCGATAGAAAACATCCAGCGCTGCATCGATCGTACGCACACGATCACCGGCGCCCGCCACACCAGCCTCCTCCAGCAAGCGTGTATAGGTACTCGCGATGGCGGGACATTGAAATAATTTACCGGGCTCGGGAACCTGACCGCCAGGCAGCCACACCTCTGCCGAGCCCTTCCATTCGCTCACGAACAAACTCTGCACAGCGAGGATGGCTTGTACGGTTCTGGGGAGCATCACAAACCCGTCGCGCGCGTAGGCAATAGCAGGCGCCATGACCTCGGCAAGCGTCATCGTGCCGTAATCACGCAGCATCGTGAGCCATGCGCCAAAGGCGCCGGGCACCGTAGCCGGCAACAGCCCGATCCCGGGTACAAGCTCCATACCGCGGGCTTTGAAATACTCGCACGTAGCCAGCTCAGGCGCAGGACCTTGACCGCAAATCACACGCATGCGCTGTTCTTTTTCAGACCAGAGCATGATGGGTACCTCGCCCCCAGGTCCATTCAGATGCGGCTCGACGATCTGCAAAACAAAACCACCTGCGACTGCCGCATCAAAGGCGTTTCCGCCTTTTTCGAGGATGCCCATGGCGGTCTGCGAGGCGAGCCAGTGCGTCGAGGCCACGACACCAAAAGTACCGACGATTTCAGGGCGCGTCGTGAACGCGGTGTCTTTTGCTGCGGATTTGTTGGCTGTCGTCATTTTCAAAGTTGATCGCTACTTTTAAAATTAGCTTAATCATACGTTGAAGATGACTCAAATGGTAATGACTACTCCCGCCCTCGCTTGACTTCGGAGGGTTTAAGCCTGAATCGGTTCAGGTTGTTTGCAAGCAGCAATAGTTTGTCCTGAGCTGGACAAAGCTATTTTGAATAGCGCGGCAAACTTTATTTTGTCTGATAACTCATCATGCGTTGCACATAGCGCGCGATCGTATCGATCTCTAGATTCACACGCTCGCCAACTTTGAGATTTTTGAGTGTTGTCACGGCAATCGTATGCGGGATCAAATTAATACTGAATTGTGCGCCACCCGCGACATCATCGACGCGATTCACCGTCAGGCTCACGCCATTAACCGTGATCGAGCCTTTATAAGCGAGAAACGGTGCCAGTGAGTCCGGTGCCTGTATGACGAGCTCCCAGGATTCACCAACCGGCTCGAATTTCACAACCTCACCCAGACCATCAACATGGCCAGACACGATGTGGCCACCGAGCGGGTCTCCGACTCGCAGGGCTTTTTCGAGATTGACCTCGCCCTCAGCATCTAGCCCCATGGTCAGACGCAAACTTTCGCGTGACACATCGACAGCAAAACCAGAATCGGTTTTTGAAACCACCGTCATGCAAGCGCCCTGGATTGCGATCGAGTCGCCCAGGCCCACGTCACTCAAATCAAGTCCGCTCGCATGGATTTGCAGATGCACACCCGCCTGCGCATTGCCTAGCGATTCTATTTTTTCAATTCGGCCCACGGCCGCGACGATACCGGTAAACATATTGTCTATCCTTATTGCGCCAGAGCTTATGGCAGATGGATACTTTTCATCAAAGCGCGCCAATGTTCCGAGACGCGCAGCCGCAGCCTCATATCGGCACCGAATTGTTTCGCATCGATGAACTGGAATTTGTGAGCGTCTTCGAGGTGCGTGAGAGCCGGTACCTCGGCAATCCCCTTGCCCTCGCCTAACAACAGCGGCGCCATATAGACTATGAGCTCGTCCACGCAATCTGCCGCGAGCAAGGCGCCATTCAGACCAAAACCCGCCTCAACATGGACCTCATTGGTGTCGTGCGCAGCGAGCCACTGCATCATGGCCTGCATATCGACACGACCGCGCGGTCGTGCAGTGGTAGGCTCGCCCTCGGGGACCAGAACAACCTGGACATTATGCTCGGCCAGACGTGCAGCTTTGTCCTTGCGTTCGGTCGCGGTGAAAATAATGACTTCGTTGCCATCGAACAGGGCTGCGTCTTCGGCGATTTCAAAACCCGGATCGATCACCGCGCGCTTAGGCTGACGCAGTGTCGCGACATGACGCACATTCATTCTTGGATTATCTGTGCGCACAGTGCCTATGCCGGTCAGCACGACACAACTGCGTGCACGCCAGTGATGACCGTCGGCACGCGCCTGCGGTCCGGTGATCCATTGTGATACACCGTTCGTAAGCGAGGTGCGTCCATCGAGCGAGCTCGCGACTTTCATCCAGACGTACGGCACGCCTCGGGTCATACGGGAAATAAAACCGGGATTGATTTCAAGTGCCTGATCGGCACACACGCCTACCGCAACCTCGATACCCGCTGCGCGCATGGCGCGCATACCTCGACCGGCAACGCTCGGATTCGGATCAAAATGTGCAAACACTACGCGCTCAGGTTTTGCTGCGATGAGCGCATCGACACAGGGCGGTGTGCGACCATGATGGCTACAGGGCTCGAGCGTGATGTAGACCGTGGCACCTCTGGCATCAAAGCCGCGCGCTTTCATGTCAAGCAGCGCCATCACCTCGGCGTGGTGGCTACCGACTGCCTGGGTCGCGCCCTGGCCGAGGATTTGCGAACCACGAACGATCACACAACCTACCCGTGGATTAGGCGCAGGCACATAAAGTGCACTCTCCGCAAGCGCCAGAGCCTGGCGCATGAAAAACACATCCTGATCAGGATTGTGTGGCGTGGATTTATTGGATTCGGTCTGGTTCACGATTTACGTCGCAGTGGTGGGCCCTGCATTTCGCGAATCGCATCGACAAATTCGCCAATATCCTCAAAGCTTTTATACACAGAAGCAAAGCGCACGTAGGCGACCTTGTCGAGCTTTTTCAGTTCGGCCATGACCAGTTCGCCCAGCATCTCGGTTGACACCTCGCGTTGACCGCTTGTGAGGAGTGTTTCTTCGATGCGCATCACAACAGCATCAAGCTCTTCGGTACTGACAGGACGTTTGCGTAACGCAAGCGACAAACTCGCACGCAATTTTGAGGGATCATACTCATGACGGCTGGCATTGCGCTTGACCACTGTGGGCATGGCAAGCTCAGCACGTTCATAAGTCGTAAAACGCCGATCGCAACCAACGCAGCGACGCCGGCGACGGATGAAATCACCCTCGTCAGCGCCACGCGAATCAACGACTTGCGTATCGGGATGCCCGCAAAAGGGACACTTCATAAATTAACGATAGACCGGCAACGAGGCTGTCAGTGCGTTGACACGTTCACGGACGTTAGCAATATTTGCAGCATCACGTGGGTTGTCGAGCACATCGGCGATCAGGTTCGCGGTGAGTTCGGTTTCTGCTTCTTTGAAACCGCGCGTCGTCATCGCAGGCGTGCCAAGTCGAACACCACTGGTCACGAAGGGTTTTTCAGGATCATTCGGAATAGCGTTTTTGTTAACCGTAATATGCGCGTCACCCAGCACGGCCTCGGCTTCTTTGCCGGTAATGCCTTTTGCACGCAGGTCAACCAGCATGACGTGGCTTTCGGTTCGACCCGAAACGATGCGCAGACCACGCTTGACCAGGGTCTCGGCCATCACCTGCGCATTTTTGACTACCTGTGCGGCGTAGGCTTTGAATTCTGGTGTTGAAGCCTCGTGGAAAGCTACGGCTTTGGCAGCGATCACGTGCATCAGTGGGCCACCCTGAATACCTGGGAAAATCGCCGAGTTGATGATTTTCTCGTGCTCGGCTTTCATCATGATCACACCACCGCGCGGGCCGCGCAGCGATTTGTGTGTGGTTGACGTCACGAAATCAGCATAAGGTGTGGGGTTGGGATACGCGCCACCAGCCACGAGTCCGGAATAGTGCGCAATATCGACCATCAGCAGAGCGCCGTTTTCCCTGGCGATGCGAGCAAGACGCTCGAAATCAATCCGCAACGAGTAGGCTGAGGCACCCGCCACAATCAGTTTTGGTTTCTGGGTTTTTGCGAGCTCTTCGACTTTGTTGTAGTCGAGCACCTCGTTGGCATCCAGACCGTAATGGTGAAAGTTATAGAGTTTGCCTGAGGCATTAACCGAGGCGCCGTGCGTCAGGTGACCGCCTTCGGCCAGGCTCATACCGAGGACTGAATCACCGGGCTTGAGAACCGCCAGATAGACCGCCTGGTTGGCCTGCGAACCAGAGTTAGGCTGAACGTTAGCAGCCTCGGCGCCAAACAGCGCCTTGAGGCGATCGATCGCTAACTGCTCAACGATATCCACGTACTCGCAACCACCGTAGTAGCGCTTGCCGGGATAGCCTTCGGCGTACTTGTTAGTCATTTGCGTACCCTGCGCCTGCATGACAGCAGGGCTCGCATAGTTTTCAGACGCGATCAGCTCGATATGCTGTTCCTGGCGTTTGTCTTCTTTCTGGATAGCCGCCCAGACTTCTGGGTCAACGCGGTCAAGGGTAAGGTTACGATCAAACATGAATTATCCTGGCAAAAGAAATGCACAAATTTGAATCCGACATTGTACCGCCCCCAGAGGCAGCGAGCCTGGGGTCAGTCTGGCAGGACAAGCGATACCCGAGGTGTGTCGCAATCTTCGGTCTCGAGCGCCCTGCTTTCGAACACTTTTATTTAAGAAAATGATTGAAGAAAATTATTCAAGAAAATTACTTAAGAAAATCACGAGAGCGTGACGCGTGCGAATTTGCGCTTACCGACCTGTAAGACGTAGGTACCGGCCGAAAGCTGAAGATTTTTGTCTTCGATCTTGACGCCACCCACACGCACCCCACCTTGTTCGACGTTGCGTTGCGCCTCGGCTCCTGAGGCGACCAGGCCAGCCTCACGCAACAGCTTAAGAATCCCAATCGGTGCACCTAACACATTGATTTCAGAGATATTTTCTGGAACGGCGCCATCCCGGAAACGGGCTTCAAAAGCCGCCAGTGCTGCCTCGGCAGCCTGACGGGAGTGAAAGCGTGCGACGATTTCCTGCGCAAGCATGACTTTTGCATCGCGCGGATTGCGACCCGACTCGATCTCAGTGCGCAGCGCTGCAATCGCCTCAAGACTTTGAAAGGAGAGCAATTCGAAATAGCGCCACATCAGGGTATCGGAGATGGACATGAGCTTGCCGAACATCGACTCGGGCGCCTCACCGATACCTATATAGTTATTTTTGGACTTGGACATCTTTTCGACGCCGTCCGTACCCTCGAGCAAAGGCATGGTCAGGATGCACTGGGGCTCCTGGCCATATTCCTTTTGTAATTCGCGCCCAACGAGCAAGTTGAATTTCTGATCCGTGCCACCCAGCTCAAGATCTGATTTCAGAGCCACGGAATCGTAGCCTTGCATCAGAGGGTATAAAAATTCGTGCACTGAAATCGGCACACCGCCCTTGAACCGTTTGGTGAAATCGTCTCGCTCCATCATGCGCGCCACGGTGTAGCGCGAAGCCAGTTGAATCATGCCACGCGCACCCAGTGGATCGCACCACTCGGAGTTATAGCGAATCTCGGTGCGGGCGGGATCAAGCACCATGCTGGCCTGAGCGTAATAGGTTTTAGCGTTTTCTTCGATTTGTTCTCGCGTGAGCGGCGGCCGGGTGTTATTGCGGCCAGACGGATCGCCGATCATGGAGGTAAAGTCGCCGATCAGAAAAATAACTGTGTGCCCAAGATCCTGAAGCTGGCGCATCTTGTTGAGCACAACCGTGTGCCCCAGATGAATATCCGGTGCGGTGGGGTCCAAGCCTAATTTCACACGCAACGGTACTCCGGTTGCGTGGCTGCGGGCGAGTTTCTGAACAAACTCAGACTGAACCAGCAGCTCGTCACAACCTCGCAAGGCAACCCGCAAGTTAGACTCAACTTCGGCGGTGATCGTGTATTTTGACGTAGACATAAGAGAAGTAAGTATATATTAGGATCGAAAATCGTATTTTTTGTGTTCTAAGCGGATAAATCGGCTAAGATGCTGTCTGACTTACATCATACGCAAACTCAGCGAGACTCGCCACGATCCCAAGGTAGAGGGATTAAGGGAGTAGGCTGGTTTCACAGGATTTTATACATGCGCCAAGAGAATAATCTGGCCTCCGGCGAGGCTCAGTCCTCGCCGGGCCCGATCAGTTCTGAGGCATATAGCCAACGCCGCAGCATCCTGCGCGGAGTGCTTATCGCTTCTACGCTCGTCTTATGTGTGGGTGCTGCTGCGCTCGGCATGGTCCAGCCTGCTGGGGAATCTTTATTACCCCCCGAACAAAAACTCGTACAGCAAATTGTGCCGATTCCACTTTCGGCAGAGTCTTTTCCTGCTGAAGTCACACAACAGAAAGTCCCCACCCCGTTTGTGCATGAGACCCGTATTCGCGCGGGTGACAGTCTGGCCACTGTACTCAAACGACTCGATATTTCAGACAGCGAACTCCTGAGTTTCATGGCGCGCGATCCAAAAGCCCGTGCAGTCTACAAACTCTACCCAGGACGTTCAGTGCAGTCGGCGACCAACGAACAGGGCCAATTGCTCTGGATCCGTTATTTCCACTCGCCTAATGTTGAGTCCAACGGCAAATCGATTGCGCGTTTGCTGCAGATCTCCACGACCGAAAACGGTTTTACAGCGCAGGAGATCGAGCAGCTCACTGAGATCCACACCGAAGTCGCAGTCGGCACGATTGAGCGATCATTATTCGCCACAACCGACGCAGCAGGCATTCCCGATGGAATCACCTCCCAGATGGCTGAAGTACTCGGCAGCAAAATCGACTTTTTACGCGGTCTCAAACGTGGTGATCAGTTCCGCGTCGTATACGAGACACGTACTAACGAAGGTCGCAATGTCGGTAACGGTCGCGTGCTCGCCCTCGAATTCGTCAACAATGGTCGTGCCTTCAGCGCGCTCTGGTACAGCCCCGATGGCAAATCGGGCAGCTATTACGATGCCAGCGGCGATAGTCTGCAAGGTGCCTTTTTACGCAACGCCATCAAGTTTTCCAGGATCAGTTCGACCTTCGGTCTGCGAACAATGGCGGGTAATCAGGCCTGGTCTGGTCATCATCCCGGTATCGACTATGCGGCGCCCACCGGCACACCGATTCATGCAACAGCAGATGGCACGGTCGAGCATATTGGCTGGAAAAATGGCTACGGCAATACAGTTGTCCTGAAACATCATGGCAAAATTTCTACCCTCTACGCGCATCAAAGTCGTTTCGCTGAGGGCCTGAGCGTTGGCAGCCGAGTCTCCCAGGGTCAGCTAATCGGCTATGTTGGCTCAACCGGTTGGTCGACCGGCGCGCACTTGCACTACGAATTCCGCGTCGCTGACAAACCTATCGATCCGCTGACCGCAGTGTCCATGCCTTCTTCCATGCCCTTGAGTGCAGAACAACGCGAAGAGTTCGCCCAGGCTGTTGCCCCCTACAAACAGCAATTACAAGTTCTGGCGAAATTCCAGGAAGCAGTCCCCGAGTCAAACAACGTCGCTAGCCGCTAAGCCAGGGGACGGGTGTTGACCGAAGCTCTTTATATTGGTCTGATGTCTGGGACCAGTATGGATGGAGCAGACGCCGTGCTCGCCTGCTTCGATACCAACGGTAAACCACGCGTGATCGCACGCAGTACGGCTGAGTTTTCACCCGCCTTGCGTGCCGAGTTTCTCGACCTCAATCGCAGCGGAGCTGATGAGTTAGCGCGCAGCGCACTTGCCGCAAACGCTCTGGCAGAGGTATATGCCCTGGCCGTAAAAAAAATCCTGGCGACCACGGGCCTTCCTTCCTCACAGATCACCGCTCTTGGTGCCCATGGACAAACCGTCAGGCACCAACCCGCCCAAGGCTACACCATACAGCTCAATGCTCCAGCCTATCTTGCGGAACTCACCGGCATCACCGTGATTGCTGATTTTCGTAGCCGCGATGTTGCGGCGGGCGGCCAGGGTGCACCGCTTGTGCCGATGTTTCACGCTGGCGTCTTTGCCTCAGCCCAATCCCGCGCCATCCTGAATCTCGGAGGGATCGGTAATGTAACGATCCTCAATCCGGGTCAGGCTCCCATGGGCTTTGATACAGGTCCTGCCAATGTATTGATGGATTTGTGGTGTGAAACGCATACTGGCAAGCCCTATGATCAAGACGGTGAATGGGGCGCTTCTGGCCTTATCCAGGTCGAATTACTCAAACACCTGCTCGACTCGGAACCCTGGTTTTTACGCGACGCACCAAAATCAACAGGTCGGGATTTGTTCCACCGCCAATGGCTCGATAGCCGAATTGACAGCATCTCTGAGGCACGGGCCCCGTTCAAACCGGTGGACGTTCAGGCAACACTGCGTGCGCTGACGGCTGTAACAGCCTGCGAGGCGATCAAAAAATATGCCCCTTTTGCAGCCAATGTACTTGTCTGCGGTGGCGGGGCACGCAATCCGGCACTGATGTCTGAACTGCAGCAGCGCTTACCCTGCCCTGTCCACAGCACCGAGCAGGCTGGCATCGCTACGCAAGACGTTGAGGCACTCGCCTTTGCCTGGCTAGCGTGGGCGCATCGCCAGGGCATTGCTGTCGGCAACCCTGCGGTAACAGGCGCACGTGCTGCACGCATACTAGGCGCAACCTGGCCTGCTTAGGGATTTGGTAAGAGATTTGCTTAGAGATTAAAGAAAATTAAACCGAGAACGAAGATCCGCAACCACAGGTTGTTGTGGCATTTGGATTACGAATCACAAACTGTGAACCCTCGATGTCTTCTTTGTAATCAATCTCTGCACCGACCAGATACTGAAAACTCATCGGGTCAACCAGCAAGGCTACACCGTTTTTCTCGAGCGTGGTGTCGTCTTCGTTGACGTCCTCGTCAAACGTGAAACCATACTGAAAGCCTGAACAGCCGCCACCCTGCACAAACACGCGGAGTTTAAGGTTGTTGTTACCTTCTTCGATGAGCAAGTCTTTGACCTTCGCTGCAGCAGAGTCGGTAAAAATAATGGGCGTAGGTGGCGCCTGCAAATTGACTGTTTCAGTAACCGTATTCATGAGTGACTCCTTGTTAAGCCGGGCGCACTGTGATTGCCTCGCAATCTGCATAAACATTAAAAGGTTTAACGCGCCATACTTGACTACATTGCTCAAGTATATCGCAAACCCTAGTGTTTTTTAAAGATCAACCCTTCTGGAGGCAAGGACAATATCACCCTCCAGCACCCTGACCGTGACAGACTGGGGCTCAAAGCCTGCAGGCAAAGCGAGCAAGCCTTGCAAACGCTGGAATTGCTCAAAATCGAGTTTCATGACCCCTGAGCTGACCTCGCTTGAGGTCGTTTGTCCCTGATTATCTTTTGCAGCGGCATTCGCAGTAGCGGCTTGCAAAGGAGATAACACCAGGCTCACCTCCTGATCGTTTTGGCGACCCAGTGCAACAAACTCCAGACGTCCGCTCAAGCGCTCTCCTGGTTTGCCACTGCGCATCAGCAACACGCGATAGGACAACGCCCGACCCTGCAACGCTATATCCAGAGCACGCACATCAATCGCACCCTGTGGGCCAGGAGGCAAGAGTTGTTCGTAGAAAGCCAGATGATCTTTGAGTCGACCAAGCTCTTGCTGGCTGTCAGACAGGTTTTTCTCAAGCTGGGCACGCGTTGCGCGCTCAATCAGCAGTTCGCTCTGTGCCTGCTCAATGCGTGATTGGGCAGCCTGCAGTTGCATTTCAAATTCACTGCGCGCCAGCGACTGCGCGACACGGTCCGAACGCAACTGCAGCGCGGCTGACTCGGCACCAGGGCGCTGGGCAATGAAAGCACCCACAAAACCACCGACTCCGACCAACAACAGCGCGCAAGCGAACCAGCCAAGCAAGGTGCCGCGCACCGATCCAGCCATCGGCAAGCGCACCCTAGGGAAGGATCGCGACTTGATTGAGGCCCGCTGTCTCTGGCAGACCAAACATCAGATTCATATTTTGAATCGCCTGGCCTGCGGCGCCTTTGACCAGATTGTCCTGGACAACCAGAATAATCAGACGGTCTCCATTACCTGGGCGCTGCAACGCGATCCTCAGGGTATTAGATGCGCGAACTGAACGCGTTTCAGGCAGGCTACCCGCTGGCATCACGTCGACAAAGGGTTCCCGGGCGTAGCGTGCCTCAAACAAAGCCTGAAAATCTACGTCACGGGCCTCGGGCAGTATCCGCGTATAGATTGTGCTGAACATCCCCCGAATCATCGGTACAAGATGAGGAACAAAGGTCAGCCCCACCTCACTGCCGGCAAGCAGATCGAGTTGGGCTTTGATCTCGGGATGATGGCGATGGCCTGCGACGCCATACGCTTTGAAATTATCGCTGGCCTCTGAAAACAAAGTGGAAACCTCTGCCTTGCGTCCCGCACCACTGACACCGGACTTGGAGTCGGCAATGATGTCTGTCGTATCGATCAGGGGTGCACCGCCAAGCAGTGGTGCCAGGCCCAGCAGCACGGTCGTTGGATAGCAGCCTGGATTGCCCACTACAGAGGCTTTAGCGATGGCGGCACGATTGAGCTCGACCAACCCGTAGGCTGCGTCTGCCAACACCTCAGGGCAGGTATGGGGGATTTTGTACCATTTTTCAAAAACCTGAAGATCTTGCAGGCGAAAATCCGCTGCCAGATCAATGATGCGTACGCCTGCAGCCAGCAACTCACGAGCCTGAGCCATTGCGACCCCGTGCGGAGTCGCAAAAAACACCACGTCGCACGCCTTGAGATTCGCGCGCTCAGGCGAAGAAAAGGCAAGCTCAACATGACCACGCAAATTAGGAAACATCTCCGCAACAGGCATACCATCCTCTTTGCGGGAGGTGATCGAAGTTAATTGCGCGTGAGGATGCGCGGACAGCATACGCAAGAGTTCAACACCGGTATATCCCGTGCCACCAACAATGCCGACCTTGATAGGTTTTGAAGTTGTAGTTGTCATAGTTGAACTCCCAAGTGTGCAGGCTTGCGGTTATGAGGCTGCATAAAAATTTAATTGTTGAATTATCACACGCATCAAGCGTAATAAACAAAAACACCAGCAAACAAAAAACAAAGAGAAAATAAAGAAAAATTCAAGTGAGGCCAAACAAAAAGGCCGCTTGCGCGGCCTTTTTGTGCGAGACCCAAACTGCAGGCCTCTGTCGAAAAACAATTAGCGCTTGCTGAACTGTTTGCGACGACGCGCCTTGTGGAAGCCGACTTTTTTACGTTCGACTTCACGGGCATCACGTGTAACCAAACCAGCTTTTGAAAGCGTTGGCTTGAGTGTTGCGTCATAGTCGATCAGTGCGCGGGTAATACCGTGACGCACTGCACCTGCCTGACCGCTCTCGCCGCCACCGTGCACGTTGATATGAAAATCAAACGATGCGAGGTGACCAGTGAGATCGAGCGGCTGACGCACGACCATACGACCTGTTTCGCGGGCAAAGTATTCGTCAACAGGCTTGCCGTTGACAACAATCTTTCCTGCGCCTTTTTTCATGAAGACACGTGCCACCGAAGTCTTGCGGCGGCCGGTACCGTAATTCCAATTACCGATCATGGCGCCTATCCTTTGAGTTCGAGGGTCTGTGGCTGTTGAGCAGAATGGGGATGCTCAGCACCCGCATAGATCTTCAGCTTTTTAATCATTGCATAACCCAGTGGGCCTTTAGGCAACATGCCCTTGACGGCTTTCTGGAATGCACGACCCGGAAAACGCTCTTGCATCTTGGTGAAATTGGTTTCACGAATGCCGCCTGGATAGGTCGTGTGACGGAAATATTTTTTGTCTTGCGACTTGTTTCCGGTAACGATGATCTCGGCTGCATTGATGATGACGATGTAATCGCCAGTATCAACGTGAGGCGTGAATTCTGGTTTGTGTTTACCGCGCAAACGGTGTGCGACTTCGCTGGCCACACGACCGAGGACTTTGCCCTTGACGTCAATCACGAACCAGTCACGTTTGACTTCATGCGGCTTGGCCACAAATGTCTTCATGATGGTATCCTAAAATTTGCCTACCGGGACGATCCCGACAGGCGACTGATTCACAAGGAACATCCCTGTGAACTTCCTGCAAATCTCCTGCATAACCGCTGCAATTTTCCGTTGCTGCCATTGCCAAAGCGTTATTAACCGCCCGTGCCCTGAACACGTTTATTACAGGAAAGCCTTATATTCTACAATAAAAAACGGTTGCAAGCCAAATAGCTTGCAACCGTTAGACCCGGACACACCCGCCCAGACTGGCGCGGGAGGTATTTTGGGCTTATTTCTGACGTGAAAGCGCTGCGCCCAGATACTGGTCGTAGGCAGCTTCTGCGACACGGAACCAGGGCACGAGCTGGTCGCGATATCCCATGTAATTCTCGTAAATCGTCTTAAAACGTGGGTTTTTAGCTGAGAATTCAGCATAAACCTTTTGCGAAGCATCCCAGGAGGCATCCATCACGGCACGTGGGAACGCACGCAATTGCGTGCCCTGACCCAGCAGTCGACGCAGTGCAATGGCATTGAGGTTGTCGTAACGCGCAGTCATCGAAACGGTACAGGCACGGGTCGCAGCATCAATGATCACCTGATAGGATTTTGGCAGTTTCTCGTATTCGCCCTGATTGACGTACAGGGAGGTCTGAGCACCACCCTCCCACCAGCCTGGATAGTAGTAAAACTTGGCGACCTTGGCGAAACCCAGTTTTTCATCGTCATAAGGACCGACAAACTCAACTGCATCGAGCGTGCCTTTTTCAAGCGCAGGGTAAATATCGCCACCAGCGAGCTGCTGAGGCACGACCCCCATGCGTGAAAGCACTTCGCCGGCGAAACCTGCCGTACGCATTTTGAGGCCCTTGAGATCCTCGAGACCCTTGATTTCTTTACGATACCAGCCACCCATCTGGGCGCCAGTGTTACCCAGCGGGAAATTCACAACGCTGTAATCTTTGTACAGATCACGCATTAATTTCATACCATCGCCTTCCCACATCCAGGCATTCATCTGGCGGGCATTCAGACCAAACGGCACTGCTGTGTCAAAACACAGTGAAGGATCTTTACCGTAGTAGTAGTAGCCACTGGAGTGACCCATTTCTACGGTGTTTTTCTGCACAGCATCGAGCACCTGCAGGGGAGGCACGATTTCGCCAGCAGGGAACAAACGGATATTGAACTTGCCGCTGGTGGCTTCGTTCACGTATTTTGCAAACTGCTCGCTACCACCAAACAGCGTATCAAGACTGCGGGTAAAGCTCGAAGCCAGACGCCAGTTCAGGGTGGGCGCGTCTTGCGCAAAAACGGGTGCTGCAACAGCAGCGGTGCCTGCAACGGCACCAACACTGGCTTTTTTTAGGAATGAACGACGTTGCATTCGGAGTCTCCGGACAAATTTGGGCGGGCGTCTAGGGCCCGATGGAAAGGATATTACACCTCGAAAACTGGAATTCGGAGGGTTTTAAACAGAAACGGATTCATGGTTTTCACCTAGTCGACACAACTTTTCTGCTGTCTGCCCCCCTGCTTGTCCCGGCTCAGAGCCCGGCAATAGACATTTGCTCAATCAAGATCGAGCCCGTGGTCTTACTGCCGCGATTAATGGTGTCGGCACCGACCGCCACAATCTGGCGGAACATATCTTTCAGATTGCCGGCGATGGTTATTTCCTCAACGGCATGCTGGATCTGACCATTTTCGACCCAGTAACCAAACGCACCGCGCGAGTAATCTCCCGTCAGATAGTTCACCCCCTGACCGATCAGCTCGGTGACCAGCAGACCCGTCCCCATTTTGCGCAACATCGCCTGAAAATCATCCGTGCGCTTGGTGCGGCGCGAAGTCAGGAATAGATTGTGCGAGCCGCCTGCGTTACCCGTGGTTTGCATGCCAAGCTTGCGGGCAGTATAGGAAGACAGGAAATAGCCCTCCAGTACGCCCCCAGTGACGAGTTCGCGTTTAGAGGTTCGCACACCCTCCTCATCAAAAGGTGAGCTGCCCATCGCACCTTTTATAAACGGATTTTCTTTGACATCGATATGTGAAGGAAGAATCTGTTTGCCTAAGGCATCAACAAGAAAACTTGACTGGCGGTAAATCGCGCCACCGCTACTAGCCTGCGTCAAGGCGCCCAGCAAGCCTAAAGCCAGGGGAGCTTCGAACAGCACCGGAAAATGTCCTGTACGGATACGGCGCGCTGACAGCCGCGAGAGCGCACGCTGCGCGGCGTATCGGCCTACTGCTTGCGGATCGGCCAGATCCTCGGCACGTCGACTGCTGGTGTACCAGTCATCGCGCTGCATCGACTTGCCACGTCCCGCAATCGGAGCGACCGACAAACCATGGCGCGAATAGGCATAGCCATCAAGAAAGCCGCGGGTATTACCCAAAATAAAATGTCCCTCGTGCGTGTCGACCGAGGCACCATCGGTATTGGTGATTTTTTTGTCAGTATCGAGCGCAGCTCGCTCAGCGCGTATCGCGAGCTCACTGGCAGCCTCTGGACTGACCGCCCAGCGATGATGCAGTTGCAGATTATTTTTAACGCCTATGGCGAGCAGCTCCGCCTCTGGCAGGCCTGCGGCGGGGTCCTGCGCTGTGTAGCGAGCGATATGCCAGGCTGCCTCGACAGTCTGTTTCAAGGCTGCTGTGGAAAAATCAGAAGTGGAGGCCGAGCCCCGACGCTGACCAGCAAACACGGTAATAGAAAGCGAGCGGTCACGCGTCTGCTCGACGGTTTCGACTCGGCCTTTGCGCACAGATACTGCCAGGCCTTGGGCCTCTGATATCTCGGAGGCCGCATCACTGGCCCCCAGACTTTTAGCGTAATCAAGGGCTTGGGTCACCAGATCTTCAAAAATCGGGCGGTTTTTTGCGATAGGAAGTGCAGAAATTGAGGTTGCCATTTGGGTCCATCCACGTGAGGCTTTATGATAGCCGTATGACAAACGATTTACCTGAACTCGAAGACGACGATAAACCCGTCTATGACGGCCCAAGCAAATCCCAGGTTAAACGCGAAATGCTCGCGTTGACAGACTTGGGCAAAGAGCTTGTGGACCTTTCCCCTGAGCGACTTAAACAGTTGCCCCTGTCCGAACGCCTGTACGAAGCGATCCGGCTGGCCCAGCGTACCACGAGTCGCGAAGGGCTTAGACGTCAGGTTCATTTCGTCGGCAAACTGATGCGGGATGCGCCTGCAGAAGAAATCAGGATTCAGCTCGAAACCTGGAAAAAAGGCTCAAAAGAACAAACCCAGGCGATGCACCGACTCGAAACTTTACGCGACAAACTGCTTAAAGACGATGAGGTGCTGACGAATTTACTGACAAAATTTCCCAATGTGGACATTCAGCACTTGCGCACGCTGATCCGCGAAGGCCGCAAAGAACTCGCAGCCAACGCGAGCTTGCGCCAGGGCCAGGAGCCGCAGCGCAAGCACTACCGGGCGCTGTTTCAGGCGCTAAAAACACTTCACGAACCGGAAGAACTTGAGGATAAAACTTAAATGAGCCAGGATAATTTGCTGGAATGTGTAGAGATCCAGACTGGTCCGAACCCAACACACAGCGTTGTATGGCTGCATGGGCTGGGTGCTGACGGCCATGATTTTGCGCCCATCGTGCCTGAATTGCGCCTGCCTAAATCACTGGCTGTGCGCTTTGTCTTTCCGCATGCACCAGTTCAGCCGGTCACCATCAATGGTGGCATGGCGATGCGCTCCTGGTATGACATCATGACGCCCAATCTGGTGCGCGTGGAAGACGAAAAAGGTATCCGTCAATCCGAGCTCATGGTCGACGCACTGATTCAGCGCGAGGTCGCGCGCGGCATTCCAACCGAAAATATTGTGCTGGCAGGATTTTCCCAAGGCTGTGCGATGACGCTGCACACCGGTCTGCGGGCACCTTACAAACTAGCAGGCCTGATGGCTCTGTCTGGTTACCTGCCCCTGATTGACCTGACGGACACTGAGCGCCACAGCGCCAATGCGCTCACACCTGTTTTTATGGCCCATGGCAGTTTCGATCCCGTCGTGGCCATCGAACGTGCAGAAGCCTCACACCAAAAGCTCAACGCGCTTGGCTATGCGGTGCAATGGCACACCTACCCGATGCAGCATTCAGTTTGCCCGCAAGAAATCCACGACATGGCAGATTTTTTGAATAAAGTGCTGGCCTAATTTATCAGGGACGACTTCTCAAGCGTCAGCCATACCCTGCGCATTGAGGAGTCCTCGGGATCAGGGTCATTGGTAAAGCCCAGGCTGGTCATCAAGGTCAGCATGGGTTTGTTTTCCGCAAGCACCAGGCCATCGATGTACTCCAGGCCCTGTTCGGTCGCTGCGTCGATGAGTTTACGCATGAGCTTTGCACCAAGCCCCTGCCGCTGCCAGTCATCACCAATCACCAACGCATATTCCGCTCCTCTGCCGTCAGGATTACGCAAATAATGTGCGAGACCGATCACCGCATCCGTAGGTAAGCCGCGATTAGCGGGATTAGGCACGCGTGTGGTGGCTACGAGCGCCAGTTCACGGTGATAATCGATCTGGGTGTAGCGCGCAACCATGCGTGGCGTGAGCTCTCGCATCATCGAGACAAACCGCATATAGCGGGAGCGATCAGACAAGCCGCGGATAAATTCCTGCAACGCCAGCGCATCCTCAGGGCGAATCGGACGCAAGGTCCAGGCCCGCGCATCAGCAAACGTCAAGTGCTCGACCCAGCGATAAGGATAGGGATGAATCGCCATGTGCGGGTAGCCGCTGGACTGCGGATTTGCTGGTCTGGCCAGCAGATGCAAACCTATCGAGGCCTGTATGGCGTACAGTCCATGATGGTTGGCATATAAGGGGTCGATCAGCAAAGCCTCCACATCGGGTAACTCGGAAATCAGGCTGGAAATTTTTTCAAGTGACACCAGCAGCGCTTCATGCACATCCGAGTTGATGTGGGCGGCAAGCGTGCGCTTCCAGAGTTCGCTGCGTTTAACCAACTGTCTGGCCAGAAAGCGATTCAGAGGTGGCAAATCCATCGCCTCATCAGGTCCGAGCAGACTTGCTGCGGGACCACCCGCAGAAAAACGGATGACCGGACCAAACCGTCTGTCGCACTCCACGCCCAAGGCCATCGGCACAAGATGCAGTGCATCGTGCGCCTGCGCATCGGCATCAAACTTGATGGGAATATCGAACAACGCGAACAAGGCTTGAGATTCAATATCGTTGAGCTTGAAACGCCCGTCGGCCCGCACCCTTGCGATCAGCGTACGCGCGGCAACCAGATCGGGGAGCCGCCCCTCGGGCTCGGGTGGCTGCATTTGTTGCAGCAGTTGCTGGTTGTAGTGGTAGCTCGCCAGTACACCAAATGCATGGGCTGCAGACTCAGGCGTACGAAACGCAGGGGTCCCCGCCTCGTCAAGACGTCGCCTTAAAGGACGCATGCCGGCATCACCCATAAAACAGGTGATAACAGGTTTTCTGGCGTGCGGTGCGATTTGCGCAAGCTCCGTGGTCACGGCGCTTAAATCCGCGCGCGCATCAGGCGTAAGCAGCACAAGCACACCATCTACGGCGCTATCTTCGAGCAAAGAATCGAGCATGATTCGCGCAAGCCCCGCCGTCATCGGCTGTCTAGTGATGACGGGATTCGAGGGCGAGGCACCAGGCTCGAGCAGCTTACCCAGTACTTGTCGGGTCGAAGGCGAAAGCTCTGCTTTCAGAAAGGGCACCCCTGTCGCCACCATATCGAGTGCCATTTGCGCAGGACCACTCGCATTGGACATGATTGCGAGTCGACGACCCTTGGGTCGCCTCGCATAACCCAGCACTTTCAGCGCTGAAAACAGTTGTAGAAAATAACGTACGCGTACTGCCCCCGCACGACGCAGCACCGCATCAAACGTTGCATCCGCAAGCGCCGAGTCCTGCGCGCGGCCGACTTTCAGCACGATGACCGGTTTGACGCTGGCCGCAGCCCGCAACGCACTCATGAATTCGCGACCGACCTCGATTTCCTCCAGATATAAAACGATGCTGTCTGTGTGCGGATCGGTCGCAAGATACTCGAGGATTTGCGGCAACCGCGTCACAGCCTCTTCGCCGATCGCCACAGCGGTAGAAAAGCCAAGCTGGACGTCTTCGGCCCAATCCATCAGTGCCGAGGCGATTCCGCGTGACTGCGCCACTAAAGCGAGCCGGCCCTCGCGAGCAATATTCGGGTATTGCGATAAATTCAATCCTGCATGCGGCCGCTGCAATCCGGCGTTCGGCCCAAGCAGCGCGCAGTCATGCAACTGCGCCCATTCGCGGCAAAGCTCACGGGTCTGCTCAGGACTTGGATCGACTTCGTCGTGTGGCAATAAGATCAGCGCGCGCGGACGCGCCGCGACCAGTTGCCTGAGCGTTTCGGCTAATCTTTGCGCAGCCATACAGACAAGCGCAAGATCGATCCTGGCACCCGGCTCAACCCCGGCTAACCTCTCGGGCACCACGATGGGCTGTCCGTACTGACACTCAACCAGAGTCAAATGACCACGCAGACTTTCCGGCTGGGCACGCGCAATCGGGATAGGACGATCAGCCACCACCAACACGGTGCGGGGCTCGAACAACGGGTCAAAAACGTGGCGCAGCATGATAATCGGCGCTCTCTACTAAAATAGACTCAATATTAACAACTTAGTTTTGATGTGCAGTGATCCACATCAACGAACAGGCCTTTTTAAATGACATCCGCAATGACAGCTCCCAGCACTCCCGTTCGCACCCGGTTTGCCCCCTCGCCGACTGGTTTTTTACATCTTGGTGGCGCCAGAACCGCGTTGTTCGCCTGGGCGTTTGCCAGACATTTTGGCGGCACTTTTATCCTGCGCATCGAAGACACCGACCTTGAGCGCTCGACTCCCGAGGCGGTACAGGCCATCCTTGATGGCATGCAATGGCTGGGACTGTCACCCGATGAAGGACCTTTCTACCAGATGCAGCACATGGACCGCTACCGCGAAGTCATCGCGTCCATGCTTGCGGCAGGCACGGCTTACCACTGCTACAGCTCGCCCGAAGAAGTCGATGC
>Ga0208105_1000129_pt1 | contig 31449 bp, 25 predicted proteins | sample CryBogCBE16Jul07_FD_184574 | JGI IMG/M metagenome (GOLD analysis project Ga0208105, IMG submission 184574) | Freshwater microbial communities from Crystal Bog, Wisconsin, USA - CBE16Jul07 (SPAdes) | ecosystem: Environmental > Aquatic > Freshwater > Lake | place: Crystal Bog, Wisconsin, USA... | reverse complement strand
CTTGTCCTCTGTGCTGTATCTCTTTCCTTTCATGGTCTTTGGGTTTGGTTGTCCCAAAGACTAACACATCACCTGGCTCAAATCCGCGAGGTCACGTCAACAACATTAAAATATTTGATGTAATTCCACTTTATAAACCACTTACATGGGTCTATATCATATCTTAAAAGACTTAAAAAATCAGTTGATACATTTACACTTGCAACCTGCCTATTGTGAAATACTGAAGTGCAAAATCCTCACACATACAAACTTGCATGTCTAATAAGTGGTCGTAATTTTGGGGATGCACTTATACAAAGCATATTTCTGAAACAGTTAATCAATAGAGGATTCTCGGAAAAATACATTGTCTGGACGCGTCCTGAGTCAGCAATTTTCTTTTCAGACATTCCAAACTGCAAAGTTATCACATCATTCTTTCCAGTAGGAACAAATAAAAAAGTAAATTGGGCTGGACTAAGATCGCTCTTATCAGCTGTAAGAATACTTAGGTCACAAAGTATTGATGTCACATTGGATATGTTTGGAGATATTCGAGAGCGATGTCTTGCCTTTATGATTTCATCTAAAAGTCATAAATACATTGGATGGTCTGTTGGACATCAATTCAATAAAAATATTAGAAACTTCTTCGGCCAAGGAAGACCTGTATGTTTTATTAATAAAGAAAAAATAAATATTTATGATGCATATCAATCATTCGTTAATGTATTAACAAATAATCATGCGAACAATTGCGAGCTAAGCACAAAACCGATCATTTCAGAAGGATTACTAAAAATTGGATTGCATCCATTCGCATCGCAAGAGTGCCGACTTTGGCCTAGTGAAAAATGGATTGAACTAGCTCAAACTCTTGTGCACAGGGGGCATCATATTACCGTGTATGGTGCTCCCTCAGAGCACTCTAAAATCGAATCTATTTTTGGTAAGCAAGCTACTATGATTCGTTTTTTTACCGGATCAATTCCTGAGTTTATTAATGATCTAACCACTATAGACATATTAGTAGGCCTTGACAGTTTTTCCGTGCATATTGCATCACATATTGGTTTAAAGACAATTGTTATTTCAGGTGCTTCTCATCCAGAAATGTGGGCACCACCAAATTCAGAAGTGGTTTTTTCATCTGGTGGTTGCCCGCATTATCCCTGCATGAATAAGCCTAAGTGTCGTGGTACAAATTTCGAGTATTCATGCATAAAGACTGTGGAAGTTAATTCGATTCTTAGAATGCTTGATAAAACTATAATGAAATAATTGAAAATTCTTCTCATAACTAATCTCTTTGCACCCGATGAACTTGCTGGTGCGTCTTTATATTCGGACTTAGCTTTCTATCTTAAAAATCAGGGGTCTGATATTCGTGTTCTTTGTACATTCAGTTACTATCCTGCATGGTCTTTGATTCCAGAGGATGAGGGTGTTTCGGTAAGAGATGAGTCGTGGCATGGAATTCCTGTGCGTCGGATATCGATGTACGTACCAAAAAACCCATCGGGGCTGAAGCGTATCGTTTCGGATCTCAGCTTTTTCCTTTCAATCATTAGGCGAAATTTCTGTGACGATTGGCACCCAGATGTGGTGATCACAGCTTTGCCTATGTTTTCCCAATGTATGGCTCAGAGATTTCTCTACAGGGGTTGTAGTATTCCAAGAATAATTATTGTACAGGACTTTGTGCTAGATGCAGCACTAGAGCTTGGGCTGCTTAATCTTCCCGGTATCGCATTTCCGCTGAGGTTACTTGAGAAGTGGAGTCTGAGGTCAGCCGATACACTAAGCACGATCAGTCAACAGATGCTCAAGAAGCTACGTTCCATCGTAGGTTCAGATCGCCGTCTCCTTTATATTCCAAACTGGATTCATGAAAGTCTTGCGCAGAAAATCAGAGTGCAATCTCAAGACCGGCCTTCTCGTCGGGAACAAACTCTACTCTACAGTGGGAATCTTGGGGTGAAGCAAGGACTTCCTGACTTCATCGAAACCTTCATCAAGTCATCCACCGGCTGGAACCTGAGAGTCCATGGTGGAGGCGCTGATAAGGATCGTCTCTTTGAGGCAACAAGAGGGCAAGGGGCAATACGTGTACAAGGGGTACTAAATGAAGCCGACTACGTTAGTGAGTTGCTTACTTGTACGGCATCTCTGGTTACGCAGATGCCTGGGCTGGGCGCAAACTTCCTGCCAAGCAAATTGCTTCCAGCAATAGCTGCTGGGACCCCTGTCTTGGCAATCTGTGATCCGAATTCACCTCTTGGCATAGAAGTTCGTAAGGGCGAATTTGGGGAAGTTATTTCTCCGGCTGATGTGATTGGGCTTAAAACGTTATTAAAAAAGTGGGCTGATAATCCAGGGATTTTAGAAAAATATAGTGAAAATGCTCTTCAGAGAGCGATTATTTACAGCAGGGATAAAATTCTACCACAATATGAGCAGGAACTTTTAAGACTTATAAATACAAATAAAAAGTTGAAAAAAATACGCTAGAGTTTATGGAGAAAAAAAATCATGTGGGCGATGCTCTTCGTATCGCACTCTTTTTCGGAGATGGGATTCTTTTTTTTCTAGTCCAATCCTTGATCTTTTGGGTTCGCCTTCAAACTAGACTGTTTGACTCAATCCTTCCTCAATCGAATTTCCTAGGGAGTGGGCTCAAATCCTATGTTATGTATGGAAATCACTTGCTCATCGGAACGGGGTTATTTCTCGTTCTGGGTCTGTGGTTTGGAATTTACTCCAAGAAGGCATATCTCAGACCGAGGCTGATTCTGGCAGATCTTTTTAAGGCGCTCGCTGTGTGGGTCTGCGGGTATCTGTTCATCAGTTTCTTCTTTAGGATCGAGCCATCCATTTCCCGAACATTTGTTATTTTTTCAGGCATTCTTGCTTTCCTTGTTCTTGGAGCATGGCGAGAGTTATTCAATTGGTGGATAGAAAAGACTGGGTTGGTTGCTCATGTTCAGGATAGGGTTCTCGTTGTCGGTTGGAATCAGGAGACCCAAGATCTTTGGCAAAGATTCGGGAAGGGCGTACTGAGAGAGATATCCTTGAACGGCATTCTCTACCCATATGAAGGTGGATTTGAGCTCCCTCCTCCCGAGGAGTTGCCAGTGTTGGGATCTCTGGATTCCCTTGTAGAAATTCTACATACGAGAAATTATGATGCTCTACTGCTCTCTAATACCAAAATGCCATCAGAGAAGCTCTCCGAAGTTGTCCAGATCTGTCACAGGGAGATGGTGCGATTCATGGTGATTCCAGCATTCTTTGAAGTGCTCGTTTCCGGGCTTCACATCGAGTCCATCCGTGGAGTTCCGGTGCTTGCAATCGGGCGGTTGCCGCTTGATCGCTTCTTTGGGCGATTGATCAAGAGAGTGGTCGATCTGAGCGGCGGGTGTGTGGGCCTCCTGCTTTCAGCGCCCCTCATTCTGGTGTTTGCCATCATGGTGAAGAGGGAGTCGCCTGGGCCGGTCTTCTACAAACAAGTCCGGGTAGGGCGGGGGGGGAGACCATTTAGGATCATCAAGATTCGAAGCATGAGAATCGACGCCGAGGCACAAAATGGAGCGCAATGGGCAAGTCAGAATGACGGACGTAGGCTTCGCATCGGCGCCTTCATGAGGAAATGGAATATCGATGAGCTGCCGCAGTTCTGGAATGTCCTCAAGGGGGAGATGAGCCTCGTGGGACCGCGCCCGGAAAGACCCGAGTTCACCAAAGAATTCAAGTATAGCGTGGACTACTACAATGTCCGCCACACGGTCAGGCCGGGGCTCGCGGGCTGGGCTGCCGTGAACGGATGGAGGGGTGATACTGATCTCAAGGAGAGGATCCGCTATGATCTGGATTACATCGAGCGCTGGTCGCTCCTCTTCGACTTCTACATCATGCTGCTGACTTTCCTAAAAAATAAGAATGCGTATTAGAGAAAGTGGGAGAGTGAAAAGTGAAAATTCTAAAAGTAAAAATAGTCTAAACTAATCAGAACAAGATCCCCTTTGACTCCCTAGGCTTGAGAAGGCTCCGGATTTTTCAGGGGATTTTTTGTGTCCTGATCTGAGAGTACCTGTGAGGCGAGGGCCGCTATTATGAAACCGTAGAACGACCAGAAGACTTTCAGTCCGAAGGGACCCTCGGTGAGTGAGAAGACTGCGTAGCAGGCCACCATGCTAATACCCATGCAGGCGGCGAGATAGGACACGCCGGTTGTACCTCTGAGGTTCAGTGAAAAAATCACGAGAGGTATCCCCAGCAGAAGGATCGTGGAGGTAATGGAGAGAATCCCGCCCCTAAGCCAGTCCATGGCATATTGATTGTGCGCGCAATTTTCAACCAAGGTCTTCCGCGGATCTTCGCGATTCACGTATCCCTCAGGCGGCATGTGATAGATCTTGGGATCAACGGCATAAACCGCCTCGCGGTATGCCGAGTTGGGACCCCAGCCCCAAATTGGCCGCTGCTTAATCAACTCCCATGAAATAATCAACATGGGTAATCTGGCACCTGCCGAAGTCACTTGTCCGGTACCGTTGAAGACTGCCTTTGGCTCAGAGTAGACTGATCCGATGCGGCTACGAAGCGCCGGTGAGCTAACGCTAACTACTGCAATTGCCACAAGGATGGCGAGGGAAGCAACTATGATCCTTATCTTGGGACCGCGATAGACAAACGGGACTATAAAAAGGACAACGGGTATGGCAATCCATCCACCCCGGGTCTGGGTACGGAAGGCCATAAAACAAGAAGCGATCAGGCTCACGACCAAGAGCAATAACAAGGCTTTGCTTCGCGGAGGAAGCAGCAGGAGGGTGAGGAAAATAAAGGCGCCAAAAAGGCAGATCTGCTCCCCAAAGTCGGTAACGCCTATGAGGCGGGTGGAAAATCTGCCAGGAATTATTTCGTAATGGGCAAAGGGTAGAGTGATCAGCGCAACCAAAGGAAAGACCACGCTGAGCACTATCATGGGCTGAGCCTTGAGATGGCGTAGCCACACGAATAATAAGGCCGCGAGAAGGAGCCGGGAGGGGCCGTTGAGGCAGTCTAAATCATCGTGGATCATCCCAGAACGCAAATCCCCGCGCATGAGAAGGGCGGCCAGATTGGCCAAGAATGGGGCGAGCAATGCCACAACGATCCATCCCGCAGTCGGATCCGAGATCAGGGAGCGCCATGTGATGCCTGACTTCAGAATGCCGTAGGCGCAAATCACTGCAAGGATCACCAAAAGGGTCTCCGTCCAGTTCTTGAGAACAAAAAGAAGCAATGGAAGTAGTGTCACTAAGAGGGTAATCGCCACTGTATCCCAAGTGATTGGGGCGTCAGGAATCACGGATTGCACAAAGCGGCCGATCAGGGGTTTAAAGAGCTTGGGTAGTGATGGCGTCATGGGGGGGAACCATGGCCTCAGTATAGTTCAAAGATCAAGATAATCGCAGGGTGCATCCTTGCCTGATCCTACCCATGGACTTACCATTGGATTTGTATACGCAACCATTTTTCTCGATGGAACTTCCTGTAACATTTTGAAAACCAAATTCTTTTCCTCCTCCGGGAGTTGGGGGCCTTTTCGCCAGCTTCTTGGGTTCTTGGCACCCTACAAGGTCCGTTTGGCCTTGGGGTTGGCTGCTGGCATTGGCTTTGCCGCCGTGAACAGCGGGATGCTCCTGATCATCCGGCATATCGGTGACACGGCTTTTCAAGGACACTTCAATCAGGCCGATATGTTGAGAGGGGCAACAAGGGCGCAGGGCCCCTCAATAGATGCCTTCATCTGGATGGCCCTGATGATTCCGGGGGTGATGATCCTGCGCAGTCTTCTCTCTTATGCCAATGTCTACTGCCTGACCTGGGTGAGCCTGCGTGCTCTCAGGGATATGCGCCGCCGGGTATTCGGTCATCTGATGGGGCAGTCGATGGATTTCTTCAACAAATCTCAGTCGGGCCGTCTTCTCTCCCGTGTCCTGAATGATACTCTGGTGGCCCAGGAGTCGGTGGTCCAAATCGTCGGAGATTTGGTGAAGCAGCCCCTCACCGCGCTTGGGGCCATTATAGCCCTGCTCTACATCGACTGGAAGTTCACCATTCTGTCGCTGGTCCTGTTTCCTACCTGTCTGGTTCCCGTGATCATCTACGGACGCCGCGTCCGCAAGGCTGCCAAGGGTATGCAGAATGAGACCGGCGTGATGGCTGTGATCCTGCAGGAATCCTTTGCGGGCATCCGGGTCATCAAGTCGTTTTCCCGTGAGAAATTTCAAACGGATCTATTTGATCGTTCCAGCGACGAGCAATTCCGGATGGCGATGAATGCCCGCAAAAGCTCTGCCATCGTTCAGCCGATGATCGAAACGGTCTCTGCATTTGGAGTCTCTCTGGCGCTTTTTTACGTCTATTTCTCCCACCTGAGCGTGGGGAGTTTTATTGCTCTGCTCGGCGGGATGTTTCTACTTTACGACCCTATCAAAAACATCAGCAAGATCCACGTCACCATCCAGAACTGCATGGGTGCTGCGACGAGTATTCTCGAACTTCTCGCAAGACAGCCATCGATCCGGGATCTTCCCCAAGCAACGCTCATTCCGGGCACTAAAGGTCACATTGCGCTAGAAAACGTTAGTTTTTCCTATGGGGCAGATGAGGATCACGGAAATGCCCTGACGGCCGTCGATCTGATCGTCGAGCCAGGCATGAAAGTCGCCCTAGTTGGTGCCAGTGGTGCCGGCAAAAGCACAATCCTCTCCCTGCTACTCCGCTTTTATGATCCGCAGGCCGGTCGCATCCTCCTTGATGGTCGTGATCTGAGGGATATCACCCTGCTTTCCTTGAGGGATCAGATCGGGATCGTGACGCAGGATAGCTTCCTCTTTCACGATACCATTTTGGAAAACATCCGCTTTGGCCGCCTCGATGCCACTGATGTGGAGATCGAGGAAGCGGCCCGGCTAGCCCATGCTCATGAGTTCATCATGCAGCAGCCTCAGGGCTATAAAACCCTTGTTGGAGACAAGGGGTGCATGCTATCGGGTGGGCAGCAGCAGCGCATTTCAATAGCCAGAGCGCTCCTCAAGGCGGCGCCGATCCTGCTGCTGGACGAGGCAACATCGGCGCTGGATTCAGAGTCGGAGAAAATGATTCAGGATGCCCTGGAGAAGCTCTCCGAGGGTCGAACAGTAATTGCCATCGCACATCGTCTCTCAACTATTCTTGGAAGCGATATGATCGTGGTCATGGACCAGGGGCGTATCGTGGCTACGGGGACTCATGCTGAGCTGCTCAAGTGCTCGGAGCACTACGCGAAACTCTACAGTCTCCAGTTTCGCGAATAGGCCATGGAATCCTGTGTAGGAAAGACGGATTCACCTAGACTGATCTGCGATGTCAGCGTCATCATTGTTACGTATAACTCGGAAGAGTGCATTCAGGAGTGCTTGGATTCTGTGTTGGCGCAGAAAGGAGTCACTGTGGAAATCATCGTTGTAGATAACAAAAGCTCTGATGATACGGTCGTTAAAATTGAGGAGAAAAACTGCCGGGTAATTGAAAATAAGGAAAACATTGGATTTGGCAGGGGCTGCAACCTGGGTTTCTCAAAAAGCACTGGGAAATACATTTACCTTCTGAATCCGGATGCCTGCTTGGTTGGAGAAAAATCTTTGGCAGAGATGTGCCGAATGATGGATGAAAATTCAAAATGGGGTCTTGCCGGGACAAAGGTTCTTTCCATGGATGGACATCATGAAAGTCCGCCTGCGAAAACATACCCGGGAGCAAATGCTGTATCTCGCGATTTTTCAAAGTTGCCAGGCGACATTGCATGGATCATCGGTGCAAGCATGATCATCCGTAGGGATGTCTATCAAAAGCTCCAAGGATTCGATCCTGATTATTTCCTCTACAGCGAGGAGACCGATCTTTGTCTTCGTGCAAGGGAATTGGGTTTCGAAATTGGATACATGGATGGAATTGCTATCAGTCACATAGGGGGTAAAAGTGAAAGCAGCAGTGATCTTTCTGATGTCGCGGAAAGGAAGCTTCGCGGGCTTCTCACCTTTAGGGAAAAGCACTATTCGCAGGCCGACTGTATTGACCTCGCAACGCGCGATTTGCGCCGTGCATTCTTTAGGATGATTGTGAATCGATCCGTGGCTATTTTGACAGGTCGCAACTCAAAAGCGTGGGGAAAATACAGAAACTACAGGGGTGTCTGGATGACCTCATCCCACTATCTTTCTGAGAAAAAAAAGAAAGTATGAGTTCCGCCATTTCATTCCTCTTTTTCCACTACGGGAAGATTCCCGGCTATCTCGCTTATGCAATTGAGCATGTCAGGATTTTTAATCCCGATGCGGAAATCCAACTGATCACGGACTCTATCAATGACACGTCGATGCTCGATCGATTTAGTGTGAGTGTGTCACGGGTTGAGGATTACCCCTCAGAGGAGTTAACCCGTTTTAAGGACACATATCATCATCTCTCTTCATGTGATGAGAAGTATGAGCGGTTCTGTTTTGAACGATGGTTCGTGACGGAGACCTTGCGTCGGAAATCACCTGAGAAAACATATGTTTTGCTCGATAGTGATGTGGCGGTTTTTAGCGCGGCAAGCGATCTGCTGCTAACAATGCCTGATTGTCCTATCAGTGTGTGTGGGGGATCACCTCATTACACGTTTGTCAAAGAGGATATCAGCGCTTTTCTGAATTATATTCTCGATTCATTCAGCTCTCCTCAAAAAATCACTGAGCTGATGAAAATTAGCGGTAAAGCAACAACCCGGGGAGAAAATCTTAATCTCAATGATCAGGAATTCCTCCTCATGTTTATGGCGTACTCGGACAGGATCCAAAACTACGAGAGTGAATCATCCCAAGGATATGCCGATGCCAATATCCATCGCCCGGAAGGTTTTGAATGTCTCCAGCTTCGTCGTCGCCCCAGGAAGAAAATCGTCTGGCGTCTTGAGGGAGGAAGGGCGATTCCCTACTTCAAAAGGGGAGATCAACTAGTGAAAGCTTTGATCCTCCACTTCCAAGGCCCGGGCAAGAGGGTCTTTAAGCGCTTTAACTCTCTCGACGGCCCGCCCTCCTCAATACAGATCTGGTGGTGGCATCAGATCTTTCGGACACGGTGGTTATCGAATCTGATGTGAGTGGGGAGAATTGGAAGATAGGAGATGGGAGCTTGGAGTTTGGGGAAGCAGTGAAAAAGCGAGAAGGTTGGGAGGGTAAACCTGAGGGATGAAACCTGAAACTTGAAACGTGTTCTAGGGAAGGCCGAGTAGGTCTGTCGAAGTAAGCCCTGCTGGGGTGATCCTCTTGGGAGAGAGCGAGTTCAAACCTGATGGCTGGGTGAGGGCGAGGTAATGCAGAGTTGGACTTCCGAAGGTAGATCCGGAAGGGGGTAGAAGGATGGCAATGGAGGGGATTGACAGATGCTGAAAGTGCATGCATGGTGCATGCATGGCTACAAAAACTATATCAATTGATCTTACTGCCTACGAGAGGCTGACTCGTGCGAGAGTGAATGAACGGGAGTCCTTTTCGAAGGTGATCAAGAGGGCCCTATGGCCAACCCCAAAATCCAGCGGAAGGGCCATCGCTGATGCCTTGGACTCGATGGTTCTTGCGCCGACAGAGATTATCAACACTCTTGAAGAGAATCAGGCATTGGACACCCCCCCCGCAGACCGATGGGCCTGATCGCCGTCGATACGACATTCTTGATTGATCTTCAGCGAGATCAGGATGCAACACGACAGGCCATCAGGGGGTTCTTGGAGCATCACGCCGATGACACCTTTTATGTGTCAGTAACGGCTCTGGGTGAATTTGCTGCAGGATTTCCTGATCTGAATCACCCAGCCTTTCTTGCCGTAAAGCGGCAGTTTCAAGTTTTGGCAAACGATGAAGAGGTGGCGATGGCGTATTCTACAATTTATCGGGGCCTCAAAACAGCCGGTAACTTGATTGGTGCAAATGATCTATGGATTGCGGCATCGGCAATTCGTCAGAGCGCTTCTCTGGTGACACGCAATCGAGAAGAGTTTGGCCGTATTTCTGGCTTGCGGGTGCTGGGCTACTAAGCTCAGGGAAATCCAAGCGATAAATTAAAAAGCACAAAGTTTCGCAGTTGATCCTGACCCCCAATAATTACCGGATTATACCGGAATAGGGCTATCCATTGTAAACCCGCAGCATCTCCTCCCAGAGGCGCTCGACGGTGATGCCTTGGATGCATGGGTTAGTAGAGGTGCATTCCCTTGCGTGGACGCAGCAGGTGCATTCCTGCCCGACCAAGGCGCGAAAGTTCCCCTCAAGCGGAGCGACTCGCTCGGGAAGCATGGGGCCGAAGAGTCCGATGGCCGGGGTGCCTAGTCCCACGGCAAAGTGAAAGGGGCCAGAGTCGGAGCCAACGAACATTTTTGCTCGAGCAAGGATGGCAAGGAATGAGCCGAGATCCTTGGTTTCCTCGAGGGAATGGATGTCGGGAGATAGGGCTTTCAGCTCGGTAAGAAGTGATTGATCCCGCTTTCCGGGACCTGCGGAAAATACCACGGGCAGGCCAGCGCTCTGGGCGCGCTGAGCAATATCCGCCCACCAGGCGACAGGCCATTCGCGCTTGGCCATGCTTGCCGAGAGATGGCAGAGAATGGTGTTCGGATCGGGAAGTTGCTTTTCGGCAAAAGAACTAAGAGAGGGATCGGGGTGGAGTTCGTGCTTTAGCGACGATGGTGGGTCAACATTCCAAGGCTCCAAAGTGTGTAGATCAGAGCGTACGAGATTAGTGGTCTTCTCACTGGCAATTTCGGAATAGCAGAAGCGTCGACCAGCAAACCCCTTGGGAGCATTAAGGCCGAGGCGGTTTTTGCCGCCGATAAGGAGACTAATAATGGCACCCCGGTCATTGCCGACAAAATCCACGGAGCGGTCGAAACGCTCCCTTCTCAGTTGTGCGATGAGGGGAAGGGTGCTCTTGATGCGGGCACTTCCACGTTTGCGGGGAAGTCCCCAGACTTTCTGGATCCATGGGAGGTGTTCCAGGATGGGAACCGCCGCTTCCTCAACCAGCACATGGATCTCTGCCCCGGGCCAGTGCTCCCGGAGTGCTCGAAGGGCCGGCACCATGATAGCGACATCGCCCAACTGCTTGAACTTGATGGCCAGGATTTTCATCGGGGTAGAGTGCGCGCGGGCTACTCAGCTTAATGTCAGATACTGATCCAACCCCTTGACTGCACGAATTCGCTTCTCCGCAATCGTCCGGTCCAGCAGTGACTGATTCTCGTTAAGCCTGCTTCGAGGGACAACGGGATGGTTCAGATGATAGAGGATCGCCCTTCCGTAGACGAATTTCCGTGGACGCCCCAGATGGTAGAGGCGATTGGCAAGGTCGGCATCCTCGCGACCCCAGCCGACGAAGGTCTCATCGAAGCCATTGATAGCCAACAGATCTTCGCGCCAGATCCCGAGATTGCATCCCAGAATACCGCGTTGCTGTGTGCCGCGGCTTACAAACGAGTATGGTAGACGCAGGGCCTTGGGCAATCCGGTCAGTTTTCCGGAAAGTGCCAAGCCCCACACGGAACGAATCGTCGGCATGAAGTCATGAACGGCGGATTCTGTCACGAATGCGCGCCGTCCCTGAACCCAGTAACCGCGCTCTGCCAGGGAGGCATGATCGGCAACAAACTCACGCTCTGGAACACAGTCTCCATCGAGGAACACAACATAGTCACCACGGGCTTCCGCGATTGCCCGGTTCAGGATAATGGCCTTCCTAAAGTCTTGGTGTTGCTGCCAGCAATGTCGGATCGGAAGGCCGAGTCTGAGGATGCTTTCCTCGATCAGGATCCTTGTTGGTTCTCCTGAGCCATCATCGGCGATGATGATTTCCAGGGGAGCAAGAGTCTGTTTCGAAAGCGACTCTAGGATCTTTCCCAGTGCGACAGGATAGTCGTAGGTGCTGAGAATCAGGGTGATCGCGGGCTTCTTCAAATGCTGGCGGATGATTCAGGGCAATTCAGGCGCCTCATGTTTGGCGCGCTCATATTCATAGAGGCGGCTGTAGCGAACAAAGGTGGCAAAGGCTGTGGCCTTGGCGATGTAATAACCAGGAAAACCGTCGAGAAACCCTAGGCGCAGGACATAGGCTCGGAAAAATCTCCACCATGGCCGCATGAGGGTCTCAGCTAAGGACCACTTTCGGCCCTTCGCGATCTGCCGATTGAGGAAATAGTCGCCGAAGATAGCGATCTTATCTAAGTGGCTGTATAAAGTCGGATTGGAATAGTGATGAAGATCGCCGCGCAGGCGCTTCACGGAGCCATCCAGCTCGATTTTGTCATGTTCGGGAGAGCCAGACCAATGGCCCTTGCCATTGCGAAAAAGTCTCAGGCTCCAGTCGGGATACCAGTCGCCGTGCGTGATCCAGCGGCCCAAAAACCAGACCTTACGGGGAAACATCGCTCCCTGGAACCACTCATGGTCTCCATGAAAGAAGGCATGGATGTCGACCTTGAGAGCCTCGGAGACCTCTTCGTCCGCATCTAGTGCAAGCACCCATGGGGCCTTTACCTGAGTCAGGGCAAATCGCTTCTGGTCGCGGTATCCTTTCCAAGGATGCTCGATAACAGTGGCTCCAAATCCACGCGCGATCTCCTCAGTGCCATCGGTGCAGTCGTTGACCACGAGGACGATTTCCTGAACCCAGTCGGCTACGCTCCCGAGACTGCGCGGTAGGTTGTGCGCCTCATTCCGGGCGATCATGGAAACGGCGATCGGGAGTTTTTGACTCATGGCCACGATAGAGCGTGATCTTTCAGCAAGACGGGGTGCTTTACCAGACCAATGCCTCCGAATAGAAAAGAGCCGCGTGTTGAAGAAGCAAAAAGATCCTAGTCGATTTTTTGACCAGACCAGAGCCGCAAGGCGCGTTCTGCTGCTGGACCTCGGCTTTCTGGGTGATTCCATCCACCTCTTTCCTGCTCTCTGGACGATGCGGCAGGCCTACCCTGAGGCTGAGCTTCACGTCATGGTTGCGGAGCATGTGACCCGAGTGATGGAAGTTGCTCCATGGGTGGACAAGGTCTGGGGATATCCCCGCTATCCCAAGGGGCCGAAGTGGTACCAAGACCTCGGCAGGATCAAGCGTCTACGTGATGCGAAATTCGATGTGGTGATCAATCTGAATGGCTCCGACCGTTCCAGTATACTAGCGGGATTAAGCGGTGCGCGATGGAAGCTTGGAAGGGTGCCGGAGGATGGAGGCCCCTCCTTCTGGCCACTGATGTACACCCATATCGTGGAGGTACCATATCATTCCAAGCTGATCTCAACCCAGCGTTGGGAGTGCCTGAAGAAGGCAGGCTTTCCTGGAGAAAAGCCAGAGATGTCTATCGAGATCCCAGCGGCGATGCATGCAGCCGTTATCACTAAGGCGGGAGGCGAGGGTGGGTGGGTCCATGTAAGTCCCTTCACCACGGAGATTTACAAGGAGCTGCCCACTGAACAGATGGTGGAACTCCTGAGCGGCCTCGCCCGCCGTTTTGGATCTCATAGGATTGTGCTGAGTTGCTCCGGAAGCGAGCGGGAGAAGGCCAAGATGGACGCTCTCCTCTCGCAATTGGATTTCACTCCTTGGCGGGTCTTTGCAGGAGATCTCGATCTTCTAGAGTTGGCTGCGCTTGTGCAGCGTGCCTCCATCCATCTGGGGGGGGATTCCGGAGGCCTTCATGTGGCATGGATGACAGGTGTGCCGACCGTGACCTGGTTCCGAGAGTACGAGGGGCGTCCCGACTGGCAACCAACAGGGGAACGACATCACTCACTCGTGGGGGAGAGGCAGGAAAATGGAATTTCCGGAATTTCCACCGAGCACTTGCTGGCCGCGGTTGAGTCATTGCTGCAAGCAGGATCATAGGCTCCAAAAACACCCCCTCGCTTCTTGTCAGGGACATGAGCCCGCCGCATACTGAAGGCCTGATGCAAATTTACATCGACGGCGCTTTTTATCCCGAGTCCGAGGCCAAGGTTTCGGTGTTCGACCATGGCCTTCTCTACGGGGATGGGGTGTTCGAGGGGATCCGCTTTTATAATGGCAAGGTCTTCCGTCTCGAGGAGCACATCGAGCGTCTCTACAAGTCGGCTGCTGCCATCAACATGGTGATTCCGCTCGATCGTGCGGCCATGACGGCTGCCCTGCTCGAGACGATCCGAAAGAATGATCTCAAGGATGGCTATATCCGTCTCGTGGTCACACGCGGTAAGGGGAATCTCGGCCTGAGTCCGGAGCATTGCCCGAAGCCGACGATCATCATCATCGCGGCGAAGATCACCCTCTATCCTGCAGAGAGCTACGAGAAGGGTCTGAAGGTGGTCACCTGCTCAACCCGTCGCATCGCTCACGGGGCTCTTAGCCCGATGGTGAAGTCGCTCAACTACCTCAACAACATCATGGCCAAGATTGAGGCCACTCATGCCGGTGCCGGTGAGGGACTCATGCTCAACGAGCAGGGTCTCGTGGCCGAGTGCACAGGGGACAACATCTTCCTCGTGAGCGGCGGCAAAATCACCACGCCCCCGATTTCTTCGGGAGCTCTGGCCGGGGTGACCCGTGCCGTGGCGATCGAGATCGCCCGAGAGTTTGGGATCGAGGTCTCCGAGCCCAGCATGACCCGCTACGATATCTACACGGCCGACGAGTGCTTCCTGACAGGGACGGCCGCCGAGATCATCCCTGCCGTCGAACTCGACAAGCGTCCCATCGGCGATGGAAAGCCCGGCCCCGTCACACGGCGCCTGATCGCACGCTTCCGCGAGTTGACTCAGACGGAGGGTACGCCGATCTAACAGCTTCACCTGCTTTTCCCATGTTCTGCGACGTCTGCAAATCCAAGGAGGCCACGGTCTTCCTCACGCAGATCATCGAGGGGAAGATGCAGAAGGTGAATCTCTGCGAGGGGTGCTCGAAGGAAAAGGGGGTCAATGACCCGACCGGCTTCGCGCTGGCCGATCTGCTGCTCGGTCTCGGAGCTGCGCAGGAGATCGAGAAGAACCCCGCCGGAATCCGATGCCCTGTCTGCGGTTTTTCCCAAGCCGATTTCAAGAAAACCGGTCGCCTCGGATGCAGTGCCTGCTACGACACTTTTGCCGAGGGACTCTCGGGCATGCTCAAGAACATGCATCGCGGCACCGTGCACACCGGCAAGGTCCCTGCGAAACTGGCCGGAGCAAGGCAGCGTAATCAAGAACTAGCCAAGCTTCGCGAGGAACTCGACCGCGCCGTGGTCGCCGAGCAGTTCGAGGAAGCCGCCGGTCTGCGTGATCGCATTCGCAGGCTCGAGAACGAGGCGCGCGAGGCCGAACCCGCTCCGAACCGCATTGCCGAGCTCACTGCCGGCGACGCGGAACCTCTCGTTCCGAAGCCCCGCCAAAAGCCATGAAGCTCTCCCGCATCATCGCCAATACAGGCGAGTGGCTCAGTGGATCGGGCCCTCACGACCAGATCGTCGTCAGTAGCCGCGTCCGCCTTGCCCGCAATCTCCGCGGCAAGCCCTTTCCGGGCTGGGCCAAGAAGGCTGAGCGCGTCGCCGTGCTCGAGGAGATTCGTTCTGCCGTGGAGGGGCTTCCCGAAATGGAGCACTCCTTCTCCGAAAAGCTCGAAGACCTCTCGCCGCTTGAGAAGCAGGTGCTCATGGAGCGCCACCTGATTAGCCGCGAGCATGCTGCGCGTGGTGCTGGAAGCGCCGTCGTGATGAATGAGGCCCAGACACTGAGCTTCATGATCAACGAGGAGGATCATCTGCGGATGCAGGCCATCCGCGCAGGACTACAGCTCGAGGAGGTCTACCGGATGATCAATCAGACCGACTCCGAGCTCGAGGAGAAGCTCGATTTTGCCTTCCACGACGACCTTGGCTACCTGACTGCCTGCCCCACCAATGTCGGCACCGGCATGCGCGCGAGCGCCATGATGCATCTGCCTGGGCTCGTCATGTCGGAACAGGTGAACAAGATCATCAACTCGGTCAACAAGATCGGCCTGGCTGTCCGTGGTCTCCACGGTGAGGGGACCGAGGCGATGGGCAACCTCTTCCAGGTCTCCAACCAGACGACCCTCGGCGAGGCGGAGGAGGAGATCATCGCCCGGCTCAACCGCGTTATCGCCCAGATCCTGGAGCATGAGCAGAACGCCCGTCAGATCCTGCTGCAGCAACGTCCCGAGACGTTGCTCGATCAGATCGGCCGCGCCTACGGAATCCTCTGCCACGCCCACTCGATCACTTCCAAGGAGGCGCTTAACCTCCTCTCCTTTATCAAGATGGGGGTCGATCTCGGGCTCTTCCCGTCGAAGTCCCGCCTGCAGGTGGATGAGCTCTTCATCGAGACGCAGCCCGCCCATCTCCAGAAAGGCCTCCATGCAGCCAAGATGGGGGCCGAGGAACGCGATTCCTTGCGCGCGGCCCTGATCCGCGCGAAATTGAAGCAGATGCCCGAACCGGAGATCGGTAAGATCCCGACCAACGGATTCTGTAACTCCAGCCCGTCCACGGGCGAGCAATCATGATGAATAATTTCACGCCCCGCGCCCAGCAGGTCCTAGCTCTTTCACGGAAGGAGGCGGATCGCTTCAACCACAACTACGTTGGCACCGAGCATCTCCTGCTCGGCCTGATCAAGCTTGGCCAAGGAGTCGCGGTGAATGTGCTCCAGAAGATGGGACTCGATCTCGAGACCGTCCGTCAGGAGGTCGAAAAGCAGGTCGGCTCGGGTCAGGAGAATAAGATGGCGGGGAATATCCCCTACACGCCCCGCGTGAAGAAGGTGCTCGCGCTGGCCGGCAAGGAGGCCAAGGCGTTACAACATTCGTATGTCGGCACCGAGCACATCCTGCTCGGACTTCTCCGTGAGGGGGAGGGGGTCGCCGCCCAGGTGCTTCGTAATCTCGAGGTCGATCTCGACCGAGCCCGTAACGAAGTCCTCAAGGAACTCGACCCAAACTTCACCCCATCCGAAGAGGAGGAGGGTGAACTGCCCGAGGGGCAGGAAGGTGAAGAAGCTGCCGCAGGCGGAGGTGCCGCCCGCAAGGAGGCCAAGACCCCGGCTCTCAAGGCATTTGGCCGCGATCTGACCGAAAGTGCCCGCAAGGGAGAGCTCGATCCTGTCATCGGCCGCGCCGAGGAGATTGAGCGCGTCATCCAGATCCTCTGCCGCCGCAGCAAGAACAACCCTGTCCTGATCGGTGAGGCCGGTGTCGGCAAGACCGCCATCGCCGAGGGGCTCGCCCAAGAGATCGTTGCGGGGAGTGTTCCCGAGATCCTCGCCGACAAGCGTGTCATCACCCTCGATCTCGCCCTCATGGTCGCCGGGACCAAGTACCGCGGCCAGTTCGAGGAACGCATCAAGGCGGTGATGGACGAGATCCGCAAGAACAAGAACATCATTCTCTTCATCGACGAGCTCCACACGATCGTAGGCGCCGGTTCGGCCGAGGGGGCCATGGACGCCTCCAACATCATCAAGCCGGCCCTGAGCCGCGGCGAGCTCCAGTGCATCGGCGCGACCACGCTTAACGAGTACCGCAAGCACATCGAGAAGGACTCCGCGCTCGAACGCCGTTTCCAGTCGGTGAAGGTCGAGGCCCCATCCGTCGAGGATACGATCCTCATCCTCAAGGGACTGCGCCCCAAGTATGAGGCTCACCACAAGGCCGTCATCACCGACGCCGCCGTGGAGGCCGCCGCCAAGCTCTCCGACCGCTACCTCACCGGCCGCTTCCTTCCCGACAAGGCGATCGATGTCATGGACGAGGCCGGTTCCCGCGCGCGCATCGGAGCGATGACCAAGCCACCCGCCACCAAGGATCTCGAGGCCGAGATCGACCGGATCCGCGGGGAAAAAGAGGCCGCCATCAAGGCACAGGATTTCGAGAAGGCAGCTTCCCTGCGCGACGACGAGAGGAAGGCCAAGGAGCGCCTCGAGGAAACCCTCGCTTCCTGGCGCAAGGAGCGCGATGAGCGCGAGGTCATCGTCGACGAGGAGGGCATCATGCATGTCCTTTCCAAGTGGACCGGCGTTCCCCTCAACCGCATGGAGCAGAAGGAGACCGCCAAGCTCCTCGCCATGGAGGACGATCTCAAGAAGAAGGTCATCGGCCAGGACGAGGCGGTCACCGCCATCAGCAAGGCCCTACGACGTTCCCGCGCCGATCTCAAGGATCCCCGACGCCCGATCGGCTCGTTCATCTTCCTCGGTCCCACCGGCGTCGGTAAGACCTTCCTCGCCCGCTCGCTCGCCGAGTTCATGTTCGGCGACCCCGACGCGCTCATCCAGATCGACATGTCGGAGTACATGGAGAAGTTCACCTCCTCGAGGCTCATCGGATCCCCTCCCGGATATGTCGGCCACGAGGAGGGAGGCCAGCTTTCCGAGGCGGTTCGCCGCCGTCCCTACTCGGTCGTCCTCTTCGACGAGATCGAGAAGGCCCACCCCGACGTCATGCACCTCCTGCTCCAGATTCTGGAGGAGGGGACTGTCACCGACAGCCTCGGCCGCAAAATCGACTTCCGGAACACCATCATCATCCTGACCTCCAATGTCGGCGCGGAGCTCATCAAGAAGCAGACCTCGCTCGGATTCGGTGCGCCGAAGCACGACGACGAGGACTTCGACACGATGAAGGGCAAGATCCTCGAGGAGACCAAGAAGGTCTTCAAACCGGAGTTCCTCAACCGCCTCGACGACATCATCGTCTTCCACACCCTCTCCAAGGAGATGCTCACCCGCATCGTCGATCTCGAGGTGGCCAAGGTCACCTCGAGGATCAAGGAAAAGGAGATCACCCTGGTCCTCGACGAGGCGGCCCACGCCTTCCTCATCGAGAAGGGGTATGACCCGACCTATGGCGCCCGCCCGATGCGTCGCGCCGTGGAGCGCTATCTCGAGGATCCTATGGCCGAGGAGATCCTGCGTGGGTCGTTCAAGGCCGGCGACAAGGTTCAGGTGACCCGTGATGGTGAGAAGCTCGCCTTCAAGGTCTCCGGAGGAACCCCTCCCGCCAAGGCCCGCAAGGCTAAGGGCTGAGCATCGCACCACCCTCAACCCTACCGGGAGGCATGGCGCCGTACTCACCGCCCGGAGGGGCCGCATCGTCCGAGCATCTCAGACGACCGTTGACGGAGTTCCTGAGACCGGGTCCCCCGCCGTTGCGGGTGGATCAGACGATCGGCGAGGCGCTGGAGATCATCCGCCGATCCGGACTCGAGGAGCGGATCTTTTACTTCTACGCCGTCGATGCCGAAGGGCGTCTTTCGGGAGTGGTGCCGGCACGCAAGCTCCTGACCGAGCCTCTTGAAGAGAAGGTTGGTGCGGCGATGATGAAGAGGGTACTCTCACTCCCTGAGACGGCCAGCCTGCTGGAGGCGTGCGAGTGTTTTATCCTGCACAAGTTCCTCGCGATCCCGGTTGTCGATTCCGCCAAGCGTCTGCGGGGCATCATCGATGTCGGCCTCTTCACTGACGAGGTTCTTGAATTCAGCACTGGCGGCAACAACGACCAGGTCTTCCAGACCATCGGTCTCCATGTCCAGGAACTGCAGCACGCCTCGCCGATGCGCGCCTTCCGGCTCCGCTTTCCGTGGCTTGCCGCGACGGTCTCGGGTGGCGTTCTCTGCGCCGTGCTGGCCGGGGCCTTCGAGGCGACGCTTCAGCAGAAAGTCGTCCTCGCCGTCTTCATGGCGCTCGTGCTCGGTCTTGGTGAAGCGGTCGCGGCGCAGTCCCTGGCCCTCACCGTCCAGTCACTCCCCGTCGCCCGCATCCGATGGAAGTGGCTTCGTGTAAAGCTCTGGCGTGAGGTCGTGACGGCTGGTCTTCTTGGCGCTCTGGCCGGGGGAACCGTTGCCCTGATGGTCGAGCTCTTCTGGCGCGATGTGCCGGCCGCTCTCTCGATCGGCGGCAGCGTGATCGGTTCCATCCTTGTCGCCTCCCTCCTCGGCATCCTCGTTCCGGTGATCCTCCGTATCGTTCACTGGGATCCCAAGATCGCCGCCGGTCCGATCACCTTGGCTGCCGCCGACCTCTTTACCGTCAGCTGTTATTTGGTCACCGCCAAACTCGTCCTTGGGTAGGCTTAGGATTTTAGCGCCGCGCGGTGTTGCTGCTCATTCGCTGTAGGTTTACTACAGCTTCACTCACGCGCCTTGCGCGGCATCTAAACTTCCAAGCCAGAGTTCTTCTATCCCTGGGCTCCATCCAAGCTTGCGAGCCTTGATAGCTAACCCATCCAAATCCCTCTGCGTTCTCCGCGCCTCTGCGGGATACCTTTCAGTTTTTCCCAACAAACTTCGTCCTGACGAGGCGTCAGGACGTCAACGCTTCACGTTCGTTGCCAACCGCTCCCACGCGTTCGAGGAAGTCGTCGTAACCGCCGAGGTGAGGGGTCACTTTACCGTCCTTCACATGGAGGACTTTGGTCGCGAGCTTGCGGATGAAGTGGACGTCGTGACTGATGAAGACAAGTGTTCCCTCGTAGGCGCCGAGCGCGAGGATCAGCGATTCGACGGTATGAATGTCGAGGTGGGTGGTCGGCTCGTCCATCAGGAGGAGATTCGGCGGATCGACGAGGAACTTCACCAGGTTCAGCCGGGTCTTCTCTCCGCCGCTAAGCACGGCGGTTTTCTTGAAGATGTCATCCTTGCGAAAGAGGAAGGAGCCAAGGATGCCTCGCGCATCGTTTTCGGAAAGCTCACCGTTGGAGGCGCGCACCTCGTCGAGGATCGACTTGTTCGGATCCAACGTGGCGGCGCGGTGCTGGCTGAAGTAGCCGATCTTGGCATTCGGTCCCTCGATGCGCTTCCCCTGCTGAAACTCCAGCACGCCGGCGAGGATCTTCAGGAGGGTTGATTTTCCCGCCCCGTTCGGGCCGACGAGCACGGTGCGCTCTCCACGTTCGATCGTGAGATCGAGGCCAGAATAGACCTTCCGCTCACCCTGTGAGGTTGGGTAAGCCATGTGAATGCCTTCGAGCGCGACGGCACGCTGTCCGCCTCTGGGTGGGGCAGGGATCTGGAAGCGGAACGGCTTGCGCGGCGGCATCGGTTTCTCGATGAGCTCCATCCGCTCGATCTGCTTCAGCTTACTCATGGCCTGGGAGGCCTTGGAGGCGACCTGACGGAAGCGGTCGTAGAATTCGCGGAGATCGGTGATCTCCTTTTGCTGGTTTTTGTAAGCGGCGTTCTGACGCTCGTAACGGGCCTCCCGCTCGGTGAGGAAGTCGGTGTAGTTCCCTGCGTAGGAATGGAAGCGGCCTTCGGAGATCTCGTAGACCTTCTGGATGATCTCGTCCATGAACTGCCGATCGTGGGAGATCAGCAGGACGGCGCCAGGGTAGTTCTTGAGGTAATTCTGGAGCCAGAGGAGGGAAACGAGGTCGAGGTGGTTGGTCGGCTCGTCGAGCAGGAGCAGGTCGGGTTCCATCACCAGCAGGCGTGCGAGGTGGGCACGCATGACCCAGCCACCGCTCAACTCCTTGGCCTTCCGCTCGAAGTCCTCCTGCTTGTAGCCGAGGCCGACGAGGATCTTCTTAGCTTTGGCTTCGACCTTGGGGTCGCTCAGGGCGGCGTGCTTGGAGCTGGCTTCCGAATATTCCGGAGTGTCGACAGTGCCCGCCTCTTCATGTTGGCGGAGCTGTTCCTCAAGTGCAGGGATCTCTCCTGCGCGGCCGGTCGCCACATCAAGGACGGTTTCCTCGCCGGTCGCCTCTCCCTCCTGGGCGAGGTGGCCGATCATGGTCCACTCATCGCGTTCGATGGTTCCCGCATCAGCCTCATCCTTCTTGAGGAGCAGTGAGAAGAGGGTCGACTTGCCTGCGCCATTAGGGCCGACGAGGGCGACGCGTTCGCCGTAGTTGACCTGGAGGTCGGCTTCCTCGAAAAGGGTGCGCCCGCCGATGGTTTTCTTGAGTTTGCGGATGCTTAGCATGGAAAGAGGAGAATGATGAAAGTTGAGACCTGAAACCTGAGTGAAAATCGGGGGTCGGTGATGGGCTATCGGGAATTGGGACGGAGATTTTGGAAAAGATGGATCGAGTGATACGGGATTTCTGATCGAACAGTCTAATAGTCTACAGTCTAAACGCCTGATGAGATCGCTCTCAGCGATTCCTCAACCGCAGTGGTCACCATTTCCACGGAGATCTCCTTCATGCAGCGGAAGTCGATGGGGCAGGTGCGCAAGTAACAGGGGCTGCATTCGACCTTCCTGCGGATGACCTTGTGAGGAGGGAATGTTTTGCCTGTCGGACCCGTGAGAGCCGGCTCGGTCGATCCGAAAATCGCGACGACCGGAACCCCCAGCACGTCGGCAAGATGCATCGTGCCGGTGTCGTTGGTGAGGAGCAGATGGCAGCGCTTCAGTTCGGCGATGAGCTCCGGCAGGGTGGTCTTGCCGCAGAGATTCTCGACATTGCCGTCGAATTTTTTTGCGAGCTGTTCGCCCGACACGGCTTCCTTGGCGGTGCCCACGATCACCCAGGTCAGGTCCTGCGTGGCGGAGGTCTTTTCCATGACCGCACGGTAGCGCTCCAGAGGCCAGCGCTTCGCGGGGCCATATTCCGCGCCGGGGCAGAGGGCGATCCGGACCGGCCCTTGGGGAGCGGGTCGCGGGCGCTCGACGGGAAACGATGTTTCCGGTCCGCCCAGGCGTTTCACCATGGAAAGAAGCGCCTCCCCCTGATGCATGACGGGATGGAGCCGACGTGGCATGGGGATGATCCGGGTGAGCTGCGACTTGGCCCGGTGGCTTTCCAGGCCCAGCCTGACGCGGATTCCCGCGAGGCGCACTTCGAGGGCGCTGCGCCACGAGTTGGGCAGCAGCAGGGCCGTGTCGTAGGTGCCGGTCTTTTTGATCAGTGCCGCGACTTTGCGCGGGGACGCTCCGGCGGGGATGCTGATGATGGCATTCACCTCCCTGATTTCGCTCCAGAGATCGGCGAGTTTGGCTGGCGTGAGGATGGTGATGTGAAGGTCGGGCCGCCCGAGCTTCATGGCCTGGATGGCGGGAACCGCCATGCAGGCATCCCCCAGCCAGTTCGGTGACCTCACGAGCAGCCGGTATGGGTGAAGCTTCGCCGGATCGGTGCCCTCGGGGAGGTGGATGCCTCTCTTGATGTGCTGGAGCAGAAAATCGGGCAGGAAGCTTTTCCAGCGGTTGTGAACCCAGAACCAGTCGCTCGGGGAATTGCGGATTTCGGCTTCCAGCAGCTGGTTCAGATCCATTGTGATCTCGGCGGGATCTCGGCCTTCGGTGGGCACGGGGGCGCTGGTATGGATTTCCCACCGTGCGAGACCGACCGTCCGGACGCTCACCATGGCAATGAGGGCTCCCGTGCGTTGGGCAAGACTTGCCGCAAGCGGCGAGGTTGAGGCGAGTTTGCCGAAGAGGGGCATCCAGATTCCGGCTCCACCGGCATGCTGGTCGATGAGCACCCCGACGACCCCGCCCTCTTTCAGCATGGCGGCCGCCCCCTTCATCTCCTTCTTGCGGTCGAAGGTGGCGACACCCCTGCTGCGGCGGTCGCGGTTGACCAGATCATCCAGCAGGGGGTTCCTGATGGCCTGATAGACGCATCCCGCGCGCCGCGGTTTCACGAACTCGGCGATCTGGGCATTGATCTCCCAGTTGCCGAAATGGCTGAGGGCGGCGACGGTTCCGCGTTCGCCGGCCTTTTTCCCGACGATCCAGTCCTCCCAGGCCTGCTCGTTGTCAAAGCGCAGGCGGGATCGGAGTTTCTTTTCCGTCAGGGCGGGAATCTTGACGGAACAGAGCAGGTTGGCCCCGAGGTTGGCAAAGTGACGGCGGACCAGAGCCCCGGCCTCCCTGTCGCCGAGTCCCTCCCCGAGGGCGATCCGGAGATTCCGTTTGGCGAGACGGCGGTAGCCGGGCAGTATCGTCCAGATCACGAGTCCGATCAGCTGTCCCAGCACGAAGCAGGCGGTGATGGGCAGCAGGCGGATGAACGAGACGACACCGAGAGCCAGCAGGTAAATCAGACGATCCATGAGCAAAAGCGAAGAGAAGCACGCTAGCTGTCCCGGCGGCGTCCCGAAAGGGAAAAGCCCCGTCTTCCATCCCGGCTCCACCATCGGGATCCTCGGAAGCGGCCAACTCGGCCGCATGTCGGCCATGGCCGCCAAGGCGATGGGGTACAAGGTCGTGATCTTTGACACGATGAAGGACGGCCCGGCCTCCTCGTGCGCCGACATGACCATCGTGGCCCCATTTGACGATACCGACGCGCTCGGACGGTTCGCGCTGGCGATCGACGTGGCCACCGTGGAGTTCGAGAACATCCCGGTCCCTGCACTGGAGTTCCTTGAGAAACGGGTGCCCGTCCATCCCGCCTCCTCCGTCGTGCGGATTTGCCAGGACCGGGTGCTGGAGAAGGAATTCCTGCGCGATCACGGATTCCCGGTCGCCCCGTTCCGTGTCGTGACCTCGGCCGGGGAGCTGGAAGCGGCGCTGGCCGAACTGGCCGCTCCCTCCATCCTGAAGACGGCCGTTCTCGGTTATGACGGCAAGGGCCAGATCAGCATCTCACCGGGCGACGATGCGGAGGTTGTCTGGGTCATGCTCGGTGCTCCCCGTGCCGTGCTCGAGAAAAGGATTTCCTTCGACTCCGAGGCCTCGGTGATCTGCGCCCGCAACGCGACCGGATCCCTCTGCTTTCCGGTGCAGGCCAATGTCCACCGCAACGGGATCCTCGACACGACGACGGCCCCGGCGTCCCTGCCCGCCGCGGTTTCCGAGAGTGCCCGGGCGATCGCCCTGGGCATCGCCGAGAAACTCGGCGTCATCGGACTCATCACGGTGGAGCTCTTCGTCCTTCCGGACGGATCCCTCGTCGTCAACGAGCTCGCCCCCCGTCCCCATAATTCCGGCCATCACACCCTCGAGACGGCGGTGACCAGTCAGTTTGCCCAGCATGTCCGCGCCGTCTGCGGACTTCCGCTCGGTGCCGTCGACCTGCGCTCCCCGGGCGTCATGGTAAACCTGCTCGGGGATCTCTGGAGCGGTGGTGAGCCCGACTGGGAGGTCCTGTTCCGCGAAACGGGCTGTTTCCTCCACCTCTACGGCAAGGAGGAGCCCAAGCCGGGCCGCAAGATGGGCCACGCCACCCTGCTGGGTGACGCTCCGACGGCGTTGGAGCGGATCCTGTCCCTCAGGAAAAAGGTTGTCCGCTGAGAAATTTTGAACGCTCCCGCTTCCCGCTTGTCTGTAACCATTCGACAGCCTATCCAGACGGCGCGGAACGTCCCGGTGCCATGATCCGGGGGTCGCCGCCCTTCCCGCAGACACTTTACGACCCATCAACCCATGAATCCATCCGTCCAAGAACTCGACCGCCGCGTCCAGGAAAACAGCTCCTGGGTCCGGCCCCTCACCCAGGAAATGAGCCGCGTCGTCGTCGGCCAGCAGGGGCTCGTCCGCAGCCTCCTGATCGGCCTCCTCGGCAACGGCCATGTGCTCCTTGAGGGGGTCCCCGGCCTCGCCAAGACGCTCACCGTCCGGACCCTCTCCTCCTGCATCCATGCGGACTTCGCCCGCATCCAGTTCACCCCGGATCTCCTCCCCGCCGACCTCGTCGGCACCCTGATCTACAACCCGCGAGAAGGGGCCTTCACCACCCGCAGGGGGCCGATCTTCGCCAACCTGATCCTTGCCGATGAAATCAACCGTGCGCCCGCGAAGGTCCAGAGCGCGCTGCTCGAGGCGATGCAGGAGCGTCAGGTGACCATCGGTGAGGAGACCTTCAAGCTCCCCGATCCGTTCCTTGTGCTCGCCACCCAGAACCCGCTCGAGCAGGAGGGAACCTACCCGCTTCCCGAAGCCCAGCTCGACCGCTTCATGCTCAAGGTCGTGGTCGGCTACCCCACCCGCAGCGAGGAACGCTCGATTCTCGACGCCATGGCGACCTCCTCGCCGAGACTCGATGTCTCGCCGCTCGTGACCACGGCTCAGATCCTCGAGGCCCGCGAGGTGGTGAACGCGATCTATGTCGACGACCGCGTGAAGGACTACATCGTCGATCTCGTCTGGGCGACCCGTGAGCCGGCCAACTACAACCTCAAGCTCGACGGTCTCATCCGCTACGGAGCCTCCCCTCGCGCCACGATCAACCTCACGCTCGCCGCCAAGGCCCATGCCTTCCTCAACGGCCGCGGTTACGTCACCCCGCACGACGTGAAGTCCATCGGCACCGAGGTGCTCCGTCACCGCGTGGCGGTCAGCTACGAGGCGGAGGCCGAGTCGATCGACTCCGAGGAGATCGTGCGGCGCGTCTTCGAGGGACTGCCCGTCCCGTGATCCGGGGGGCGGGCCGACGCCCGCCACTGTCCCGAGACGCCTTCCGACCGATGAACGATCCCCAGGAGATCCTACGCAAGATCCGGCGCCTCGAGCTGCGCACACGCCGGCTCGTGGAATCGTCGTTCGCGGGCCAGTACCAGAGCGTCTTCAAGGGGCGCGGGATGAATTTCGAGGAGGTCCGCCCCTACACGCCCGGCGACGAAATCCGATCGATCGACTGGAACGTGACCGCCCGCACGGGGGAGCCTTACATCAAGAAGTTCACCGAGGAGCGCGAGATGACGGTGATGCTCCTTCTCGATGTCAGCGCCTCGGGCGATTTCGGCAGCGTCGAGGGGAGCAAGCGCGAGATGGCCGCCGAGGTGGCCGCGATCCTCGCCTTCAGCGCGATCCACAACAACGACAAGGTCGGCCTGCTCCTCTTCAGCGACCGCGTGGAGCTCTTCATTCCGCCCAAGAAGGGCCGCCATCATATCCTGCGACTCATCCGCGAGATGATCTACTTCACGCCGAAGGGCCGCGGCACCGACCTCGCCGGAGCGCTCGAATACCTCAACAAGCTGGTCTCGCGCCGCTCGCTGCTCTTCCTGATCTCCGACTTCCTGACGCCCGATTTCACCAAGCCGCTCACCGTGACGGCGAAGAGGCACGACACGGTCGCGCTCCGCATCGTCGATCCCGCCGAGGAAAACCTGCCCGATGTCGGCGTGGTCCTGCTCGAGGATCCCGAGACCGGCGAGCAGATCGAGATCGACACCTCCCGGCGATCGATCTCCAGGAGCTATGCCCACCACGCGGAGGAGCGGTTGCACGAACTCGGGCGCCTCTTCGGTGCGCGTGGCGTTGACCTGCTCGAACTCGGGACCGGGAAGGATTACCTGCCTGTCCTGCGCGGCTTCTTTGACCGAAGGGGAAGGAGGATGACGGCATGACCAACGCCGCTACCCAGGCTGCCCTGCCGGCGGGAATGCCGCAGGGGATGCCCTCAATCGGGGGCATTCCGGGCATGGGGGCACCCGTCCCGATGCCCGCTCCCATCCACGACATCGTCGGGCCCCTTCCTTTCTTTTTCGGCCCGCTCTGGGTGATCATCGCGGTCTTTGTCGCGGTGGCGATCGCCGGGGTGCTGATCTGGCGGTTCGCCGGCCGGCGCAAGCAGGTTCGCCTCACGCCCCGCGAGGCCGCACTGAGGGATCTGGGGATGCTCAGGGCGAATTTGGGGAGCGGCACCGATCATGAGTTTGGCGTCGGGGTCTCTGGCATCCTGCGCCGTTTCCTCGGTGAGGCGATCGGACTCGCCGCCCCGCGTCAGACGACGGAGGAATTCCTCGGCTCGCTTCGCGGCTCGCTGCGGTTCCTGCCCGCTGAGCAGGAAGCCCTAGCGGAATTCCTGCATCAGTCCGATTTCCTCAAATACGCCCGGGGCGAGGCGACGCCGGAACAGCGCGAGGCCCTGATCGCCGCCGCCGAATCCTTCGTGCATAGCGGAGAGAGGGAAGCCGCCTCCGGCAACACGGCGGATCATCAGTCGCCGTTTGGAAAGGAGGCCGCATGACGCTTGTGTCGCTGGCCGCCGGGACGACCTTCTCGTTCACCCATCCGTGGGTGCTCCTGCTCTTGCTTGCCCTGCCCCTGCTTGCCCTGCTGCGCGGCAAGATCGGGGGCACGCCCGGCATCCTTTTTTCCTCCGCCAAACTTGTCATGCATGTGGGGAAGCGCCGCCGTTCGCGGGCCGGTGCCGTCCTGCTGGCCCTCCTCTACGGGGCGATGGCCTGCCTGATCGTGGCACTCGCCCGGCCTCAGCTCGGCAGGACCCTGGAGCGAGTGCAGGCCAGTGGCGTGGACATCATGCTCGTGCTCGATGTCTCCGGCTCGATGATCGCGGAGGACTACACGATCGGGGATTCTCGCGCCAACCGCGTCGATGTCGTCCGGAGGGTCACGCAGCAGTTCATCGAGGCCCGGCCCAACGACCGCATCGGCATCATTGCCTTTGCGGGGAGGCCCTACCTCGTGAGTCCGCTGACCCTGGACCACGACTGGCTCATCCGGAATCTCGACCGCGTGCAGATCGGGTTGGTGGAGGACGGCACCGCCATCGGCTCGGCGATTGCCTCGGCGACCGCGCGGCTGAAGGACCGCGATTCCAAGACCAAGATCATCGTGCTGCTGACCGACGGCGCCAACAATGCGGGCAAGGTACAGCCGCTCACCGCCGCCGAGGCGGCCCATGCGCTCGGCATCAAGATCTACACGATCGGCGCGGGGAGCGACGGACCGGTCCCCGTCCCCGTCGGCAAGGACATGTTCGGCAAATCAGTCTACCGGAAGATGGTCTTCGACTTCGACGAGAAGCTGCTCTCGGGGATCGCGGCCCTCGGCGAGGGGAAATATTTCCGGGCCGCCGACACCGGCACGATGGACGCCACCTTCCGCGAGATCGACCGTCTTGAGAAAACCAAGATCGAGGTTGAGAAGAGCGCGAACTACCGGGATCTCTTCCCTTACCTCCTTGTCCTTGCCGTCCTCCTGCTCGCCGCGGAGGCGGTGCTCTCGCAGACCGTTTGGCGCAGACTCCCCTGACATCCCACGATGCACCCGCTTCTCATGACCATTCCCGGCGACGGGCTGACTTTCGGGACTCCCGGATGGTTCTGGGCGCTCCTGCTGATCGCCTCCCTCGTCTGGTTCTATGTGGACGCCGCACGCCGCCGTGAGGCCCTGCTGACCCGCATCGTCGCCCCGAAGCTCCAGAAGCAGCTCACCGGTCAGGTGAGCCATCTCAAGAGGAACCTTCGCACCGCCTTCCTGCTGGGGGCCGCCGCGCTGACCGTGGTGGCTCTGGCCAAGCCGCGGCTGGGTTTCCGCGAGGAGTCGTTCACGACCAAGGGGCGCGACGTCATCATTGCGATCGACACCTCGCGCAGCATGCTGGCGACCGACACCGCGCCGACGCGCCTCGGCCGCGCCAAGCTCATCGCGCAGGATCTGCTCGATCTGCTCCGCGGTGACCGCACCGGCCTCATTGCCTTCGCCGGGAGTGCCTTCCTGCAGGCTCCTCTCACGATGGACAAGGGTGCCGTCCTCAACTCGATCCAGGATCTCGACACGGGGACAATCCCCAAGGGCGGCACCGACATCGCCGCCGCCATCCGGATGGCGATCGAGGCCTTCGGCAAGGGCGAGGGAGCCACGCGCGCCCTTGTCATCATGACCGACGGTGAGGATCTCGAGGCGAGCGCCGTGGATGCGGCGCGCGAGGCCGAGGCAGCCGGGATCAGGATTTTCACAATCGGCTTCGGGTCGGCCTCCGGGTCGCTGATTCCGATTAGGACCGAGGAGGGGAGGAATGATTTCGTGCGCGACGAGAACGGACGCCCCGTGAATTCCAAACTCGACGAAACACGCCTCACCGAAGTGGCCAAGGCGACCGGTGGATTCTACATCCCCTGCGGTCAGGATGCGGCCAAGGTGGTCTTCGACAAGGGGATCCTCCCGCTCGAGGCGCAGGTCGGGGAGGTGCTTTCCTCGCGCAAGCCGATCGAGCGCTATGCCTGGCCCGTCTCTGCAGCGCTCGTCTTGCTGGTCCTCCGCTCGCTGCTCCGGGAGGGGAGGCGTCTTCCGGGCAGGGGTTTCAAGGGTTTGTTCCTGCTCGCAGTTCTTCTCGGAGCCATCCAGCAGATCCATGCCTCGGGGCTCAACGACTACAATCAGGGGAATTACCAGGGTGCGCTTGCGGATTTTGAAAAGAGGCTGAAAGCCGGCGCCACCGCGGAGGAGATCCGCTTTGACGCCGGGGCCGCCGCCTACAAGGCCGGTGATTTCAAGAAAGCCGCGGAGTATTTTTCCGGCGCGATGACTTCGCCGAAGCCGAACATCCGAGAGAACGCGACCTATAACCTGGCCAATGCGCTGGTGCGCTCCGGCGAGGCGGCCAAGGAAAAGGAGAGCAAACTCGCCGATTGGAAGAACGCCCTCCAGCACTACGAGACCGTCATCAAGGCGGATGCGAAGAACATCAGGGCCAAGGAAAACCGCGACATCGTCAAAAAACTGATCGAGGACCTCAAGAAGGAGCAGCAGCAGAAGGACCAAAAGAAGGATCAGAAAGACAACAAGGATCAGAAGAATGATAAAAGCCAGAGCGACCAGTCTCAGGGAGGCGGTGGCGGCCAAAAGGATTCCAAAGAGAACAAGGACCAAAAAGATCCCAAGAATCAGGGTGATAATAAGCAGCAGCAGGATCAGCAGAAAAACCAGGACAAGAACCAGCAGGACAACCAGTCCGGGCAGCCTTCGCCGACCCCGACTCCCTCCCCGTCGCCCGATCAGGGGAAGGGAGATTCCTCCAAGAAGGATCAGAATCAGCAGGGAGGCCAACCGACGCCCACCCCCGGTCCCTCGGCGTCCCCCGATCAGGGTAAAGGAAACGATTCCCGTGACGAGAGCGGCCAAAAACAGGATCAGCAGGGCAACCGCGGTGACCAGAATCGCCAGCAGTCATCCCAGGGACAGGGAGCGCAGCCAACCCCGACTCCCTCCGCTCCGAAGACAGGCGGTCAACTCAACGGCGGCCAGCAGGGAGAGCAGAAAGACAAGCAGAAGGCGCAGGCTGCCGACGCCGAGGAGTCCAAGGATGGCCAGATGACCGCGTCCCAGGCCCGCGCCCTGCTCAACTCGCTCAAGGATGAGGAGGCCCACGTCACCGAACAGCAGAAAAACCGCGCGGTGGAACAACCGCTCCGTGACTGGTAATTTGAACGGCACGCCATGACGCCTTTCCTTTCCAGAGTGCTTCGCACGGGTCGCCTTGCGGCATTGGGTGCGATGACGGTTCTTCCCGCTCTTGGCGCGGATGTTTCCGTGACGGCCGAGCTTCCCCGCCCGGAGGTCAATTCCGGCGAGATGGCCGAGCTGCAGATCCGGGTTTCGGGAGCCCAGCAGGCCGATGTGCCGCAGCAGATCGCCGTCGACGGATTGCAGGTCCGGCTCACCGGGCAGTCGACCCAGGTGCAGATGGTGAACTTCAAGGTCACCTCCTCGGCCGTCTACAGCTACATTATCATGCCGCTCAGGACCGGGG
>Ga0208105_1000127_pt1 | contig 31523 bp, 29 predicted proteins | sample CryBogCBE16Jul07_FD_184574 | JGI IMG/M metagenome (GOLD analysis project Ga0208105, IMG submission 184574) | Freshwater microbial communities from Crystal Bog, Wisconsin, USA - CBE16Jul07 (SPAdes) | ecosystem: Environmental > Aquatic > Freshwater > Lake | place: Crystal Bog, Wisconsin, USA... | reverse complement strand
GTGATAACCTCACCACACTCCTAACCCAGCACCTCAAGGCCTACCCTCTAATCTAGGAAAGACCCAAGGAAAAAGTTTGGAGAAGTGGGGCGAAACCCCGATTTTTCTCTACATAGAGGACGAAATTCAGAAATTTCTACAAAAACCTCTTGCAAGCCGGGACAAAACCCATAAGATCTGCTTATCGAAAGATTGTTCTGGGGGGAACAACAGGCCGTCGTACCTTTGGTGCGGCGGCCTGTATCTTTTTCGGGGTTTGTCAGGGATTGTGCTCTTTTGTCGGGTCAAGGGAACGTCGAGAGGTTAGCCTCCCTTCCTGCCGATGACCACCTTGTCCCAACCCGCTGAAACAGCCGGTTCCGACCATCCTCCGGCACGCTCGGGCACACCGACGGCCTGGATGGCACTGGGTCTCGTGGCGCTGCTGGTGGCGGCCTGGATGTTTGCCGATCAGCTTGTGTGCGGGATGATCAGGACCGGGGCCGCCGCATGGGCTTGGAAACGGGGAGAGATTCTCCGCATCGGACGCCTTGATTTCGAAGGATCCGGGAATCTGAGGGCGACGGACATCGAGTGGACGCGCGGAAAAGGAGAACACCGCAGCACGTTCCGGTGCGACATGGCGCTCCTCAGCCCGACTCCGATCCGTGACCTGATCTTGCCCAGACCTGGACATGATCGGCTCTGGATCCGCGAGCTCTGGCTCGCAAAGACCCGCCTGCTCCTCGACACGCGCGGGGAAAGAACCGGGTTGGGTGCCGGAGCACCGGCCAAAAACAAGCCGTTCGCCATCCCCCCCCCGCTGCTTCCGGGATCGCTTTATGCAGGGCCCATCGAAGCGGTCGTCATCGGGGAGACGGGGCGACTTGCGATCCATGACCTGAGAGTCGATCTTCCTTCCCGGTGGACCGGCCGGGTGGCCTTCCGTGCCGCGGAGGCGGATCTCGGGGCGGGGCACCGGGTGATTCCCTCAAGCTCGGCCCGGGCCTATTGGGAACCGGGCTCCCTTAGGATCGGAAGCCTCTCGCTGGGCGAGGGACTCTCGCTTGGAGAACTCACGCTCCGTCTCTTGCCTGGTCGGCTCGATTTCGGTCTCCGGGGAACGATTGGCAGGGGGCTGATCCGGGGTGACGGCTCTCTCGGCGGAAAAAACCAACTCGAGGTCACGCTTGTGGGCGAGCAACTGGAGATTGATGCCGTGACGGGACTGATTCCGGGGGCATCCAAGGCTTCCGGAACGATTGATCAGGCCAGGCTTTCCTTCCGTGGCGATTCCTCCAATCCGATGGATGCTGACGGCTCGGTCCGGCTCGTGGGCAGGAATTTCCGCTGGGAGAGACGAGGATGGGAATCGCTCCGGTTGGCGGCGGCGATGACCGGCCGCAACCTCACGGTTTCCGAACTGGCGTTGCATCAGGGCGAGAACGAACTGGTGGCCGAGTGCCACAGCAGTCTTCCCTCCGACTGGCACGCCCTCCTTCGAGCGCCGTTCACTGCAAACTTCAGGGCCAAGCTCGTGGATGCGGGCTCCTTGGCATCTCTTTTCGGACCCGATGTCTCGTCTCTCGGCGGGACGCTTTATCTCGACGGGTCGGTCAGGGGTGCCGACAACAAGGCCGAGGGATATTGCCAATTCTCAGGGCTCGGCACCAGATTCCGCGGCCTGACGGTAGATTGGATCAAGGGGTGCCTGCTCTTCGAGGGGGCCACCACCCGGATTCCCTATGCCGAGGCGGCTGCCGGTCCCGACGGCATTTCCCTGAGCGGATCCGTGGATAACGGCAGTCCCCATGCATACAGGGGGGAGGCCGAGGTTTCCGTGAAGGATCTCGCCCGACGGCTCGGGGAGTTGGGACTCAACGCTTCCCCCACGATCGGCGCCGGCGCCCTTTCGGGATCGTGGAAGGGCGAGGGGGATATCACGGCCCATCGCGGCGAGTTCCGGGCCCGGTTCACGGATTGGGTCAGTCGTTGGACGAAGGGAGGGATTTCCGGAAACGTCGAGGGAGCCTATGGGCCCGGGAGCCTGAATTTAGGCAAGGTGCAGATGATCCAGGATGACCTCTCCCTTTCCTTGGGACTCACGGCAACGCGGCAGCGTCTCGACCTCGCGGGTATTACCGTTGCCAAGGCCGGCTCCAAAAAGCCCCAGGCGACCGGCGAGATCAGCCTCCCCCTGGATCTGATGGATTTCTGGACCGGTGGCGATCTGTTTCGGACGTTGGCCATGGATCAGCCGATGACCATGAAACTCAAGGCGGAGGGCCTCCTTGCCGATCAACTCGAGGATCTGCTGGGCCAGGAGAAAAACTGCACCGGGAAACTCGAGGGGTGGATCACGGCTGGCGGAACCCCCTCGTCTCCCGAGCTGAACGGATCGATCGCCGTGCGTGGCTTCGAGCCGGAGGGATCCGCCGCGAGGAGGGATCTTACCTTCTCCATGAAGACCGCCGGAGGCCAAACAACCGCCACGCTGCATCAGGAAAACGAAACCGAGACTCTCCACGCCGAGTGCTCCCTGCCGCTCAGGATCAGCAAGAACAGCGGTGGGCTTGTTCCCGATGCCGCGCAACCGCTGCAAGGCTCGGTCATCGCGCGGAAGGTTCCCCTGAACGGATGGGCATCACTGCTTGGCATCACCGCGCTCCGTTCCGCGAAAAGCATCATGATCGACGGCGGTGTTTCGATTTCCGGCACGGTCGGACTTCCCCTCGCACAGGGTACCCTGGAGTTGAAGGCGGACGCCATCCCGCTGGTCGGCTCCCATCCACTCGGGAACCTGATGCTGCCGATCAGTTTCAGCAACGCGACGGCAGCGCTATGTCAGGGAACCGGCAGTTACCAAGACCAGCCGTTGGGGCTTTCGGGAACGGCCGACTGGTCCGCGAGGGAAGGCCCCCCCCGGATTTCGCTGAAGATCTCCGGGACGAATCTCCCCGTCGAGCTGGCACCAGGGCTGAGGGCTTATGCCAAGGCCGATCTGAATTACGCCTGGTCCTCTTCCGCGCCGGGGATGCTCGGGGGAACACTTCTTCTCGATCCGATCCGATCCGACCTCGCCTGGCGCTTGGTGCCCGCTTTCTGTCCGCCCGGTTTCCGAACGGCGGGGGATCCGGCTCCCGCGGGCCAGCCAGCCCAGCCGAGACTCGACTTGAACCTTGCCACGGCGACCAACGCATCGCCCTTGGAGGGGCCGATCGTTTCGGTCAACCTTCATCTCACGGGGACCGGCGATGATCCCAGGGCCGAGGGGAGCGTGGATGCGGTCCGCCAGACGCTCCGCCTGCCCGCGGGAAGCTTCGAGCTCCACCACGCCGCAGTGACCTTCTCGGGAGAGGGGAACAGGCTCACGGGAACGGTCTCGGGCATCACGTCCGCCGGATTCGGTTCCCTCCAATTAGGAGGGAGTCTGGAGCATCCCATGGTCGAGATCGTCGCGGAAGACGCCCGCACCGCCGCCGATTGGGTTTTTGCCTGCACCATGACGCCGGAACCTTCCGGCACGGCTTCTCTTCAGGCTCCCGCATGGCTTCGTCAACAGATGCTCCTCCCGGTACCGCCGAGAACCTGGAGCACCAGCCCGCAGGCCGCCGATCCCTCCGCCCTCGGCTTTTACGGCACACCCTGGATCTGGAACCTCATCCCCGCCGGGTCTGGCGTGGAGCAACCCGCACGATGACACGATGGAAAGCATGACCGGACAAGGAAGGGGAAACGCGCTCGCCGCCGGATGGCGCTGCGGCGCAGAGTGCGCATCGGTGAACCGCAAGGGACTCGAGATCGCCGTCGCACTGCCCAAATTGCATGCGGTTCTGGAGCCCAGGGTTAGGGAGGAGGTCCAGCGCGCCGTGCGCCGGGGACGAGTGAATGTCTCGGTCACGGTGGAATGCGCCGGGGCCGTTTTCACAAGGGAGAGCATCGTGGACCGGGACGCGGCACGGCGCGCCCTCGACGACCTGAGGGCCCTCAGGGACGAGTTTGCGCTGCCGGGCGAGATCACCCTCGATCTTGTGCTGCGTTCCCCGGGCGTGCTGCGCGCAGCCGCGGAGGAGGTGCCCGACCCCGAGGTTCTCTGGCCAGTCATGCAGTCGGCCCTTCAGCAAGCCCTCTCCAAAATGACCGCGATGCGACGGAAGGAGGGAACGCATCTTGTTGCAGACCTGTCCAAGCGTGTGAAACTCCTCGAGTCCGCCGCCAAGGCGATCCGCGCACGGGTTCCCGCCGTGATCAAGCAACGTCGAGACGTCCTGCGCGCACGACTGGAGGAGTTGGGAGCACCCACGCCCGCAAACGATCCCGCACTTGCCCGCGAGCTGGCCCTTGCCGCCGAGCGGAGCGACATCACCGAAGAACTGACCCGGCTCGAGAGCCACTTCGCTCAGTGCCGTGAGGCGCTCGCGGGCAACGAACCGGCGGGCCGGACGCTCGACTACCTGGCGCAGGAGATGTTCCGGGAATTCAACACGCTGGGCAACAAGGCCGGCGATGCCGCGATCTCCCGACGGGTCGTGCAATCCAAGGCGGAGCTTGATAGGATCCGCGAACAGACCGCAAACCTTGAGTAACACCGCCCTCCAGTTCCGCCGCACCGGCATCCTCTTCGTTATTTCGGCCCCTTCGGGTGCCGGCAAGACGACGCTCTGCACGGCGCTCCGCCAGAAACCCGATTTCGTCTGGTCCGTCTCCTGCACGACCCGCTCCCCACGCTCCGGCGAGGTGGAGGGGGAGGACTACCACTTCCTCTCGCCGGAGGACTTCGCTGCACGTCTTGCCAACGGCGAGTTCCTCGAGCATGCCGAGGTCCACGGCAACCACTACGGCACGCTCAAGGCTCCCGTGCTGGAGAATCTCCGCAACGGCATCGACGTCCTGCTCGACATCGACACCCGCGGTGCCACCAATATCCGCGCCTGCGGCGACCCACTCATCCTCAGGGCCCTGGCCGATGTGTTTCTGCTTCCTCCCGATCTGGAGGAGCTCCGGCGGAGGCTCCTGCGTCGCGGCACGGAGACCGACGAGCAGGTGGAGATCCGCATGCGCAACGCCGCCAGGGAAATGGAGTGCTGGCGCGACTACCGCTACACCATCCTCAACGGTTCGATGGAAGAGAACATCGAGAAGTTCCGGGCCATCATGCGCGCCGAGCGCTATCTCACCCGCCGCATGACCGCGGTGAGCTCACCCGCCGCATGAGCGAGGCAAAGAAAATGCGTACGATCGTGCTAGGGGTGAGCGGCTCCATCGCCGCCTACAAGTCGGCGGAGATCGCGAGTCTCCTGAGAAAGGCGGGCCACGACGTGTTCGCCGTGATGACGCGAGCCGCCGCTGACTTCATTACGCCCCTCACGCTCGCCACCCTCACGCGCAATCCGGTTCTCCGCGATCTCTCCGAGGAGCAGGAAGGGGGGTGGAAGCCCGGGCACATCGATCTTGCCGACCGTGCCGATCTCCTGCTCGTCGCTCCGGCGAGCGCCAACACGATCGCGCGGCTCGCGCACGGGATGGCGGACGACGCGCTCGGTGCGGTCGCGCTTGCGACTCGCGCGCCACTACTCATTGCACCCGCAATGAACGGGAAGATGTGGGAACACCCGGCAACCCGTGCGAATGCTGAGACGTTGAAAAGCCATGGGGCACAGTTTGTCGGGCCTGCGGAGGGAATGCTGGCATGTGGTTACGAGGGGACGGGGCGCCTCGCCGAGGTTGCGGAAATCGTGGAACATGCGGCAAAAATTCTCGCGTCGAGCTGACCGGGAAAATAGCCGCGCGAATCGTGCGGAAAAAGTGGAGCGAGAAATTTTCTGAAAATCCGTTGACGGATCACGCGCACACACTTATTCACAAACAGGAGTGAGTTATTCACACGATTTTCACACACACAGCCATTGCTGAACAAAGGAGGTGGAACGTCATGCCCGCTAAAAAGAAAGTCGCCAAAAAGGCACCCGCCAAGAAAGTCGCGAAGAAGGCCCCGGCCAAGAAGGTCGTGAAGAAGGCCCCAGCCAAGAAGGTCGTGAAGAAGGCTGTCGCGAAGAAGGCCCCAGCCAAGAAGGTTGTCAAGAAGGCCGCCGCCAAGAAAAAATAAATCCCCTCACACCGAAACATCCTTTCGGTGACGAGCTAAAACTTGGGGGAAGCGCCGCGAACGCGCTTCCCCCAATTTTTTTGCCGCCATGGCACGAAGATCCGCCAACCGGGAACGGCGGCCGCGACGGGAAGTCAACCCGCCGCGTTGATTCCTGCGGACGACAAGTTTCAGGTTTCATCCCTCCCGTTACTCCGCTACTGAATCTCGGATGGACGAACTGATTCTCACCACCGCGCGGGACGCGGCCCTGGCGGCCGGCGGCATGATCCGCGGTCACTTCGAGCGCGAACTCAACGTCGATTCCGCCGAGGCTCACGACATCAAGCTGGAGCTCGACAGACGCTCCCAGTCGTTGATCGAGGCGTTGATTCTCTCCGTTTTTCCGGATCATGCGATCTACGGCGAGGAAGGGGTGAGGGGAGACCAGACGGCCGCCGACCAGTGGATCATCGACCCGATCGACGGAACGGTGAATTTCTTCTACGGCATCCCGCATTTTGCGGTCTCCATCGCGCATCGATGCAAGGGCGTGATTACAGCAGGTGTCATCTACCAGCCGATGACGGGTGAACTTTGGGAGGCCTCCCGTGCTTCCGGCAGCGTCTCGCTGAACGGCCGCCCGATCCAGGTCAGCAACCGCACCCGACTTTCCGACGCCATCGTCTCGGTCGGGGTCTCCAAGACCCAGGCTTCCATCGAGAAGGGGCTCCCCGTTCTCGGCGCAATGATGCGTTCCGCGCGCAAGACCCGCATGATGGGAAGTGCCGCGCTCGACATCGCCTATGTGGCGAGCGGTCGTCTCGATGCCTACATCGAGAGTCAGATCAGTCTCTGGGACATCGCCGCCGGCATGCTCATGGTGGAGCTCGCCGGCGGGAAGGTGGATCTCCGGCCACACGAATCCGTCCCCGACAAATACTCTTGCGTCGCTTCAGGCGGGCACATCCCTTTCAACCATCTGTAGGAAATGGGAAAAAGGAAAAATCCAGGAAGCGATACCCCCATCTCCTAGCTTCCAACTACCATCTCCCAAATGATGATCACCCGCAGCGGCATTGGCTATGACGTCCATCGGCTGGAGGAGGGCGACGGCGCGCGACCCTTGGTTTTGGGAGGGGTCACCCTCCGCCATCCCCAAGGGCTCGTTCTGGCCGGACACTCCGATGCCGATGTCCTCTGCCATGCGATTGCCGATGCGATGCTCGGCGCGGCGGGACTGCAGGACATCGGCCATTATTTCCCCAATACGGATCCCTCCCTGCGCGGTATCTCGAGCCTGGAGATCCTGCGCCGTGTGTCTGGAATCCTTGCTGAGGCGAGGGCGCGGATTCTGAACATCGATTCGACCCTGGTGGCCGAGGAGCCGCGCATCGGTCCCTTTGTCCAACAGATGCGTGAGCGTATCGCCGCTTCGATCGGCATTGATTCCCAGCGCGTCGGCGTGAAAGCCACTACCAACGAGTGCCTCGGTTTCCTCGGACGGGGCGAGGGAATCGCCGCGCTGGCCACCGCCTCGGTCTCGATGCCCGAGGAATAACATGCTCCCCTGATGCCCGTTCTGGTTCACAACACGCTCACCCGCACGCTCGAGGAGATCTTCCCCCGGGCCGGCGAGGGGAAAAGCCTCACCCTCTACACGTGCGGGCCCACGGTCTACGCCCATGCGCACATCGGGAATTTCCGCGCCTATGTCTTCGAGGATCTGCTCCAGCGGCACCTGCACGAACGGGGTTTCGCCGTCCGGCGGGTGATGAACCTTACCGATGTGGACGATAAGACGATCCGCGGTGCTTCAGCCTCGGGGATGGCACTCAGCGACTACACGCGCCCGTTCAAGGATGCTTTCTTTGAGGACGCCCGGACACTCCGTCTTCTCCCTGCCGAAGCCTATCCCGCCGCCACCGATCCCGAGCAGATCGAACGAATGATCGCGATGATCGGCACGCTCATGGAGCGCGGACACGCCTATCAGGCGGAGGATGGATCGGTCTATTTCCGCATCGCCTCGTTTCCCGGTTACGGAAAGCTCGCCCGCGTCGATCTCGAGGGACAGCGCCCCGGTCAACGGGTCGCCAGCGACGAATACGAAAAAGAGGCCGTGGCGGACTTTGCGCTCTGGAAAGCGTGGGTTCCAGAGGATGGCTTCGTCGGTTGGGACAGCCCCTGGGGCAAGGGCCGTCCCGGGTGGCATATCGAGTGCAGCGCCATGGCAACGGGCCTCCTCGGCGTGACCGTCGACATCCATTGCGGCGGAGTCGACAACATCTTTCCCCACCACGAAGCCGAGATCGCCCAGTGCGAGTGCGCTGGCCATGGAGGAGGCCCCTTTGTCCGCTACTGGATGCACTGCGCCCATCTCATGGTCGAGGGGTCTAAGATGGCGAAATCGGCGGGGAATTTCTTTACCCTGCGTGATCTTCTCCAGCAGGGTTGGTCTGGGCGGGAGGTGCGCTACGCCTTGATCTCAGTCCACTACCGGGGAGCACTCAACTTCACCCTCGAGGGCCTCGCTGCTGCGCGCACCTCTCTGGCCCGCATCGATGCCTGGCGTGAACGTCTCCAGGAGACGGCCGGATCGGAGACCGCAGTGGAGACCCCGGATCCCGCGACCGAGGAATTCTTCGAGGCTCTCGACGACGATCTCAATATCTCCGGTGCCCTTGCGGTCCTTTTCGAGACCCTGCGCGAGAGCAACCGCAGGATGGACGAGGGGACCCTCACCCCCGCACGGGCCCGAGGGCTGCTCGGGTGGCTCGCGCGCGCGGACGCGGTTCTGGCTCTCGAGCCGGAGGTTGTGGCCGGGATTCCCCAGGAGGTGCAGGAACTCGCGAATTCGCGTGCCGCCGCCCGCGCCGCAAAGGAATGGAAGAAGAGCGACGAACTCCGCGATCAAATCGCCGCCCTCGGCTGGACCGTGAAGGACACGAAGGACGGGCAGAAGCTATCAAAGGGCTAAAAATTCACAGGGATGAAGGGAATCAAGGGGATGTTTTTCGAGAAAGCAGGCTTTGATCCATCTCTGCTGTTGAGAAAATGAGATCGCAAACTTTTCCTATCCCTTTCACCCCCTTCATCCCCGTAAGATGCATCTCATGTTCTCTCCCGACGATCTCCTTGACTTGGACCGCACCGAGCACCGCGTCATCTTTGAGAATGTCACCCATGCTTGGGAGGGGCTGGCGAAGATCGCTCCCTACCTCCAGTTCCGCCTCAAGCCGGGCATTTTTGGCAAGCTCATTGGCAAACCCTTCATCAGTGGGGCCGTCTTCATCGGGCGAGGCACGGTGATCGAGCATGGAGCGATGATCAAGGGCCCGGCATGGATCGGAGAAGGGTGCGAGATTCGCAATGGAGCCTACATTCGCGAGAACGTTATCGTTGGCAACGGCGTCGTGATGGGCAACTCCTGCGAGTTTAAGAACTGCCTTATCTTTGACGAGGCACAGATCCCTCACTTCAACTATGTCGGTGATTCCATCCTCGGTCACAAGGCACACCTTGGCGCCGGTGCGATTCTCTCCAATGTCAGGCTCGACCACCAATCGGTCGTGATCAACTCCCCCGAAGGGCCCCTGAACACAGGTCTTAAAAAATTCGGGGCGATTGTCGGTGACCGTGCGGAAGTCGGCTGCAACTCCGTGCTGAGCCCCGGCTCGATCCTAGGGCGCGACACGATTCTCTATCCCGGCACCTCATGGAGGGGAATCCTTCCCCCCAACTCGATAGGCAAGACCGATCCCCAGACCCTCAAGGTAATTCCCCGCAAGTAGAAGGAAAACTACCGTGTGCTGGGAGGAGTGGGCGTCGGCACCGGGGTTGGAGGCGGTGTTGGAAAGGGAGTGGGTGTCGGCACCGGGGGATTCGGAAAGGGTCCGGGAAGATTCTGTCCCGGTGTTGTGGAGATTGTAGAAGCCGAGGAGGGCGACTGGAATTGATTGCCCGATTCCTGGGCACCAACGATCGGCTGATACACCTGCGCTACGATCTGGGCGGCCACTTCTTTGGCTACTTGCTGAGCCACTTGAAGGGCGACTTGAACCGCCACTTGGCTGGCCGTTTGGCTAGCCGTTTGGCCTGCGGTCCAACTAGAGAAGTCGGTCGCTATCGTGTCAGCGGTAATGCTCTTGGCCGTGACCATCGCGTCCTGGCCCGCAAGGTTGATCGAGCCAGCAATTTCAATCTGCGAGATACCGAGCGAGGCGGCGGTCTGTCCAAAACAAACCACCAGGGATTTGATCACGGCGACGGCATTCTCAGCGTTGTCCATCGGGAGGGATTTTTCAACGGGAAGAGGACCGTTCTGTAAGAGGGCCGCCGACGCGCCGGCCTGCTTTGCGGATTCGATCACGATGGCTGAACAAAAAGCGGAGAAAATGTTTTTCAGATCCGTGGTGGTCATGCCCGTGGAGGCGCATCCTTGGACGGCTCCCCTCAAGACGCTCTGAAGGGTGGCGGAATATCCTGTAGTTGCCGAGATGCCGATAGCAGCGGGGGCGGCAAGGGCATCTGCGGAAGTTGTGTCATTGGCAAGCGCCGCGGAACGGGTGGCTGCGGAAGCTGCCAGCTTGGAGACCGCCAGGACGGCTTGCCTAGCAATTTCAGGAGCCAGATCAGGTGAGGAGATGCAGGCCTGACGAACAATGGTCAGGGTGGCTGCATCGGCCTGAAACAATGTGAGGCCCGATTGGGGGGAGAGGACGAAAGAGAGCGCTGTAGCACTGATTTCGGGTGCTGCCGGGCAGGTTGAGACTGAGCCAAGCCCCCCTGCATCCTGTGCGAGGCTGATTCCCGGGACCGCCACTAATAGTGGCATCACGGCGGTGAGGCGCCTGAATTGGTGAAAAATCTGCGAGATCATGTGCTGATGGAACGCAGGGTGGTGAGGCGGATGATTCCGGTGTCGTGTGAGTGACGGGCGGATCGTGGGCGTGAGTTGCCGATGAACCCGCCTTTGCTCACGTTGATGGTCTGCATGATGCCGTCCTGTTTCGCAAGGATCGGCACCTCCTTGCCGTTAACAAGAAGCGTTACGATCTTGTCGCCGATATGCACCAGATCCCCGGGATGCTTGTGCACGGCGACGACCTTGGCTCCGAGGGGGGCGGGAATGTCATGCTGGATGCTGTTGTCACGGACCACCCTGCGAACGGCCGAGGAGAGATCCCGGCTGTTGGTGAGCTTTCCTTCCTCTTTCAGCTTCTGCAGCTCATCGGTCATCTCACCGGCCGCCTTGGACATCGGGGCAGGATCTTGGGCACGAAGCCACCCATGGGAAAGTCCACCCAGAAGAAAGATCTGGAGAAGAATCCTGAGCAAAAAGGGGTGAAACCGATCCATGAGAGAGCTAACCATCCGACGGCTTCCCCGCCCAAGCAAGCAGGAAAACGCAAATGGATGGCGGCAGATTTGCCTTGTTGAGGGGTATTAGGAGCAGGAGCATCATCCCGCAAACTCTTCCGTAAAGTGTTGGCGGAGAGCCTCCATGATCCTGGCCACGGGAAGACCGATCACATTTTCCAGGGAACCCTCGATTCGCTCGATCAGACGCCCTTGGTCTTCTTGAGCAGCATAGGAACCGGCCTTGTCCAGCGGATCAATCTCGGCGAGGTAGGCGCGGATCATTGCCCCATCAAGCGATCGGAAAGAAACGCGGGTCGATTCGACAAAGAGGCAGATCTTTTTTGATCCCCCCCTGACAAGACAGACACCCGTCAGGACCTCGTGGACCCGCCCCGAGAGCCGGCCCAGCATTTCGGCAGCATGGCTCCTGTCACGCGGTTTGCCGAGGATCTCCCCGTCGAGCACGACCACGGTGTCGGCGCCCAGAACAAGATCTCCCCGGAGCATGGTCGCCACATGGCGCGCCTTTCGCTCGGCATTGGCCGCCACGAGTTCCCTCGGGGGCAGGCCGTCCGTCAATTCGTCGATTTCAGCGGGTCGTATAACGACTTCGAACCCTGCCGTCCTCAATAAATCCCTGCGCCTCGGCGAGGCCGAGGCAAGGACAATCCTCCTCGGAAGCGGACCGCGTGATCCTGCCATCGAGGTGAAATCCGAAAACTCAGATCAGGTGCTCGGAATCGTGGAAGCCGACGTCCTCGCGGATCGACTCCAGATGACGGCGGGCGCGGCTAGAGGAATGAGGACGGTTGCGGACGCGGTGAACGACCGAGGCGACAACGGGGGCAAGGGAGAGGGCCCCCGCGACGAGAAGCAAGGAGCCAGTGCGGCGGCGGGTTTCGCCTGACATCTTATCGGCGATGAGGAGGCCGAGGCCGAGGCCCGCGACCGCCTGGGTGAGGCCGATCGTTCCGCTGACGGGGAGGTTCTCCGAAAATTTGTTGAGGGAAAGCTGTGCCATGATTCCCCATCACTACTCCTCCGAAGGCCCGCAGGCAACCGGCAAAAATGCACAGCCCTTCCCCGTCTTGCATCCTGTACCCCTCTCCTGTGTCATGATGGGATGATTTCCACGGCACGCGTTCTCGGCGTCGATCCGGGCTCGGCACGCATCGGTCTCGCGCTCAGCGACGAAATCGGCTGCATGGCCCATCCGCTGCGCACGCTCCGCGGAGGAACCGAGGCGGAGAATGCCCGCGCCATCGCCGAAGTCGTGAGGGAGAAATCATCTCCGGCGGTGATCCTCGGCTTGCCGCGCAACATGAACGGCACCTGCGGTCCCGCTGCCGAGAAAAGCCGCTCACTCGCCGCGGCGCTCCAACCGCTAACCGAAGCCCGCATCATCCTCTGGGACGAACGGCTCACCACGGCTGCCGCCACCCGTCGCCTGCAGGAGGCCGGACGCAACAGCCGCGAACAGCGTGGCGTCATCGACCAGGCCGCCGCCGTCCAGATCCTCCAGGACTGGCTCGACGCGCAGACGCCGCTCGCGTGACCGGTGCTCAGGAAATGAAGATCCGTCTTCTGGTTGCCTACGACGGCACGGCTTTCCGGGGCTGGCAGAGCCAGCGTGGCGGGGAGACCGTCCAGGACCGTCTCGAGTCTGCCGTGGCTGGAATCGTGGGGGAGCGTGTTGTGATGCACGGCTCAGGCCGGACGGATGCCGGAGTCCATGCGCTGGGCCAAACCGTCCATTTCGAGCTGAAGCCTGAGCAGGCGGGGCGCCTCGGCCGAATGAGAGAGGCGGAGAGATGGATCCCAGCACTCAACGCAGCCCTTCCTCCGGAACTGCGCGTGCTCCGGGCCAGGCGTGCCGCCGCGGGATTCCACGCCCGTTTTTCGGCTACCGGAAAAATCTACCGCTACGAACTTTGGCATGCCCCGGTCCTGCCTCCGCACCTGCACAGGCGTGCCTGGCACCTCCACAGGGAAATCGACCGGACGCTCCTGAGGGTGCTTGCCTCGCTTGTCGAGGGAACGCATGACTTCCGCGGATTTTGCGCCGACTCGGGATCGCTTCCCGAAAGCACCATGAGGACAATCAGCCGTGCCGTGATCCGGGAACGCGGTCCAGCGCTTTCGATCACCTTCGAGGGGGACGGATTTTTATACCGGATGGTCCGCATGCTGGTCGGCGGCATGGTTCGCGTCGCGCAAGGGAAGGAAGTCCGCGCCGTCTTTGCGCACCGCCTTGCCGCCCGAAAACCGTGGCCGACGCCCGCGATGGCTCCCGCCGAGGGACTCTATCTTGTCCGTGCCCTGTACGGGCGCAAGACAGCCGGGCCGACGTCCGCTTGATCACGGGCCCGCGACTGGTAGCCTTACTTCGTGATCCGCCGCCGATTTCTTCCCTGCCTCATGCTGCTCTGCGTGGCGGGGAGCGGCCCGATTCGCGCCGAGCTGACCGAAACGCAGAAAAAAGAGCTAATCCGCAAGCAGCACGCCGGAAGTTCCGCCCAGCCTTCGGGCAAAAAGAAGAGCGGCACCGACAACAGCGGTTCGGTCAAATCGTCGGGCTCCGCCAAAAAAGGAAAATCTACTTCAGGATCCTCCGCAAACGCGCATTCCGGGGGTACGAAGAAGAAAAAAGCCTCCTCTTCCTCGGGTCAGCACGGGAACGCTTCCGTGCCGAACCATCACGCCACAACCGCCACGGTATCTGCCGAGTCCTCGGCAGACCCTCATTTCGCGAGGCCTTCGCAAGATTATCAGGTGGCGTTTGCAGGTGCCACGCCGCCTCTCCCTCCGGCACCGATTCCCAATGCCCCGTCTCTACCTCTTCCTCATGGGGCGGAGGCCTCAGTGCCCATCACGATCGAGAAATCGGGCGTCGAGGCCGAGCAGGGACTCGAACCTGCCCCCGCCCCGGAGCCTGCGCACGAGGGTTTCTGGAGTCGACTCTTCGGACCGCAAAAAACGTATGCCTACCTCACCCCCTCGGTCCGTTATGCCATCGACCATGCCCCCGTGAAGCACGGCCGCTGGAAATACATCGTGGTCCACAACAGCGGTACCCGTGAGGGAAACGCCCGCGTCTTCGACATCTATCACCGCCGCGTCCGCCATATGGTCAACGGCTTGGCTTATCATTTCGTGATCGGTGACGGGCATGGATCGGGGGATGGCCAGGTCGAGATAGGTGACCGATGGAAGAGGCAGATCAATGGCGGGCATGTCGCCAGCGACTACCTCAACGACATTGCACTGGGTATCTGCCTGGTCGGTGACTTCAACCGGGATCAGCCGACCAAGGCGCAGATTGGGGCTCTGGAAGAACTCGTTGCCTACCTGCGCAACCGCGTCGGGAAATCGCAGGGCCGCAAAGCCATCGTCCATGCTCATAAGGAGATCAACCCCCGCCCCACCGATTGTCCCGGCGACCGCTTCCCCTACGGATGGCTTCATGCCAAGTTCGGGAACACCCGTTGAGCCCCGCCCCCGTCCGTGAAAACCTATCTTCTGCTCCTTCTGGCGATTGTCGCCGAGGTGGTCGCCACCTCCGCGCTGAAGGCCTCCGAGAGTTTTACCCGTCTGATTCCCTCCCTCGTGGTGGTGGCCGGATACGGGATCGCCTTCACCTGCCTCTCGATGACGCTCAAGACCCTGCCCCTCGGCGTGGCCTACGCGATCTGGTCGGGGGTCGGCACGGCGCTCGTGGCCGTGATCGGATGGCTGGTCTACAGGCAACAGCTCGACCCGCCCGCCATCGCGGGCATTGCGCTGATCATCGCCGGCACCATCGTCCTCAATCTCTTCTCCAAGGTCTCCGCACATTGATTCCGCAATCCATGTCTCGAACCTAACAGACCCATCGCCTTCAGTCTAAACCCCTTATATCCAATGATCATCGGCATCACAGGCGGGACCGGCTTCATCGGCCATGCGGTGAGAAGCGAGCTTGAGGCCCGGGGTGACACGGCGGTGCTCTTCAGCCGACGCGAGGGACCGGGCCGCCGGCTCTTCTCGCTGGAGCGGCCCACTGATGTCTCGGGCTGCGAAGGCCTTGTTCATCTGGCCGGAGAATCAATCCTCGGCTTCTGGACTCGTGAAAAGCGCCGCCGAATTCTGGAAAGCCGAATCGAGGGTACCCGTCGTCTGGTCGAGGGGATCGCCGCCGCTCCCGTGAAGCCCCGCGTGCTTGTGAGTGCTTCGGCCATCGGATACTACGGCAACACGGGCGATCGGATCGTCGACGAGAACGCTCCTCCCGGAGCCGGCTTTCTGGCCGAGGTGGCGCAGGCCTGGGAGGCGGAGGCCGTGAAGGCGGAACAATTCGGCGTCCGCGTCGTCCGTCTCCGCATCGGGTTTGTCCTCGGCCGTGACGGCGGGGCGATGAGGATGATCAAACCTGTCTTCCGTCTTGCTCTCGGGGGGCGGCTCGGATCGGGCAGACAATGGATGTCGTGCATCGAGGTCGGCGATCTGGCGGCGATTGTGACGACCTGTCTGCATGACGGATCGATTTCCGGCCCCGTGAATGCCGTGATGTCGGAGCCGGTTACCAATGCGGAGTTCACCCAGGCGGTTGCCCGCGCTGTCCACCGCCCCGCATTCTTCCCTGTTCCCGCCTTCGTCCTGCGACTGGCTCTGGGGGATCTTTCGCATCTCCTTCTCGACAGCCAGCGGGTGGTGCCGGGTGTCCTGCGAGGAAAGGGCTACCACTACCGCTTTCCGGAGGTGGCCACCGCACTGCGCTGATGGGGTCTTGCCCCGGGGCCTGATCGGATCCCCTCGACTTGGCAACAAAGGTCCCCAAAGTCGGGTGCGTCACTCTCGAGACGGAACTTCGCCGCAATGAGGGAAGCTTTCAATCCACTTGCGAAAGCCCATCTGCAGGACTACAACTTCCAGAACAAAGAAGGTCCCTTTTGCCTGGCTGGAGGCTTGGCAGGGCTTTTGGATAATCCGCGCGATTAGCTCAGCGGTAGAGCGCTTGCTTCACACGCAAGAAGTCACAGGTTCGAACCCTGTATCGCGCACCACTCCTCAAACCTCCCGAGGTCTTCGAAGGTCCTCGGGAAGGTGCGGGCTGGTTTATAATCCTGCCAGATAGCGTTCTGCGTCGATCGCGGCGGCGCAACCCATCCCGGCGGCTGTGATCGCCTGACGATAGACGGAATCGGCGCAGTCGCCGCCGGCGAAGACACCCTGCACATTGGTCCGGCTTCCCTCCCCGAGGACAATGTATCCGGCTTCGGTCATGGTGAGCTGTTTCTGGAAGATCTGCGTGTTGGGCGTGTGGCCGATCGCGACGAAGACCCCGGCGCAGTCAAGCGTGCTTGTCTCGCCGGTGACCGTGTTCTTGAGGCGTACTCCTGTGACTTTGTCCTGGGAGACGTCGAGGACCTCCTCGACAACCGAGTTCCAGATCGGCGTGATCTTCTCGTTGGCCAGCGTCCGCTCGGCCATGATGCGCGATGCACGGAGCGAATCCCTGCGGTGAATCAGGTAAACTTGGGAGGCGAAGCGGGTGAGGTACATGGCCTCCTCGCAGGCGGAGTCACCCCCGCCGACGACCACGAGCGGCTTGTTGCGGAAAACGGGAAGGGCCCCGTCGCAGGTGGCGCAGTAGGTGACGCCTTTGTTCTCGAGTTCATGCTCGCCGGGAACGCCGAGGTGGCGGTGTCCGGCGCCAACGGTCACGATGACACTCTTGGTCTCGATCACCTTGCCGTCGACGGTCAGCTTCAGCGGGCTGCCGGAGAAATCCACCGACTCGACGCGGCTCAGGTACTGGACACGGGTGCCGAAGCGTGTCGCCTGCTCCTGCATCTCGGTCATGAGGCCCGTTCCGTCGACCCCGTTGCGGAAGCCGGGGAAGTTCTCGACGATCGAGGTGGTGGTGAGAAGTCCCCCGGGCTGCTGGCCAGTGATGAGGAGGGGATTGAGGTTGGCACGCGCGGTATAGATGGCGGCAGTCCATCCGGCGCAGCCGGATCCGATGATGACGACGTTTTCCATAAAATATGGGTGGGTGAGTTCGGGATTAATCGGTGAACCGGTAGATCGGCTCGATGGGGGATGTGTGATCCTTGCGGACAAGTTCCTCGAGCTGACCGTTCTCAAGACCGTAGACCCATCCGTGAATGGTGAGTCGCTGGGTTTTCCAGGCGTTCTGGATGATCGAGAGGTGGGTCAGGTGGTCGACCTGTTCGATGATGTTGAAGCGTACAAGGCGTTTCACGCGCTCCTCGGGGGATAAGTCATCCAGCGCCTCCCGGTGGAGACGGTAGACATCCTTGATGTGGAGGAGCCACTTGTTGGCGATCATCAGGCCGGAATTTTCAGAACGAAGCGCGGATTGGATGCCTCCGCACCCGTCGTGGCCGCAGACGATGATATGCTCCACCTTGAGCACGGAGATCGCGTATTGCAGGACGCTCAGGCAGTTGAAATCAGTCCTGATGACTTGATTGGCAATATTCCGGTGGACGAAGATCTCCCCGGGGCTGGCATTGACGACCGTTTCGGCCGGTACGCGGCTGTCGGAGCAGCCGATCCAGAGAAACTTGGGCCGCTGTTCGACGGCCAGCTCCTTGAAGTAGTTCGGATTCCCGCGGATCACCTCTTCGGACCAGGCTTTGTTGCCGGCTAGAAGCTTGTCGGTGAGGCAGGAGGGATCGCTCGTCATGGGTGATGGGCTGTGCGGGTCACTACGGTTGCAGAACCGTTCCGGAGGGCAAGGGCAAAGGTCTCATTCCGCGGCATGGGTTCCGGGAAGAATTCCGTGATGGGCCTCGGCCTCACGGCAGAGGGAGGCGTAGAGACCTTCCGCCGCCACCAGGGAGAAGTGGGCGCCGCGCTCCACGATGGAGCCACGATCCATGACGAGGATCTGATCGGCGTGCTGCACGGTCGAGAGGCGGTGGGCGATCACGAAGCTCGTCCGCCCGGCCAGCAAGTGCCGGAGAGCTTCCTGGATCAGGCGTTCGGTGGTGTTGTCCACGCTCGCCGTCGCCTCGTCGAGGACTAGGATGGGTGGATTCTTGAGCAGGGCTCTCGCGATGGAGAGGCGCTGTTTTTCGCCCACGCTGAGTTTCACCCCACGCTCCCCGAGCTTGGTGTGGAGACCCTCCGGAAGTCTCCTGACAAAGGCCTCCGCGTTGGCGGCGGCGAGCACCCTCCAAAGCTCCTCTTCGGTGGCGTCGGGTTTGGCGATCAGGAGGTTCTCCGCCGTGGTGCCGTTGAAGAGGAAGCTTTCTTGGGTGACCATCGCCACCGAGCGCCGCAGTTCGGCGAGCGGGATCGACCTGATCGGCTTTCCGTCGAGCAGGATCTCCCCCTCGCTCAGCTCGTAGAAGCGGCTGAGCAGGTTCACGAGGGTCGTCTTGCCTGCTCCGGTCGGGCCGACTAGCGCGATCATCTCTCCTGGTCGGGCTTGAAGGGTGATGTCGCGAAGCACGGGCTGGCCCGTCTTGTAGGCGAAGCCAACCCCTTCGTAGCGGACCTCTCCGCGCAATGGGCCGTGGAGTGTTCCCGTGGGCGCTCCATCCCGCCACCCCTCCTCAGGGGGGGCGTCGAGGATCGAGAAGACCCGTTCGCTGGCGGCGCGGCCGGACTGGAGCAGCTGGTTGAGCGAGTGGAGGCGTCCAACCGGCTCGTAGAGGAAGGGGGCTAGCACGAGGAAGGCGACGAAGCCGCCGAGGTCCATCGTTCCGGCAAGCACCTGACGGCCTCCCGCCAGCAGGATCATCATCAGGCCGAGGTTGCCCAGAAAACTCATCGAGGGGCTGTAGAGCGCCCAGTAGCGCATCACCACGAGCGTGGCCTGCCGCAGCCGCTCGCTGGCGGCGTTGAAGCGGGCGTGTTCCCGCTCCTCGGTGGCGTAGGTCTTGATCTGCCGGATCCCGTCGAGATTGTCGTGAAGGAGGGAGTTGAGATCCGAGGTGGCGACCCGTGTCGCCCGGTAGCGTTTGCCGGCAGTGAGCGTGTAGGCCAGCGCCCCGAGGGCTAGGAACGGCACGGGTGTCAGAGCCGCCAGCGTCAGTCCGGTGCTGTAATGGGCCATGAGAGCGAGCACGATCCCGATCTGCAGGATGGCAATGCTTCCCTGCTCGATGCCGTCGATAAGCATCCGTTCCACGTTGGTCACGTCCTCGACGAGGCGTGTCATGATGTCCCCGGTGGAACGGTTATCGAACCACGGGAGGGGAAGTTTCTGGATCTGGGCGTAGAGATCGCTGCGGAGATCAAAGATCACGCGCTGCTCGAAGTGGTTGTTGAGCAGGATGCGCAGGGCGTTAAGGAGATCGCGCGCCAAGAACGCCGCCAACCCGGCAAGTACAAGCGGGATCAGCTTTTCGGGATGGTGCTGCCGGAGCACCAAGTCGACCACCCGCTGGGTGACGGCCGGGAAGACGGCCACCATGACGGTTCCCATGACCGCGCAGAACAGTGTGCCGAGCGCGAGCAGCGGATATCGGGCCGAATAGCCGAAGACGCGCAGGAAGATTCGCATGGTGATTTATAGCAGGTGGCACAAGAACGCCACGTCTGGAAACCGCGTCCGGTTCGGAATGCACGAACTGTTCGGAGGGTTGCCGTGGTGACTGGACGAGTTGAGGGTTAAACTAGCGAGCGCTTCGGCGATGGCTAAAAAGAACCAACTTTCCGACCCCTTGAAACAGAGGTCAAAAATCGCCAAAGAGAGGAGATATTACTGCAATGACCCGAGTTTGGGTGACAAGCAAGGCCGCCCAATTGTTTTGCCGTCGTAAAGACTACGGTTAGAGCAGGTCAACTCAGCTTAACGCCATAGGCGGGCCTTTTGGAAAGTTGGCACGGGGGTTGCTTTGCGTTCTTTACCGCCCTTCATGGGGCGATCCAACACAACACCAACCAATGAAGAACAAAACCACCTCCGTGCTCCGGTTGCTCGCGGCTGTCGCCTCCCTGGCGATCCTCGGTGCCGTCACATCCACTGTCCATGCGGACACCAACGCGCCGGCGGCAGCCCCTGCGGCAACGCCGGCCGCAGCTCCCACGCCCTACCCGGCCAACACCAATGCCTTTGCATCGGCTACGTTGACCAATCAGGTGGCGTTCCTCGAGGCCGCCCACAGCAACAGCGACCCGACTCCGACAGGCATCGCTTACGAGTCCGATCCCGGCCACAACGCCTGGATGATGGTCTCGGCGGCTTTCGTGCTCATGATGACCCTGCCCGGTCTGGCCCTCTTCTACGGAGGTCTCGTCCGCTCCAAGAACGTCCTCTCCATCATCGCGATGTGTTTCGGCATCACGGCACTGGTGAGTGTTCTCTGGTGGGCCGTCGGCTACAGCCTCGTCTTTGGTGCCAATTTCACGCCGTCCACAGGCCCGACCCTTCTCGGTTACCTCTTCGGCGGAACGGAGAACTTCTTCTTCAAGGGAGTCAACTCCGCCCCGAATAGCAGCTATGCCTTCTGGGTCTCCCAGAACGTCTACTCCATCTTCCAGCTGACCTTCGCCATCATCACCCCGGCGCTCATCTTCGGTTCCACGGCCGAGCGCTTGAAGTTCCCGGCCCTGATGGCCTTCGTCTTCTTCTGGATGTTCGTCGTCTACTTCCCGCTGGCCCACATGGTCTGGGGTTCCACCGGTCTCATGAACGGTGTCTGGAACGCCGCCGCCAAGATCCCCGCGATCGACTTCGCCGGAGGAACCGTGGTGCACATGTCCTCGGGATGGACCGCCCTGATCCTCGCCCTCCTGCTCGGCAAGCGCGTCGGTCACGGCAAGGAGCCGATGCCCCCGCACAGCCTAGTGCTTACCTTCATCGGCACCGCCCTTCTGTGGGTCGGCTGGTACGGGTTCAATGCCGGCAGCGCCGTCGCAGCTGACGTGATCGCCGCCAACGCCTTCACCACCACCACCCTCGCCACCGCCGTCGGAGCCTTGACCTGGCCCCTGATCGAGTGGATCCTCAAGGGCAAGCCGACCATCCTAGGCTTCTGCTCGGGTGCCGTGGCCGGCCTCGTGGTCATCACCCCTGCCTGCGGATTCGTGAATACCACCGGCGCGGTCATCATCGGCGTGGTCGCCGGTGTGGTTCCCTACCTCTTCTGCACGGTCGTGAAGGGAATTTTCAAGTATGACGACGCGCTAGACACCTTCGGTGTCCACGGCGTGGGCGGAACCTGCGGCGCGCTCATCACGGGCGTTCTCGTCGATCCCTCCGTCAACGGGAATCTGCAGGCGGTCTCCGCCGGCACGCCTTACAACGCGGCCATGCAGAACGGCCTGATCACGGCCATCACCAACCATTCGCTCGTGGTCGCCCAGGCCAAGGCCGCGGGCATCACGATCGCCTTGGCGGTCGTCGGCACGCTGATCATCGGCGGCGTCATCAAGCTGGTCATCGGACTGCGGCCCACACCCGAAGCCGAGCACCAGGGTCTCGACATCACCGATCACGGTGAGGAGGGATACGCCCACTAATCCCGCGGCGAACCAACAACCCATCAATACCCATGAAAAAAATCGAAGCCATCATCAAGCCCTTCAAGCTGGAGGAGGTCAAGGACGCCCTCAGCGAGCTGGGAATCGAGGGAATGACCGTCACCGAGGTCAAGGGTTTCGGGCGCCAGAAAGGGCACACCGAGATCTACCGCGGCAGCGAGTACACGGTCGACTTCCTTCCCAAGATCAAGATCGAGCTCGTCGTGGCCGACGAGGCCCTGGAGGGCGCGCTCGGTGCGATCGTCAAGACCGCCAAGACCGGCAAGATCGGTGACGGCAAAGTCTTCGTCCTCCCCGTGGAGAACGCGATCCGCATCCGTACCGACGAGACCGGCGACAAGGCTGTCTGATCGAAGGGTAGCAGTCCATTCAGCGAAGGCGGGGACTCCGGTCCCCGCCTTTTTGCTGCACGGAGGAACCCGCGGGTTTTTTTCTATCTTTGCCGCCCTTGGTGGGGGAGCCCTTCGGTGAGCTTTTTTGTATGCGCCGGGAAGAATCCAGGATTTCGCGGACCAGGGTATTGGGAAACTGGCGGGACGGGGTGATGGCGTAGAAGTTCTCCCTGATCTGAGGGATCCGCCGGAGTTCCACGAGTGACCCGTCCCGCAACTCGTCACGGACGACGACCCTCGGCACCAGAGTCACCGCATCGGCCTCGCGGGCCAACAGGCGGAGCATCGGCATGTCCGTGACTTCTGCCACGATCAGCGGGCGGACGCCGTGACGCTCGAGAAGAAGATCGAACGGGCCCCGGATACTGCTCTCGAGGGTCGGGAGCACCATCGGGATTCCCTCCAACGATTCCGGAAAACGGAAACGGGGATGTGTCCGTCGCGCGACCAGACTCACTTCCTGCTCGTCCAGAAGATGGCTGCGGAGATCGGTCTCCGCATCGCGTGGAACGGGAAGGTTCGAGAGGACGATGTCGACCGCATGGGCCTCCAGCATCCCGAGCAGATCACGCAGCGCTCCGGTCCGCAGCACCAGCTCCACGTCGGGGCGCTCAAGCAACGGGCGAAGCAGTTCGAGTTGGAAATTCCGGGAGAGTGTGGCCACCGCGCCGACCCGAAGGATCTGACGCTGCTTGGGCACCCGGTGTTTGAGGGCATCGAGCATCTCCTCTCCGCTACGGAAGATCGTCTCGGCGTAGTCCAGGGCGAGCCGCCCCGCCTCCGTGAGTTCCAGGCGCTTCTTGCGCCGTTCGAAAAGCGCCTGGCCGAGGCTCTCCTCGAGCTGGCCCAGCTGGATGCTCAGCGCGGAGGGCGAGATGCGGAGATGCTCGGCCGCGCGGGTCAGGTTGCCCGTCTGCGCGATGGCCCGGAAATAACGTAGGTGATGATAGTTCAGGAAGGACACGGTATGTTTGATTTAATCAAACGATCTATTAAAAATCATCTATTGGATCAATAATAATGAAGCCCCTTACGATGGGCTCATGAATCAATACGACCCGTCCGTCGCCCTCCTTCCCCTCCTCGTGCCGCTGCCGCTCCTGGCCGCGCTGCTTCTGCCCAGGGGAGTTGTCAATGCCATGCCCGCCTGGACCGGCAAGGCCGGTCAAAGTCTCGGACTGCTCTCCCTTCTTCTCTCGCTCGTCTCGGCGGGAGCACTGGGTCTTGCGGGACATCCCTTGGAATTCACGGCGGTCTCGTGGGGGCCGGTCGCTCTCTCCTCCTACTTCGATGCCGTTTCCGCCGTGATGCTGGTGCTGGCGTCGTTCCTGGCGGTGGCCGTGATCCGCTTCTCCGGGAACTACCTGGGCGGCAATCCTGACCAGGGGCGGTTCTTCAAGTGGCTCTCGGTGACTGCCGGATGTGTGCTGGTGCTCGTCGTCTCCGGAAACCTCACCCTCTTCGTCCTCTCGTGGATGGGGGTCAGCATGGCTCTCCACAAGCTGCTCACTTTCTACCCCGATCGGCCCGCCGCCATGATGGCCGCCCGCAAAAAGTTCCTCTTCAGCAGGCTCGGCGACATCGCGCTCCTGTTGGCGCTCTGGACCGCCTGGCACGCTTTCGGAACCCTCGACTACGTTCTCCTCTTTGCCGCGGCGTCTGGGGATTCCGGCATGCATCAGTTGGAGATCCAGGCCATGGCGCTCCTTCTGGTGCTGGCAGCGGTGCTGAAGTCGGCCCAGTTCCCCTTCCATGGATGGCTTCCCGACACGATGGAGACCCCCACGCCGGTTTCGGCCCTCATGCACGCTGGGATCATCAACGCCGGCGGATTCCTTATCATCAGGTTCAGCCCGCTCATGGCGAAGGCGCCCCATGCGCTCGAGCTGCTCGCTGCCGTCGGGGGATTCACCGCCCTGTTCGGCTCCCTCGTCATGATCACGCAGACCAGCGTGAAGCGGACTCTCGCCTTCTCCACGGTCGCACAGATGGGCTTCATGATGCTGCAGTGCGGCCTCGGGGCCTTTGCGCTGGCCCTGCTCCACATCGCCGCACACTCGCTCTACAAGGCGCATGCCTTCCTCTCCTCGGGAAGCGTGATCGACGGGGCGCGGGCCGCCGGATCCGCACCCGCACGGCGCTATCGGGGGATCCTCGGTGCCCTCGCCGCCTTCGCCGTCGCGGCCTTGCTCGTCGGGCTTCTTTCCCTCGTGTCCGGCGGCGCCCTGTTGGCCGACTCCGGCCGGTTCGGCCTGGGACTCATCCTTGGCGTGGCCCTTGCCCAACTGCTCTGGCACTGGTGGTCGACTTCCTCGGGTCTCCTCGGATTCCTCTCCGGACTCGCTGTCGCCGCAGGGGTGGGTCTCCTTTCGGTGGCTCTCCACGAGGGGACGCGGCATCTGCTCGGGACCTCGGTCGCCCCGGCCCCGACGTTCACGCTAGCCTGGCCGATCGCGCTGATCATGGCGTTCTCCTTCCTGCTGCTCGCTCTCCGGGCCTTCCTTCCCCCGACGTGGGTCTCCACCGCTGCGGGCCGGACCCTCTTTGTCCACGCTTACAACGGCTTCTACGTCAACACGGCCGCCAATCGCCTCATCGCCTACCTCTGGCCGCTTCATTCCCGGAAATCCTGATCTTCCTAACCCCACCTCCACCGCCATGAACTTCCATATGTCCACCATCACGTTCAAGTCGCAGGCCGACGAGGCTTTCGCACGCATCGCGCCGCTCTGGCCACTTTCACGCTTCGTGGCCGTGAATCCCTTCGTCGGGCTCTCCGGCATGCCCTTCGCCCAAGCCGCCGGGGTGCTGGCACGGAATGCCGGCACACCTCTTGCCCTGCCCCCTTCCTTTTACCGGGAACTCCACGGGATCGGCGAAATCTCCGCCGAGGATCTGCGGAGGGCGATCGGAGAGGCGGATGCCGACCTTGCCCCGAAAGATCTCGTCGCCGCCCTTTGGGCCGATGTCTGGGAACTTCCTCCCGCGTCGGCCGACGTGCCGAGTTCCCGAATCGACGCGGAGTCGGGAACGCGGTGGGGTGCCTTCGTGACCGAGGAGATTTCCAAGTGGTGCACGGCCTATTTCGACGGCGGCCAGGCTCTCTGGGGTTTTCCTTGGAAGGGAGTGCCTCTCTTTGCGGCCTGGCGGCAGGCTGCTTTGCTCGACAGGAATCCCGAGGTCGCCGGCCTGAAGGGCTGGAAGGATTTCGTCCGGGGGGTTGGTGACGATCCCGCTGTCGAGATCGACCGTGCGGCGACGCAGTTGGGCCTCGGCGCAGCCTCGGCGACCGAGGTCTTTCACTCCCTGCTGCTCGGCATCGGGGGATGGGCGGGCCATCTGAAATTCCTAGCCCATGAAAAAGGTCTGCTGGGCGAAGCGGACGACACACTGCGGCATCTGCTTGCCATCAGGCTGGTTTACGAGTGCGCACTAAGGAACGCTTTTCCTTCGACCGCCCTCTCCTCCCAAGCGTATCCGGAAAAGCCGGGTGATATGGCCGTGGAGCCCCGGTTCCTCTGGCAGCGGGCTCACGAAATCGCCACCCGGCGGAAGCTTTTCGGCCAGCTTGCCTCGCTCGGAGGAGGCAAGGAGGTCGGAACTCCCGACTTCCAGGCGGTCTTCTGCATCGATGTCCGGTCGGAAATATTCCGGAGGGCGCTCGAGCAGGTTGCGGCGTCGTGCCAGACGATCGGGTTCGCGGGCTTCTTCGGTTTTCCGATCGAGGCGGTGCCCGCCGGCGAGACAAGCGGCACTCCGCAATGCCCTGTGCTTCTGAGACCCGCTGTGAAGGTTCCCTCTCATGGCACGTCGAACGAACTTGGTACGATCGCGCGTCACAAGCGCTTTGCCGGTGCCTGGAAGTCGTTCAAGAACTCGGCGGTTTCCAGCTTTGTCTTCGTCGAGACTCTGGGACTCGGGTTCCTTGTGAGGATGATCCGGGATCTGACCGGACGCTCGCATCCCGTTCAGGGGTGCGGCTGCGATGTCGACGTCTCGGGCCTGCCCTTGGAAACAAAAGTTACGCTCGCCGCCGGGGCCCTGCGGCACATGGGGATGGCCAAGGGTGGACTGTCGCGGCTGGTCCTGTTCTGTGGTCACGGGAGCACGACGGAAAACAACCCCTACGGCTCAAGTCTCGACTGCGGAGCCTGCGGCGGCCACACCGGCGAGGCCAATGCCAGGACAGCCGCCGACATCCTCAACGATCCCGAGGTGCGGAAGGGACTCCTTGATCGGGGGATCGTCATTCCCGGGGAGACGCTCTTCCTCGCGGGCCTCCACAACACGACCACCGACGAGGTGACCCTCTTCGGCCTCGACTCGGTGCCGCCCTCGCACCGGGGGAAGGTCGAGGCGCTGGCGCGGAACCTCAGGCTTGCCGGGGGGATCGCGCGGAAGGAGAGGGCGCCGCTCCTCGGGGTTGATCCCGAGGCGCCGGATCTCGAGGCCAAGGTCGGGTTTCGGAGCCGGGACTGGGCGCAAGTCCGGCCCGAGTGGGGCCTTGCGGGTAACCATGCCTTCATCGCCGCGCCACGGGAAAGGACGCGGGGTCTCGATCTCGGCGGCAGGGTCTTCCTGCACGACTACCGGCACGACCTCGACGAGGGCGAGGCGACCCTCGAGCTTTTGCTGACCGCCCCGGTGGTCGTGGCGAGTTGGATCAATCTCCAGTACTTCGGTTCCACCGTGGATAACCGGCTCTTCGGTGCTGGGGACAAGGCGATCCACAACGTGGCGGGCCTGCTCGGGGTTCACGAGGGAAACGGCGGGGACCTCAGGACCGGACTTCCCTTCCAGTCGGTGCACGACGGGAGGAAATGGCGGCACGAACCGCTCCGGCTTGCCGTCATCGTGGAGGCACCCGCCGCATCGATCGACAAGGTGCTGGCCAAGCACCGGCATGTTTCCGATCTCGTGGCCAACGGCTGGATTCACCTGTCCGCTCTGGCCCAGGACGGGCAGATAACCGGTTGCTCCGATGGCCGAGGCGGGTGGACTCCTGCCAATGAGTGATGATTGGCAGGAGCAATATGCCCGAACGATTATGAAAAACTAGCTTGGGGGGAGGAGTTTGGGTAAAAACCAGAAACTTCTTTTCCATGCGCTCCCCTCATTCTCTCTCCCGTTGGATCCTGACACTGCTGGCTTCCGGGATCCTGTTGTTTTTGCCCGCGACCATCCTGAACGCTGCGCCTGCGACCCCCACTCCGACCCCCACCTTGGAACAACGCATGGCCTACGCGGATGCGGAGCGCAGGAAGTTCACGGCGGTCATCCTCTTCACTTTTCTTTGGTTCCTCGTTGTTTACATCCCCCTGACCCACATGGTCTGGGGCGCCACCGGTTTCCTGAACGGAGTCTGGAATCCCAAGGCCTCCGTTCCCGCAATCGACTTCGCCGGTGGCATGGTGGTCGAAATGGCCTCGGGCTGGAGTGCGCTAGTTCTCTGCCTGATTCTTGGCAAGCGCCGCGGTTTCGGCCGCGAGCCGATGATGCCTCATAGCATGGTGCTTGCCTCCGTCGGCACAGGAATTCTCTGGGTCGGATGGTACGGATTCAATGCCGGAAGTGCGCTGGCAGCCGATGGGATCGCAGCCAACGCCTTTTTGACGACGACGCTGGCCGGCGCAGCCGCGAGCCTTGTCTGGCCCCTGATCGAGTTCTTGCAGAGGAGCAAGCCAAGCGTTCTCGGTTTCTGCTCCGGGGCGGTGGCCGGGCTCGTGGGCATCACTCCGGCCTGCGGCTTTGTGACCGCCGGGGGCGCGGTCATCGTGGGTGCCGCCGCCGGCTTCATTTCCTACGTGGCCTGCACCACGATTAAGCGGGCCTTCCGCTACGACGACACGCTCGATGTCTTCGGCGTCCACGGTGTCTCCGGAACGGCCGGACTCTTCCTGACGGGGATGCTGGCTTCCGAGGCGGCCAATCCGAACCTTGCGGCTTCGGTCGCCGCGACCAACGGACTCAAGGCGGCCGTTGAGGGAGGTACCCTCTGGTTGGTCCAGCTCAAGGCGATCGGCATCACGCTGGCACTTGTTGTTCCCGCCACGGCGATCATCACGCTGGCCGTGCGTGCCGTTGTCGGCCTGCGCCCGGGTGGCGAAATCGAAGCACAGGGGCTCGACATCCATGACCATGGTGAGGAAGGATACACCCTGAACGGTTGAGCCGACAAAAACCCATCACTCCATCCAAGAAACGACTGCCATGAAGAAGATCGAAGCCATCATCAAGCCCTTCAAAATCGAGGAAGTGAAAGACTCCCTCAGCGAGATCGGGATCGAGGGGATGACCGTTACCGAGGTGAAGGGGTTTGGCCGCCAGAAAGGGCATACCGAGATTTATCGCGGCAGCGAATACACCGTCGACTTCCTGCCCAAGATCAAGCTTGAGGTCATCGTGGCGGACGAGGTCGTCGAGGGTGCGGTCAAGGCGATCAGCGAGGCTGCCAAGACGGGCAAGATCGGCGATGGAAAAATCTTCATCCTGCCCGTGGAGAACGCGATCCGTATCCGCACCGGGGAAACCGGGAATCAGGCGGTCTGAGATCCGCTAGATTGCGGAGAGGGCGCGAAGATCGAGGGTCTTTCTCGGCGTCCGATGGACTGCCGCGGGTTTTTTCGGCGGAGGCAGATGTTTGAGGTTCTTCAGGGGAACAAGATAGCGCCGCACTTTCCCGTCCTCAAGAGGTTGGGAGGAGTAACTCCATCCGCCCAGCACCGACTCCTTGCGGTGAACGACGATCTCGATGGGAAGATCCGGCAAGGCGTGAGGATGAAGACAGGTCGGGAGTGAAATCGTACGGAAGCGCATGGCGCCGACCCGACCACCCCCGGGATGCGGTCGCAGCGGGAGAGGATGCCCATTGACCCGGATGCCGGTTGAGTCGTCCATGCCCGTCACATGAAGCTCGAGCCGTTCCGTCGAGGAATCGACGCAGCGCACCAAACCGCCCGAGGGCGCGGGTTGTTCGCCCAGAAGCGGCCATGGTTCCACGGCGCGCCGCAAGAGAAGCCGCCCTGCCCCAACCTCTTCCTCGGCCAGTACGGGGAACCGGAATCGGAAATGCGTGTTGAACCAGGCGGGATCGAAGGAGAAGCCGTGTCCGCTGAGAAAAGCGAGCACGGCCCGGAAATCCTCCTCGAGAAAGGCCGGGAGCAGGAATCGGTCGTGGAGATCCGAGCCCCATTCGGCGAGTGGTTCGCGGTAGGGCGCCGAGGTGAAGGCGGCCGCCAACGCTCGCCACAGGGCATGGATCCCGAGGAAGGTCGCTGCATCCGGACTCATCTCGATCGATCGGAACTCGACGAGGCCAAGGCGCCCGTTGGGCATGAAGGGGTTGAAGAATTTGTCGACGCTCACCTCGGCCTTGTGCGTGTTGCCGTGGAAATCGAGCAGCAGGTTCCGCAGGATTGCATCGATCATCGCGGGATCGGCGGGGGATTCCATCGCCTCGATGCCCCGTAGGGCAACCTCCAGCTCGTAGGGGATCTCGAAGAAGCTCTCGTCCACGCGCGGCGCCTGGGACGAGGGTCCCGTGAAGCGTCCGCTGAAGAGGTAGGAAAGGGACGGGTGATTCTGGATGAAGCGCAGGAAGCTCGGCAAAAGCCACGGCTTGAGCAGGAAGGGGTTGCTTTCCAGCGATTTTCCGCCGAGCACCAGATGACCCCCTCCTCCGGTCGGGACTTTCTCCCCCGAGTGCAGCGTTCGGTTCGCCCGGAGACCGATCCGCTGTGCGGAGCCGTAGAGGGCCGTAACGGAGGTTTCCAGCGCTGCCCACGAGCTGCACGGCGGAAGGTTGACCTCGATGACGCCGGGATCGGGAATCACGGAGAGACTCTCCCATCCCTCAGCCTCGGGTGGAGGATAGCCCTCAATGGCAATTGGGGCGGAGGAGAGGGCCGCAGCCGTGTGTTCGATGGCCTTGAGGAGTTCTGCAAAGCTTTCTGCGTCGGGGAGAGGCGGCAGGAATAAAAGCAGGGCTCTGTCGCGGATCTCGGCGGTGACCGCGGTGCGCAGGGATTCTTCAGGGAGCTGGGAGAGAGGCAACCGCAATCCGATCGCGCTGTTTCCGGGGAGCAGGCGCAGATCCCCTTCCGGGAAGGACCAGTGCCCCGTGATCCAGCGGCCCTTTTCATGGCCGAGCGGGAGCACCCATCCGGAAGCCTTGTGAAGGGCGCTCCAGCGGGCTCTGTCGGCGGCGCTCCAGCGGGGCTGGACGAACCCCCTTTTTTTGCGCGAGTAACGGGGGATCGGCGTCTGGTTTCCGCAGGCAGCTGCATGGCGCATGGCGGCCTCCACATCCTCGTAGGCAGGATGGAGATTTGCGGGGAGATCCAGCTCGGAGTTGAGGACCGACAGGAATTTGCGCGGTGTGACTGAAGGGGACGAAGCGGCTTTGCCATGGAGAAGAAGGGAGGGGTCCTTCCAGAGCGGGCGACCGATGCTCCTGCGGAGGAGGGTGAGCTTCCAACGGGGAATTGGCTCCCCGGGGTAATGCTTGCCGTTGGAACGCAGGATGAAGGCCTGCGGCATCAGGGTCTCCGCAAGATCGCGGCAGAGACTCCAGGAGAGGCGGAGCTTCTCATCTCCCAACGCCTCGAGGTTCCATTCCGGAGCCGAGGTATCCTCCGGCACGAAGGTGGGTTCACCTCCCTGTGTCAGCGTGAGCCCCGCTTTGGCAAGGAGGTCGTCCGCTTTCCTTCCCTCACGACGAAGGCCTTGGAGGATTCCTTTTTGCGCGAGAACGCTCATGCGGCCTCCTCTTCGCCGGGGAGCAATTCCCTTGCGGAAATCGTCACTTCGTGGGCGTCCAGAAGACCGTCTTCCCCGCAGTATGATCCCTCCACCGGAGGAATATCACCGGCCGTCAGGGAGGTCGCCACGGCCACATGATGGGCACCCGCCAAAATGCCGTTGGTCGGATCAAAGCCCCGCCATCCCGCACCTGGAAGATAGACCTCGCACCAGCCGTGGGTGTGATTTTCCCCCGCGGATCCGGGGGACGAACAGAGATAACCGCTCACGTACCGGGCTGCCAGCCCGGCTGAACGAACCGACTCGATGAAGAGATGGGCGAAATCGCGGCAAGTGCCCTCTCGGCGTGTGATTGTCTCCTCTGCGGTCTGCACACCCGGTTCGTGTCGCAGCGAGTAGCGGAAGAGGGCCGGAATGGCGCGGGTGAAAGCGGTCAGGAAATC
>Ga0208105_1000126_pt1 | contig 31747 bp, 29 predicted proteins | sample CryBogCBE16Jul07_FD_184574 | JGI IMG/M metagenome (GOLD analysis project Ga0208105, IMG submission 184574) | Freshwater microbial communities from Crystal Bog, Wisconsin, USA - CBE16Jul07 (SPAdes) | ecosystem: Environmental > Aquatic > Freshwater > Lake | place: Crystal Bog, Wisconsin, USA... | reverse complement strand
TATTGACAACCGGCGAACGGATCGGCTCGATCGCAGAGGCTGGCTTAGCTGTTGAAGTATCTTTTTTAGGCTTTTTTGCTTCTTTACTGGACTTCTGCTGACCTTTGGCCATGATTTACCCCTGTGATTCAACGATAATTGAGTGTACAGTCCAATCGCTAAAATTCACAATGCACTTACCTATTGTCATTCCAGAGTCCGAGATCGAACTCACTGCAGTCCGCTCCCAGGGCGCGGGGGGCCAAAACGTCAACAAGGTCTCCAGTGCTGTACACCTGCGCTTTAATATTCCCCGCTCCTCGCTACCCGCTGGGGTAAAAATCAGGCTGCTCGCACTCAATGACAGCAGGATTACCCGTGACGGCTCCGTTGTCCTGAAGGCGCAGATCCATCGGAGTCAGGAAATGAATCGTGCCGAAGCCTTTGCCAGACTGCATGAACTAGTCAATAGCGTAGCTCATCCCCCAAAGGTCAGGTATGCCACAAAACCGACCTTTGGCTCGAAACAAAGACGCCTTGAGAGTAAGAGCAAGCTTTCAGCAATCAAGGCGCTCAGAGGACGGGCTTTCGATTAGTGCAGTATTTGGACGTACACAACCAAACCATTTGGTTTTAAAGCAAGCTACTTGCCATCCAGACATTGCCACTTGCCGCTCGCAGCATCGAGTTTACAGTTGTACATGTTGCCTTTCGAGCGAAAAATCGGCAATGTCGGTGTCGGTGCAAACAACTTCTCATCGGCAGCCGCATTGACAATCACTGCAGCATCATCGGGTAATAAATGCCGTTGCACAACGAGTTGATCGGCTGCCTGCCTGACACGCATGACGTACTCGTTCAAGCCACCTTCGTAGCGCTCTTGCAAACTTAAGCGCGTATCGGTTGTGGCCGCACGCTCTTTGGCTGTTGCAGCAAAGGGTTTGTAAGTACCCGCCAGGCGACAAACCGACTTTGACAACGGCGCATTAGGCCGACCGTGAGTGCCTAATGGAACCGAGACATCAGGCAAACGAACTCCTCCCACTGGATTATCATCCGCATCCGTCACTGGAACCAACACGGTCGCTTCAGGTAAATATTTAGGCGCCAGAAATACACCCTCGTTATCGCGCGGCTTGCGTAAAGACATGAGTGTTGTTGCTGGAGGCGCGGTATTACGCGCCACCCATTGATCGAGCGCAAAAAGCTGAGCCCGCAGCGGCGCTGACCAATCAAGCTGTCCATGTGGAAATTCACAATCTTTGTCCTGTTCACGCACGTTCAAATGCGCAGCACCCGCAAGGTCATACATCCTGACACTCTCAGGCAGAGCTCGCTCCTTGGTTCCTTGAGCTCCGGTTCGGGTCAGAGAGGCTCGCCCCCCCATATAGTCAATGTTGTAATGCGTCACGAATATTTTCGGCAATGCTTCCTTGCGTGCGGTTAATTTTCCCAATAACTCATCGTAGGAAAAGGGCTCTTCGTGCACACCACGGTGCTCAGGCACAGTAGGACCTGGTGTACTGCTCGCAACAGAGGCGGGGCCTGTGCCAGAGGCCATGAGCGGCAACTGTCCGGCTGCGCCACCCACCATATGAAAACCGTTAATGACTTGTTTACCATTCACACTGTTGAAACCATGCAAAAGAAAACTTTTGAGAAATCTCGAAGTCTGCGAATACCCCACAGCGTAGGTACGCTTGACGGCTCCGGCCAAGGGATTTTGTTTAGAGGCGCTATCACGCAGATAAAGCGCCATATCACGCACCGCGGCAAAACCTACAGCTTCGATGTAATGCACCGCGCCCTTGGCGTCAGCGAAAGTAGGCGGCTCGATACCTTGGGCAAGCTCCCACTGCACGGCGGCAACCATAAAGCCCTGCTCTTCGAGAAAGCCTACCCCTGGATCCAGAGAGCCGACCAGCAGGGGGCGTGCGCGCGGACTATTGTAGAAAGCATGACTAATTGGCAACCCGCGATTGGGTACATCTATCAGTAACCCGCCATTGCTTTTCTTTGGATCTTTAGGCGTAATCAAGACAAAGCGCGTTTTATATTGCACCCGACCGTTACTCAAACGCACAGCCTTATCAAGATCAGGAATTTTTTCGCGAGGATCAAGCTCTCCGGTTGCCTCGCCTTCAAGTCGAACATAGGGGACAGATTTATACACCCCGATAGGTGTCGTGCTTGATACAGTCAGCGCGGTAATTTCAGAATGCACCACAGGAGCAGCACAAGTCAGCAATGTAGACAAACATACAGCCGATAATTTTTTTTTGGATTGCATTGATTGAGTTCTTCACTAAAAAAGCACATCACCCGCAAGTTGCGATGGGCTTGGTTTAAAACCAAATTAAGCCGGCTATGAAGCCGGCTTAATTTGAAACGCAGCTTTTACCCGAGGAATAATAGCCGCTTGGACAACTTCCACCACCATTGAAAAATGCGTGGCAGCTATTTGCTGAAGAGGCTACGCAGGAGTGACCTGAACTGTAATAGCCGCTTGGACAACTACCACCGCCTGGATTGGCAAAGGCATAGAGAGAGGAAGAGCCAGAGGGTACGCAGGAATTGCCTGAAGAATAAAAACCACTTGGGCAGCTGCCGCCACCTGAATTGGCGTAACCCGAGGCACGCGGCAAAGGATTACGACAAGAAGCGTGGGCGGTTGAGGACAAGACAAAAATCATCAAGAGCGTATAGAAGACTCTCATTATTTACTCTCCCTTTAAAAACAAGACCTAAAACTTCACGATCAATTCAGAACCTTGATATCGACTTTGCGAAACTTCACCACACCTGGGCCACCATACTGCAATGCGATACGCCCACGTGCATGCGCATTGTCTTGCGCGGCAGAGCTTTGAACACCATTCAGCACAACCGTCAGTTGCGTTGCGCGGGCCGTAATCAGCATGGTGTTCCATTTACCGCCCGCCAACGGCATTGGCGAGACTTTAGCCACATCCACGATCGCGCCGGTACCGTAGGTTTTATCTGGTCGCGTATCCCAGATATTGACTTCATATGCCGTCTTGGCATTTATTGTTTGTGGTTCTTCACAGCGAATAAAGATGCCGCTATTGGTTTCAGAATCGAGAAAAAATTCTGCCCGGATTTCAAAATCCCCGTAAGATTCAGTTGTCACCAGATAACTGGGGTCCTTGCCTGTCAAACGGTCCGCCATCAGTACACCGTTTTCCACCCGCCAATTAGCCTGACTCCCGGAGGGTAACCAGTTGTTGATATCACGACCGTTAAATAAAGACTGCCAGCTTTCGCTCGAGGCGGATTTAGTTGCACAACCTGCTAGCATGGACAGCGTGCCGGATAAGGCGAGTCCCAAGACAGAGCGACGCTTCATTGTTATCTCCGATAATTTTGATTTTTTTAAAAGCATTACTTTGAATGCTGCACTACATTACTGCAAACGACTGAATAACTCCAGATACACGAATGCATACTGATACTGATCAACTCACTATTCCGTTATTTCCGCTTGGTACGACTTTGTATCCCGACGGCCTGATTGCACTGAAAATTTTCGAAGTCCGCTACCTGGACATGACCAAAAGCTGCCTGCGTCAAGATTCACCCTTCGGAGTGGTTACGCTTGATCAGGGATCGGAAATCAGGGTGGCTGGTGAACAAGTTGATTTTCATGAAATCGGCACACTCGCGACAATTATCCATTTTGATGCAGCGCAACCTAACTTGTACATGATCAGAGCGCAAGGTGGACAGCGGTTTCGTATCCTGCACCGCAATCTTGAATCGAACGGACTGTGGCGGGCCCAGATAGAGCTGATCGCACAGGATCAGGAAATCGAAATCCCCTCGGAACTTCAACCTTCCGCGCGTGCGCTGAAAAAGATTATCGATACGATCAATATCCAGCAAATTCCCGAGCATGAGCAGCCCATCCTGAAACCATACCGGCTCAACGATTGCGCCTGGGTCGCAAACCGCTGCGCTGAACTACTTGACTTAAACCCGGCTCAGAAGCAGCACCTGCTCACTATGGAAAATCCACGTTTACGACTCGATATGATTCAGGATATTCTTGAGGACATGGGTCTGTTCAAAGACCAAGCCAATTAAAAAATGAGACATTTACTTTATGAAAGTCATTTCTGCCATGCTTCGGGTATTACTTTCAAGCTGCCTGGGGCTCACTGTTTTTTGCGCTCAGGCTCAAACGGCTAATCAATTCCCCAGTAAACCAATCAAAATTGTGGTGCCTTTCGCTGCGGGTGGCTCAACGGACGCACTCGCTCGCCTGCTCGGACAAAAATTAACCAGTGCCTGGGGACAAACCGTCATTGTTGAAAATAAGCCTGGAGCTGGAGCGACGCTAGGCGCTGACTATGTTGCCAAAGCAGCGGCCGACGGCTACACGCTTCTGATGGGTGCGGCGCATCATACGATAGCGCAAAATGTATACAAAACCCTCCCCTACCATTTTGGTCGAGATCTGGCGCCCGTCAGTATCATGGCGTTGATCCCCAATGTTGTAGTGGTTAATGACAAAGTACCTGCAAAAAATATTCAAGAACTGATTGCGCTGGCTAAAAAAGAGCCCGGAAAACTCAACTATGGCTCTGCTGGCGCAGGTACTGCGCATCACCTGATTGGCGCCATGTTTAACTTGCAGGCGGGCGTCGACATTGTTCACATTCCTTACAAAGGTAGCTCTCCCGCCGTAGCTGACCTAGTCAGTGGTCAGGTGCAAATAATGTTTGACACAGTTTCTTCGGCCTTGCCCCAAATCAAGGCAGGCAAAACCAGAGCATTGGCTGTGACGACTAAAACACGTTCCTCAGCCCTGCCAGATGTGCCGACTTTAAACGAAACAGTTTTACCGGGTTTTGATGTGGGAACCTGGTTTGGCATTCTTGCTCCTGCCGCAACACCAGCCGATATCGTTGAAAAACTCAGTCAGGAAATCATCAGGATTGTAAAAACGCCTGAAATGCAAAAACAGTTACTCGAGATGGGCTCTGAACCGATTGGCAGCACCTCTGGTGAGATGAAAGCCCAAATCAACAAAGAGCTGGAGGCGTTTAGCGCGTTAACTAAACAAATCAAACTGACCGTCGATTAAGTCATTACTGATCGAGCGAGTCCGGGCAACAGCTGTCTTGCAAAACTGAACAAACTAAGTGGGCCTGATGGGTGAACATTCAGGCTCGCCATCATGTAAGCTTTTACAAAAATCCCCCCATTCCAATTCAGAGCTAAATCTATGTCTACCAACACCCCCATATATCAAACCTTGGGTAACAGCGGCTTGCGCGTGCCACGTCTATGGCTTGGTGCCATGATGTTTGGTGATCAGACTGATGAAAATGTCGCGCGTGAAATGATTGCCGTGACCCGAGATGCAGGCCTGAACGCGATCGATACGTCTGACAATTATGCCGGTGGTGCTTCAGAGAAAATGGTGAGCAAACTGATTGCTCAAGATCGCTCAAGATGGGTGATCGCAACCAAAGTCGCAAACCCGATGGGGACTGAACCGAATGATCGCGGCCTGTCCAGACGCTGGGTCATGAACGAGGTCGACAATAGCCTGAATCGCCTCGGTATCGACTGCATAGATGTTTATTACATGCATCGGGACGACGAAACTGTGCCGATCGAAGAAGTTCTTTCAACCTTTGCACGTCTGATTGAACTTGGCAAAATTCGCTATTACGGCGTGTCAAACTTCCGTGGTTGGCGTGTCGCCAGAATGGTCGAGACAGCGAGACGCATGGGTGTGCCCCAGCCTATTGTCTGCCAGCCACCCTATAGTGCAGTCACCCGACTGATCGAAACCGAACTGATTCCGAGCTGCAATCACTATGGTGTCGGTGTGGTGGCCTACAGCCCTCTTGCGCGTGGTGTACTGACGGGCAAATATCAGCCAAATGCTACTCCAGATGCTAATAGCCGTGCCGGCCGAGGCGATCGTCGCATGCATCAGACCGAGTTCCGGACCGAGTCCTTTAATGTCGCCAATGCGCTTAAAGAACATGCGCAAAGCCGAGGTCTGTCGCCAACCCAGTTCGCAATTGCCTGGGCGCTCAATAACCGCTGTATGAGTGGCGTGATTGGTGGCCCCCGGACCCTGGAACAGTGGCAAGACTATGTTGCAGCCCTCTCAGTCCAGATCACCGCCGAGGACGAAGCTCTGGTCGACCAACTTGTGCCTCCAGGCTACGCCTCCACACACGGTTTCGTTGATCCTCAGTATCCGATACAGGGGCGTCGATTCGTTTGACCAAGTAGGCGATAATAGGGGCATTAGGAACAACTTTCTGAACGCCACATGAATAAGCGTGACATGGTTATCGAGCGCATTACCTTTTTGCGCGGCCCCAATATCTGGACCTACTACTCTGCTCTTGAGGCATTGATCGATATCGGTGAACTCGAGGAGTGCCCCTCTGACACCGTACCGGGTATGTATGAACGTCTCACGGCCTGGTTGCCCAGCCTGATCGAACACCGCTGCAGTCCCGGTGTCCGGGGTGGTTTTCTGCAGCGTCTGAAAACCGGCACCTGGCCTTGTCATGTGCTGGAGCACGTCACACTGGCTTTGCAAGACTTGGCGGGCGTACCAGGGCACGGTTTTGGACGTGCACGTGAAACCGAAAGACGCGGTGTCTACAAGGTCGTAGTCAGTAGCTGGCAGCCCGAAGTCACCCGTGCTGCGCTATATGCTGGACGGGAGCTGGTCATGGCGTCGATTGAAAACACGCCTTACGATCTCGAAGAAGCCCTCGAAAACCTACGGGACCTGACACAAAGCCTCTGCTTTGGACCCAGTACCGCTTCAATCGTCATGGCTGCAGAGGATCGCGAAATCCCTGCGATTCGACTGAGCGAGGGAAACCTCGTGCAGTTTGGCTATGGCGCCAAACAGCGCAGGATCTGGACTGCTGAAACAGACCAGACCAGCGCGATTGCCGAAACAATTTCACGTGATAAGGATCTGACAAAATCCCTGCTTGATGCCGTAGGCGTGCCTATCCCTCAAGGTCGGGCGGTCGATAGTGCGGCCGACGCCTGGGATGCAGCTCAGGATCTTGGCTTACCTGTTGTGGTCAAACCAGTTGATGGCAATCACGGTCGAGGCGTTTTTATCAACCTGGAAACACAACAGGAAATCGAAGCAGCGTATGCCGTCGCCGTAGACGAGGGCTCTGGTGTGCTGGTCGAGCGCTTCATCCTTGGCAATGAGCATCGCTTGTTTGTCGTTGGTGGCAAACTTATCGCCGCAGCAAAAGGCCAGACAGCCAGTGTGACAGGCGATGGAAAGCATACCGTCTCCGAACTCATTGAAATTCAAATCAACTCAGACCCGCGTCGCGGCCGAGGTGAAGAGCAACCACTCAACCCGGTCCGTATTGACTCTGCGGCTCGCCTGGAACTCAAACGCCAGGGTTTTGAGGCCGACAGTGTTGTTCCTCAAGGCGTTGAGGTGCTGATCCAGCGCAACGGTAACGTTGCATTCGACTGCACCGATGACGTGCATCCAGATGTGGCGCACATCGCAGGCCTTGCAGCAAAAGCTGTGGGTCTGGATGTCGCTGGGATCGACCTGGTCGCGCAGGACATTTCACGCCCCTTGCACGAGCAAGGCGGTGCGATCGTCGAAGTCAATGCGGGCCCTGGCTTGCTCATGCACATCAAGCCCGCTGAAGGTCAGTCTCGACCAGTAGGCAAAGCCATCATTGATCATATTTTCCCTGCTGGTGAAAAAGGCTTGATCCCGCTGGTAGGTGTCACAGGCACTTACGGCAATGAGATCGTGGCAGGTCTGATGCATCACCTGCTGAGTTTGCAAGGCTTGCGCACAGGTATTGCGAGCCAGGCTGGCCTGCGCGTTGGCAAGCGTCAGCTCAAAGCAGGCAATTGTGCTAATTGGGATGACGCCAGACGCTTGCTGCTCAACTGTGAAGTCGAGGCCGCCGTCATCGAGAACGATGGACTTGAAATTTTGCTCAATGGTCTGGCCTACGATCGTTGCGAAGTAGGCATTGTCACAAATATCGTTTTTACAGACGAAATGAAACGCGAAGACGTGGCGCACCATGATTTTGAAAATGCCGAACAACTGATCAAAATTTATCGTACGCAAATCGATGTGGTACTTCCTAACGGCACAGGCGTCTTGAACGCTGACGACCCAAATGTTGTTGCGATCGCTGAGTTCTGCGATGGTAGCGTGACTTTTTTTAGTCCTGATCCTCACCAGCCAGTGATTGTGGCGCACCTTGCCCAAGGACATCAGGCCGTCATCATTGAAGAGGGAAAAATCATGCTTGCAGAAGGTGTTTCGCGCACGGCCTTATGCGATATTGCAGCAGTCTCCATCACAGACAAGGGGCTTGCGACCGAGCAAATCAGCTACGTTTTAGCCGCTGTCGCAGCGGCCTGGGCGTTGAACCTACCTGCAGCGCTCATTCAAGCGGGTCTAGAGGGATTCGAAGCCTAAACTCGCTAAGACCAGCTTGCAACAGCCTTTAAAAGAGCCTGTTGCATGGTCGGGGTCGCGAGCTCGTGGCCGCTGTGCGGCAGTCTGATTAGTTTCGAATCACGCGCGAGAGCATGGATGGCTTGACTGTTGGAGACCGGGCATAGCGCATCCTCCTCGCCGTGAAGCAGAGTGAGGTCAATATTTTTAAGTCCCTCAGGTCTTAACAGCACTTCTCGTGTCGTAAAACACTGGTTAAACAGATAGTGGCATTGCACCTGATATCTTGAGATCAGCGACTCCCCGGACTGTAAATTTAATACCGGTGCGCTCTCAGGGTAGGCGTTCATCGCGGATTCGTAGCGGGCCCAACTCAACGCCAGTAAAGCCTGTAATGCCACATCACGTTCGAGACAAAATACCCGGTAGCCAAATTGCAGCAAAGTCTCGGCCTGGGTATCGGGAACATGTCGATGCAGCGCCTGCCATGGAGTCATACAGGCCGCTGGAGGGTGACTCATAAAGGCCTCAATCTCTGCCGGACTACACAAAAAAGGGCTTCTGAGTAATAAGTGTTCGATGTGCGCCGAATGCTTTTGAGCGTATGCCAGGGCCAGCGCGCCTCCCCAGGACCCGCCCACGACGGACCAAGTCTCCAGGCCAAGGAATTGTCTTAGCTTCTCAAGATCTGCGACAAGATCTTGCGTCTGATTATGAGCCAGTGCTTCTAAAGCCCTGCTTTTGCCACAGCCTCTCTGATCGTATTGAATAATCAAAAAACGTTGTGGATCAAAAAAACGACGATGCAGGGGACTCGCGCAACTGCCGGGACCGCCATGTAACCAAACCACGGGTATACCCTTGCTATTACCGCTTAATTCCCAGTGAAGGGCATGTCCCTCCCCCACAGGCAACCAGCCTTGGCGACTCGGCAACAGTTCAGGAAAAAGTTCAAACATGGTTTGAGACAAAAAAATATCAAAAAGTTAATAGAAGAAAACACAAGGATTCTATATACTTTATTCAGTAATTCATTTTTAACCCAAAGGAGACTGACATGACATGGGAAACACCTACTGCGATTGATCTGCGTTTTGGCTTTGAAATCACGATGTACATCGCCAACCGCTAATCGGTGGAACACAAGGCCGGGTTTCAACACCCGGCCTTTTTCTTTTTTAGAAACTGTTATGAAAATTCGAGTGCTTGGCTCAGCTGCGGGCGGTGGCTTTCCGCAATGGAACTGTAATTGTAGTAATTGTGATGGAGTCAGACGCGGCACGATCAAGGCGCGTGCTCGAACGCAATCTTCGATCACCGTGAGTGATGACGGTGTCGACTGGGTGTTGATCAATGCCTCGCCCGACATCCTGACACAGATTAAAGATAATCCTGTACTGCAACCCGCCAGGCAAGCGCGCGATAGCGGCATTGCGGCCGTTGTCCTGATGGATGCTCAGGTTGACCATGTGACTGGTCTATTGATGCTGCGCGAGCGCAACGCGCCTTTGCCAATCTACGCAACAGAACAAGTTTTTGCGGATCTGACCAGCGGATTACCGCTAGTCAATACACTGGCACACTATTGCACAGTAGAACGCCACCTCATCACACCGGACAACCAGGCCTTTAGTGTCCCACTGGTTGAGGCGCTCGCGCTCACACCCATTCCCTTATCGAGTAAAGCTCCACCTTATTCCCCTCATCGTCACGACCCCCACCCGGGTGACAACATCGGTCTGTCCATCACAGACAACAGGACGGGCAAAACTGTTTTTTATGCTCCCGGACTTGGAGAGATCGAGCCACAGGTCGAGCATGCGATGCAGCAAGCCGATGTCTTACTGATCGATGGAACATTCTGGACCGATGATGAGATGATTCGGCTTGGCATGTCTGCTAAACGTGCGAGTGATATGGGGCACCTCTCCCAGTCAGGCCAGGGCGGGATGGTCGAAGTTTTACAACGCTATCCTGACAAACGGCGCATTCTGATTCATATCAACAACACCAATCCGATTTTGCGTGAAGACTCCGAGCAAGCCTTGGAACTTGCGCGGCTCGGCATTGAAGTCGCCTTTGATGGCATGCATATCGAGATCTGACATGATTGACACAAAACCAGCCTGGACACGCGAAGAGTTCGAAGCACAACTGCGCGCCAAGGGGCAGAGCTATCACATTCACCACCCCTTCAACGTGAAAATGAACGCCGGACTTTGTTCGCGCGAACAAATTCGCGGCTGGGTTCTGAACCGTTTTTATTATCAATGGATCATCCCCATCAAGGATGCGGCCATTATGTCGAATTGCCAGGATCGGGAAACCCGTCGCCGCTGGATCTCGCGGATACTTGATCACGATGGATTTGGAGACTATCAAACGGAGACCGAATCGGGCGGCATGGAGGCGTGGACTCAGCTGGGTATAGCAGTCGGTCTGGATCGGGAGACGCTCTGGTCACTCAAGAAAGTGGAGCCTGCCGTAAAGTTTGCCTGCGACGCCTATGTGAATTTCGCGCGCCAGCAACCTTGGCAAGAGGCCATCTGCTCCTCGCTGACGGAAATGTTCGCCCCGCAAATCCACAAAGACAGGCTGGCCTCGTGGCCGACGCACTACCCCTGGATTGAAGCGCAGGGACTACATTATTTTCGCTCGCGCATACCACTGGCTCAGCGCGATGTCGATCACGGCCTGGAAGTCACCCTAGCCCATTTCACGACCCGCGCACAACAAGAGCGTGCACTGGATATTTTGCAATTCAAACTCGATATCCTCTGGTCTATGCTTGATGCGATTGAACGCGCCTACCCTGTCTAGAGCATAGGTAAACGGACATGACAGAGCAGACATCCGAATCACTACCAGAGCGGCCACGTCTGAACAGACTATTCAGACTGCAGTGGGAAGAGGCTCAGCAAGCCTATGTCTTGCTATACCCCGAGGGGATGGTCAAGCTTAACGTAAGCGCGGCGGAGATTCTCAAGCGTTGCGATGGTGCACACACAATTGCAGCCATGGTCACCGAGCTGGAACAGGCTTTTAATACAACAGGCTTGCGCGACCAGATCGAAGGCATGCTGCGCGCCGCGTATGAAAAAGACTGGATCAAATGACTACGACCCAGGCGATCACCCAGCCATTCTGGCTGCTTGCAGAGCTCACCTACAGATGCCCTTTGCACTGTGTTTTTTGTTATAACCCGACCAATTACAGCAAAATCCAAAACGAACTCACGACCGAGGAATGGATCCGCGTCATGACCGAAGCGCGTGCGCTTGGCGCTGCGCAGTTGGGCTTCTCGGGTGGTGAACCTTTACTGCGAGAGGATCTCGAGACCCTGGTGAAAGCGGCCAGGGAATTAGGGTTTTATACAAATCTGATTACCTCTGGCGTTGGTCTGAACGAAAAACGCATCCAGGCTTTGAAACAAGCCGGACTCGATCACATCCAGCTTTCGTTTCAAGACTCGACTCAGGAAATGAATGACTTTCTGAGCAGCACGAAAACCTTCGAGCTTAAAAAACGCGTCGCAGATCTGATCAAAAAATATGATTATCCAATGGTGATGAATGTTGTATTACATCGCTACAACCTGCCGCATGTCGATAAAATTATCGAGATGGCGCTTGCACTGGATGCGGAATATCTTGAACTGGCCAATACACAGTATTACGGCTGGGCCATGGAGAATCAAGATCAATTAATGCCAACGCACGAACAACTGCAAGCTGCCGAGCAAGTCGTCAATGACTACCGGGCAAAGATCGGCAAGCGTTGCAAACTGCTTTTTGTTGTGCCGGACTATTTTGAAGACCGCCCCAAAGCATGCATGAATGGCTGGGGCTCCGTTTTTCTTGACATCGCTCCGGATGGTGCCGCTCTGCCCTGCCACAACGCCAGACAATTACCCGGTCTGGAGATTCCGAACATTAAGGATTATTCAATCAAAGAGATCTGGTACGAGAGCCAGGCATTTAATTTTTTTCGCGGTGATGCGTGGATGCAAGAACCTTGCCGAAGCTGCGAGGAAAAAACAAAGGATTTTGGTGGCTGCAGATGTCAGTCATTTTTGCTCACCGGAGACGCCGCTGCGACAGATCCAGTTTGCTCAAAATCCCCTCACAACAACGTGGTTAAGGAAATCATTGTCCGCAACGACAAGAACGCGCTCACCCAAAGACCTCAGGGCAAAAAGCCGATTATTTTTCGTACTGATAAAAACTCAAAAGAGCTTACGCGGGTACTCAAATAAAACTCGCCACTCTGCATCGCTTGGTATATATTCAGTCACGTAGTAATAAGTAGTAATAACGCTTTATATAAAAGCAATACAAGGAGACAGACAACATGGTTATGAAGCATGCACTTTCAGCGCTCGCACTTGCTCTTGCAATGCCTGCCTTTGCCCAACAAGCTGCTGCGCCCGCGGCACCCGCAGCGCCAGCCGCAGCGGCTGCTCCTGCTGCAGAACCACCACCAGCCTGGAAACAAGGTATAGACGGCACCACTCAGCCGGTTACCCTGCATCCCTTTGCTCCTAAAATGACTGGTGTCGCAGCGAAAGACCTCAAAATGTCTACGCTTAAAGTGCCTCCTGGCTTTAAGGTCGAAGTCTGGGTTGATGGTGTACCTGAGGCACGCTCACTCGCGATTGGCCAGAAGGGCACTGTATTCGTGAGTAACCGAAATGCCAAAAACGTTTATGCCGTCATCGAAAAAGATGGCAAGCGTGAAGTGAAAACCATTCTTAAAGGTCAAAACTCACCAAACGGTATCGCTATGATTGGCGATACCTTGTTTGTTGCTGAGCACGACAAAATCACACGTTATGACAATATCGAAAGCAACCTGGATAACCCCAAAGGTGAACTGGTTGTAGACGGACTTGATCCGACCAACGGGCCAGGCCACTTCTGGAAATTCCTGGCCGCAGGTCCTGACGGAAAACTGTATTTCAACATTGGTTCACCACAAAACATCACCATGCCCGGCTATAACCAGGCGGCGATCCTTCGTGTCGATCCCAAAACCAAACAGATGGAGCGTGTTGCAACAGGCGTGCGCAACAGTGTCGGCATGGCTTTCCATCCAACCACGAATAAACTCTGGTTTACTGAGCATGCTCGTGACTGGCTGGGTGATGATGGTCCAAACGACGAGCTGAATGTGCTGACCAAAGAAGGTGAGGACTTCGGCTTCCCGTTCTGCCATCAGGGTGACACACCCGACCCTGAGTATGGCAAATACAATACCTGCGCCATGAGTACCCCGCCCGTGCTTAAACTCGGCGCCCACGTCGCACCACTTGGCATTCGTTTTTATACCGGCAATATGTTCCCTGCCGAATACAAGAACAACATGTTTATGGCCCGCCACGGTTCCTGGAACCGCAGTACCAAGCAAGGCTATGACGTCATGCGTGTCGTACTGGATGACAGCGGCAAAGTCACTAAATATGAACCCTTCCTGACGGGCTTCTTGCTTGATGACAAAGGTGATCCACCAATGTGGGGTCGTCCAGTCGATGTGCAAGTCATCGGTGATGGCTCCTTACTTGTTTCCGATGACTACAATGGTGTGGTCTATCGTGTTAGCTATGCAAAATAATGACAATATTTAAATCAGTGCAATCAGTCGCAGCGGCTCAGTTAGCCGCTGCGGCTTTTTTAATTTTTCCTGTGTTCGCCCAGGCGGGTGACGTCGAGGCAGGACGCGCGCGTGCACAGACTTGTGTTGCGTGTCATGGACCGGGTGGCAATTCGCCGACCTCCTCTGTGCCAACGCTAGCTGCGCAACCTGAGCAAGCTCTGGCGACCATGCTCTATCAGTTCAGGGAAGAAAACCGTAAAAATCCTGTCATGTCACCCTTTGCTGCAAATCTTAGCAACACAGAGATGAATGATTTAGCGGCCTATTTCGAATCTGAAAAACGCCTGGCGCCCAAGCACCAGACAAAGCCGGCAAACTTAGAACTGGGACCCGGTTTAGCTAAAAAATATAACTGTACCCAGTGCCATGGTCCTGAATTAAAAGGGCTCCAGCACATCCCCAACATCAGAGGGCAGCAACACGATTATCTGCTAGCCCAGTTGCAAGCTTTCAAAGCGATGAAGCGCGCAGATATGGACGGCAATATGACCTCGGCCTCCACAGGTCTGAAGGACGAGGATATTGTCGTACTGGCTGACTACATCGCTGGACTGGGTAATTAACGACGTCCTGCGCGGTTCTGGGGACCGCCACGATTCATTTCACCATCAGCTGGACCTTCACCGCGCGTCATCCCCGCACCTGGAGCACCGGCTCCAGCTCCTGGTCTGACCCCAACACCCGCAGCACCCGCACCTGGGGCTTCACCCACTCCGGGGGCACCCACTCCAGGCGCACCCACTCCTGGGGCTACACCGACACCTGGTGCACCCACACCTGCGCCAGGCAGGACACCAACTCCGGGGGCGCCAAAACCCACTGGACGTGCAACGCAACCCACAGGAAAACCAGGTCCAGTGCAATAGACTTGCGCTGAGGAACTCTGTGCGTAAACAGCAACACCGACACAAACTAAGGCTTTCGCGATATTCATAACAGATTTCATCTGGTACCTCTGGTTAAAAAATAACTGGACAAGTGGTTTTAGCAACTATTTAGTAACTATTTAACTATTTAGTAACTGCTGAAATTTAACAACTGCTGAACAAAGATCATACGCAAGGCCAGTGCACTTACAACAATCATTGCAAATAAATACAAACAAAGTATGAGCTTAAATTACCATTTTTTTCAGACTTAATTTTGAATAAAACACCCTAAACCCCAACTAACCCCTATAAATTAGTAAAATAGTGAATTATTCGTCCAATTGTCCTTTTCAAGGTCTCAAAGCATGACTGCCCGCACAACTTGCAACCGCCTTCAAGTCGCTACCGTTTTATATCGTTTCATCGAAGATAAAGTCCTGCCCGGCACAGGCATAGACAGCTCAAGCTTCTGGAAAGGTTTTGATGCACTGGTCCATGACCTGACACCTAAAAATGCAGCGCTACTCAAAGAGCGCGACCGCATCCAGCTCGAGATGGATGCCTGGCATCGCGCGCATCCTGGTCCGGTTTCAGACATGGCAGCCTACCGCAAACAACTGCAAGCGATTGGTTACCTCGCACCCGTGCCCGCAGAGGCCCTGGCAACCACCACCAATGTTGATGCTGAGCTTGCGCTGCAAGCGGGTCCACAACTCGTAGTGCCTGTTCTGAACGCACGCTATGCACTCAATGCTGCGAATGCGCGCTGGGGTTCGCTGTACGACGCTCTGTATGGCACCGACGCAATCTCCGAGGCAGAGGGTGCCTCTAAAACCGGTCCGGATGGCAAAGGCTACAACCCTGTGCGCGGCGCTAAGGTCATCGCCTTTGGCCGTACGTTCCTGGATCAGGCTGCTGCCCTTGCAAAAGGCTCGCACGCAGATGCCAAACAATATTCCGTCACCGGGGGCAATCTGATGGTGACACTGGCTGATGGCACGACTACGGGCCTGGCTGATCCGAAAAAATTCATTGGTTATCAGGGTGCAGCGACTGCCCCCTCATCGGTTTTACTCGCCAATAACGGGCTGCATATTGATATCCGTATAGACAATACCCAGGGCATTGGTCGTGATGATGCTGCCGGTGTCAACGACATCGTTCTTGAGTCTGCGCTCTCGACCATTCTCGATCTTGAGGATTCAGTCGCTGTAGTAGATGCCGACGACAAAGTACTGGCCTACGATAACTGGCTTGGCATCCTCAAAGGCACGCTGGTTGAAAGCGTGACAAAAAACGGCAAAACTTTTAACCGTACCCTCAATGAGGACCGCAAATACACTGCTGGAGCCGGCGCTATAACCGCCAAAGATGGTATCGTCACGCTTCACGGCCGCTCGCTTCTGTTCTTGCGTAACGTCGGTCACCTGATGACTAATCCAGCGATTCTGGATGAACAGGGCAACGAGATCTTTGAAGGCATCCTTGATGCGGTTGTGACTGTGGCGATCGCCATGCACGATATGAAGCGTAGTCAAGATCATAAATTCGGAAACTCGCGCACCGGTTCGGTCTACATTGTTAAACCAAAAATGCACGGTCCAGCCGAAGTCGCCTTTGCCAACGAACTCTTTGGCAGGGTAGAAAATATACTTGGCCTGCCAGCCAATACCGTCAAACTCGGCATCATGGACGAAGAGCGACGCACCAGCGTCAACCTGAAGGCCTGCATCAACGAGGCGCGTGCGCGTGTCGCCTTCATTAACACCGGCTTTCTCGATCGTACCGGCGACGAAATGCATACTGCCATGCATGCTGGCCCGATGATCCGCAAAGGTGATATGAAAGCCAGCGCCTGGCTTGCAGCTTACGAGCGCAGCAACGTCCTGACAGGCCTGTCTTGCGGTCTGCGTGGTCGTGCGCAGATTGGTAAAGGTATGTGGGCCATGCCTGATCTGATGGCAGCCATGCTCGAGCAAAAAATCGGTCACCCAAAAGCCGGCGCGAATACTGCCTGGGTTCCCTCGCCGACTGCAGCAACGCTGCATGCCCTGCACTATCATCAGGTGAATGTGGCCTCGATCCAGCAGGAACTGGAAAAAGTTGCCAACAACACAGAAATCGATCGTCTCCTGAGCGACATCCTGCAAGTGCCTGTGGCAGCGAAACCGACCTGGAGTGCAACGGATATCCAGCAAGAGCTCGATAACAATGCCCAGGGTATTCTGGGCTATGTCGTGCGCTGGATTGATCAGGGAGTGGGATGTTCAAAAGTCCCGGACATCCACAACGTCGGCCTCATGGAGGACCGCGCTACCCTTCGCATTTCAAGTCAGCATATCGCCAACTGGCTGCTGCATGGGATCGTCACCCCGGAGCAGGTCAACGAGACATTCCAGCGTATGGCTAAAGTTGTGGATCAGCAAAACGCGGGTGATCCGCTCTACAAACCCATGGCTGGCCATTTCGATACGTCGATGGCTTACCAGGCGGCCTGCGATCTCGTTTTCAAAGGTCTTGAGCAACCTAGCGGCTATACAGAACCGTTACTGCATGCCTGGCGCCTGAAGGTCAAAGCGCAGGGCTAAACAGCCTTTGATACGCTTGAATAAAACGGCATCTTTCATACAAAGGAAGATGCCGTTTTTTTATAGCTTTTTACAGTACAGTTTTATATTTTGCACCGACCTGGCCTGAAGCAAAAATACTGCAGGCAAAAAGAGCACTACTGAGCGCAGCGATATATTTGCTTTTGAATAGATCTAAAAACATGGGCATTTATCCGTTATAAAGTAGTTTGTCATCATTATTCAGTGCGAACAACCGTAACACACTCAAGGATCGCCTCATGAACGCCAGAGTCCCCAATCTCGATACTGCCCAAGTGCTGTCCGAAGTCAGTCAAGCCTGGGACAACGATCTCGTTGGGCAACTAAGTGATTACATCGAAATCCCTGCCAAATCCCCTGCTTTCGATCCCGACTGGGCAAAAGCAGGCTATCTGGATACGGTACTTGAGCGCGCAGCAAACTGGGTCAGGGAACAAAAAGTCCAAGGTCTGACTCTGGAAATTATTCGCCTGCCAGGCCGCACACCGGTGATGTTTTTTGATGTGCCAGCGACGCGTGCTCAAGCACAAGGCAGTCAGACAGTTCTGATGTACGGTCATCTGGACAAACAGCCCGAGTTTGATGGCTGGCGGGCGGGTCTCGGTCCCTGGACGCCAAAATATATTGACGGAAAACTCTATGGTCGTGGCAGCGCAGATGATGGCTACGCGACCTACGCCGCGATCACCGCCATTCAGGCACTCAAATCCCAGCAGGTCGAGCACCCCAGGATAGTCGGACTGATCGAAACCTGCGAGGAAAGCGGCTCGCCTGATTTGCTACCTTATGTTGATGCCTTGAGAGCACGCATGGGTGATGTCGGACTAGTGATCTGCATGGACAGTGGCGCAGGTAACTACGACCAGCTCTGGCTCACCACCAGTTTGCGGGGGATGGCCTCTGGTACGCTGAAAGTTGAAATTCTGACCGAAGGCATCCACTCGGGCGATGCCTCAGGTCTGGTGCCCTCAAGCTTCAGGATTATGCGCCACGTGCTGGATCGCCTCGAAGACAGCGAAACAGGTCGCCTGCTGCCCAAAAGTTTTCACTGCGAAATCCCCACCGAGCGACGTCAGCAGGCGCAGGCCACCGCTGCCATTCTTGGAGAAGAAATTTATAAACGTTTTCCGTGGGCACATCACGACTGTGGTGGCTCCTCGTTAGTCGCACTGCCCACCACACTTGACCCCGTTGAGGCGTTAATCCGTCGCACCTGGACGCCAACTCTTAGCGTAACCGGTGCGGAAGGCTTTCCTGCTTTAAAAGACGCAGGTAATGTCTTGCGCCCCTATACTGCTTTCAAACTCAGCTTGCGACTGCCTCCCCTGATCGATGCTGCGCTAGCCGTTGCGGAACTCAAAACTCTGCTTGAAGACAACGCGCCATATCAGGCCAAGGTGACATTTGAAGGGGGTAGTGCCTCAAGCGGCTGGAATGCACCGGCCATCACCCCCTGGTTTGAACAAGCGTTGAATCAGGCCAGCCAGGCGCATTTCGGTGCTCCGGTTGGCTATATTGGTCAGGGTGGTACGATCCCGCTTATGAATCTTCTAAGCGAAGGTTTTCCTTGCGCACAGATGATGGTCTGTGGGGTACTGGGTCCAAAATCAAACGCCCATGGTCCTAACGAGTTTTTACATGTTCCCTATGCAAAACGTTTGACTGCGGCCGTCGCTCAGGTGATTGCACAGATGCCTTGAGTGGCAACAAGGGCTTTACTGATCAAGGCGGTTTTGCTGCAATCAAATACGAGTGCAGGTAAAGTCCCACGAGATCTGGTAAAAACTTAGCACGAGACAAAAATCCATCACTTAAAACGAAAAAAATGACAGCAAACACATTAATTATCCGCAATGGCACCATTGTCGACGGTAGCGGTAACGAACCCTATGTCGGCGATATCAAAATTGTTGATGGACTGATCAAAGAAGTCGGATCCGTTACGGGCACAGCGAACGAGGAAATAGACGCTCGCGGGTTGCTCGTCACCCCGGGTTTTGTTGATATCCATACCCATTACGATGGTCAGGTCACCTGGAGCCACCAGGTCGCCTCCTCCTCCCAGCTAGGCGTCACTACAGTCGTGATGGGTAACTGCGGTATTGGCTTTGCGCCGTGCAAGCAAGAGCACCGTGCAATCATGATGCGTCTCATGGAGGGTGTCGAAGACATCCCCGGTGTTGTGCTTGAGGAGGGTCTGCCCTGGAACTGGAGCTCCTTTCCGGAGTATCTCGATGCGCTCGACGCGCGCCACTACGACCTCGACATCGCTGCACAGATCGGTCATGCCCCACTGCGCATTCACGTGATGGGTGACCGCGGCGCAGCACGAGAGCCTGCCACGGATAGCGATATTGCGACCATGGCACAAATCGCGGGTGAGGCGGTGCAGGCTGGCGCACTTGGCTTTACTACTTCGCGCACGATCCTGCATAAGAGTAGTGACGGTATGAATACCCCGACTCTCGGTGCCGCAGAGAAAGAGCTTGCGGGCATTGCACTGGGACTGAAGAAAGTCGGACTTGGCACACTGCAACTGGTGACGGACTTTGATGATGTGGATGCAGAGTTCGCCATGCTGCGCAGGGTTGTCGAACAATCAGGACGGCCACTTTCATTGACGCTGCTGCAGCATGAGCATTTACCCGACAGATGGCGCCGCGTGATGCATCATATGCATGAGGCAACCGATGCAGGTCTAAAAATGAAAGCACAAGTCGGTGCGCGTCCCGTTGCACTCATTTTTAGTTTTGCCTTGTCGCTGTGTTCGTTCTCGCAGCTACCAACATACGAATCACTGAAAGATTTACCACCCGCTGAGCGGCTGAAAAAATTACGCGATCCGCAGATCCGGGCAAAAATTCTTTCTGAAGAGCATCACGAAGAAATGTACAAACGTCGTGTCGCAAACTTTGAAAATCTCTACCCCCTGGGTGATCCGCCAGAATACGAGCCACATCCGGACACCAGCATTGCCGCGATCGCGGCCCGCGAAGGCAGGCCTGCTGCTGAGGTCGCCTACGACATTCTCCTGGGCAACGATGGGCAAGCCTTGCTTTATCGCCCCCTATATAACTATTTTGAAAAAGATCACGAGGTTTTACGCGAGATGCTGCTCGACCGCGATACAGTGCCCGGTCTCTCAGATGGCGGCGCGCATTATGGCTTTATCTGTGATGCCAGTTTTCCTACCTACCTGCTGACGCATTGGGCCCGCGACCGTTCGCGCGGGGAAAAACTACCTCTGGCGCAACTGGTCAAATGGCAAACACAGGACACTGCTGCGACAGTGGGTCTGAACGATCGAGGCCTGCTCAAGCCCGGTTATAAAGCGGATATCAACATCATCGATTTTGAAAACCTACGCCTGCATGCCCCAAAAATAGTCTATGACCTACCTGCTGGTGGACGCAGACTTGGACAAAAAGCCGATGGCTTTCGTGCCACGATCGTCTCGGGCGTTGTGACCTATCGCGAGGGCAAGGCGACCGGCGCACTCCCAGGCAAACTGGTCCGCGGCGCGCAACAAGCGCAACAAAGCACTCAATAAATCAAGAGAGGAATAATCATCATGGCGATTTACGAATTACGTACCTACACCGTTACAGTCGGAAAAATGGCCGATGTCATTGAGCTTTACAAAACACTAGGCTGGCCTGCTCTGTCAAAACACCCGAACAAACTTTGCAGCTATTTCACGGGTGATATTGGAGCGCTTAACCAAATTATCCATCTCTGGAAATTTGATGACGAGGCAGATCGTCGCGCTTTCTGGAATGGTGTGTTTAGCGATCCTGATTTCATGAATTTCGCTAAACAACTACGCCCTTTGCTGCAAAATCAGGAAAATAAACTCATGCTCGGCGCACCATGGGGGCCCCAGATCTAAGCAGAAAAGCTGACAGAGCCGGCCTGAGCCGGCTATCCCGAGGGTCGCTGTTGTGTGTCTTTTTTGCAGCTCAACTCGACAGCCTGCCTATGCTTCGCGCACAGAACCCTCGGCTTGTGAGTTGCCTGTTTTCTTCATCTGTGCCGCATACAGGGCAAACCCTCATTCAATGAGGGGTTTTTTTGCTCAAAATTCATTGATAATGAACCAAGTGCGTCCACAAAGAGATGCCCGATGAAAATTTGGAGACAAAGTGTCAGATTTTATTGTTATCAATTTGCAAGTCCTGTTTTCAGGCCTTGCCCTAGGCGCTATCTATTCGCTGGTCGCACTGGGCTTTGTATTGATTATCCGCGCCACCAACGTCGTGAATTTCGCGCAGGGCGACTTTGCCATGCTGGGAGGATTCTCCATGGTGGCTTTCCTCGCAGCGGGTGCGCCTTACTGGTTAGCCATCCTGCTCGCACTTGTTGCGATGGGCATTTTTGGTCTGATCTTTAATCTGGGGGTTTACTACCCACTCAGACACCGCTCCTTTCTGCCTGTGATCATCAGCACCCTGGGCGCCTCGATTTTCATGCAGAACACGGTTTTGTATTTCTTTGGCCCCCAGCCCAGGCCGATGGAAAAAGTATTTAAAACGTCAGCGATCGAAATCGGTGGTGTTTTCATGGATACGCAGTACCTGACTATTCTGGGTGTGACGGCGATTGCGGTCGGTTTCCAGTATTTTCTGTTTGAGCGCACGCTATTTGGTAAAAAGCTTCAGGCGACCTCACAGGATAAGGATATGGCCAGACTAGTCGGTATACCTGTCGCCACCATGATCGCGTTTACGTTCTGCTATAGCGCGATCCTGGGCGGTATGGCGGGAATTCTAGTTTCACCAGTACTGTTCGTCTCAATCGGCATGGGCTCCATCATCGCACTCAAAGCCTTTTCTGCAACAATCATTGGCGGTTTTGGTGATGTCACAGGCTCAATCGTTGGCGGTTTGCTGCTAGGCGTGGTGGAAGCCTTTGGTGCCCACTACATTTCAGTACCCTACAAGGATGCGTTTGCCTTTCTTCTACTGTTCATCTTCTTGCTCTTGAGACCTCAAGGCATTTTCGGTGAAAAGATTTCGGAGAAAGCATGAAAAAGATCCTCACCATTCTGGCAATCGGCCTGCTGATTGCCCTGCTGCCATACTTCTTCAAGGTTTCGCCCTATGTCCTGAATATTTTCATGCAGGCCGTGACCTATTCAATCGCTGTGCTGGGTATGACAGTCGTGCTTGGCTATACGGGGCAGATTAACCTGGCGCAAGCAACATTTTTTGGCTTGGGCGCCTATGCAGTCGGCTTGGGCACGGTTGATGCAGGTTTGAATTTCTGGATCACCCTCGCGCTCGGCATTGCCGTAGCAACGCTGTCTGGTTTTATTCTTGGTCTGACTACACTTCGCCTCAAAGGCCATTACCTGGCCATGATCACAATCAGTTTTCAGCAGATTTTCGATCTGATTCTGAACAACTGGATTGATTTCACCAAAGGTCCGGATGGTATTGCCGGTATCGCAAGACCCTCTCTTTTTGGCTATACCCTCAATGACGATCGCGCATATTTGCTGATGTGTGCAGTAGTGCTTTATGCCGTCATTTATTTCGTCTGGAAACTGCCTCAAACCAGTACCGGTCGTGCGATGCGTGCGATTCGCGAGAATGAACTTGCTGCCGAAGTCACGGGCGTCAACAGTCTGAAAGTCAAGGTCATCGCCTTTACGATCAGCGCTGCACTGGCAGGTCTGGGAGGCGCACTGTATGCGGCTGGCTTTGCCTACATTAGTCCGGACAACTTTAACTTTGCCCGTTCAGTGGAGTTTCTGACCATGGTGCTGCTGGGTGGCGCTCAATCAGCTTTTGGCGGCGTGCTGGGAACAAGTCTGTTGATTTTGCTGCCCGAGTGGTTGCGCTTTCTCAAAGAGGTATACCTCGCCGCCTATGGTCTGGCGGTGATCCTGATCATGGTGTTCCTGCCAACGGGTATCTGGGGTTTGATCAGCTCACGGGTCGCAAAATACAGTAAACCAGCCCCCATTGACCTGGAAGCAATCGCCCCACTTGATGTCACGGTCCCGATTACAGATCCGACGCCTATTCTCAAACTTGAAAATGTGCAGAAACATTTTGGGGGTGTGCGCGCAGTAGATGGCATCACGCTTGAGGTCATGCGTGGGACGGTACATGCCTTAATCGGCCCTAACGGCTCAGGCAAAACAACAACCTTGAATATCCTGAGCGGCATTTACAAACCCACTGCAGGATCGATGACGTTTGATGGCACCGATATCACCGAGATGGCGCCTTATGAGCGTGCCGGTCTTGGAATGGGACGCACGTTTCAGAACATTCGCTTATTCCCAGCGCTGTCTGTTGTTGAAAACGTCATGGTCGGCGCTCAGCGCGAAAATAATCCGATCGCGCCAGGACAGGCCGCTCTGCGTGAACGCGCGCTGTCTGCCTTGAAGTTTGTCGGTATGGCGCAAAGCGCCGAGGTCATCGTACAAAACTTGCCCTATGGTCACCAACGTCTGGTCGAGATCGCGCGCGCGTTAGCCGGTCATCCGAAATTCTTGCTTCTTGATGAGCCTGCGGCGGGTTTGAATCAAACGGAAAAGCAAGAACTCGTCGCCCTGCTCAAACGCCTGAGAGGCCATGGTTTGACGATTTTCCTGATCGAACACGATATCGGTCTGATCGAACAAGTATCTGATCGTATTACCTGTTTGAATTTTGGTAAACAAATTGCAGAAGGCGCACCGAACGATGTGTTACGCCACCCTGATGTGATCACCGCTTACCTGGGGGAGAGTGCACATGGCGCTGCTTGAACTTAAAAATGTAGAAAGTTACTACGGCAATGTGCAAGCACTGAAAGGTGTATCGCTCCATGTTAACGAGGGCGAGATCGTGACCTTGCTTGGTGCGAATGGTGCGGGAAAAAGTACAACCTTGCGCAGCATTTCCGGCCTGGTCTCCGTGACAAGCGGCGACATTTTATTTGACGGCCAGAGTGTGCTGAATATTCCTTCGGAAAAAACAGTAGGACGCGGCATCGCGCACGTACCGGAAGGCCGGAGAATTTTTCCGGGGCTGACCGTCAAAGAAAACATCATGATCGGCAGCTCCTCGCGCAAAAATGTCAGCCGCGCGCAGCTTGAATCGGAAGTGGAGGAAATGTTCGAGATTTTCCCTCCCTTAGAACGCTTGTCTGGCTCACTTGGCTGGAGTTTGTCTGGTGGAGAGCAACAGATGCTTGCGGTCGCCCGGGGTTTGATGTCCAAGCCAAAACTGCTCCTGCTCGACGAACCATCCCTGGGCCTGGCGCCGCTCATTGTGCAGCAACTCTTTGCAACGATCCGAAAAATTCGTGAACGCGGCATGACGATTTTGCTGGTTGAACAAAATGCCAATATGGCGCTCTCCGTCGCGGACCGTGGTTATGTCCTGGTGACAGGGGAACTCACCGTAGAAGGAACGCCCGAGCAATTACTGAATAATGAAGAGGTTCGTTCCGCCTACCTGGGTGGGGGGAATAAGAAATAAAAGGTATTAACAAATATACGTACCCGCATTCAACCACCGTGATTGCCTTAAATAGTTTGTATGATTTTTTGATTTGAAACTTATAAGAACGACTGGAGATTTTTTCATGAAAACTAAATTCTTTTCCTTAAGCGCCGCAGCCCTGCTTGCTGCGCTCACCATCAACGTCCAGGCTGCTGATCCGATTAAGTTCGGTATGATGGCTGAAAGCTCTGGCCCCAACGCCGAAGCAGGCATCTACCAGATTAATGGCGCGAAAATGGCTGTTGAAGAAATCAACGCCGCAGGTGGCGTATTAGGCCGTCCGCTGGAATTGCGCGCAGAAGACAATCAAAGTACCAACCCAGGCTCTGTTCTGGCCATCTCCAAACTCACGAGCGGTGGGGATATGACCGCCTTGATTGGTTCGGTGCGTAGCACCCAGATCCAAGCTGTCGCGCCCACCGTTGCAAAAGCCGGTCTGCCTATGGTGGTTGGTGGCACAGACTACAGCCTGACCCATGTCAATAACCCCTGGATTTTCCGTGCACGTCCAAACGACGGCTATTCAGCTAAAGTAATCGCAGACTATGGCGTCAATACTCTCAAGCTCAAAAAATGGGCCATCGTTCACTCAACCGACGCTTTTGGTAATGGCGGCAAGAACAATCTGATCGAAGCGCTCAAAGCACTGGGTGTCACGCCGGTATCCGTGCAAGGCTTTACCAGCAATTCACAGGACTTCACGCCTATCGTATTGGCTATCAAACAATCTGGCGCAGATATCGTCTCGACCTACATTGCCAACTCACCCGATGTAGGCATTTTTGCGAAACAACTGCGTCAGCTCGGTGTTAACGCGACCTGGGTCGGTTCACCTTCCCTGTCAACCGACACCGCGATGAAATTAGCAGGCGATGCGCTGTATGACACGTATTCGATAGCAGACTATGCAATTGACTCCAGCCCGGAGACCAAAGCTTACTCAGAAAAATACAAAGCGAAATATAAACTCGAAGCCGACCTGTACTCAGCCTGGGCTTATGACGCAGTCAAACTGCTTGCCCTGGCGATTACCAACAGCAAGAGCACCAAACCTGAAGACATCAAGCAAGCCCTCCATGCTATTCAGGGTTACAAAGGCGTTGAGGGTACCTATAACTTCGATAAGAACGGCGACGGACTGCACGGCTACAACATCGTGAAAAATGACAAAGGCAATATCGTCTTCGTCAAACATATCGATTTCGCTCCACAGTAACTCGCTCTCTTAGCACAGTAATCGATTAGATTTTTATGAAAAAAATACGTCTGGGCGCAATTTCCCGTAACTACTTCAACATGCCCATCTGGATTGCCGCCCATACGGGCATGTTTGAACAAGAAGGCCTGGACGTATCCATTGAGCTTTACGAACCAATCGACGAGGTCTGGACGCGCCTGCAGGACGGTCGACTGGATCTCGCTCTTGGTGTGACTGAACACATCATTCTGGATAGTGAAAGCGGCGGTCATCTACAGATTATTGGTGGCAACGTTAACCGGTTGCCCTTCTCTCTGATTGCCGGAAAAGACATACGTCATTTTTCCGATATGAAAGGCCGCACGATCGGCGTTTCCTCTGTGCAGGCCGGCAGCTCCTCGCTTGTGATGAAAATCATGGAGTCGCATGGTTTGCACTATCCCGCTGACTACAATATCGTGGCAGTCGGCCCGATACTGAGCCGTTGGGAAAAACTCCAGTCAGGTGCTATTGACGCGGGGCTCCAGGGTACTCCCTTGAACTACATCGCTCAAGACCTCGGATTCACTTCGCTGTGCGAGCCACGAGATGAATTTCCCTGGTTTCAGTTCACCTCATTGAATGTGGATGGACGCTGGGCCCATGCGCATCATGAGACAACTGTTGCGTTCATGAAAGCCTTTATCCGTGCGCACGAATGGTTTTATCTAAACAAACAAGGCTGCCAGGCGATTGCGATACAAGAAACCGGTATCAGCGCGGAGTATGCGGATCGGGCCTGGGATGAATATACACAGGCGGAAATTTTCCCAAGAAATGGTGAAGCGAACCCTGAATCCATACAGACACTGATCGATATAAGCGCCCTGCTCAGGCATGTGCCCAAGCGGGCCGACACGCGAGCAAAATCTTATATCAATCATTTTTATTTACAGCAGGCAAGACAGGCGCTTGAGGCGGGCTGAAATCTAAAAAAACTTAGCCGTAAACGTCGTGCAAAAACCAGACACGAAACCTTGCACAAGCTGCAGCGTAAATTAATTCTTCATGATTTCCGGGTGCTTTTGCAAAAAGCTTTCCCAGCGCAAAGACTCAGTAATCAAATACTTTCCATACGTCTCAGCGTTCATCTCGCCAGGCTCTGCACCCGAGGCAATCAGACCTGAACGAAAGTCCTGGTTCTGCAACCCCGCAGTCAAGGCCTTTGAGAGTTTGCTGATCACCGCAGCCGGAGTGCCCGCTGGTGCGACCAAGCCGAAAACAGACAACAGACTGGAGGCCGGAAAACCACTTTCAGCCATCGTCGCAAGCTCGGGCGCAGCAGCCCAGCGTTGCGCTGAAGTCACAGCGAGCGCTTTGAGCTTGCCGGAACGCGCATGGGAGAGTCCATTAGTCAGATTGTCGAACATGAGGGAGATTCGACCTGATAACAAATCCATCTGTGCGCCATTTGTACCTTTGTATTGAATATGGGTCAAAGGTATTTGCGCTTCGGTCTCAAGCAGGGCACCAGCCAAATGACTGACCGTGCCAACGCCGGCAGACCCATAATTCAATACACCTGGATTTTTTCTTGCGTAAGCCACCAGTTCACTGACCGAATTCACGGGTAGTGCGGGATTGATGACCAGCACATTTGGCGCACTCGCAATCAAACCAATCGCTGCAAAATCACGTACCAGGTTGTAGCCAATATTTTTATTCGCAACGGGTGAAATAATGTCAGACACTACGTTGACTAATAAGGTGTAGCCATCTGCAGGTGCGGCAGCGACAGCATTAGCGGCGATTGCACCACTCGCACCGGGTTTATTTTCCACAATCACTTGCTGCTGAAGTTGCTCAGACAAGGCTCGGGCAGTGAGTCTTGCATACACGTCAGTGGGTCCACCGGGTACAAAACCAACAACTATTTTGATCGTTTTATCAGGATAGGCGGATAAAGTGCTGGAGCCCGAATTGGTGTTGATTTGTCCATACGCGTAAAAGCCAAGCAAGGCCGTACTCAGCAACAGCGCTTGCAAACGGGTCCGATAAGGACTGTTAACAAGACACGGCGTTTTAACCGCCCTCGATCCGGGGAATAAAAAATACCTCGCAACCTGCAGGGACTTTTTGCGTATAGACCACCTCGTGAATAACGCCATCAATCGCGATAGAGGTTTCTTCTTCAAGGTGCTCTCCCAGACCGGGGTACAGCGCATCCATTGCACTGAGCACACCACGCACGGTGGTGGCCTGCACAGTGAACTCTCTGACCCCCTCGGTATAACGTCTGCTGAAACCGCCGGTAAACATCACGCGGACGGTTTGAGGCAGCGTCGTATCAACCATTTTTTGCATCAATAGCCGCGAGTACCTTTGGAGGTGACATGGGCAACTCAGTCATGCGGCAGCCAGTCGCCTGGTAAATAGCATTCGCCATGGCAGCCATTGGGGGCACGATGTTGGCTTCGCCTACGCCCTTGACTCCAAACGGATGCAGGGGGTTGGGCACTTCCACAATCACGGCCTCGATCATTGGCAAATCTGAAGCCACAGGAATTCTGTAGTCCAGGAAACCCGCGTTCGAGAGGCGACCATTTTTATCGTAAATGTATTCTTCGTTCAAAGCCCAACCGATACCCTGAACAACGCCACCCTGAATCTGTCCTTCGACATATTTACGGTGAATCGCACGGCCCACGTCCTGAGCAGCAACGAAGCGCAGAACTGTGACTTTACCCGTATCAGGATCGACCTCAATATCGCAGAACTGTGTCGAAAAGCCCGGGGCATTACCGCCGGCATTGATAGAGGCTTCAACGCCGATCGGACCGCCTGTGACAGCGCGCTTGGCAGCGATGGCCTTGAGTGAAAGGGGTTCGAAATCACCAACGCTTTTATCTGCGGGTTTGGCGAAACCATCTTCCCAGATCACACCGGTTACATCGACATCCCACATCAGCGCTGCGCGTAAACGCAACTCGTCGATGATCTTATTACACGCATCCACCACCACCATACCAGTGGCGAAGGTCACACGCGAACCGCCAGTCACATGGTTATAGCCAATCGAGCCGGTATCTGCGACGGTCGAGCGAACCATCTCATAGGGAACACCCAGCGTTTCGGCAGCCATCAACGCCATCGAAGCGCGCGAACCACCGACGTCCATACTACCTGTTGCGATAATCACAGTGCCATCTTCGTTGATGTGCACACTTGCAGTGGACTCGCCACCACCGTTAAACCAGAAACCGGACGCAACGCCCCTCCCCTGATTCTTGCCCAAAGGTTTTTTGTACTCTGGATGGTCGAGCAGAACCTGAATCGTTTCTGCAAAACCGTCATGTGAATGCTTGGGTCCCCAGGAGGTTGGCGACCCGGCTTTCACCGCGTTTTTCAGACGAAGTTTCAGTGGATCCATACCAATTTTGTTGGCCAGAATATCCAGCACACTTTCCACTGCAAATGCCGAGATAGGTGAACCTGGTGCACGGTAAGCGGCTGATTTGGGACGATTGCTCACCACATCAAGACCGATTGCGCGCGTATTAGCAATCTCATACGGTGCAAAGGAGCACATCGTTGCGTTCATCACGGGTGAACCGGGGAAAGCGCCCGCCTGAAACTTCAACAAGGCATCTGCTGCGACGATTGTGCCGTCTTTTTTGACACCGATTTTGACCGTCATCGATGAGCCAGAGGTTGGGCCCGTCGCTTTGAATACGTCTTCGCGACTCATCATGATCTTGACAGGATGACCCGTGTGCTTGGAGAGCAACAAGGCGACAGGTTCAACGTAAACAACCGTTTTACCGCCAAAGCCACCACCGATTTCAGCAGGATGTACCAGCAAATCGCTCAGGTTCATGCCAAGCAACTTGGCGGTATAGCCACGCACCACGAAATGTCCCTGGCTCGAAGACCAGAGCTCACTCTGGCCGTCAGCACCATAGCGGGCAAGACAAGCATGCGGCTCGATATAACCCTGATGAACCGCAGCAGTCTTGAAACTCATCTCGACCACTTCGTCTGCAGAGGCAAAGCCCGCTTCGAGATCACCGACCTTGAACTCGGTGCGTTTAGCAATGTTGGATGGTTTGCTCGGTGCAGGCTCGACACCACGGGTAATCATGTCAGGGAACAGCAAGGGAGCGTCGTCGGCTATTGCGTCATCCACATCGATGACGTGAGGCAGGATTTCGTAATCGACTTCTATCAGCTTGATAGCCTGCTCGGCGATCGCACGCGTCGAAGCAGCGACAGCAGCCACGGCATGACCTTCGTACAAAGCTTTTTCACGCGCCATGATGTTGCGTGTCATGTGCCAGTAGTTGACAGCTACGCGCTCGGGGCCCACGTAATCAAATTTGTGGTCAGGGAAATCCTTACCCGTGATGACAGCCTTGACACCAGGCAGCGCTAAAGCTTTCTCGACATTAATCGAACGAATATTGGCGTGCGCATGAGGCGAGCGCAAAATTTGCGACCACAGCATACCTGGCAAGGAATAATCTGCACCGTACTGGGCAACGCCGGTTACTTTCTGAATACCGTCCGGACGCACTGGGCTGGTACCGACAACTTTCATGGCTTTTGTTGAGTTCTGATGTGTTGTCATGGCTTAGGCTCCGCGCATTTCACGGGCAGCGTCGAGCACTGCTTCGATAATCTTGTTGTAGCCTGTGCAACGGCAGAGGTTGCCTGCAAGCCAGAAACGTACTTCTTCCTCAGAAGGATCAGGATTGCGCTCGAGCAAGGCTCGCGCAGCAATTAAAAACCCTGGCGTACAGATACCGCACTGAAGCGCTGCGTGTTCGAGAAATTTACGCTGCAAGACATGTAATTCTGTGCCGTTGGCCATGCCTTCGACCGTCTGGATCGACTTGCCCTGAGCCTCGACACCGAGTACGAGACATGAGCACACCATACGACCATCAATGGTCACACTGCAGGCGCCGCAATCGCCCGTGCCACAACCTTCTTTGGTACCGGTCATATTCAGATCATCACGCAGGACGTTTAACAATGTCTGCTGTGTTTCACACAAAAATTCTACTGGGTCACCGTTGATGACCGTTGATACATGATGCTTAGACATTTGATTATTTCCCCTGGGCTCGGTTCAAGGCCACGACTGCCGCACGGCGAGCCAGCACACCTGCTACTTTGATACGGAACGCTTTGGTTCCACGCTTGTCATCGATCGGACGTGCCGCAGCGCTTGCCGCAGCGGCAAGCCTGGTTAGTGCGGCTTCATCAACGGCTGTACCGATCAGGGCCGCAGCCGCTTCAGGCACTAGCAAGGCCCGCTCAGCGACAGCACCCAAAGAGACACGCGCGTGTGTGCAGATCCCTTTTTCATCGATGCTCAGGCTCACACCACACCCCACGACCGCGATATCCATTTCGGAGCGGGGCGTAAAGCGCAGATACGCATCACCCGAGCGCGCAGGACGCTGGGGCAGGAAAAATGAGGTGACCAGCTC
>Ga0208105_1000124_pt1 | contig 32285 bp, 24 predicted proteins | sample CryBogCBE16Jul07_FD_184574 | JGI IMG/M metagenome (GOLD analysis project Ga0208105, IMG submission 184574) | Freshwater microbial communities from Crystal Bog, Wisconsin, USA - CBE16Jul07 (SPAdes) | ecosystem: Environmental > Aquatic > Freshwater > Lake | place: Crystal Bog, Wisconsin, USA... | reverse complement strand
GGCGGCGGAGGATCCAGCGGGGGCTGGTGAGGATGCACCTGACGCCGGCCCAGAGACGCAAGCTCGACGAGCGCCGCCATGTGGTGGGCGGTCTGCTCCTCGTGGCCATCCTCTTCTTCGGCCATTATCTCCCCGGCATCGTCAACCTTGGACTGATGCTCGTCGTCACTTGGATGGCGATCATCGTGTTCCGGAGTGTCACCCATGCCGTGATCGTGAGCCTTGCGGGATTTGCCATACCTTTTTCCGTGATGGCTTTGCGCGGTTGGAAAACCATGGTCGGGGTTGACCTTGGCCCCTTGGAGTCGGCCGAACTGGCCATGGAGTTCAGCGTCCTGTTGTCCATGCTCTACGGGGCGGTGATTTGGGTGGGAGCTCTGCTGCGCAAGCGGCGTGCGGGCTTCAACGAGGTGGTCGGAGCCTGTAACCTCTACATCTGGATCGCTACCATCTATGCCTGCATCTACACGATCATCTCCAAGTTCAACATCCATGCGTTTCATCTTCATAACGCGCTGACCCGGGGCCTGGACGCGGCCGACCTGCGGAGGAGTTTCAACGAACTCTATTACTTCAGCTTCGTCACCCAGACGACGCTAGGCTACGGGGACATCGTCCCTGTTTCCCATTTCGCGAGATCCTTCGCCATTTCGCAGGCGATCATCGGGCAGTTCTATGTGGCCGTGGTGCTCACCTACATCCTCAATCTCTGGATCCGTGATCTGGGTCAGCAGGTGAAGGAGGTCGAGTCTGCCCTCGACGAACCGGTCGGGGATGAGCAAAGAAAGGGTTGAAACGTTAGACTGTTAAAAAGGTTAAAAGGGGCTGAAGGACGCAAACAGATCCGCCTTTTCAAGGCATCCTTAGCATCAAGTTCTTTTACGTTACCCTATCGGGTCTCGGCTCAAGGCTTTTTTGGATCTACGTTGTAACGCTTCAACGTTCTAACTCTTTTAACGCATTCTCCTTGGTTCTTCCGGTTCCCGTGCAAAATCCGGGATAAAGGGTGGACTTTGACCTTTCTTCAGATAGAACGAATAGTTTCCCGGGATTGACCCTCGCCCCAGGGCATTCTCAACAGCTTCAAGAGAGATCCGCCATGACCAAAATTCCTGACCCCTATCACCAGAGTGCGCCCAATATCTGGCATGATGTCATTCCCGGCGAGGAAGCTTCCTCCGGTATCGTGCGCTGCATCATTGAGATTCCGATGGGAAGCTCCAACAAGTATGAATTGGACAAGGAGACCGGTCTACTGAAGCTCGACCGCGTCCTGTACTCCGCGGTCTATTACCCGGCCAACTACGGTTTCATTCCCCAGACCCTTGCCGATGACGGAGATCCCCTCGACGTTCTAGTGCTCGGCGCCGAGCCGGTCTATCCGCTGACGCTCGTCACCGCGCGGGTGATCGGCCTCATGGTCATGAAGGATCAGGATGAACTCGACCACAAGCTCATCGCCGTTCCCGTCGGGGACCCCGAGTTCCGCAACTGCATGGATGTGCACGATCTTCCCGCCCACCGGTTGGCCGTGATCAAACGCTTCTTTGAGGATTACAAGATTCTTGAGAACAAGTCCGTGATCGTCGACGACATCCTGCCTGCCAAGGAGGCGCTACCCGTCATCGGCGAATCGCTTGAGATCTACCGGACTTGGCGTGCAGGCGGCCAGGTGGTATTGAACCAAAAGAAGGGCTGATTCACCGTTCCGGTTGTCTCGCGACGGCGAGGCGGGGCTGTTTTTTGCGTGTGCAGTCCCGTATGGAGATTTCTGGACAAGCCATGTGTTTTCCACTGAATTGAATTTCTCCCATGGAAGCCCCCCTTCATGGATGAAACCGCCGGGCGGGAGCCCGCGTCATTCCGGAGGAGGGTATTTTGGGGAAAATCACGCTTATGGAACATTTCATCTACATCCTTCCAGTCCTGGGCCTCGTCGGCCTGATCTACCGAACCTTCCTCTCCGGGTGGGTCGTGAAACAGGATGCCGGCGACGCTAAGATGAGCGGCATCGCCGGTCACATTGCCGAAGGGGCCATGGCCTTCCTCAAGGCGGAATACCGGATCCTCGGCATCTATGTGGTGATCGCGGGAATCGGCCTCGGCCTCCTTTCCCAGGTGCCCAAGGTCGCGGCCCACTCCAGCATCCTGATCGTCGCCGGATTCGTCGTGGGGTGCTTCTTCTCGGCCCTTGCCGGGTTCCTCGGAATGAAGATCGCCACCAAGGCCAACGTCCGCACGACACAGGCCGCCAAGACCTCGCTGGCCAAAGCGCTGAAGGTCTCCTTCCGAGGAGGTGCCGTCATGGGGCTCGGCGTGGCCGGTCTCGCGGTGCTGGGTCTCAGCTCGCTGTTCATTCTCTTCTTCCTCAAGTTCATGGGGGGCAGCTTTGCCAACGGTGGCTACGTGGAGATGACCCGCGTCCTGGAGGTGCTGGCGGGATTTTCGCTCGGGGCCGAGTCCATCGCCCTCTTTGCCCGAGTAGGCGGCGGCATCTACACCAAGGCCGCCGATGTGGGTGCCGACCTCGTCGGCAAGGTTGAGGCGGGCATCCCCGAAGACGATCCGCGCAACCCCGCCACCATCGCTGACAACGTCGGTGACAACGTCGGCGACGTTGCCGGCATGGGCGCCGATCTTTTCGGTTCCTACGTGGCCACGGTGCTCGCCTCCATGGTGCTCGGCAACTACATCATCCGCGACAACGGCGGATCGATTCCCGATAGTTTCGGCGGCATCGGCCCGATCCTCCTGCCCATGGCCATCGCCGGCATCGGTATCCTGGCTTCCATCGTGGGGACCTGGTTCGTGAGTATTCCAGAAAAGGCAGGCAACAGCACGGGCGCCGTGCAGGGAGCGCTTAACAGGGGAAACAACCTCTCCATGCTCCTCGCGCTGATCGCCTCATTTTTCCTGATCAAGCTGATGCTGCCCGCCACGATCCAGATGAGGGTCTTCGGCAACGGCGACTTCCTCCAGGTCCATACCACGTCGCTGAACGTCTTCTGGTCGGTCTGTATCGGAATGGCCGTCGGATACCTGATTTCCTTCATCACCGAGTACTTCACCGGACTCGGCGGCAAGCCCGTCGCCGACATCGTCCAGAAGTCGGCCACCGGATCGGCCACCAACATCATCGCCGGTCTGGGCACGGGCATGTATTCGACCGCTTATCCGGTCCTGATCTTCGCCGCCGCCATCTGGAGTTCCTACACCCTGGCCGGGTTCTACGGGGTTGGCATTGCCGCCTCGGCCATGATGGCCACGACTGCCATGCAGCTCGCGATCGATGCCTTCGGCCCGATTGCTGACAACGCCGGCGGCATCGCCGAGATGAGCGAGTTGCCCAAGGAGGTCCGCGAGAAGACCGACATCCTTGACTCGATCGGCAACACGACGGCCGCGGTTGGCAAGGGCTTCGCCATCGCCTCGGCAGCTCTCACCGCGCTGGCGCTCTTCGCCGCCTATGTCACCCTCACCGGCATCCATGGCATCAACATCTTCGATGCCAAGGTGCTCGCCGCCCTCTTCATCGGTGGAATGATTCCGGTCGTCTTCTCCGCCCTCGCCATGAACAGCGTTGGCAAGGCCGCCATGGACATGGTCAATGAGGTACGCCGCCAGTTCCGCGAGATCCCGGGTATCCTTGAGGGAACCGGCAAGCCCGAGTACGGCAAGTGTGTCGAGATCTCCACCAAGGCCGCCCTGCGTGAGATGCTCGCCCCGGGCATCATTACCCTGGTCACACCGGTCCTCATCGGTCTCCTTATGGGGCCCGAGGCCCTGGGTGCCTACATGGCAGGCGTGACCGTCAGCGGCGTTCTCTGGGCCATCTTCCAGAACAACGCCGGCGGTGCTTGGGATAACGCCAAGAAGTCCTTCGAGGCCGGTGCCGAGATCGAGGTCAACGGCAAGAAGGAGATCTTCTACAAGAAGTCCGAGCCGCATAAGGCCGCCGTCGTCGGTGACACCGTTGGTGATCCGTTCAAGGACACCTCCGGCCCCTCGATGAACATCCTCATCAAGCTCTCCTCGTTAGTGGGCCTTACGATCGCCCCTCTCATCGCGGTAAACGGCCACGAAGGCACGGCGATTATCCGCTGGATCCAAAGCTTCCTCGCCTAAGGCACGATCGCAGAAACTTCAAAGCCGCCGATCCTGAAAAGGACGGCGGCTTTTTTGTATCCCTGTCTAAGCCCTCGCCAGGACGGTGGGTCCTGTGATGGTTAAAACCGTTAAAGCGTTAAAAGGTTACAAGGTGCCGAAGAAGCATCTGGAGTTAACACTCCTGAACTTTCAATAAGGGTTTTCCTGTTTCCATATTGTAACGTTTTAACGTTCTAACTCTTTTAACGCATACTTCTCTGCTCTTCAGCTTCCCCTTCCAAATGGGGTATCTCAGATCTTGCGATGGAGATGGCTGCCGCAAGAAGGGCCGCGCCCCACGGCAGGATGGGTGGAAGGAGCCCATGGAGGAGTGCCCAGTACCCTCCTGAGAAGCCTGCAATGAAGAGTACTGAGACGAGGAGAAGGGCAGCTCGTTGAGGCATAAAAAACACGCAGGTAACGATGCCGATCAGAAGAACTATGATCACCCCCTGCCACACCAAAGACATCGCCCTCCATGCCGAGATCTCGCGAATCGTAGAGAGAGCCGAGGTCATTGGCAACAGGGAGGGAGGACCGACCACCACGACCGCATGCTCCCAGAGGGAGTCGAAATCTGGGCTGAGACTCCCTCTCTCACGCTCCTCCATCTTCAGCAAAAAATCATCACTTGGGAGAGTGTGAGCCGGAGCCGGATTGTGCGGGATGAGGAGGCCACCCTTGGTAAAGGGCAGTGCGGCATGGTTCGGCAGAAGGAGCACCCGATCAGCCAACAACCAGGCAGAAGCATGAGGTTGTCCGTGCATCAGCCCCTCCCACCACAGCGATCCGACGATCTCACCCGACGCGGTGATTGAGAGCAAGGGGAGCAATCGGGATTCCTGTTCCGGGAGTTCGAGACAGCGAAGGGTGCCTTCGGGCAGGGCGTTTCCTGCGATCAGGGGCAGGGGCTCCTTCCCTCCTAAGAGAGGTGGCGGGAGATAGCGGCAGAGAGGAACAGGCCGCCACACGCGCTGTTCGGTTGGCTTGACGGCTGTGACCAGGGAAATCCCTTTTTCCAGAAGACGATCTTTCATGCCCTGGAGGAGTTTTTTCGAATCGGCGGAGGTGGGTTGTTCCGCGGCCAGCAGGACAAGCGAGGGGTGGAGCATCGAGAGCCCTCGGAGCACCAGTGCGGTGTCCATGTCGGCTGTTTCGCCGCCAGTCCCTTCTGGCAGGGAGAGGAACACGGTGGGGGCTCGGGCGGTGAGGGCAGGGGAGGGAAAGCCGAGCACGTTAGAAATACGGATTTCCCAGGGAAGCAGAAGACCGCAGGCCTGAGTCACCCCCGCGATGAGGATCACGGTCATTCCAGCCGCCAGGGCCAGTCGACGGACGAGGAGGGAGGGTCGGTCGGTTGCTTTTGCGGGGAGTGGTGTCTCTCCAGGACGTGCGTGCTTTTCAAAATAGAGTGCCATGACGTCGGTCAGGAACGGACTGGTTTGATCCGCGGCTTTACAGGCGCGGGTTGGGCGCCTGCGAGGAGAGTCCGTGCAAGGGCGTTGGCCGATTCGTTGGCTCCGCCGAGCATCCGGGCGATCTCGGCGACACGGGCCTCGTCCTCAACAGGGAGGAGAGTGGTCTCGGTGCGGGAACCCCTGATCTCCTTGCTGACGAGGAACTGTGCCGATGCGAAGGCAGCCACCTGAGGCAGGTGGGTGATGCAGAGGACCTGATGGCCCAGTCCGAGTTCGGCCATCTTCACGGCCACTCGGGTCGCGATTTCTCCACCGACATTCGCATCGATCTCGTCGAAAACCAGCAGGGGGATCCTGTCCTGCCCCGCCAGCGCCGTCTTGAGGGCAAGCATGACACGGGAGATTTCGCCGCTTGAGGCGATGGAGCGTAGGGGGCGGGGTGGCTCTCCGGGGTTGGGGGAGAAAAGAAACTCGGCAACCTCCGTTCCGTCGGGACCAGGTTCAGGAAGTTCCTCCAGCGAGATCTCGAATCCCGCCTGACGGAATCCCAGATCGGTGAGTTCTCCGGCCACCTGCATGGAAAGTTTCTTCACCCCTTTCTTCCTTTTGCTCCCTAAGGCTGCAGCTGCACTCCGAAGTCTGCCCTCCGTCTCCTGAACCTTCGCTCGGGCCTTCTCCGTTTCCTCCGTCAGGCTGGAAAGACGCTCCAGTTCGGCTGCCGAGCGCTCCCCTCGTGCGATGACATCCGTGAGAGAGGGGCCGTATTTCCGTCGCAGGCTTGCCAGAAGGTTCACCCGCTCCTCGAGGTTACGGAGTTCGGAGGCGTCGAGCTCGATCGCTTCGGCGTGATCGCGCAGGTCAGAAATCAGGGCATCGAGATCGGAGGAGATCTTTTCAAGACGATCCAGATAGGGTTGGGCACGTTCGTCCAGTCGACCGAGATCTTTGAGAAGGCGCACCGTATCGGCGATACCCGTCTGAACTCCGTGCTCCTCATCCTCGAGACGCGCCACCCCGGCTGCAGCCAGTTCGATCAGGCGACGGCTGTCGCTTGCGGCCCGGTATCGCGACTGGAGGGATTCCTCCTCGCCTTCGCTCAGATTGGCGGATTGGATCTCTGCAACCTCCTCGCGGAGTCTTGCTTCGCGTTCCTCCCCACCCGTGGTGGAGAGCAGTTCCTCCAGCTTGCGTCTGGCTTTGGCGACCTCGGCACGTCGGGCGAGGTAGGTCTCGCGTTCGGGCAGGGCCTCGGAGAAGCGGTCAAGGAGGAGGGTTTGCTCCGGTCTGGAAAAGAGCGACTGGTGATCGTGGGGACCGTGGAGATCGACAAGGTGCGTGCCGAGTTCTTTGAGCACGGAGAGGTTGCAGGCACTGCCGTTCACGAACTGTCGCCCGTTCCCCTCGGCCGCGATCGTCCGTTTGAGGATCAGTTCCCCGTCCTGACAGAGATCCACTCCCGATTCCTCCAGCAGGGCGTCGATCCCTGAGGTGTCCTCCAGAGTAAAGACCGCTTCGATCGCGGCACTCGCGGCCCCGGCCCTGACTGCCCCGCGGTCCGCCCTTTCCCCGAGCAGGAACTTGAGCGCTCCCAGGATCACCGATTTCCCGGCGCCGGTCTCGCCCGTGACGGCGGTGAATCCGGGCGAAAGCTCCCATTCCAGCTCCTCGACGAGGGCTAGATTGCGGATGCGCAGGGATCGGAGCATTGCCGGCATGGCGCGGAGTATGACAGCCTAGGCCTTCTCGGAAAAGCCATGCCGTCGCTCGATCTCACCTTTCTCGGAACCGGGACCTCCCACGGCATCCCGGTCATCGGGTGCGATTGTCCGGTTTGTAGGTCGACCGACCCGCGCGATCACCGGACCCGGACCTCCCTTCTGGTGAAGGCTTCTGATCTCCACTTCGTCATCGATACCTCGCCCGATTTCCGGGGCCAATGCCTTCGGGAAGGGGTTTCCCGTCTCGATGCCGCGCTGTTTACCCATGCCCACACCGACCACATCATGGGTTTTGACGACATGAGGCGCTTTTGCGAACTCCAGGATCTGAAGATGCCCGTTTTTGCCTCGGCAACCACGATGGAGGGACTCAGGAACACCTTCCGCTATGCCTTTGACGAGCCGCAACCCTGGAAAAACTACCTGCGTCTGGCCCCCGAGGTGATCGACGGTCCGTTCCAACTCGGAGAGACGGAGGTCATTCCGATCGACCTTCCCCATGGGAAATTCACCTCAACTGGCTATGTTTTTCTCCGCGGCGGGCGCAAACTGCTGGCCTATTTCACCGATTGCGCCGAGGTGCCTCCCGAGGCCGTCGAGGTCGCCCGTGGAGTGGATGTTCTCATTCTGGACGCCCTGAGGGAACGGCCTCATCCCACCCACATGACGATTGATCAGGCACTGGAGGCCGCTGCGGTCATCGCACCGGGGGCTTCCTACTTTACCCATCTCTGTCACGATATTTCCCATGCCGCGCTGGAGGCGGCGCTGCCCGTGGGGCGTCATGTCGCTCATGACGGACTGACCTTGACCACGGGAGGGGCCCGATAATGTTTCTGCGGATCCTGCTCGCGATTTTTGCCGGAGGGGGAGTCCTCCGCGCCTCCACCCCGGAGGAAAGTGCTTCCACGGTGGTGGTTTACAACGTGAATTCCCCGGATGGGAAGGGGCTCGCCGATTTCTATTGCCAGGCGAGGGGGATTGATCCTTCGCGCCAGATACCCTTGCTGACTTCCACCAACGAGGAGATCACCCGTTCCGATTACGACTCGACGTTGGCCGGGCCGCTCAGGGATTTCTTTGTTTCGAAGGGATACTGGAGCGTTACCCGGGACATGATGAACCGCCCCATCATCGTGGCCTCCTCGGTCCGCTATGTTGCCCTGATCCGGGGAATTCCGCTCAAGATCAAGGAATGCGGTGACTATCCGGGTGATGCGAAGATCCAGCCTGCGCCGGTGGGCAATTGCAACGCCGCCTCGGTCGATTCGGAACTCTCCGTCCTGGGACTCTTCACCCCGCAAATCTCAGGTGTTCTGAACAACTCCGTCTGCAACAATGCGGCCCGTTCGGTCTTCAACCCCCAGCCTCCCCCCTCGCTGCTTTTCGTGGCACGACTCGATGCCCCCACCGTCGATGCGGTAAAAACCATGATCCTGAACGGCATCAAGGCTGAGAAGGAGGGGCTTTGGGGCTGGGGATACATTGATCTGCGCTCGATTTCTAACGCGGGATATGTTCAGGGGGACCGATGGATCAGGGCTGCAGGGGTAGCCATGCGGAGCCACGGGATTCCGGTCATCACCGATGACCTGCCCGACACTTATCAGTCAGGCTTTCCCGTCACTGATGCTGCCGCCTATTACGGCTGGTATACCGAAAGCATCGACGGCCCGTTTGCCGATCCCTTCTTCCAGTTTGTTCCCGGGGCGGTGGCCGCCCACCTTCACTCCTTCAGTGCCTCGACGCTGCATGAACCTAACAGGGGATGGACGGGACCGCTTATCCTGCATGGAGCCTCCGCCTCAGTCGGGAACGCCTACGAGCCCTATCTGGCCTTTACGACCGATTTCGGCACGATGGCCTCGAGCCTTCTTGCCGGTGCAAACCTTGCCGAGAGCTACTATGCCGCCCAGCCTGTCCTTTCCTGGATGAGCGTGCTCGTGGGGGATCCCCTCTACCGGCCCTATGCCTGTTTCAGTTCCGAGGAGAGCACCTCGCCGAGCAAGAGTGTCTGGACCGATTACCGGCGTATCGTTCTGGCCCACGGCGGAAAAGTCCTTGAGGCGGCGGACGATCTGAAAGCGAGAGCGGAGCAGGGGGGACAAAGCCTCTACCTGGAGGCCCTTGGCAATGCCCAGATGGACGAGGGTAGGCTGTCGGATGCCGAGGTCTCGTTCCGCAGGGCGTCGGAACTCTCGCGTGAATCGGTCGTCCAATTCCGTCTGCTTCTGGAGACAGCCCGCTGTCTCGAAAAGGAGGGAAGTGCAGACAAAGGAGCAGCCCTGTTGCGGCAGGGTCTGATCCGATTCAACAGCTCCGCCCAGCGGGGTTTGCTTCTGGCCTGGATCTCACGACTCGATCCGATCAAGCCGACGGGGGAGGTTAAGAGGTCACTACATTAAAAGCGTTACAAAGTTACAAGGTGGATCCAAAACAGCCTTTGATCGCTACGAGGGATGGTAATGTCAGGGAAAGGAATCCCAACGGATGTCCGGATGCATCGAATCCGGCAGGTGTCTTCAAGCCGTTTTAACTTTTTAACCTTTCCACCTTTTAACCCCTTAAACCTGCTTTGGTCACAATCCGCTCTGGTAGGCCTCGTCGACCTCGCCTACTTCCGATTCGAGCGTTCGCTCAAGCGGTTCCACGGCACGGGTGAGGTATAGTGCAGGACCCCGTCAAACTGGTCGGGGGCCCGCCTCTCTTCAGAGACTGTTGGCCCGGATTTTCAAAGCTCGCCGATTGGGCGGTCCCGTTGCCGGATCGGTCGTGGCAAGAAGAAGCGTCTTTTCGAGTCTTCTCGCCTGCCGGTAGAGACCGGCAAAGAGGAGGGAAATCCCGAGAATGGAGACTGCTGAGAAAGAAATCAGCGGCAGATTGCCCTTAAGGAAGCGCACGCGCACCTCGGATTCGGGAATGCATGTCCAGGTGATGGTGCCGAAGAGGGGATCCTTTTCAAACGTTGTATAGGTTGTCTTGGGAAAACCCGGGCTTCCCGCCTTGATCGTGACCATGTGACGCGAGTCCGGGACCTTTGCGGAAAGCAGGTTCAGTGTCCTTCCGATGGGATCGTCGGAGGGTGGTGCTGTGTCGGATCCCGGAAAAACAAAGGGGGATCGTCCCTCGGGGACCTCGATCACGAGGCGGCGTTCCTGAGTCTTCCGATCGTGAATGTTGGGGAGGAATTGTTCCTGAGATCGAGGAAGCAATCACGATCCGAGAGATCGAGTGCCCGTGCCGGATATTCCCCGCTACGTGCCAGCAGACGTCCTGCGTGTTGTAGATACTGAAATTCTCGACCACCGAATGCAGGATCTCGTGAGCCGTATCTCATCCAACGCCCCGTGTGCCAGGGCCTTCTCAAGCTCGTTTCTGGCCTCGTCCAAAATCTTGCTTGCATCCACAAGAGCTTCTTGCATCAAGAGGCGGTGATCGCCTCGCGCGAGGCCTCTCCTTTTCTGTTTTCCAGGAAATCGAGCCACGAGAGACGGAGCATGTAGCCAAGGCTCAGGAAAATGACGGAAAGGGTCACCCCGCTCAGGATCAGGATCCTGGAACGGAATCTTCCCTGCTTTCTTTGGATGCTCGTCATGGAGTGAGGAGGTGGGTGGGCAGCGACGAGCGGGAAGGCGGGGCGAGGTGAGCGCTTCCCTGTTTGCGTGACTCGAGCCATTCACTCATGGGAAGGGGCTTTCCGAAATAATATCCCTGGGCGTAATGGCAGCCGAGGGCCTTCAGATAGTCAGCCTGTATCTTTTCCTCCACTCCCTCGGCAATGATCTCGTAGCCGAGGTTTTTTCCGATGCCGATGATCGCCCCGAGAAGGCTGTTCTTGGTCAGGTTTCCCGAGGCGATGCCCTGAATGAACTCCTTGTCGATCTTGATGATGTCGACCGGGAGCGTCGAGAGTTGCTGAAGATTGCTGTAGCCCGTTCCGAAGTCGTCAAGGGCGATGGTGACTCCCTTCTCCCGGAGAATGTCCAGGTTCCGCAAAACCGCCTCATTCGGCTGAAGCATGTAACTCTCGGTGATTTCCAGCATCAGGCGCTTGGGGGAGATGCCGCTTTTTTCCAACTGGGAGAGGCAATTCCCGGCATATCCGTTGGCCGAAAGGATGGCGGAGCCGATGTTTACGGAGAAACGAAAGTGTTCGGCGGCAAGGAACTCTCTCGAATCCTCGGATCGGAAGGCCCGTAAGGTCTCGGCGAGTACATAATCGTCGAGTTGGGTCAGGAAGCGGGTTCTTAGGATTGTCGGCATGAACTCGCAGGCCGGCATCACGGATCCATCCCTTTCGAGAAGACGCATCAGGGCCTCGAATCCCACGATCCCTCCCGTGTCCAGGTCGATGATCGGCTGGTAGACTGCAAAAAAGCGGTTGTTCTGGAATGCTTCCTTGACCCTGCGATCAAGACTCCTGCGGCATTGGAGTGTTTTCACCATTTCCTCGTCGGCGACGCAGAACCCCCTTCTTTCACCGGTCTTCACGAGATACATCGCCTCCTCGGCACGTCTCATGAGTTCATTGACCGTCAGATCCGGTTCAGCAATCACCGCACATCCGATACTCGAGTTCACCTTGATCTCGAGATCCCCGATCATAAAGGAGCTGGAAAGTGTTTTCTGCAGACGCTCAAGGAGTGGGGCGAGACCATTCTCGACGTCGATTTCGCGTGCCACGAGGATGAACTCATCGCCGCTCAGACGCCCCAGCAGATCATTGCTCCGGCGGACGGAATCGAGGCGACGCGTGATCTCGATCAGGAGGCTGTCCCCCGTTTCGTGGCCGAAGTTGTCGTTTACCTCCTTGAACCCGTCGATGTCAAAGAAGAGGACAAGGGAGTCCGGCCGGACTGGATCACACTCCTTCAACGCCTGCTCGATCCCCTTCATGATCACGGAGCGGTTCGCTGCCCCCGTCAGGTGGTCATGAGTGGCCTGATACTGCAGCTCAAGCATGACTAGTTCCCGCTCGGCCACAATCGCGAGATTGGAGGCCATCAGGCCGAAAATCTCCTGGATCCGGGTATCGACCTTCCGATGATCCGGATAAATCAACTCGATCAGCGCCACAAGGCGGTTTCTGACCCTTACCGGAACGGAAAGGTAGGAATATTCGGGGCGTAAGGGTGCGGCGTTGATGAACTCCACGGAACTCGTGATTTCCGTCATGTGCCGTGGTGTGCCGTCGATCCTCTGCCAGATCAGCGGAATCTCCGGATCGGCCGGAATCGACTTATTATAGAAAATCCCGGTTGTCCCGCCGCTCTGCATGTTGCGGACTCTGGCCGAGAGCCATCCGAGATTCTCATCGAGATGGTTCATTAGGAAGTTCAGCGCCTCGTCGAAGCTCAGTGTCGCGGAGGCAAGGTCGGCCGAGGAGCGAAGGAGGCGGCTGTAGACCTCCTTCTCCAGATGAAGGAGCCTCCCAAGCTTCGTGTTTGAACGGTGAACCTCGATGAGGTCCATGGCGATTCGGGAGAGGCGTCTGAGGGTTTCGAGTTGGTGCTCGTTGAGTTCCTTCGGTGTGAAATCAACGACACAGAAGGTGCCCAGTGTCAGATGATCCTTAGTCACCAGCGGAACCCCCGCATAAAAGCGGATGAAGGGAGATTCGGTCACCAGAGGATTGCTTGCGAAACGGGGATCTTTGGTCGCGTCAGGAACGATGAAAATCTTCTCCGGATCGAGGATGGCATGTGCGCAGAATGATTCCTCCCTCGGAATCTTCTGCACGGGGAGTCCGTAAACCGACTTAAACCATTGGCGCGTCCTGTCGACCAGCGAGATCATCGCGACGGGGACATCGCAGAGGTAGGCGGCCAATTGGGTCAACCGGTCGAGTCTCGGATCATCCTCCGTGTCGAGTATCTCGTATCCCAGCATCCGGGCGATCCTTTCCTCTTCCTTGGGTTGGACGGGATAGGATGAAGCTTTGTCCGTTGCATCTTGTTGCGCCGCTTGGGAGACCTTGCAGGAGAGAAGCATTTTCCGCCGGGACTTATTTTTGTCCGGCAAGGAATCGGGGTTTGATGGCTCCGGCTCCGGAGAGCGTTCGAAAGCGGATTCCGGATTCTTCATTACAACAGGTTACGGGGCGTTGTCAGTATCCGATAGGTTTCCCATCTAGGGAAAATGCTTAGATTCGTGGATCAGGCCGGGATAATCCTCGCCATTCGGTCTTTCGGGACGATCTGGCAGGCGTCCACGATGAGCGGAACGGTATCGGCGAGCAGTGTGTAGTCCACACCGCGGTGGGCTGTGCAGACCACAGCCGCCGCATAGCGGGTGAGATCCTTCCGATGAAACGGAACGGAATGTTTTCCCGCCCAATTTTTCCCGCCACCATGGACCCCAATCTCTGGGACAAAGGGATCATGATAATCGACGATAGCCCCCTTTTTCTCAATCAGGCTCATGATCTCGTAGGAGGGGGATTCCCGGTCATCTGGAATTCCCGGCTTATAGGCGACGCCCAGCACAAGGATCCGGCTGCCATGGATGGTCTTACCTTCCGCGTTCATGGCCTCGAGTAGACGGTTCACGACGTAGTAGGGCATCCCCCGGTTGATCTGTCCCGCCAACTCGATCAAGCGGGTGTCGATGTTGAACTCCCTGGCTTTCCAGGTGAGGTAATAGGGATCGATCGGGATGCAGTGCCCGCCGACTCCGGCACCGGGGTAAAAGGCCATGAATCCGAAGGGTTTCGACTTAGCCGCCTCGATCACCTCCCAGATATCGATTCCCATGACGGTGTAGATGCGCTTGAGTTCGTTCACGAGGGCGATGTTGATGAAACGGAAGATGTTCTCGGTCAGTTTCACCGCCTCGGCAGTATCGCAGCTGCTGACCCGGATGACCTGCCGGACAACTTTGGAATAGAGTGCCTCAGCCCTGTCGAGGCACGCCCCGGTGAATCCACCGACCACCTTGGGCATCCGGTTGAGGATGCTTTGATCGTTGCCCGGATCTTCCCGTTCGGGGGAGAAGGCGAGGGCGAAGTCCGTTCCCGCCACAAGCCCCGATCCCTCTTCGAGGACTTTCCTGAGATCTTGCGAGGTGGTTCCCGGGTAGGTGCTCGACTCCAACACGACGAGCATGCCACGGCGAAGATGGGGCGCGATTCCTCGTCCTGCATCGAGGATGAAACCGATATCCGGGTCGAGATGGGTCCTTAGGGGGGTCGGGACACAGATGATGACGGATTCGCTGTCCGATAGAACGGCGTTGTCCATCGTGAAGGAAAGCAGCCCCTTTTGTGTCAGATCGGTGATCTTTTCGGAGGGTACCGTAGTGAGCGGAGATCTGCCCGATTGGAGTTCATGGACACGTTCGCCATTGAGATCAAAGCCTAGGGTGCGGCATCCCACCTCGGCGAATCCAACGGCCAGGGGGATCCCGACGTAGCCGAGCCCCACAACGGCCACGTCGTAACGGGATGTGGATGGTTTGGAGATCATGCGGGGAGGGGCTGGGATTCCTTACGTGTCATGGCGAGGCCCAGATCACGTCTCCCGAAAAGATACTCCACGGTGCCGACGACGCGGCAGAGCAGGTGGAACTGGTGGATGCCGAGATTATCGATCAGGAGGGCGACGATTATCCTCCAGAAGTCAGCCCATCCGGAGCTTCTCAGAAGAGTTGTCTCGGTCATGAGAACCGCGCAGAGCGAGAGAAAGACACCCAGAATGTAGGCTAGGAAGATCATCCAGAGAATCTCTGCGCCCGTGGCGATCCCGAGGATCAGGGCCACAATCATCAGGATCCAGGCTGAGAGTTCGATCACGGAGGCGAGTCCCTCGAAGAGGAGGAAAAAAGGCATCCCGAACAGGCCCGTCAGTCCGTAGCGGGGGTTGAAGATCATCCCCCGGTTTCTCCAGAGGGCCTGAAGGGTGCCGCGCTGCCAGCGATTACGCTGGGAGGCATAGAGACGTGCCGTTTCCGGAACTTCCGTGTAGCAGACCGCGTCGGGCGCAAAGACCAACCGTTCATTGCGCCGGTTGCGGCGGTCTTGAATCTTGCGATTCAGACGCATCGTGAACTCGATGTCGTCGGTGACGGCCTTGGGCCAGGGACCGCCAAGTTCCACGAGGAGGCTTTTGCGGATCAGGATCAGGGCCCCCGAAATGCAGAGCATGCTTCTGAATCGGGAGAGGCCGATGCGGGCCCACTGGAAGGAGCGGGCATACTCGATTTCCTGGTTGATTCCGAGGATTGTCCTGGGAAGACGCCTCTCGGCGATCACGCCGTTTTGCAACAGCAGTCCGTTGGAGGGGCGCACCACCCCGGTAACGGCAGCCGTACGGGTATCCCTGAGGAAAGGGCGTGCAAGACGGATCAGGGTATCCGGTTCGAGGAGGCAATCGGCATCGATGACACAGAGAAGTGGGTATCGGGCCAAGGCGACCCCGGCATTGATCGCGTCGGCACGGCGGCCGTTGGTTTTTTCCACCACGATCAGGTTGGGAATCTTTTCCGATTCATGAACGGCAAGAATTTCCTCCGAGGGGATCTTCCTACGGCCCGGCCTCTCGATTCTGCGGAGTCCGAAACTCTCCCGAAGGACCTCAACGGTGCCGTCGGTCGATCCGTCGCTGACCACGACGATCTCAAACTGAGGGTAGTGTAGCTTGAGAAGGTTCCGAACGGTAGTCCCGATGACCGGTGCCTCGTTGAAGCAGGGAACGATGAGGGAAACAGGCATGGTCAGGCGGGACTCGCCGATGCGACGGAACTCAGTGAAGCTGATCCCCTTGCGGTAGCGCCTCGTCTGCAGCGAGCCGATCATCAGAAGCACCAGATAGATCAGCTGAAGGAGAAGATAATAGGCCAGGATCAGCCAGATCAGGATGCGGATCATATTCATGCGGGTACCTCCGTGGTGTTCAGGATGCCGTTCTGCTCGAGGACCTGACGGCTCATATCCCGGGCAAAAGCGTCGGCGTGTGCGGATGAGGCTTTCTTCAGGGCATCGGTGCCCTCAACGCCAAGTTTCCGGAGCGATTCCGCGGCATGGTAGCGCACCCACCATTCCGGATCTCCCAGCGACTCCGTGAGCACGGGGATCGAATTGTTGCTGGGCAAGCGGCCCAGGGCATCCATGACGGCGCTCCGCACCTCCCAGCCCGGGTCGTCGCAGAGTGCGGTGATCCGGGGGACGCAGGAAGGATCGCCCAGGGAGCCTAAGGTTCGGACGGCGTTGATACGGACATCGTCGTCGGGGTGTTCAAGCAGGCGTTCCAAGGGCTCCACAGCCTTGCGCAGGCGAAGCAGATCCGATGTCCTTGCTGCGATGCAGAGTGCCGCCGGACCCAGGGGATGGTCGTGGAGGATCTTGAAGATCGGTTCCTCCGCTGCCTCCCCGAAAACGGCCAGGATCTCGGCGATGCGCCGCTGGGAAATCTCTCCCGAAAGATCCAGAGCCATGATGATCGGGATGACGGCCCCTCCGCATCCAAGTCTCGCCAGGGACAGGGCGGCCGCCAGACGCACGTCAAGAACTTCATCCCCAAGGGCCCTCATCAGGGGGGGGATGGAGGATTCCTCTCCGAGATATCCGAGACGTTCGGCGGACCGGAGTCGGAGGGACCAATGCCTGCTGCCGAGATCTGCGAGTATTGGCCGCAGGAATGAGAGGCCCGAGTAAATCGGAGCTAGCTTCTTGCGCGCCTCGGGATCCATCTGTTCGGTCTGCTCCATTAAGAGTTCCAGGGCGGGGAATCGTTCCTTTGCGAGGATGCCGAGGATGGCCTCGCGTCCCTCCTTTTCCTCCAGATAGGCGCAGAGATGAGGCAGGGCTATTTTTTGGAATTCCTCCCGGTGGACCAGTCGGCGGGTGTAGCCGGTGCGGACGATCACGATGCCCGCAAGGAGCAGGAGGCTCAACACGGTGATGACCATGGCGGTGATTTGGACGAGAGTGAGCAGGTTCATGGTTCAAAATTGCAGGGAGCAGCCGAGGGTCGGGGTGATCTGTTCGTAGAGTTCCCCGCCCCCGTATTTCGTGAGGCGGTAGCAGTACTGGATGCCCGCGAAGAGATTCAGGTTGCGGGTGATCGGTTGGGTGACGAAGAGGGAGTAGGTATAGGCCGGTGTCAGACTGGTGACGGTGTTGTTTCCTGTCCCTATTTCCGCATCGGGATCCGTGCCGTAGGCGAAGGCCATGGTGAGTTTTCTCTTGCCGGGGAGAACGAGGTTTAGCGCAGCGGAGTAGTAGTTGTACTGGAGGTCGTAGAAGGCCCAGCCGCGCACGTAGCGCAGGGTCAGCCACGAGTTGTCGTTGAACGACCAGACCACGCCGGGATTGATCTGATCGATCGGCCCCCAGATGAAGTTGTAGTGCTGGTAGTCGAGGAGGAGACCGAGGCGGGGCAGAGTCTGCCAGGCTGTCCCGCCAGAGTAGATCTGGGTCGCGGCGAAGGTTGGGGCCGGACAGATGGATATCTTGCCGTGGAACTCGAGGGTCTTGAGCAGATACCAGGAAGCGAGCGCGCTGTAGTAAATGTTGGTCCCGGAAGGGGGGCGCTCCAGCACGTCGACTTCCCCACCCAGGATCAGACGCCTGTTCACGCGGTAGAGAAGCTGGGCGAATTCCTCCTGCCATGCCTGACGCCCGTGGTTAAAAGCGCTGTAATCGTAGTAGGGGGTGAGGATCCAGCGTCGAAAAGTCTCCTCGGCAACGGGCTCCGCGACCTCTTTTTCCCCGTCGTGGTTCACTTTCACCGTTCTCGAACGATGTGGATACGGCGCGACGGATTGGCTCCTGTTCGAGGAGGGCTTGACCCCGGGTTTCCTGAGCGGGGTGGCCGGAAGGCGAAGTTCGTTCCTCACCTCCAGGATGGAGTTGAAGATTCCCGTGGGATCAGAGGCATTCCCGCTACGGAGGCTTTCCTCCAGAAGGGAAAGGCATTCCCGATCATGGAAGCCGTTGGAGTAGAGGAACCAGGCATAGCGTTCCCGAAGGGGGGCGTTGCCGGGATCCTCCTGGAAAGCGGTCCGCAGTTCCTCGCGTGCGGACAGGATTTCATGGCGCTCCAGAGAGAGTTCCCCGCGCTCACGATGATCCAGGACGGGGCCCGAGAAGTTCGTCTCTCTCGCGATCTGTTCGGGAAGGGTCGGTGAGGGGAAAGGCTGGGGTTCTTGATCCCGGATATCCGGAGGCATCAGCTGCAGAGGGATCGGGAGACGGGAGAGGGGGGCTGGATCCTCCTCCGCCCTCAATGCATCCAGAGAGAGAAATGCCATTAGGAAAAGAAGGAGTGGTGTGTGGATAGATTTCATTGGAGTCGTTCCCCGGAGAGGTCCACCTTCCGGTTTCTGGCGATGAGGTCGTCGATGCTCTGCTCCAGGCTCCAGGAGTGGCGGAAACCCGTGAGTTCCTGCAGACGTATCAGCGAGGGTCTGCGCTGAGGGACTTGCCAGAACGTTCCGCCGTATCCCTGCTCAAAGCTCTGGAACTCGACCGTGGATTTGCTGCCGGCTCGTTCGATCACGAGTTTTGCCAGATCGAGAATCGGGATTTCGTGAGGGTTTCCCACATTGACCGGGACTCCCCAGGCATCGGGATTGGAGGCCAGGAGATCGATTGCCCGAACCGTGTCCCTCACGTCGCAGAAGGAGCGGGTCTGGGTGCCGTCCCCGTAGACAACAAGGGGTTCGTCAGCGAGAGCCCGCGCGATGAATCGGGGCAGCACAAAGCCGTAGGTCCCCGACTGCCCGGGGCCGATCGCATTGAAGAGACGCGGGATGCTCACCGGCAGGCCGTGCATGGAGCGGTAAGCCGACGCCTGGATCTCGTTGGTGAGTTTGCTGAGTGCGTAGCCGGTGAGCCCCCCTTTCTCGGGATGATAAACCAACTCACAATCCTCGGAGAGCATCTGTTCGCGGGCATGGCTGTAAACAGAGGAACTGGAGGCGAGGACGATTTCCGGAAGGTGGAGAGAACGGGAGACCGCCTGGAGCAGACGCTCGGTTCCCAACACGTTGACCCGGGTCACGGCGATCGGTTCACGAAGCACGCGGAACATCCCGACCACCGCCGCCATATGATAGATCCTGTCGGCGCATGTTGCTTCCTTCTCAAGATCCGGCCATTCCAGGATGTCTGCCTCCACAAAACGGAATCGGGACGGATCAGCTCCGGTGAGAAGTTCCCTGGTGCCGGTGCTCAGGTCATCGACGACAGTGACAAAATCGCCCTTTTGGAGGTGATGGAATGCCAGATGTGATCCGATAAATCCGGCTCCGCCGGTAATCAGGATCCGGGGCGGTGATGGAGACCCCGTTCGCATGGTTGAGTCGAGGGCTGGGGATATCATTCGCGGTGATGACGGGTCGCAAGCAGAAGACGAGGGTTTCGGAAGCATCCGATCGGCGTCCCGTTACCGTTCATGGCATTGAGCTCGCAGTGGTGGCGTCGTGACAGGGCCGAGACGTAGTCGAGCAGGATGCGGGTATTGATCGTTGGTTCGGGTTCCAGATCCCGGAACACAACAAGGGGTTTGTGCCCGTTTACACCCCGCGCAAAGAGTTCGCGGAGGGAATTTCTCAATCCCGCCCCAAGGGTGTGGTTTCCGTTTCCTACCATGAGGATGATATAGGGCTCTATTTGTCCGACGACATGCTCCCAGCGGATGGCGTCGAGATTCAGGACGGTGTAGTTGAAATATTCGATGCTCGGGAATGTTTCCGGAGAAGTGTTCCGGACAGCGTCCTCGATCCAGCGTCGGGCTATTTTTCCTGCCTCCACCGTGGGGTAGAGGCAGATCACCCTGACTAACCGGTGGAACAGGGCATTACCCCCGTGGGGATTTGCCGGTTCCCCGGTTTGTTGGGAGATAGCGACTTTTGGAGAAGGATGACGGAGATGGGGGAGCGTCTTCATCGCCGCCCATCATGTGATGGCTCGATGTCATCGTGTAGCTGTCGGAATGCTTATTCCTTGCTAAGCAAAGCTCTTACTCTCCGGTGTCCCAGCAGTGCCCTCATTCCTCGTCGCGACAGAACCTGATGGCGTAGGCATGAAGCTGGAGCGCCGAATCGAGGCCGATCTTCAAACGAATGTTGTTGCGGTGAACCTGCACCGTGCGCGGGCTGATCAAGAGCTTCTCAGCCGTGTCCTGACATGAGTTTCCCTTGGCGATGAGCTGGAGGATCTCGAGTTCACGATCGGTGAGTCCGTGAATGCGGGAGGAGTCGAAGCCGTTTTTTCCGTTGCGTCCCGCCAGTGCCTCGATCGTCTGGCGGGCGATCCTGGAATTGAGGAAGAGCTCCCCGGCAAGGACCGTTTCCACAGCCCGCTCGAAGCGTCCCATCGGCTCCATCTTGTGGAAATAACCCGCGGCTCCCGCTCGGATGCAGCGTTCGGTGTAGAATTCCTCGTTGTGAGCGGAGTGGACCAGGATGAGGAGTTGCGGGTAGAGGGGGCGGAGATGTTTGATGAATTCTAGGCCGTCCTTGCCATGGAGTTCGATTTCCAGGATCAGCAGGTCGGGCTGGTCCTTGGAGATCTTGTCCATCGCCTCCTCGGCGGTGGAGCTTGACCACGCGATCTCCCAGCGTCCGAGTTTCTTGATGAAATGGGAGAGTCCGATCCGGCATGCCGGTTGGGCATCCACGATAGCGATCCGGGGCCGCTTTGTTGCAACGGGCTTTGTTGCAACGTTTTTTTTCATTTTGGAGTTACGTACGATGGGGGGAACCGTTAACGGTTGGCCTTGGCTTGAACCAAGTATTACAATCCTACAAGAAAAAAACAGATATGAGAGTAGCGGTGGCGGGATTCGAACCCGCACTGGAGCGATTTTAAGTCGCCTGTCTCTGCCGTTGGACTACACCGCCGGAAAAATGGTGAAAAGTAAAAGGGATGAAAGTGAAAAGGTGGAGCCTTTTCGGGGCTCCACCTTGCTAGCTTTTCACGTTGATACTTTTTACCTCAATACCCGACGTGGCCCAGACGGGTCTTCCCGCGGAAGATCCAGTAGATGCTGGCGGTGTAGGCGAGTACGATCGGCACGCCGATAAGGGCGATGATGAGCATGTTGTGCAGGGTTTGCTGGGATGAGGCGACATTGAAAACCGTCAGGCTGTTACCCGGATCGGGGTTCGACATAACGAGATTCGGGAAGACAGAGATCCCGAACACCGCCATCAGCAGCGCCATGGTCAGGCAGGACATGAGGAACCCGGTGAACTCGTATCCCTTCCTGATGAGGCCGGGAATCGAGAGGGCGACAAGAACATCGAGCGCTAGGATCACGAATCCGGCAGGACGGGTGAGCATCGTTGAGACAAGATTCGGGCAGACGAAGAACGTGGCCACGTTGAAGGAGAGGAAAAGGACCAGAAAGACGCCGATGAGCTTGGGCACCCAGCCTAGAATCTCGGATTGGAGATCCCCCTCGGTCTTGAGGACGAGGAAGATTGCCCCGTGCATGGCGAAGAGGGCCACGACCGTCACACCCAGCAGGAGAGAGTAGGGATTGAGCAGTCCCAGAAAGGTGCCGGCGAAGTCACCTTGATTGTCCAGCGGGATGCCGCGGGTGATGTTCCCCATGGCCACGCCGATGAGCAGCGAGGCGACGAAGCTTGCCGCGCTGAAGGCGATATCCCAGGCCTGACGCCAGGTCCGCGAGGGGCGTTTGCTGCGGAACTCGATCGAGACTGCCCGGAAGATCAGCGCCACCAGCAGGAGCATGAAGGCGTTGTAAAATCCCGAAAAGACGGTGGCGTAGGCTCCTGGGAATGCCGCGAAGAGTGCGCCGCCTCCGGTCACGAGCCAGACCTCGTTGCCGTCCCAGACCGGGCCGATCGAGTTGAGCAGGATGCGGCGGTCCTCGTCCTTCTTGACGAAGAGGTGCAGCATGCCAACTCCGAAGTCGAAGCCGTCGAGGATCGCGTAGCCCGTAAAGAGGACGCCGACGAGAAGGAACCAGATGGTGTTGAGATCGGGAAGGTGCATGGTCGTGTCGCTGGGGTTGTGATCAGGCGCGGGCCTGCTTGGTGAAGACGTCCTCGGGATTGGCTCCCGGAGCCTTGTCGTGGTGACCTGCGTCGTCCTCCGGTCCATGCTGGATCTTGTCGTTGAGCAGGTAGATGAAGGTGGCGAAGAGCAGGATATAGATGAGCGTGAAGAGGATGATGGAGAAGACCACCTGCTGCGACTCCACCACACGGGAGAGGCCCTCCGACGTGCGGAGCAGGTTGTAGACGATCCAGGGTTGGCGGCCGAGTTCTGCCGTGAACCATCCCGCCTGCATGCAGATCTGAGGAGCAAGGACCGAAAAGACCAGGATCCAGAGATATCCCTTGATGGCAGGGATGTCGGTCCGGAAGAGCCATCCCTTCCAGAGAAGGGCCAGGGAGAGGAATGCGATGCCGAAGATTGTCGAACCAACGATGATCATCACATGATAGAATTGGAAGGTGGGTCCGACGGGTGGCCAGTAACTGGGACGCACCTTGGCCAACTGGTCCGGGGTGAGATCGGGATGGCGGTGTGCCAGATATTTGTCGTCGGGCAAGGTGAGGAGTCCCTGGACCGGCGTTTTGAAATCATGGAAGCAGAGGAAGCTTAGGAGTCCTGGAATCTGAAGTCCGTGGACCTTTTGAGCCTTGGTGTCGACGCACCCGAAAATACTCATCGGGGTGTAGTCCTGCGTCGTGTAAACACCTTCCATCGCGGCGAGTTTGATGGGTTGGTTGTGAACGACCCCGCGGGCGGTTGAGTCGGCGCTGATGGCTTGGAGGATCGAGGTGAAGGCGGCGAAAATCACGGCGACTTTCATGGAGGCTTTGGCAAAGTCGAGATGGCGTCCCTTGATCAGATACCAGGCGCTGATGCTGATGACGACGAAGGAGCCGACCAACCAGGCGCCTAGAACGGTGTGGGTCAGACGGTCGATCGTCGAGGGGTTCAGGACCATGGTCCAGAAATCGGTGACGACCGCCCGCACATGACCGAGATCGGAGGCTTGCACGACATATCCCTCGGGAAGATTGGTATGAACCCCGTTCTGGATCTTTTCGAGATGGTAGCCCGCCGGGGTCTGCATCCAGGAGTTGGCCACGATGATCCACACAGCGCTGAAGTGGGCACCGAGCGCTACCATGCAGGTGGAGAAAAAGTGAAGTTTCGGGCCGACCTTGTCCCAGCCGAAGAGTAGCAGGGCGAGGAATCCCGACTCGAGGAAGAAGGCGAAGATGCCCTCGGCGGCGAGGGCGCTTCCGAAAATGTCGCCGACGAAGCGGGAGTAGGCGGCCCAGTTCGTCCCGAACTCGAATTCCATCACGATGCCGGTGGCTACGCCGATGGCAAAGACGAGACCGAAGACCTTCGTCCAGAAATGGGCGAGGTGATGGAAGAGGGGATTCTTTGTCTTGATGTAAATGCCCTCCATGATCACCAGCAGGACGCCGAGTCCGATGGACATCGGGGGGTAGATGAAGTGGAAGGCGGCCGTGAGGGCGAACTGGATGCGGGAGAGGATTTCGACGGTCATCGCGAGCCACTCAAACGGGAAGGCGAGGGGTCTACAATCCGAAAATAACTCCTGGAATTGTAGTGATTCTAAATAAAGATTTCCGCCACCGTGTCCGCAAGCAACCGCCCCCGCGGAGTCAGGATCCAGCGCCCATTCCGGAGGTTCACGAGCCCCTTTGACTCCATCCCCCGGAGATCATCTTCCCAGCGTGCGGATTCCTCGGCTGAAAGGCCCTGGAGGGTTCTCATGCCGAAGGCGGCGCGTTCCCTTGATATCAAGTCCCCGGAGACCTCTTCCTCGAAATCGACGGCGGTTTTTCCGGCAAGGGTGCTCTCGCTGTAGAGGCCCGTTTCGCGGATATTGCGCCAGCGGCGCGATCCCACGGTGGAGAAAGCGCTGGGACCGAGACCGAGATAATCCTTCCCGGCCCAGTAGGCCGAGTTGTGGAGGGATTCCCGGCCAGGAAGGGCGTAGTTCGAGACCTCGTACTGGAGATAACCCGCCTCACCGAGCAGGGTGGCGGTGAGTTCGAACTGGTCAGCCTCGCGTCCTTCGTCGGGAACCATCTCACCGCGACCGAATTTCCTGAAGAACTCCGTATCCTCCTCGTAGGTGAGCCCGTAGGCGGAGAGATGTTCCGGGCCCAACCGGAGGGAGCGCTCAAGGCTGGAGCGCCATGACTCCAGGGACTGCCCCGGCACGCCGAAAATCAGGTCGATGGAGAGATTGTCGAAACCGGCTTGGCGCAGGATGTCAAACGATTCCTCCGCCTTCTCCGCGTCGTGAGTCCGGCCGAGGGATTTTAGGACGGCATCATCCCATGACTGGACCCCCATGCTGACGCGATTGATCCCGGATTCCCGTAGCAGGGCGGCCTTGTCGGCCGCGACGGTCGCCGGATTCATCTCGATGGTCCATTCCTCCAGTGCGGAGAGGTCGAGGCGGGAATGGAGGCCTCCCAAGAGTTTTTCAAACTGCTGAATCGAGAGTGCGCTTGGCGTGCCGCCTCCGAAAAAAATCGTGCGGGGAAGGAGTCTGTCGGCCCACGCCTCAGCCTCCCGGAGCAAGGCGTCGAGGAATGTCTCCACACGCTCCCGTCCTGCCGACTCCTTGTAAAAGGCGCAGTAGGGGCAAATGTTCGGACAGAAAGGGATGTGAATGTAGAGATGTTCGATCAAGACCGGATCATCGAAGAGGGCGCTATGACCCTTGGAAAGCTGAAAGGCGTCAGGCCTTTGGGAAATGCTATCCGTGGATGCTTGCAGAAGATGCTAGCTTTCCCTCGGAGAGCACTCCCTCATGAAAAGTCATCTGATTCCCACAGGCAGCTTTGCAGCGTTGATTCTCTGGCTAGCGGCATGGTTCCTTGGCGCTTCGCATCAATTGACCGCCTGCGGGATTTTCGAAACGAAGATTCCGGAAAAGGCTCCCTCGGGTAAAAAGACCCTTATCCCCGTCAATGAACACCAGGGGAAGGCTGTTCTTTACGAGGAGGCGCTTAACGGAGCCGAGGGCAAATCTGCCGAAATTGTGATCTCGCTTTCACGCCAGCGGGTTTACCTGCTGCTGGGTGGTGAACTCGCCATCGACTCGCCGATTGCCTCCGGCAAGAAGCAGGGATGGACACCCAAGGGACAATTCACGGTGATGGAAAAGGATCCCAACCATCATTCCAACAGATATGGTGATCTCGTTGACGGTGACGGCAAGGTGATCTGCAAGAACGTGACCTGCGGCACGTCGGGCGGGATATTTCGCGGTGCCTCCATGAAGTGGTTCCTTCGTCTCAACCAGGAGGGGATCGGCCTGCATGCCGGGATCCTGCCTGGATACCCGGCCTCCCACGGGTGCATCAGATTGCCCAAGGAGGTCGCCGAACGACTCTACAAGATCGTGCCGACTGGAACGCCGGTGCTCGTGACGGACTGAGTTTGGGAGGAAAAAGTTAAAAAAGTTAAAAAGTGGGAATGTTAAAAGGGTAAAAAAGGGCGGGTGAGGAAATTTCACTGTGAAATGACACGATTGGGTTCTTGTTCAGTGTTTCCACGTTGTAACGGTTCAATCTTTTAACTTTTTTTAACCCCTTCTCCTTCCCCCCTACACCTCGTAGTCGTAGGAAGTGGAAGCGAGGAATTCCATGTGCTGTTCGAACTTCTCTTCGGCGTCCCGGGAGTGATTCCAAGCTACCACGGCTAACAGGGCTGAGCAGGCAAGGGGGATCGGGATCAACCAGCGCAGGAGGAGGGAGGGTGAGCGTCTGCACCTCTGCGGGGTTGCCAGGGCTTTTGCGGCGACGCGGGTTGCAAACCAAGGGGATGAGGCGACGGGATGGGCCCGAGCGTCCCTGGAGAGAAGATCCCAAACGGGGTCGTTCTCCTCGGGGAAGGACTCTTTCCGATCACAGAACTTCTTCATCACTCAGAGGTGAACACCGCCGATGGTCGCAAGTTGCGGGGAATTTTCGCCCTTGCGTGTCCGCCTCCCCGGAACGGTTAGAGATCCTTCGGCTCGAGGAATCCCTCAAGCTGGCGGAGGCGGGTCGGGTGTCGCATCTTGCGCAGCGCCTTGGCCTCGATCTGGCGGATACGCTCGCGGGTGACCTTGAACTGCTTGCCGACCTCCTCGAGCGTGCGGGAATAGCCGTCTACAAGTCCGAAACGCTGCTCCAGCACCTGGCGCTCGCGTTCGGTCAGGGATTCGAGCACATCCTTGATCTTGTCCTTGAGTAGGACGATCGCTGCCATGTCGGCGGGGTTCTCTGCGCTCTTGTCCTCGATGAAGTCGCCGAAACTCGTATCATCGCTGTCGCCCACGGGTGCCTGGAGCGAGATCGGCTGCTGGGCCATCTTGAGCACCTGCTGGACACGGTTGACGGGAAGCTGGATTTCGTCGGCGATCTCCTCGGGGGAGGGTTCGCGTCCGTACTCCTGGACGAGCTGTTTCTGGACTCGGATGAGCTTGTTGATCGTCTCGATCATGTGCACCGGAATGCGGATGGTGCGGGCCTGATCGGCGATCGAGCGGGTGATGGCCTGGCGGATCCACCAAGTGGCGTAGGTCGAGAATTTGTAGCCGCGGCGATACTCGAATTTTTCCACCGCCTTCATGAGTCCCATGTTTCCCTCTTGGATCAGGTCCAGGAAGGAGAGGCCGCGGTTGGTGTATTTCTTGGCGATCGAGATGACGAGGCGGAGATTGGCCTCGACCATTTCCGTCTTGGCGCGCAGGGCGTCGCGGAAATGCTTCTTGAGTTCGCGGTGCTTGTCGTGGAACTGGTCGATGGTCATCCAGTTCTTCCGGTGCGCCTCGTGGATCTGGGCCGCCAGCGCCTCGACATGACGGTTGTGCTTGGGATCGGAACTCTTTTTGGAGGCGTGCTTTTGGTGTTCGGACCTGAGCGAGATGAGGGTCTTGAGATGGTCGTCCGCGTGGGTCACGAAGTCCTCCACGATCTTCGACTTAAAGTAGAACTTCGGGTAGATCTTCACGACTTCCTCGAGCTGTTTCTCGTGGTGGGCGTGATCCTTGGGATGGGCACCCTTCTTGCCAGCCGGTGCGATCTTTTTGACATAATGGTCGGAGACCGTGTCGGCGAGACGTTGGAGCTGCTGGGTGAGGCGGGGGAGGATCTTCAGGTAACGCTCGCGGCTCTCGATCTTCTTGTCCTGGATGACGCGGTCGAAGCGCTCGCGCGAGTCGAGCAGGCGCTGGGCCATGTCGATGTGCGCGTGGGCGATGAAGCCGAAGCGGTAGAGGACATCCTGCATGCAGGCCTCGGCCTCCTCGATGCGCTTGGAAATCTCGACTTCCTGCTCGCGGGTGAGCAGGGGGACCTGGCCCATCTGCTTGAGGTACATGCGGACGGGATCATCAAGGATGTCGAGACGGCCGTCGGCCTTTTCATCACGCTCGTCCTTTTCCTTTTCTTTGTCGTCCTCTTCCTCCTTCTTGACACCGCTCTTGACGTTGTCGACCTCGGAGGCATCGATGATGTCGATCTCGACGGAGCGCAGTTGCGCCATGATCGAGTCGATCGTGTCGGGATCATTCATCCCCTCGGGGAGATGCTCGTCCAGATCCTCGAAGGTGATATAACCCTGCTCCTTGGCGAGTTTCAGCAACTCACGGATTTTTTCCTGAAGAAGCCTCTGGGCCTCGGTGGCGTTGGCCGGTGCGGCGCCGGAAATGGAGAGGGAGGCGCCGGACTTGCCGGAATCTTTGGCGGCTGGTTTGGCCGGGGTCTTGGGTGCGGAGGCCTGTTTGGAGGTGGGCTTTGCTTCAACGGGCTTCTTGGAAGCCGGCTTGAGAACTTTGACCGCGGGCTTCTTGGCTGGCTGGGTAGGAGCCTTCTTGGTAACAGGGACCGTTTTTTTGACAGGTTTGGCCTTTGTCGCCGGACTAGCCTTGGGAGCCGGCCTTTTCACGACCGGTTTCCTGACCGGAGCGGCTTTGACTGCTTTGGAAGGGGATTTTCCGGAAGATTTCCGGACAGGGGAAGATTTGGTGTTTTTTTTCAACGGAGCGCTGGTGAAGCCGAAGTCGCGGGCGCGGAAAGATCGTTGATCTTCGCTTGCAGGTCAAGGATCTCTTTCTGGACGGAGAGCATTTTCTCTTTGGTAAGTCCCGGGGTTCTCAGAAGCAGGCCGGCCGCCTGTTGCTGTTTCTTCAATAACTGGAGATGCAGGTTCCGAAAGGCATCCTGAACGGCAGCCAGTGGGGAACCGGGCATCTTTTCCAGTTCCCAGCAGCTAACTAAGGGCTGTAGTCGCTCTGGAACCAGGGCCAGAACGGCAGGAAGTGAGGGATTTTCGAGTTCGCTCAGGGGATCGAGCAATTCCGGGAGGAGTCCCAGCTCAGGATCGAGATCTTCCGGATGAGGGGAGGGACGGAGCGAAAGCCATTTCCTGACCTCGGGCGACAGGAGGGCAAGTCGGCAGATCAATTCCGTCGAGGCCGAAACCCTCACCGGGGCCACCTCGGAGGTATCCTGATACCGGGGCTCTTCCTGCTCGGCAAGAATCAGCGGATTTTTCGCGGCCGCCTCCTTTAGCGCTGCTGTGGAGAGTCCGAGCCGGGATCCGACATGGGAGGAGGTAGTTTCCTTCAGGGCGGTTTCCGGAAGGAGGGCGATGTATCCGGCAAGCCTGCCGCCGACGGCCGCCTTTTCCCTGGGGCCGAAGGCACCTGAGCGCGCTACAGCCTCGCGCTCCGCCCGGTCGATCGCATGGTCAAAAAAATCCACGGAACCACCCAGCAATGTCCGGAAGGCCTCCACACCCTGCTTGCGAATCAGCGAGTCGGGGTCCTCACCCTTGGGCAGGGAGGCCACCTTGACCCCGATTCCCGCGGAAAGAAGGGCTGGAAGGGATTTCTCGACCGCATTCTGGCCGGCCGTGTCGGAGTCGAAGCAGAGGATCACCTTCTCCACGAAGCGTCTGAGTAGTCGAGCCTGCTCGGGGGTGAAGGCCGTTCCCTGCGGGGCGACCACGTTGGTCACCCCCTGCTCGAAGGCCGAGATCAGGTCAATCTGCCCTTCCATCACGACAGCCTCGCCCTCTTCGATCATCGGACGCTTGCTCTTGTCGAGGCCGAAGAGGACACGACCCTTGGAGAAGACCGGCGTCTCCGGCGAATTGACGTATTTGGCCTCCTTCTGCGTGTCGTTGAGAATCCTGCCGCTGAAGGCGATCACCTCACCGTAGTCGTTGCGGATCGGGAACATCAGCCGGTCGCGGAAGCGGTCGTAGCCGCCGCGTTCGTCCCCCTCGCGTACGGTGAGAAGCCCTCCCTGCAGGAGTTCCTCCCGGGTGAAGCCCTTTCCAAGGGCCCAGTTTCTGAGCGTCTCCCAGCCGTCGGGTGCATAACCGATCTGCCAAGCGACGGCTGTTTCCTTGGCAATCCCTCGTTTTTTCAGATAGTCGCGGGCATGGTCCGCCTCGCGGTTGCGCAGGAGGTTGAGATGGAACCACGCCGCCGTTTCTCGGTGAAGTTCCATGAGGCGGCCGCGCAGGTCGCGGCGGTTCTGCTCGGCGGGATCGTTGTCCTCCTCGAGCACGATGCCCACACGCTGGGCGAGTTTGCGGACGGCCGATGGGAAATCGAGGTGCTCGTAGTCCATCACGAAGCGGAAGACGCCGCCGCCCGCACCGCAACCGAAGCAGTGGAACGACTGACGCGACGGGTTCACGTGGAAGGAGGGACTCTTCTCTTTGTGGAAGGGGCAGATCGCCCTCCAGTTCGTCCCCGCGCGCTTCAGTGGGAAATAGCCCTGGATGATCTCCACGATGTCGCTGGCATCGGCGACTTTGCGGATACTCTCTTCGGCGATGCGGGGCATGGGAAGGAAGTTAAAAGTGAAACGTGAAAAGTGAAAGCGATTCAGGCGTGGCTCATGAGACCGCCAGCTTCAGAGCGGCGGCGAGAGACATCGCCAGGAGCATCAGGTCGAAGGGCCCCTGCGGAATCCTTCCCAGAAAGGCCCTGCCGAGCAGGAATCCTGCGCCGACCGCCGGGACAAGCCAGAGATCCAGAAGGAGTGAGGACCGGGAGATCAGGCCCAGCGAGAGGCTGAAGGGAACCTTGATCAGGTTCGTGAGGAAGAAGAACCAGGCGCAGGTTCCCACGAAGGCCATCTTGTCAAAGCGCCTCGCCAGAAGATGGAAGGTCATGGCCGGGCCGCCGGCATTTGCCATCATCGTGGAGAGCCCGGCAAGGAATCCCGAGAAGGACGCCAGCGCGGGATGGCTCATCACCGCCGCGAGCACCCTGGTGTCGAGGCGCTGCCAGACGACCAGCCCCATCATCGCAAGGATCATCCACCCTAGGAAATGACCGAAGATCCGCACCGGGATCGCGTCCAGAAGCCACCAACCGGCGATCAGCCCCGGGATCGTGGCCGGAAGCAGGGCGCGGATCTCCTTCCAGTCCGCATGACGGCGGAAACCCCGGACTGCCATCAGGTCGGCCGCGATGAGCATGGGGAGCACCGCGCCGGTCGATTCCTTGGCGGGAAGGATCATGGCCATGAGAGAGACGATCAGGAGGCCGAATCCGCCGAATCCCGATTTGGAGAGGCCGATGCAGAGGGCCGCGCAGAGACCCAGTCCCCACTGGAGCGGAGAGAGAGTGGGGATCACTTGGCTGCGGGGCGGCTCTCGGCCGTCAGGCCAAGCGCTTGCTCCAGCGAGCGGATCTGCGTTTCCAGGGAATTTCCGGGACGCACGAGTAACTCGCCGACGCGGTCGACCAGCGACTGGACGCTCTCCACCACCTGCCGCGACGCGCTCGCTTTCAACAGCTTGGCGATGCGGTTGCCCGGTTCCACCAGATTGCTATAACGGATCAACGTCCCACCCTCGTGTCCCTCCAGCCGCAGGGTGCCGGAGCAGGACTTCGTGTAGCGGGAGTGGAGGACTTTCCAAGTCACTCCGTAAGAGCCGTCGGGACTGTGTTGAAGTTCATTCCGCGAGACATAGACCTCGTCAGGGATGAAAAACGGCATCTTCAGCGTATATTCCGCCTCGACGACGCCGGGGGAAGGGCGGGAGAGCACCGAAACCTTGGTGCAGTTGGGGATGTATTCCGGATCCCTCTCGCAGTCCCAGAAGATGGCTGCCACCTGGGCTGGCGTTGCCTTCACCAGCTGGTAGATCGTGAAACGAGGCCATGGATTTCCCGGAACCTCCTCCTCGAGCACCACCGGCTTGCCGGAGTTGAGCACGGACTGCTGGGCAGGCGAGAGCGTGTTCCAAAGGGGGGGCTTGGACTGGGCACGGGCCGACTGCGGAAAGAATGCCCCGCTCAAGAGGATCAGGAAGAGAAACAGGTGTCTCATCGGACTGGGCAGGGGAAGGGAGAAGAAAAAACGCGGGATGCAGTGTCTTTGGTGGAGGTAAGGGGAGTCGAACCCCTGACCTTCTCATTGCGAACGAGACGCTCTACCAACTGAGCTATACCCCCCCAAAAAAAAGATCACAATAACTCCGCAACCTAGATGTCTTCCCCCTCTCGGATCAACTTCAAAACAATGGACCCGGAGCGGGACGGATGACGGATGGAGGAAGAATCAGGTTGAAAAGGTTCCCAGGTTACCAAGTTACAAGATAGAGCCCGGATGCCCCTGACCGGGGACTCGGGAGGATAATGTCAGGGAACGTAAAACCACAGGATGTTTGGAAGAGTCGCATTCGCCTGTATCATTCGGTTTCTTGTAACCCTTTTAAAGTTCTAACGGTTTTAACCCGGATTTTGCGATAGCCTGCCGTCTACAGGTTTGGGTGCTTCACCGGGATGGTGATCCCAGTGATCGTTAAAAAGTGACACCGTTAAAAAGGACTGAATCCCATCAGCGTGAATCGGGAAAGGCACCGCGCTTGTGCCGTTTGTCTGGCGATCCTCCCGGATCAGCCATCCGAGCCAGTTCGGACTGCCTGCGGCATGACACTCCCACGGCTGGGAGCCGTGGGCGAGATACTGGCGAGGCCAGTACCCGCTGGGTGAGACGAGCGGGAGCGAGCGAA